>Ga0209633_10000157_pt1 | contig 80880 bp, 67 predicted proteins | sample Cruoilmetagenom1_FD_187290 | JGI IMG/M metagenome (GOLD analysis project Ga0209633, IMG submission 187290) | Oil polluted marine microbial communities from Coal Oil Point, Santa Barbara, California, USA - Sample 1 (SPAdes) (version 2) | ecosystem: Environmental > Aquatic > Marine > Oil seeps ... | reverse complement strand
AAGTCCTTGGGGTACTAATGCCGATACTTACCCATCTGATTTACCTGAAGAATATAGGTTTAATATATCTTCTTTGTAAGTAATAAAGATGGTACTGGTCGCGCGCACTTAATAATAGGGCATACCCTAAGGGAACCACCTATTTCACCCTTCAAACCTATTAATAGACCACTTAAAACAGACCGCTATAGTGGAACCACTTATATTAGACCGTGTTTGATGATTCATAAATAGCCATCATTCACAACAAAGTTACCCAATACTGCGTGACACACTTCGAGTGTAGCAGTTTTATATAAGAGGTCTATTAATAAGCGATTTATCCGCCATCTCATTGGCCATCAATAGTGCTTGGTATAAGCTGGTCGCACTTGCGCCGTCGCGCCCTGCTAAATCAAGCGCCGTCCCATGGTCAACTGAGGTACGAATATACGGCAACCCCAAAGTAAGATTGACCGTATCGCCAAAGCCATGCGATTTGAGCACCGGCAAACCTTGGTCATGATACATGGCAATCACAGCGTCACAATTCGCTAAATGTCTTGGGGTAAATAAGGTATCCGCTGGCATCGCCTCTGATATATCGACGCCTGCATCGATAAATTCTTGTAGCACGGGGTTAATAACCTCAATTTCCTCGACACCTAGATGCCCGCCCTCGCCTGCATGCGGATTAAGACCGCATACCAAGATACGCGGCTGCGTTAAGCCAAACTTCTCGCGCATATAGTCAATGACAATTTGTACGGTTTGGCGTACATTATCAGCGGTGATAGCAGCAGGTATGTCTTTTAATGCTAAATGCGTGGTAACAAGCGCCACTTTCATGGCTTGATTGGCGAGCATCATCACGACTTTCTCACAGCCACTTTGCTGCATAAAAAACTCAGTATGACCACTAAACATGGTGCCATCGAGCAGTTTAATATCAGCATCTATCAGTGCAGATTTTTGCAATGGCCCTGTGACGATAGCAGCAACTGTTTTGTTGGTTGCTAACTGATGGGCGATGTCCAACTGCTTGGCAACCATGGCCGAATTACGAGTATTAATTTTTCCGCAGACAACTGGTTCAGCACAAGGGGTATTCAGCAGGATAAAAACATGATTGTCATTATTATTGTCATCAATAGTTTGCTGTGACATCTGCTCTAAAAAGTCATCGGCTGCGATGTCTAAATCGACAGTTTGCCAAAATGGACAGCTCTCGAGCACGCCTGCTGTTACCAGCATATAAGCGCGCTTTTGCATCGCAGCACTATCGGCAGTAACCCAGATTGGGCGTTTAAAATCTTGCAATTTACCCTCAGCTGCTAATAGCAGCACAACATCCATCCCAATACCAGCAGGCTCACCGGTTGTGATTAATAATGGTAGTCTTTTTTGCATAGTAAAATATCCTAGTTTGATATTAAGAATATGATTTTATTGTATTTATTATTATGAAAACGAGCGTTTAAGATGGTCTAAGACATCGCAAATTTTATGTCATAGCAGATGGCATTTTTATAGATAGTTACTTATAGCAGCCGAAAAAACGGTAGAATGTGTTAAACTTTCGCCTTTCATTGTAGCATTTACCAGCAAGCGCTGAGACCACCTTTTGGTACTTCTCTCGTAGAGGTATGTCGCGCTTGCTTGGCTGTATCACTATTAAAATAAATACTGATAGCACACCGCTATTTATAATCTCTTATATACTTAATTTTATACCGACTTTTGACACATTAGGCATCCATGGCAGACAACGAAAAAACCGACGACTTACTCAATCAGACACCGCCGCACAATATCGATATTGAAAAGGCCTTGCTAGCGTCTTTGATGAGTATCGAAGAGGCATACGATAAGATTGCAGATATCGTCACCAAAGACGACTTTTATGCAGGGCGACATCAGTATATTTTTGATGCTATTGCGCATTTGGCGGCGGTCAACGAGCCTTATGATACGGTCATGGTACATGACTGGTTAGAAGCACAAAAACTACTCAAAGGTGCCGGTGGTGACAGCTACTTAGCCGATATTTTGAGTCAAAGTCCTGCCACCTTGTTTAACCTCACCGCTTATGCGCAGCGCGTGCGCGAGCTATCGACCTTACGCCAGCTGATTACTACTGGCAATGACATGCTGACCCTTGCCTATAATCCCAAAGACCAAACGGTAAGCGATATCTTGGACAATGTTGAGGCAAAAATATTTAGTATTAATGAGCAACATAACAAACGCGCAGAACAGCGTGGCCCTGTTGGTATTACCTCGGTATTGACCAATGTTATTGATAAAATCCAAGAATTAAAATCCAATCCTGACGGCATGATAGGTTTGCAAACCCCATTCGTCGAGCTAAACAATAAGACTCAAGGCTTACAAGCGGGCGATTTAATCATTGTGGCGGCGCGTCCGTCTATGGGTAAAACTACTTTTGCGATGAACTTAGCAGAAGGGATTTTATTTAACGAAGATTTACCCGTGGTAGTGTTTTCGATGGAGATGCCAGCAGAATCTATCGTCATGCGTTTGCTATCTTCATGGGGCGCGATTAATCAGACGCACCTGCGTTCTGGGCAAATGAACGAAGATGAATGGGCAAAAATGATGAACGCCATTCAGCATTTGCAGTCTAAGCATTTATACATTGATGACAGTACTGCCCTGCCGCCCTCTGAGCTACGTTCGCGCTGCCGCCGTATCGCTAAAAATCATGATGGCAAACTTGGCGCTATCATTGTCGATTATCTACAGCTGATGAAAGTGCCTAATCTTGATGGCAACCGTGTTGGAGAAATCTCCGAGATTTCTCGTAGCTTAAAAGCCTTGGCTCGTGAGCTTGAATGTCCGGTTATTGCCTTATCGCAGCTTAACCGCAGTCTAGAGAACCGTCCTAATAAGCGCCCTATCATGTCGGATTTGCGTGAATCGGGTGCGATTGAGCAGGATGCCGATTTGATTATGTTTATTTATCGCGATGAGGTTTATAATGAAAACTCAGACCACAAAGGCGTGGCTGAAATCATCATTGGTAAACAGCGTAATGGCCCTATCGGCACCATACGCTTGGGCTTTGAAGGGCAATTTACCCGCTTTATCAACCTGACGCCAGAATACTATCAAAACGTCAGCTTTGAAAATGATGAGTAACGAGCTTAGTAAATAATCAGCTTGATGAGTAATAAACAAAACGAACGATACGCTTAATAAGCGATTATCCATAAAAAATAGCCAGTGCGTCATCAGCTCAGTTGATGACGTACTGGCTTTATTGCTTTACCACATTACTAATAACACCATTTGTTTAATGAAACCGTTTTACTAATAAAAATAACTTTGCTAATAAAGAAGGCAATTATGCGCACTATCACAATCAAACCAGCTGCCATTACCCATAATTTGGCTCAAGTTAAAAAACTGGCACCGACGGCTAAAGTCCTTGCTATGGTTAAAGCCAATGCCTATGGTCATGGCGTAGCCGCTATCCTGCCAGCATTAAAACAAGCTAAACCACAGGCAGATGGTATCGGCGTCGCCACCTTGATAGAAGCCTTGGAAGCTCGTCAATTGGGCTGGGATAAAACCATTGGTCTAATCGAAGGCGCATTTACCGCCGATGAATGGCAGCTGGCGATTGAGCATGATATTAGCTGCGTGATTCATCATGAGCCGCAATTAATATGGGCATTAGAAAACACCCCACCGGTTACCAGTGCCACCCGTGTGGTTTGGCTTAAATACAATACTGGCATGAACCGCTTAGGGTTTAATGACCAAACCCTTATTCCAGCAGCCAAACGTCTGCATGAAGCCGGTTATCAGCTGATTCTGACCACTCACTTTGCCAATGCCGATGACCGCGCTCATCCTCTAAACGCCATTCAAATCCAGCGCTTTAACGACATGCTGCAGACCCTAAAAGAAACGGTGAGTAGCGATGTAAAAGGCTCATTGTGCAACTCAGCGGGTATCGTCAATTTCCCCGAGCATCATCACGATTGGGTACGTCCGGGCATCATGCTCTACGGGAGTACGCCAGTCATTGATAAAAGTGCGCGTGATTTGGACTTACAGCCAGCGATGGAATTTAGCGCGCAGATTATCGCTCTACAAACGGTCAACGCCGGTGATGTTATTGGTTATGGCAGCCGCTGGACTGCGATGCAAGATACTAAAACGGCTTTGGTTAGTATCGGTTATGGTGATGGCTATCCACGGGTGGTGAGTGACAACGCTTATGTTTCTGTTATTGATGCTATCAACCATCAAAGCTATCCATGCGCGGTAGTCGGACGAGTGGCGATGGATATGATTGTCATTGATGTCAGCACTGTTCCAGAAAGCGTGGCTTTAGATAGTAAAGTGATACTTTGGGGTGATACGCCGCACGTCGATGAAGTCGCCGCCCATGCTGAGACCATTAGCTATGAGTTGCTATGCCGCCTAAGCGCTCGCCCAAATCGGACCATAGCAAAATCATAATTGATAGAGTTTAACGTAATGATGGTTTGAGAGACGAATGAAGCAATGCAACACTGCAGCACTGCTGAATCACGGCAAATTGGACATTTACATTAAGCCCAATTGCGCTATACTAAAAGTTTGTTGTCACACCAGTATACGCACTGACGCGATGCTATTAAAAAATGACAACGTATCATTTTTCATCGACTGCGATCGACTGCTAGGATTACTATGAGTTTGCGCCATTTTTTGACCCTATCTGATTTAACCAAACAAGAACTAGAAAACCTAATCAAACGCGCGAGCGAACTGCGTAAGATGCAACATGCTGGCGAGATATATCAGCCCTTTGTTGGTCGGACGCTTGGCATGATATTTGAGAAATCATCCACCCGTACGCGTATCTCGTTCGAGACTGGCATGGGGCAGTTTGGCGGTAATGCTATCTTTTTATCACCAAATGATACCCAGCTTGGGCGCGGTGAGCCGCTAGAAGATTCCGCTCGCGTCATCTCAAGCATGGTCGATATCATCATGATTCGCACCTTTGGGCACGAAAAAGTTGAGACCTTTGCTGAATATTCCAGTGTACCGATTATCAACGCGCTTACTGACGAATTCCATCCATGCCAGCTGCTTGCTGATATGCAGACGTATTATGAGCATCGCGGTAGTATCGAAAATAAAATCGTCACGTGGGTTGGTGATGGCAACAATATGTGCGCCTCCTACATGCAAGCGGCCAATCAGTTTGGCTTTGAGCTACGTGTAGCAGCCCCTTATGGTTTTGAGCCTGACCCTGAGCTGATGAAACGCTTCTCGCATTGCGTCAGTATCGTTGAAAATGTCCAAGAAGCGGCGAAAGATTCAAACTTAATTGTCACCGATGTCTGGGCAAGTATGGGGCAAGAGTCTGAACAAAATACCCGCGCGCGCCGCTTTGCTTCTTATCAAGTGACGCCATCACTACTCGATAAAGCCGACCCTGAAGTGGTGTTTATGCATTGCTTGCCAGCCCATCGCGGCGAAGAAATCTCTCATGATATGCTCGATGATCCGCGCTCTGTGGTGTGGCATGAAGCCGAAAACCGCTTACATGCGCAAAAAGCTTTGATGGAATTTTTATTAAAAGACAAAATTAAGCTGCCTGCCTAAAAACAGGCTGGTAAAGAGCATAACGTGAAATATTGATAAACCAGCACGTATAAAAATAACACGTACAAAAAAAGGCAGAGCATATTTATAGTGCTCTGCCTTTTTATTGTTTACAGCTTTATTTAGCGATAAGTTATAGCATTAAATTCTGTCAATAATACATTAGCGCGTTAAAGTCGTCACGCCATTACTGCCCGCTTTTAATAATACATCGGCTTGATTGGCAGCAAAGATACCATTACAGACTACCCCAACGATATTGTTTAATTGCTGCTCAAGCTCTAGTGGATTACTGACATCTAAGTCATAAGTATCTAAAATCACATTGCCATAATCGGTAACGAAATCTTCACGATATACTGGCTCAGCGCCCAAACGGGCTAATTGCCTTGCCACATACGAGCGCGCTTGTGGCAGCACCTCTATCGGTACTGGAAATTCGCGTCCCAACCATTCAACGCTTTTGCTTTCATCAACCATGCAGATAAACTTATTAGATGCTGCAGCGACAATTTTTTCACGTGTGAGCGCGCCGCCGCCACCTTTAATCAATTGCAAATGCTCATTTACCTCATCAGCACCATCGATATAGACATCAAGCTGACCGGCAAAGTTTAAATCGACAATTTCGATACCAAGAGCGCGTAGCTTATCTTCGGTGACCTGTGAGCTTGCAACCGCGCCAGCAAGCCTTAATGTCGGCAACAACTCAATCAAACAGTTAACCGTACTGCCCGTCCCCACTCCAAGTATCATGTCATCTTCAATATAGCTTAGGGCAGCTTTGGCTGCAGCTTGCTTTTGTGCTTGCTGATCACTCATCATAAATCCTTGGAAAAATAAACGTCTCACTCTAAAAGAGCTAAAATGATAAAAGAGGTAAAATGCGCGCTTATTATAACCGATGGCTTTAGGCGATGTTAGCGTAAAACCCATTCTAAATACTCATTGCCCCTTCTCAGAGCCCATACTTACTTTAATGTATTGATGGCTTGACCTTTAACCTTCAAAAAAACTCCCTATAAAATTTGCAATTGTGTCTTGCAAGATAGTGAAAATCAGCATAGGCTAATCTATTTCGTTTTTGTGCTGATCTATACTGGTTTATAGTTATTTATAGCGGCTAATTTATAAACACTGACTTTATAGCCATTTGCACTTCTTTTATTCATCTTCACTCTGTTTAGGAATTATTATGCTGTCACATTGGGTACGAGCCATCTTGCAAGCCACCGTCTATGACGTTGCCATTCAAACACCACTTGAAGCTGCACCCAAGCTGACCCAACGTTTTGCTAATGATATTCGATTTAAGCGCGAAGACCTGCAACCAGTAAAATCTTTTAAATTACGCGGTGCTTACAACCGTATTAGCCAATTGAGCGATGAGCAAAAAGCGCGCGGCGTCATTTGTGCCTCAGCGGGCAACCATGCCCAAGGCGTTGCTTATTCAGCGCGTAAGCTTGCCCTAAATAACATCATTGTGATGCCAACCACCACCCCTGACATCAAAGTAGATGCGGTACGCGCGCTTGGCGGTAATGTCGACTTGTATGGCGATAGCTTTGATGAAGCCAACCGTTATGCAATCAATCGCGCTGAGACTGAGGGTTTAACCTTTATTCCGCCTTATGATGATGAATTGGTGATTGCAGGACAAGGCACCATTGGTCTGGAATTAACCCAGCAATGGCGTAATATGGATTATGTATTCGTTGCTGTGGGTGGTGGCGGTTTGATTTCTGGCGTCGCAGCATTCTTGGGTGAAGTCGCGCCGCACGTCAAAGTTATCGCTGTAGAAGCAGACCAATCAGCTTCACTTAAAGCTGCTCTTGAAGCAAATGAGCGGGTCACGCTTAAGCAAGTCGGTCTGTTTGTCGATGGTGTTGCAGTCGCTCAAATTGGCGAGCTACCTTTTGATATCGTGCGTATGCAAAAAAGTGATAAATCAGGTCCTGTCGTCGAGCCTGAAGTGGTCACTTGTACCAACGATGAAGTCTGCGCGGCGGTGAAAGATATCTTTGAAGAGAATCGCAGCATCGTTGAACCTGCGGGCGCCCTACCCGTTGCAGGCATGAAAAAATATATCGAAGCCCATAACCTACAAGGTAAAAACTGCGTCAGTATCATTTGCGGTGCCAATATGAACTTTGACCGCTTGCGTTATATCGCTGAGCGTACTGAGATTGGTGAGAAAAAAGAAGCCATCTTTGGCGTGACCATTCCTGAGCAAACCGGCGCTTTCTTAAACTTCTGCCGCAGCTTACATGGCCGTAATATCACCGAGTTTAACTACCGTGCCGATAGCAAAAAATCACCAGATTCGATGGAACCTGCAGCAATCTTTGTCGGTATCGCCCTAAAAGAGGGCGACAAAGAGCGTCAAACGATTAGCAATCAATTGGCGGCTGATGGCTATGAAGCACACGATTTAACCGATGATGATATCGCCAAATCCCATATCCGTCATCTGATTGGTGGTCATGCGCATGTCGAAAATGAGCAGTTATTAAAGGTAGTTTTCCCTGAACGTCCGGGCGCATTATTAACCTTTTTAGAAAAATTGGGCGACGACTTTAATATCACCTTGTTCCATTATCGCAATCATGGCGCCGCTGAAGGTCGTGTGTTGGTCGGCTTGCAAGCTTCTGAGGGCAACTCTCGCCAACTACAAGATGCGCTTCTTGATATCGGCTATGACTGCACCATGCTTAATGACAACATTGGTTATCAGTTGTTTTTAAAATAGGTTTTTATAAGCAACCATGATGACGTATTGTGAGCGGCTTATCCTACTAGGATTAGCCGCTTACTCATATAGAGAGTACTATGCATATCCCTGCTGTTTTTGCCGAAGACAATTTCGATAATGTCATTGAATTTATCGCCGTCAATCCGTTAGCGACTTTGATTGCTCAAACTAAAGATGGCATCGAAGCCTGCCATATACCGCTGTTTTGGCATAACGACCAGGCTAAATTCAATGCAGATGTTGGCTCTGACTCTGACTCTGCTTCCAATAAGTCACACGGCTATCTTTATGGTCATTTTGGTCGTAAAAACCCTATTTACCAAGATGCCTTAACAGACAATTCATGGTTAATTATTTTTCAAGATTCGGGGCATTACATCAGCTCCAACTGGTATCCAAGCAAAGCAAAAACCCATAAAGAAGTACCGACATGGAACTATCAAAGCGTCCACATTCAATCTAAAATCGAGATGCTCGAAGATACCGGTACGCTGAAATGGATATTAGCAACCATGACCGCGCAGCAAGAGGTGATATCCGACAACCCTTGGTCATTAGATGACGCGCCAGCTGCTTATATCGAGGCCATGTGTCGCGGTATTATTGGCTTTAGACTGTCTATCGATTCGATACAAGCACAGTTTAAATTGAGCCAAAATAAAACCGTCGAAAACATGAATGGTGTGATAAACGGTTTAGAGCAATTAAATACTAACAGTGCTGTAGCAATGGCTGCTAAAGTTACCAATCAGAACAATGGCTAATTTCAGTTGTCCTTATTCACCATAAAAAACTATTTTGAAATACTTTAATCGCTCACCGCTCTTTTAATCAGTAAAAACAACACCATTATTATCTTACGTTATTGATATCCATGAGGTTTTGATGAGTAAACACAATAAAAATCATAATCAGCCCGGACATAGCCAACCAGATGCCGTGCGTATGCGTCTTGATAAATGGTTATGGGCCGCCCGATTCTATCGCACCCGCACCCTTGCCAAAGAAGCCATCGAAAGCGGACGCGTCCATTATGCAGGGAGCCGCGTCAAAACCAGCAAAGAGATTGCCGTCGGGGATGAGCTCAGTATTCGCCAAGGCTCAGCAACCGCCATGACTGAGAAAACAGTCTTGGTTGAAGCACTAAGCGCACAACGTGGTAATGCGATTGCTGCCCAAGCGTTATATTCTGAAACTGAGGAAAGCGAGGAGCGCCGCGCTTTTTATGCCGAGCAGCGCAAACTTGCCAATCTTGCCCGTCCAGATAACAAACCCAATAAAAAAGAGCGGCGTGATTTACAACGCTTCAAACACAATCAAGACTAAGGCTGTTATCCATACTGCTCACTCAATATTTATCGCTTTAACTTATTTTAATAATAAAGATGATAAATAAAGAGGGTTCATACAGACTATTTATGTAAGCTATTAAAGTCGGCAGCTTGCTATTATTGATAGCCTAATGTGACCCTATTGTTTTACCTCTACCCTTGCCATTCAACGTATTAACCGTTACGCTGATAGTCAATTAATTTACTCGATAACATGCTAATAAACCGCATTAATCATGCTGGTCTTGATAGCATGTTTTTTTGTTGTGATAAAAGGTCATTATATGCTAATTAAAGCGTCTACTCCCTCCTCTGTGCTATTGGTTTGTTTGGGAAACATTTGCCGTTCACCGACCGCCGAAGAGATTTTTCGTCAGCAAGCAGCCATTGCAGGGCTAGCGATGAAAGTGGATTCGGCAGGGACTGGAGATTGGCATATTGGTCATGCGCCTGATGTACGGGCACAGCGCCATGCTAAAGCTCATGGTTATAACATTAATAAGCTGGTCGCGCGTCAAGTAAGCGCTGACGACTTTCGCAAGTTTGATTTGATTTTGGCGATGGATGCGCAAAACTTAGCCGACCTGCAAGCCATTAAAGACAGCATCACTGACACAGATGGCAAACTTGCCAAACTGGCGCTGTTTAGTGAAGAAGATCCAACCTACGGCGGCGACGATGTACCAGACCCTTATCAAGGTGATGGCGACGCTTTTGAAGAAGTCATCGAACGTATCGAATCAAGTGCCCAAGCGTGGATTGAAAGTTGGAAAACTGCTTAGCGACGCTCAATAATTAGTAACGATTAATACTTAATGGTTCACAGCATTTAAGGTTTATTAGTGCTTAGAAATGATAAATAGTGCTTAGTAATAAAGCGCCATATTTCTGCTACTTTTATGCCGTGCATCCTTTATAATAAACACCGCATGATTTCTTGTTTATTTGCCAGATAGGCTATGTTATGACCTCAGCTTTACGCCATGATTCGAATGCTCAACCTACGACATCGACTAACCTTAAGGTGAATGTACCACTCACTAAATCGGTCGATTTGTCCCATAGCAATACCATGGCATTGGCATGTGTGGCGGATATGGTCGTGACGCTTACCGATGAGGCGCAACTTGATGCCTTTATGGCAAATTACGGAAAAGATGCAGAGCTTACTAAGCCCTTATTCGTACTTTCTGGCGGTAGCAATGTTTTATTGCCAGCGCATCTAGATGCGATTGTCTTACGTCCCCAAATGCACGGTATCACTATGACGGCGCAAACAGACAGTCATGTCGATATCGAAGTGATGGCCGGTGAAAACTGGCATGATTTGGTGATGTATACCGTGGCTCAAGGTTGGTATGGACTTGAAAACTTGGCATTGATACCGGGTCTGACGGGAGCGGCGCCTGTACAAAATATCGGTGCTTACGGTGTGCAATTAGAAGATTGCTTAGCGTACGTACGTGCTTATCATCTGCCAACCCAAACTTGGCATCATCTCACAGCAGCAGACTGCCAGTTTGGCTACCGTGACAGCCTCTTTAAGCGTGCGCCCAATACTTGGCTTATCACTCGCGTGGGTTTTCGCTTACATACCAATGCCAATAAAATCCTTGCCAGCTATGGCGATGTGCAGACGGTCGCGCAGCGCTATGCAGAGCAGCAAGGGCGCATGCAGCCCGTACCTGCTGATGTCATGCAGGCGATTATAGATATTCGCCAACAAAAACTGCCCGACCCTAAACAGCTCCCTAATTGCGGCAGTTTTTTTCAGAACCCTATTATTCCTCAAGCGCAATTTATAGCGCTACAATCCGCTCACCCTACCATCGTTGGCTATCCAATGCCGGATACCATGGTTAAGGTTGCGGCTGGCTGGTTGATTGAACAATCTGGTTTAAAAGGTGGCGGTTTAGCGCCGATTATGACCCATCAGCAGCAAGCCTTGGTGTTGACCAATCACAGCCCTTATCAAGCGACGCAAGCAGATGTGGCAAAGGCTCAAAATCATATTGCCAATATTGTCTCTGAGATATTTGCGATTGAATTATCACGCGAGCCGGTTTGGGTAAATGCTGACGGCTCTATTGGATTTGATGAGCATGTGGTCTAAACGATCATGGTCTAAGCGCTTATGGCGCTCTTACTTACGTTCAGCTGAGCGTATGATAAAGCTGTTTCGAATTATTAATGCCACCTTTTTACTGGGTTCAACGGCGGTTATTCTCGTTATTATCAGTTTATTTACCCCGCTATTTTCACAAGCGGTGATTTATCTCTTAGCCCATTTACCTTTACCAAAGATGCCGCCAGCCGCCATGAGCTCTCCACCGACCGCCTATGTGGTATTGGGCGGCGGTCTGACCAATGATAATAACAATCAAACCATCCTAAACAGTTATAGCCTCAACCGCGCCCGTACGGCGGCAACCGCCTATCATGATTTGCCACTACCTATTGTACTGAGTGGCGCTGAGGCGCCTTGGCTTGGTCAGTGGCTTATTGAACACGGTATTGATGGGCTCATCAGCGAAAATGCCAGTATGAATACCTGTGAAAATGCGCGTTTTACTGCTAAGCGTATTCCTCTATATCATGTGTACCTGATTACCGATAGCTATCATATGGCGCGGGCAAGGAGACAGTTTGCCCTAAACGGCATCAATAGTACCCCAATCAATGCGCCTTTACCGGTCAAACGCGATTGGATGGAACCGGCACAGAACTTGAGTCATTCGCGGCGGGCAGTCTATGAGGTGGCCGCCTACTTACGTGATGTGATACGCCCGCAAGCAAACTGTCGGCATGCTAAGGATGTGACCTCGCAGCAACTCTTAACCCCTAGAGGCAATGCCGTAAAAACGCCTACTGAATAACGCTTAGCTGGCATTTTCTGACCTAGTATTATTAAATTAGCATCATTAGATTAGTATCATCAGACGACTATTATTGCCCCATTATCCACTGTCTCACTTTTAGTATTTATAGAACATTTATAACACTTGCAATAAGTGTATAATATAAGAAACTGCTATTGAAGAGGTTTGCCATGCTCAGTATATTTTTATTAATTCCTTTAAGTTTAATGCTGTTCGTGGTCGCCATCTGGGCAATACGCTATGCGGTCAAATCAAACCAGTTTGAGGACTTAGATAATGCGTCGCAGCGTATTATTTTGGATGACCGTCAAGAACGTCGGCAAACGATTCAAGCTCATACGCCTAGTGACGATATACCGCAAGCTGATGACACGGCAGACTCCAACAAAGCCGATGATTGAATGCTACCGATTTACCTTTTACCGATATCGTCTTAATAAAGCAAATAGCTATCAATAAAATTCAAACATATAGCCTTCCATATCTCATTTATACGTGACTGCTTTTATCATTTTTTTAGATAAATGATAAAAATAGGCTCACGCTTTACTATTTTTAGGAGAGACTCCCCATGACCACAGCTTTACTTGTTGCGGCATTACTAATGGGATTTTTTGGTTCACCGCATTGCTTAGGCATGTGTGGCGGGCTAGTAGCAGCATTTAGTCTATCGATGAAAGACGTGAGCCCTGCTAAGCGCCGCGCTTTGATAGCCACCTACCACTTCGGGCGTTTAAGCAGTTACGCATTTTTAGGTTTGGTCGCCGGACTTGTGGGTACCACTGTTTTAGAGCCATTAATGAAAGGCAATAGTACGCCTCGTATCTTATTGGGCTTGGTATTGGTATTTGTTGGTGTCACGATGCTTGGCGCGCCATTTTTAACCAAGCTTGAGCGTGTCGGCATGCGCTTTTGGCAATATCTGAGTCCGCTACGCCAGAAAGTATTTCCACTTAATACCTTCCCGCGTGCTTTAGCGGCAGGGTTATTATGGGGGTTCTTGCCTTGTGGTTTGGTTTACGGTGCGCTACTGATTGCCGTCGTTGCTCATAACCCATTGGGCGGTGCGGCATTGATGTTTGTCTTCGGTTTGGGGACAGTACCAATGTTGGTTGCCACCCATGAAACGGTTGGTTGGCTACGTGAGAAAATTGGACGCCTACGTTTAAGACAAATTAATGGCGCTATCATGGTTTTATCGGGGTTAGCGGTGGTATTTATCCCTATGATAATGGCTAGCATGCATGGTGGACACGGCGGCGGCGCGGGTCATGGAAATGCACAAATGAGTCATGGTGACCACTCCGCCACGATGACTGATAGCAACGATTCTACGGTAACAGCAACTACAGCTGCCCATCATGATATGAGCAATATGCAGCACGAGATGCCACCCGCTACGGATAGCACGATGGATCATAGTATGCACAATATGGAACATAGTGCAGATAACAGCATGAATCACAACATGGACAATATGCCAGATGAGCAAGAAATGAATAGCCATCATCGTGAAGCTATAACAGAATCTTCTCAATAACAGCATAAAAGTCATTATTGACTTATAAGAAAAGCCCTTAACATCGCGATGACGTTGAGGGCTTTTTTATGCAGCAAGGTTAGTAAAACTGTTCGCTCAATAATAATTATCAAAGCAAGATAAGTTTTACTACTATTCTTGCCACTGCTCAAGGCTAAACTTGGTATCTAAATGCTTCTCTAATGCTGGGATATTAAAGGCATCATCTTCACTGACGAAGCTAATACTGATACCGGTTTGTCCCGCGCGTCCAGTACGTCCGATACGGTGTACGTAATCATCCGGCTGATCTGGCAGGGTATAATTAATCACATGGCTGACATCATCAACATGAATACCGCGTCCTGCCACATCGGTTGCGACCAACACAGAAGCATGACCATCTTTAAAGCGTTGCAGATATTTTTCGCGCTTTTGCTGAATCACATCGCCTGATAACATGACGATTCTATGTCCCTGACGCAGCTTATGATACAAGCGCTTAACCTGATCTTTACGGTTGGCAAAAATAATCACCTTCTCGACTGTGCTATCAGTGATGATACGCTCGACCGCTGCTAGTTTTTGGTCTTCGGTTAATAAGTAAAAATGCTGATCGACCAATTCGCTGGTCTTATGCTCAGGCTCAATCTCTACAAATTCTGGCTCATGCAACCAGCGGTAAGCGAGATTCATCACATCTTGGTTAAAGGTGGCAGAAAACAATAAGCTTTGACGATCAGTATTTGGCGGCATACGACCAACCAAACGCTTGATATCAGGGATAAAACCCATATCAAGCATACGATCCGCTTCATCTAATACCAATACTTCAACGCGATCTAGATAGACCATGCCTTTGTGCATTAGGTCAATCAAACGACCTGGAGTGGCAATTAAGATATCCACATATTGGCGCTCAAGCTCATGCTGCTGGGTTTCATAATTGGTACCTCCCATGATACACACGCTGTGTAGCGAGGTATATTTGGTCAGGGCAATGCAGTCGTCAAATATCTGCTGGGCAAGCTCACGGGTTGGCGCCATAACAACGGCACGTGGCTCACCTAAATAACGTTCTTCATCGGCAGCAAAAGGACGTTTTAATAACGCCTCCATAATGGTCAGTAAAAACGTTGCCGTCTTGCCAGTACCCGTTTGCGCCTGTCCGATGGCGTCTTGATTTGCCAATGTATGCGGTAATATCTGTGCTTGAATGGGCGTCAATTCAGTAAAACCTAAATCACTCACGGCACGTAAGGTAGGGTTTGATAACGGCAAATCCGTAAACGTCTTAAAAGTACTCAAAAAAATATCCTTGTGTGTGAATCGCTTGTCTATTATTAATAAATAAAAGCTCATGATAAGCGTTGGTTTTATAATACGACTGTCTGTTGTGAATAGTAAATATTGTGATTGGAAGCTACTACTTAAAAAAGCCCAGTCCGTAATCTCTAATCAGACAAATTATAAAACTCATAAGCATAAAAAAGCCAAGCCCAACGCCTAAACTTACCAAATATGCTGCGTTCAACTCAACATAGGTAAGATAAGACGGGCTTGACTCAGTAGTATATCAGTAGTTTGTACAGACATTATAGCTGAACGGCGCTAATGACTGTAGCGATTACTCTTCTACCTTTCTGACTTCTTCAGCTTGCAGGCCTTTATCGCCTTCTACCACACTGAACTCAACCTTTTCGCCATCTTTTAGAGAGCGATAACCATCACCTTGGATTGCGCGGAAATGGACAAAAATATCTTCGCCGCTATCACGTTGAATGAAACCAAAGCCTTTTGAGTCATTAAACCACTTAACGATACCTTGCTCACGAGCTGACATAATATTACTTCCTAAAAAGTCACTTAACCCCAAATTCCTTTGCGACATTGCATATAAACGGGGTTTAAGATTATGAAATCAAAATGTAAGAGTACTACTCTACATACCATCATCTGCACATAAAGCGTGTTATTACCCTCTTTATGATGCAGCCTATAGTAAAATTACTATGGTCAGTGTAGGTTCATATCAAAATTGCTTTATGCACTTTAATAGTTAGCCCAACTGACATTAGCAACAAATAGGTGATATTTGTTGCGTAAAAAATATCATAGCACGGGTTTTTAGCAACATAAAGACTTTTAACACGATTTTTAACCCCTAGGATAATTTTTCATTTTATTTTTTATTACATGGCTGCCAAGCTGTTATCATAAAAGAATAAGGGCTTATCTATTCGACTAGTCTTACTATTCGGCTACTTTTATTCTTCGGATAACTTTACTCCTAAAACCTTATAGCAAAGTTATCTTATACGGCCCTACTATTGACCCATAGCGATAACGACAACAATACTTATAAATAAAATACCACTTTATAAAGATAGAGACTATTATGACCATACCTTCTCAGTCAGCAGTGACCGACAAACCTTTTAATCAAGAAACTCTTATAAGTTCAAACAACATAAGTGCAAACGCCAAAACGCATAAACTGTTACTTATCAATGGCGTTAATTTAAATTTATTGGGTAAACGTGAGCCTGAAATTTACGGTCATACAACCCTTGCTGATATTGAGAAAAATTTGGTCGCACGGGCAGCCAAATATGGCATTGAGCTGATTTGCATTCAATCAAACCATGAAGGCAAGCTTGTCGATGAGATTCAACATTATGGTCTGTTAGCAGAGTCAGCAGCGCAAGTAGATGCGATTATTATCAATCCTGCTGCCTTTACTCATACTTCGGTTGCGATACGGGATGCATTATCGGCGACACAAAAACCCTTTATAGAAGTGCATTTGTCCAATGTTCACGCCCGTGAATCGTTCCGGCAGCATTCTTATTTTAGTGATATAGCGGTCGGCGTTATTTGCGGCTTAGGGCATTTAGGCTATCAGATGGCATTAGATTATTGGCTGACTCATACTTATGATTTGAAGTTAGACAGCTAATGATTTATCACTTGATACTTGTTATTAAAACCTTATTGAAACCTTATTTATTAACCAATAAAAAACCGTCATACTGTTAAGTTATAAGCGACAATCTATAACTTATAAGCAGCATTAAGATACGCATACTGTTGCTTTTGGCACATTTTTTGGCACACTAGTTAAACAGCAATCCTTTGCTTAAAATAATAACATTAGGGCTTAGTAAATAAACCCACTATATGGTGACATGAATGGCAAAATCGTCCGGAAAACGCTTTATGAAACTCGCTGGCATGACCGCCAGTATTGCCGGCAAAGCCGCAAAAAACTCATTAAAGCATCTCTCAAGTGACGAAGAAAAACGTCTACAAGCGCGCTCAGAGCTGATGCAAGATGTCGGTGTTCAGATAGCTGAAACGCTTGGCGAAATGAAAGGCGCAGTGATGAAAGTGGGTCAAATCGCCTCGCAATATAAAGATGTGTTTCCGCCGGAAGTTGCAACGGCTTTAGAGAAGCTGCAAAAAGATGCACCGCCAATGCCGTATGCCCAGATACGTGCCCAAGTTGAGCGTGAGCTTAACGCGCCGGTTGCTGAGTTATTTACTGAATTTGAAGAAGCACCCTTTGCCGCCGCCTCAATCGGGCAAGTGCATAGAGCCGTTTTGCCATCTGGACAAAGGGTGGTGGTAAAGGTTCAATACCCTGATGTCGATGAGAACTGTGATAGCGACCTGAAGCAAGTACGCATGGCGTTAAAAATAGCCGGCGTGCTCAATATGAGTAAACAATTACAAGAGCAGTTATTTCACGAGATTCGCCAAAGCTTGCATGATGAGCTCGACTATATTAAAGAGGCGCACAACCTCCAAGTATTTGGTGCGTTTCATGCAGACGACGACGGCCTTATTATTCCTAAAGTGATTGGTAGTCATTCATCTAGACGGATTTTGACCTTAACCGAAGAGATGGGTGAAACGCTCACGGTCGCCGCGACGTGGGAGAATGCTATCAAGCAAAAAATTGCTGAGCGCCTGTTCCATTTTAGCGCAGGGCAACTATTTGGTTTATACCGCATGCACTGTGACCCACACCCTGGCAACTTTGCTTTTCGCACCGATGGCAGTGTGGTCGCTTATGATTTTGGCGGAATTCGCAGTTATAGCCATAGCGAAGTACAATTATTTCGCCGTTTTGCCAAGCATGCTTTAAAGGGTGACGTGACCGCGCTTGAGCAAGATTTAATCGCCCTAGACATTCGCCGTGATGACGAGAAAGTTGTGCCGGGTGAGTTTTATCAGAAATGGCTAGAGATTGGCCTTAAGCCTTTATCCGTAAAGCCTTATCAAGAAGGTGCATTTGATTTCGGTAGCAGCCAGACCCATCACGAAGCCATCGCCCAAATGCGTACTTCTTTAAAGTATTTTGGTCAGTTTCAGCCATCAGCGACGACGATGATGCTTGACCGTACGATTTCGGGCCAGTATTGGAATTTGGTCAATCTGGGTGTGGTGATAGATTTATCACCATTGGTTGCTGAATATATAGACTATTAATACTTAGAAGCCCGATAATTTTGAAAAGCCATATAAGTCGCGTTAATAAACACTAAACATGCAGGGCATGACCGCAGCGATCGCAGAAATCTGCTCCTACGGCGTGGCCAAATTTTCCGCAGTTTGGACAGGCAATAGGATTGAGCTGTGGACGCATATTACGCGCCAGCTCAGCGGTAAAGATACCCGTCGGTACGGCAATAATCGCATAACCGGTAATCATGACCATAGATGCAATTGCTTGCCCGATGGGCGTTTTTGGTGACATATCGCCATAGCCAGTGGTAGTAACCGTTACCACCGCCCAATAAATAGAGATTGGGATACTGGTAAAACCATTCTCTGGCCCTTCTACCACATAGACGACCGAGCCAAAAATAGTCACCAGCAATACCAAGGATAAGAAAAATACCGTGATTTTTTGCTGGCTGGTTTTAAGCGCTGAGGCAAGAAAACCCGCTTGCTGCATATAAGTGTTGAGCTTGAGCACGCGAAATATACGCAAGATGCGTAGTATGCGAATCACGAGCAAATACTGTACACCACCAAATATCAAGCTTAAATAGCTTGGCAATACCGACAATAAATCCACTATCCCAAAGAAGCTAAAAGTATAACGAAAGCGATTGGGCGCTGAAAATAGCCTTAAGATGTATTCAATAGTAAACAAAATGGTAAAAAACCATTCTGCATAGCGAAATATGGTGCCATATTGCAAACGCATGTACAGCACACTATCTAGCATCACTACGCCGACACTGGCCAAAATCGCAATCAGCAATACGATATCAAACAGCTTACCCAAACGGGTATCCGTGCCTTCGATAATAATATGAATGCGGTTACGCAAATGAGTAATGGCTTCGGCAGTTGGTTGCTTCATAGAGTCAATAAAGTCACAAGATCAATGGTTATATAGAACCGAACGTTTTAGGCTGGCATGGACAAGCTAAGGTTGGTCAAAATGCGCTAAAGTGGTTTATAATATTGCAAATATTGTTGCTCTCGACCGTCATCGTCAGAATTGATGATGGGTCAAAATATAGAAAATAGCAGTGTAGCAAAAAAGCGCACCAAACGACATACAAATCGTTAACTGGCCGATAGGTCTATTACACTGCATTAACAGCACAATCATATAATAAGAATACCTCATCAGGTATAAAAAGTTGTTACTGATGTATAGTCCTAACAACTTTTTTATCCGCACTATAAATAACACGTAAAACTTAAGGATGTCATATGGCAGGCCATTCAAAATGGGCAAATATCAAACACCGTAAAGCCCGTCAGGATGCGGTAAAAGGTAAAGTCTTTACCAAAATTATTCGTGAAATTGTTTCTGCTGCCAAGCAAGGTGACCCCGACCCTGATAAAAACCCGCGCTTGCGTGCCGTTATTGAAAAAGCACTGTCAGTCAATATGACACGAGATACCATCAATCGCGCGGTTGCTCGTGGTACAGGCGGCGATGACAATGATAATATGGATGAGGTCAGCTACGAAGGCTATGGTGTCGGCGGCGTCGCAGTATTGGTCGAAACCTTGACTGACAACCTGAACCGTACGGTCAGTGAAGTGCGTCATGCTTTTACCAAAAACGAAGGCAACCTTGGCACCTCAGGCTCAGTGGCTTATCTATTTACCAAGCGCGGCGAAATTACCTTTAACGATATCAGCTTAGAAGAAGAAGTTATGCTAACGGCCTTAGACGCTGGGGCACTTGATATCGAAAACGATGGCGAGTCACTACTGGTCATCACTGAATGGGAAAGTTTCGGTCAAGTCAAAGATGCGCTCAATGCGGCAGGTCTGGTCTCTGACAATGCTGAAGTGACTATGTCGCCATCTACCAGCGCTGAGATAGACAACGTAGAAGATGCCGAAAAAGTCATCAAGATGATTGATATGTTAGAAGATATTGACGATGTGCAAGAAGTCTATAGTAATGTGACTTTTTCAGATGAGGTTATGGCGCAGCTTGAGCAGTAGTTCGAGCAATAGTTTCTAAGCAATATAACCATTTATCAACACCTTATTGATTATTAATAAAAAGGCGAAACATATTTAATGTTTCGCCTTTTTTAGTTTTAAGCGCGGGTGATGAGCACTTTTTCCATGCTAAGTTTTGTAGCTCACCCCTTCCAGCGCTAACAAATACGCTTTCTTGTCTAAGCCGCCTGTATAACCACCCAGCTTACCATCGCTGGCAATTACTCGGTGACAAGGAATGATGATACTAAAGGGGTTTTTACCATTGGCATTAGCAACCGCACGAAAGCCTTTAGGATTACCTACGCGCTGCGCCAGTGTGGCATAGCTAATCGTTTCACCATGCTTGATGCCTTGTAACGCCCGCCATACCTGTTGTTGAAACTCAGTGCCTAAGCTTATATCTAATGGCAAATCAAATACTTGACGCTTACCCTCAAAATACGTGATTAATTGCGCTATCGCTTCTATAAGTAGCGCTTGAGCAGGCACGTCTTTGCTTAGGCTGTTTTGAGCGATAAAGGTAAAATCTTGATCGACAAGCCCATAATGCTTTTTAAGTTTAGGAATGGATTTTGAGCTGTGCCAAGAATCGCCCACCTGCAGCCAATTGACTTCGACCAGCTTAGGGCTGCTGCTATGCGCACTAGCAATCAGTGCTAACTGGTGCGACTCAACAGCTGCGATGGTGACTATCATGATTCTTCCCTCTAAACACTCATATTTTTAACGCTTATTTATTCATTGAAAAAAACTACCAAGCGCTACTCTTTATCGTCAGTCTCAAACAGCGCTGCGACAAACTGTTTTGGACTAAAGGCACGCAAATCATCAATCGACTCACCGACCCCAATATAACGAATCGGCACATCCGAGGTTTCAGCGATATTGAACACCACACCCCCTTTTGCAGTACCGTCTAATTTAGTAATAGTAATGCCGGTTAATGGCACGACTTTGTTAAACAATTCCACTTGGTTAATCGCATTTTGACCCGTGCCAGCGTCGAGGACAATCATACCTTCGTGCGGCGCGCTTGGATCGGCTTTACGCATGACGCGCACCACTTTTTCAAGCTCCGCCATTAGGTGGGTTTTATTTTGCAAGCGCCCTGCCGTATCAGCAATTAATACGTCAATATTTTTTGCTTTGGCAGACTGCATGGCATCAAAGATAACAGAGGCGCTGTCAGAACCATGACCTTGAGCGACGACAGGAATGTTATTGCGTTCACCCCAGATTTGTAGCTGTTCAGTCGCCGCCGCACGGAACGTATCGCCCGCTGCCAACATAACGGATTTACCTTCACCTTGTAAACGCTTAGCAAGTTTACCAATAGTCGTCGTTTTACCAACACCATTCACGCCCACCACCAAGATAATAAAGGGCTTTTTACTGGTATCGATGACCAATGGCGCAACTTTTGGCGTTAAGATATCGACCAGCTCAGTTTGCAAGGCTTTATATAATGAATGGGCATAAATCAAATCGCCACGAGCGGTTTGCTCAGTGAGACTTTTGATAATACGATTGGTTGCATTGACACCGATATCAGCCACCAACAGCTGGTCTTCAACCTCCTCTAATAGCTCATCATCAATCTCTTTACCACCGATAAGAATACTGACCATACCTTCGGCAAGATTTTTACGTGACTTACTTAGTCCCGTTTTCATGCGATTAAACCAGCTGCCTTTTTTCTTATTTTCCTCAGTCTGTTTTGACTCTTGTGACTCTTCTGGCGCGGCTGATAGCTGCTGTATTTCAGTTTGTGCTTTATTTATAGCACTGGTATCACTAGTGGCAGATGTAGTACTTGGTCTATCGCCCAGATGATCTTGCAAAGGCATGGTAGGAATGGTAGTTGTAGGCTGCGATGAAATAGCATTTGTATTAGTATTCGCAGTAGCTTCCAAAGTGTTTTCAGAAGAACTTTGTTTTTCTATCTCAACGATGGGCGTACCTAATGCCATATCTGCTGTATTACTCTTTTCTGCATCACTCTTTTCTGTATTACTGCTTGCAACGCTGTCTGACGCATCGACGATGGGCACCGTTTGCGCTGGCAGACTGGGTAAGGTAATATCATCGTCATCCAAATCATCAAGACCGCCGTCAAGGTTGATGACCACACGATTGCTATTATTGGGATTATTCATAAGCTTGCCCTAAAAGTTATCATTATCAGTAATTTGTTTTAAAGTGACTGTTTTTAAAGTAACTGTCTTTAAAGTGATTTTTTAAAATAGCTGTTTTAAAATGGCTATGCCGCCCGCTTTTTATTATTTAACGGGCGATTATTTTTAGTCTAGTTTAGCATAATTCAAGTGGTGCTTAGCCTTTAGCATTGTAGAGCGCTGTCAAATTGTAAAAACCTGTCAATCCATAACAAACAGCCATGCCAAAAACCGTGCCAAACAGACTGCTTTAAACAAGACTAAAAATTATGCTAGCAATCATACTGTAAACCATACGCTGGTCTAAGCAAGTTTCGCTTAAGGTTTGGACACAAAAATCTGACCTTTGATAGGCCAAACTTCGCCTACTCTTAGCGATCGCTAAACCGTTGTATTTTTTTAATTTACTCAACCACTTATATTGGAAATGACCTATGCTATCACTATCGAATAACTATAAAAAAATAACCCAAATGGGCGCCGCCGTGCTTCTCGCTACCATTGCATTATCGTCAACAGGCTGTAGCACCACTCAAGAATTTAAGCCGACCGCTAGCGTCATGGTTGGGGCGCATAAGTCGTTATAACGGCTTTATGCTCATTATAAATACACATATTACTAGATGCATTAACATACGCTCTTCTCATTCTATAAATCAGTTACTTATCGGCTGCCTTTTTATATAAGTAGAACCTATCATGTCATTGTCACTGCCTTCATCACTGTCTTTACCATCATCTGCTCACTCTCTACGCCTTGCCTGCGCTCTAGCTATGGCCACTACCCTTGCGGCTTGCCAAACCAGCTCGATTTCTTCGGCAAGTGGAGTTGCTACAAATAAAAATACTACAACTACAGATGTGATAAATAAAAACCAAACGCTTAAAGATGCTGAGCAATCTTCAGCGTTGACCATGGATATGTCTGGTCGCCATGAATACAAGCTCGCAAATGGTCTAAAGATAGTGGTCAAAGAAGACCACCGCGCGCCTGTGGTCATGACCCAGATTTGGTATCGCGTCGGGTCAGCAGATGAACCATTTGATAAAGGTGGCATCTCTCATGTGCTAGAGCATATGATGTTTAAAGGCACCACTGATGTATCAAGCGACGATTATGAGCGTTTGATTGCTAAATTTGGCGGCGTTAATAATGCCTTTACCAGTTACGACTATACTGGCTATTACGAGCTATTCCCTGCCAATCGCTTGCCGTTAGCTTTAGAGCTAGAAGCGGATCGCATGACCAATTTGGTTTTTGATGACAAAGCATTTGCCAAAGAGCATCAAGTGGTGATGGAAGAGCGTCGTCAGCGTACGGATGACAACCCCCTTGCCAAAGCTTATGAGTCCTTTCGCTTGCTGGCATTGCCGAACAGCCCGAAAGGCGAATCGGTCATTGGACCCATGAGCGAGCTTGAATCGATTACTCTTAACGATTTAAAAGACTGGTATAAAATATGGTACGCGCCCAATAATGCGACGTTGGTTATCGTCGGTGATGTCGAACCAACCGAAGTATTGGCGCAGGTTAAACGCTACTTTGGGGCGCTAAAACCAAGCGCGCTACCCAAGCGTCCTGCGGTCACTCAAAAGGGCTTTCGCGGTTATCAGCAAGTAGAATCCGAGCAAGCGGTACAAGTGCCAGTTTTATTAATGGGTTATAACGTGCCCAGTCTGGTGAGCGCTGGTGCTAATAATGAAAAACAAGCCTATGCGCTATCACTTGCCCAAGATGTATTAGATGGTGGTCTATCAGCGCGGCTAGAGAGCAGACTGGTACGCGAGCAAGGACTACTTACTACGGTAGGTACGTCTTACGATTTGCTTGATCGCGGCGATGGACTGTTTTTGATACAAGCAACCCCGCGCGAAGGCGTCAGCTTAGCGCAAGCACAACAAGCCATTATCAATGAGATTAATAAACTATCGACCGACCCGATTGCTGCCGATGAAATCGAGCGCGCCAAAACCAATACTGTCACCGGTTTGGTATACGCACAGGACAGCATGGAAGGTCAGGCGCGTATGATTGGCTCCCTGCAATCTATCGGTCTTGATGATAGGTTACTGGCTAAATTGCCAACCAAGCTTGATAGCGTAACGATTGCGGATATCCAAGCGGCAAGTAAAAAGTATTTGGTCAAAGACAATTTAACGGTGATGCATATCATCCCGCCTAAAGAGACTGCCGATAAAGATAAAGCTAGCCAAGATAAGATGAGCGAAGACACCGTTAGTAAAAATAATGCTAATAAAGAAACGGCAAGTAAAGCTAAATAACATCAACATGCTCTCTAGTTACCTTGGCAAAAACCCGATACTTATGACCTTATTAATAAGAAGAAAGACATGACTCAAATACCTTTTCTTAAGAAAACCAAATTCTCATCTAATGTTAAGCAGCTTCCTTATCTGAGTGCAGGTATATTCTTTGGGATGATGACCTTGACTACTATCGCACAGGCAGATATAGCGGGTGGCGAAGATGCTCGCACGCCGGCTGCCGCAGTCGATACTAGCGCGCCTATTGCCGCTTTAGCTAAGCTTAGTAGCCTTGATAATGCCAAACCTTTAGAAGTCACTGTTCCAAAGATTCAGACCTTTAAGACCAAAGCAGGCATTCCTGTGCTTTTTGTGCCGACGACTACTTTGCCCATCGTCGATATTGATTTGCGCTTTAACGCCGGTAGCGCACGTGATAGCAGTATCAGTAAATCAGGCTTTGGTATTGCCAATATGACCGCAACGATGCTTGAACAAGGCTCCAAACGCTTAGATGAAAACGCGTTCACGCGGGCGGTCGAAACCTTGGGTATCAATCTAAGCAGTGGCGCTTATAAAGACATGTTTATTGTCTCGTTGCGTAGCTTATCTGATGATAAGCATTTACTGCCTGCCGTTGACTTAATGACGCAAATGCTTACTGAACCCAGCTTTGATGAGCAAATATTAGCCCGTAATAAAGCACGCTTACTGGTCGGTTTACAGCAGCAAAAACAAGACCCAGGCAGTCTTGCTAGCATTGCCTTTAGCAAGGCACTCTATGGCGACCATCCTTACGCCCATCCATCGGTTGGCACGCTTGAAACGGTTCCTAATATTAAAAGACAACAGTTAATCGACTTTAAAAACCGCTATCTAGTCGCCGCCAATGCGTCGCTTGCCATGACTGGTAATTTGACTTTGGCACAAGCGAAAAATTTGGCTGAAGAAATAACGGCTGACTTGCCAGCGGGTCAAGCGGCGGCTACCCTGCCCGAACCAAAACCATTAACCCAATCTCATCACATTCATATTCCGTTTCCTAGTAGTCAAACCACGGTATTAATGGGTCAATTGGGCGATAAGCGCGCGACTGACCCCCAGGCGCAGCAAAAGCAAACCAACTTTGCCGTCGGTAATGAAGTGCTAGCAGGTGGCGATTTTAACGCGCGCTTGATGACCGAAGTCAGGCAAAACCTTGGTTATACCTATGGCATTTCAGGCTCTATGAACCCGATGCTGGCGCGCGGACCTTATCAGATTGGTTTTTCGACTCGTAATGATAAAGCGCGCGCGGCGATTGATGCCAGCTTGGCGGTGATTAATGAGACCTTAGATAAAGGTATCACCAGCGATGAGATGAGATTGACCACGGATAATTTAAAAAACAGTTTTCCGATGGGTTTCGCCAGTAACGCAGGAATCAATAGTCTACTTGGCATGATGAATTTTTATCAGCTACCCAACAGTTATCTGACCAATTATGTCAGTCGTATCGAACAGGTCAAACTGTCAGAGGTTAACCAAACCCTGCGCGACACCTTAAAACCTGACGACTTTTTAATCGTTACCGTTGGTGAGGTGAACCCTTGGGATGAGAAGACGTCTAAGAAAAAATAATAAGCCTGATAGCATGTTTTTTATAGGCGTTTAAGAATATCGATTGAGCATTGATATACCTTTATTGATAATCAATTATCTATAAAAAATAAACTCGATAAAGAAGCTCAGCCAGTAAATATTACTGGCTGAGCTTCTTTAATTCACGATATAGTTTTTAAAAATATACTATTTAATAGCGGCAAGCAGAGCTACTACTGGCATGATTAAAGCCCCATTTACGATAACCATCAGTATCTAAATGAATCGCACCAGTAGAGTATAATCCTAGGCCAAAGTTGTGCGATTGGCCCTGATATTGCCAAAACTCACATAAGCTGTCTTGCATACGACTCAGCTGCCATGGGCTACTTTCATATTCTGGCACCCAAATATCCATCGCGCCTGCGGTCATGTGCTTACTGGCGTTTGCCCCGCCTGCACAGCCATTTAACCCAGGACTGCGATAGACTGAACGTATCTCGGTATTGGCAGGCAAGATACCTTGGTTTTTGAGCTGACTATAAAGCTGCAAGGTCGGCACAATATTCACCCATAGCTCCTGCGGCGGTAGCTGATAAGGCTCATAGCCGCATTTATCCCAACTACGAGCAGTCGTTAGCAGCTGTGATAAGGGCGGGACGTTTTGTGCCCCCACTCGTGAGCTTAAATAGCGCTGATAATTGGCCACTTGTCCGGCGCGGTAGCTATTACTATTTAGCCAAGTATTAAAGTCCATACTGGTAAAATCGTTATAATTACTATTTCCGAAGTTATTATTACCAGTGTTATAAGTGGTGTTATAACGTGGCGTAACTTTATTGGTAATGACGCGTTTGCTCTCTTCTATCGACAAACCACTATCAAAATTAAATTCGCGCTGTTTTTGCTGAATGAGCCCTTGCATACTATCGCCGCCTAAGCTATTTGACCCACTCCTGCCCTCGCTTAATATTGTCGCGCCGCCACTATAACTATTGCTTTGACTGCCATAATTTCTAGCAGGCGTGATATAGGCGTTAGAAGTGCTATCAGTAGCGCTACTGCCATGGCGGATTTGGATACGGCGCTCACTATTATCACTTATAATAGCGGCAGAAGCCGAGACACTGCTGGCACAAATACATAGGGCAATAACAGGCTTATATATTTGCCTATAAACAGATTTTTTTGTCTTTATCATTATTAGAAACTACCGCTAAAAACGTTTTATCGATACTATCAAATTTTAAGCAAGCAGGCTAAACTATCGCAGCGAATCAGCGGTCACCTATTCGTTATTAACACTTATCCTTATAATGTTCATATTGACGTTACTTTATTACCAGTAAGTTACGTTATTCGCTATTATCTGGTTAAATGAACGCCTTATAATCGCCGCTTGCTTAGTGATTAGTTGCTTAATTGCTTAATTGATGAGCTATTATCCGTCAAACCTGACTTTTCTTTCACACCAACTGCCAGTCACATTTTGCCTATGTCTTCTAACCCGCAATACCGTTTTTCACGTCAGAGCCATCATCTAGGTCAAGGTCATGCGCCGACACTATGGCAACGTACTCATATTGACCCGTGGCTAACCTTACTGCTATTAACGGTTTGCTGTATTGGTTTGACAATTTTATACAGCGCATCCGGCCAAGATAGCGACATGGTCATACGCCAAATGGTCAGCTATGGCGTTGCCTTTACGGTGATGTTTATCATGGCGCAGATACCGCCTAGCCTCTATCGCACCTTTACCCCCATATTTTATGTGTTAGGGCTGATATTATTGGTACTGGTTGATATCATTGGCGAGGTGCGCATGGGTGCGCAGCGCTGGATTAACTTACCGGGATTTGGCAGTGTGCAGCCTTCAGAGTTTATGAAACTTGGCATGCCGATGATGTGTGCGTGGTTTTTATCCAAACGTGACTTGCCGCCCTCACTATCCAGCATTGCCATCACTTTGGCGTTAATCGTAGTGCCGGTATTGTTAATCGCTAAAGAACCTGACCTTGGTACTTCATTATTGGTCGCGGCCAGTGGCATTTTTGTGTTGTTTTTGGCAGGGCTTTCGTGGCGATTGATTGCGAGTGCAGCGGCTTTGGCGGTGCCTTTGGTCGCCTTCGCTTGGAACTTTTTATTACATGATTACCAACGTACGCGCGTCCTAACCTTATTTAATCCTGAGGCTGATGTACAAGGAGCTGGCTGGAATATCATTCAATCCAAGACCGCTATTGGTGCAGGCGGCCTCACTGGCAAAGGCTATCTAGAAGGCACCCAGTCTCATCTACATTTTTTACCAGAAGGTCATACTGACTTTATCATTGCCGCCTTTTCTGAAGAATTTGGCCTGCTTGGCGTGATATTACTCATGTCTATTTATGCCTGTGTGCTGACTCGTGCCTTATATATTGCGTTCAGCCATCCTGATACCTATAGTCGATTATTGGCAGGCGCGATTGCTATGTCCTTTTTTGTCTATGTCTTCGTCAATGTCGGTATGGTCGGCGGCATTTTGCCGGTTGTCGGTGTGCCTTTGCCTTTTATTAGTTATGGCGGTACAGCTATCGTTACCTTGATGGCGGGTTTCGGCTTATTGATGTCAATCCATACCCATAAATCTGACTAATGCTTTTTTAAGCAGCTTGCAAATAAAGCAACTTACAAAGTGAATTATGTATAGCAATTTTTATGCTTAATGGCCGTTTTAGCCTTGGTTGAAATAACGATAAAAACACGCTATTAAGCATCCAACTTAGTCATTTAAAAAGTCATTAGGCAGCAAATCGGTGGGCAAATTTAGGAAGAATTTGCCATCAGCATTCATTCAGCCTTTATTCGATATCAACACAGAATTTGCAAAATTAGGCGGACACTTGTTGTTTTAACCTAATTTTATTTGTAATCAATTCTACATAGATTGTCATAAAAACCCTAACATCACGCACTTATTAATAATCATAAGTCACTGTTATTCTTATAAATAATACCAAAAACCTACCAACTACACCCCTATAAGAACCCACTATTAGTCCACTCATACTGAGAGGTTTTATTCCTTGTTTTTTACAAAAAATTGCGTTAACCTCGTTTTATGGTAGATATGATACATAACCCGTACATAGATACTAACAAACTTATCATTCAATTATATTGTCGTTGTAGCTCCTCCGTATAGTTAGCAACTTGTAGATTTCAGACTTTCAAAGTTACTACTTAATTAACGGTTTAATAACAAAGTAATACGTAATACACTTTAAACTCTTTATTAATTTAGCATTGTGTGAAAGTTTGGTTATCGAATAGCAGTATCCCATTTTAGTGGTTGATGCGTTATTTAATTCATATTGTTAACTATCATTTGAGCGTGTCATAAGTTAAGTTTGGTGATTTGTCCCTAAATCATAAACGCCTACTCACTTATGATGATGAAATAAAAATTACCATATATTAAAATTTATTGAAGCCGGGCGGTAACGTCAGTCATTATGAGAAAGGTGATTGATCTCGGTTTTAGGGTTTGCGGCAGGGTTAGATTGGTCTAACCCTGCCTCGCTCCATCTAAGAGGTTTTTAGTGTTAAGTTTTGATGTATAAGTTATAGAGGTACTTATGAATAAGCGTTTATCTGGTTTACTTACAATGTCAGCGGTTTTATTTGCTGGCTCTGCAGTCGCTTCTAATGCAAATGCGGTAGAATCAAAAACCTCCCTTGCAATGATCTCGCAAGATAACGCCTCCCATATTGACCGTGTACTCGGTGAACTTAGTCGTCAGCACGACGGCGCATCAAGCTTAGTTAAGTCTGCCCGCCAACCTACTTCATTGGCACTGAGCAGCTCACTGTTGGCCAGTGACACCGCACAAGTATCTAAAGACGAAGATGTACTAGAGCGCCTAACAGCAGTCGCCTCTAACTCTGTGAGCAAATTCAAGCAAACCGGCTTAGCCTCTTGGTATGGTCGTCAGTTTCATGGTCGCAAAACCGCTAGCGGTGAGACTTTTGATATGAATGGCCTAACCGCTGCGCACCGTTCGCTACCACTGAACTGCTACGTTAAAGTGACCAATAAAAACAATGGTAAAAGCGTTGTGGTAAAAGTCAATGATCGTGGTCCATTCCATGGTAACCGTGTGTTAGATTTGTCTTATGGTGCGGCCAAGCAACTTGGTATTACTGGTAAAGGTGTGGGTAACGTGGCTATTGAACGTGTTTCAGGCCCATCCTCTTAAACCATTAACGTCTTAGAACAATAGCGTTTTAAGCCCTTAACGGTTTCGTATTATAGAAAAACCATACTTTTAGCTTCAAATAAAAAGCGCCTAACTCATTCAAAGTTAGGCGCTTTTTTGTTGTGTAAATTTTAATTATGAATATAAAAGGGTTTGCTATTAAAACCTTATAGCTCAAACGCCCTTTCAATCGCATCATCTAAGCGTTCTACTGCAATCACATTAATACCTTTGAACTGCGGCGCATCTTTAGCAGGCGCATTGGCTTTAGGAATAATCGCATGTTTAAAGCCGTGCTTCATTGCTTCTTTTAAGCGTTCTTGACCATTAGGTACAGGGCGAATTTCACCTGATAAGCCGACTTCACCAAAAACAGCCAGTGATGACGGCAAAGGCTTTTCTTTGATACTAGAGGCACAAGCTAAGAGCACTGCCAAATCAGACCCTGTTTCTATCACTTTCACACCGCCGACGACGTTGACATAGACGTCTTGTCCGCTAGTATGGATACCGCCATGGCGATGCATGACCGCTAGCAACATCGATAGTCGTTGAAAATCTAGTCCTAATGCCATGCGTCTAGGTGAACCTTGTGAATCATCAACCAAGGCTTGTACTTCCACTAGTAGCGGTCTGGTACCTTCACGACTCACCATGACTACAGAACCAGCCACAGGCTTGTCATAACGGCTTAAAAATATCGCTGACGGATTGGCGACTTCTTTTAGCCCCATATCGGTCATGCCAAAAATCCCTAACTCATTGACCGCGCCAAAACGGTTTTTCACCGCGCGTATCATACGAAAACGCGAGTCAGACTGACCTTCAAAATATAAAACCGTATCAACCATATGCTCAAGCACACGCGGACCTGCCAGCGTTCCTTCTTTGGTCACATGCCCCACTAAAAATAATGCCGTACCGGTTTGCTTGGCATAACGAGTCAAAATAGCCGCCGACTCTCGAATCTGACTGACGCCGCCCGGGGCCGAATTGATTGCATCGGTATAAATGGTCTGAATCGAGTCAATAATAGCAATCGCAGGCTGCTCTTGGGTTAATGCCGCGCAAATAGTCTCTACATTGGTTTCAGCAAGTACACGCAACCTATCAGCAGGCAAATCTAAACGCTTGGCACGCATAGCTACCTGCGCCAATGATTCCTCACCCGTCACATACAGAGCACTACCCGCCAATGAATCAGCCTTTGCCATATTAGTCGCGGTTTGCAGCAAAATCGTCGATTTACCGATACCTGGGTCACCACCTATCAAAACGACAGAACCGGCCACCAATCCGCCACCTAATACCCGATCAAACTCACTGATACCGGTTGGTAAACGCGTATCCAAACCTACGCTTACGGCATTGAGTGGCATGACCGCACTATGTGTGCCGGAATAGTTCCCGGTTGGTGCTCCACCCGATGAGCGAGGTGTTGCACGATTTGCTGCTGGTTTAGCAGTGCTTTTGTTATGATGAGGCATGCTGACATTTGGGGCTTCAACTAAGCTGTTCCATTCGCCGCAATCAGAGCACTGTCCCGACCATTTACCAAAATGTGCACCGCAGCCTTGGCAGACATAGCTACTTTTATTTTTTGCCATAACGTATGAACCTTATTCAGCTGGTCAATCGAAAGTAATAAATAAAGAATAATAGATAGAATTTATGAAGCTCTGTAAAAGCTTTAATATAAGAGTGTTAGAGATGATATATCAGCCTGTAGAATCAGGCGGTAATTTATAGAGGACTGTGCTTGCAAAGAATGTACTGACAAAGATTGCTCTTATAAAAAAGCAATCACCAAATATCCGTTGAAGGTCTGCCTAATAACGAAATATCTGGCTAAAAATACAGATGAGGTTTTAAAGAAAGTATATCGGCTAAGCCGTAAGATTATTTTATACCTGAAAATCTTTACCAAGATAAACTGACTTCACCAATTCATTTTCTAATACTTCGCTCGACGTCCCTTCAGCAATAATAGCGCCTTCTGAAACGATATAGGCTTTTTCGCAAATCGCTAAAGTATCACGTACATTATGGTCAGTAATTAAAACCCCAATACCACGATTTTTTAGGGTTAAAATAACGTCTTTAATATCCCCTACAGAGATAGGGTCGACACCGGCAAAGGGCTCATCCAATAGGATAAATTTAGGATCAGCAGCCAAAGCGCGCGCAATCTCACAGCGACGGCGCTCACCACCTGAGACACTCATGCCGAGTGACTTGCGCACATGTTCTAAATGGAACTCGCCGATGAGTTTTTCAAGCTCTTGGCGCTGCTCAGAGGCACTCAATTCTTTACGAGTTTGTAGAATAGCTAAGATATTGTCTTCAATCGATAATTTACGGAAAATAGACGCTTCTTGCGGCAAATAACCAATACCGGCGCGGGCGCGCTCATGCATGGCATATTTGGATAAATCCATTTTTCCTAAGGTCACACGGCCCTTATCCATGTTGACCAGTCCCACTACCATATAAAAGCTGGTGGTTTTTCCTGCACCATTTGGCCCTAGTAATCCGACGACTTGCCCTTGTTCAACAGAGAATGACACATCTTTCACCACCCAGCGTTTACCATAGCGCTTACCTAAATTTTGCATCGTTAAACGAGCGACAGGTTCAGAGCTATTAGCTGACGCTACAGAGTCATTATTAAGCTCATTGCTATTAACAACATTATTTTTAATATCACTCATAACTTACTCATCACTTACTTGTAAAGTTGCAACACTCAAGCGCTAATACAATTGGCTTAAACATGGACGGCTTATAGGTTTAAAGATTTTAATTCATTGAGCAATATTAGCCATCTAATCAATTGTCATTTAACATGTTAATCGGTTTAATTACTTAGCGTATGCTGCTTTGATTGGTGCTGTTATTAGGCGGGAAAACCAACTCTACGCGTTGATTGCCACCAGCGGTTGCTTCTACATCGCCCGCTTTTAAGCTATAACGAATGACATTACCGGCAAAGCTTGCGCCATTTTGTACCAGTTTTGCATTACCCGTAAGCGTAACGATACCTGTGACCGCGTTATAGTCGATTTTATTGGCCTGACCTTTTGCCAAGCCTTTTTCTTGTGTAACCACCTGCTGCATGGTGGCTGGACGACCGGTTGCGACGGCCGAATTGATACTGCGACCCTGTGATAAATTGACCGTAATATTATCAGCGGTCATCTTGAACGTCCCTTGCGTAATCACTACCGTACCCGAATAGCTGGTAATTCCTGTGCGTTCGCTATAAGTGGCTTTATCGGCCAATAATTTGATTTCTTGATTGGCATCTGATGGTAAGGCATGGCTATATAACGGCAAGGCTAACAGCATCACCATCGGCAGCGCACGTAATCCGTTTGATACTTGAATAGAGCGCGTCGATAGCAAGCGTAAAGTAGGCAAAAAAGTGGATTTCATAAAATTTACTCGTGTCATTATGGGTAGTAGAGCTTGCAAACTTCCTGCTAGGTGCTGCTGTTAATATGCATCTAATATCAGTATAGAGGCTAAAATAATTGGGTGATTAGGACAATATTAAAGCGGCAACTGATATTAATTTAAAGCTTAAGTCGCTATTAAAACAAGGCTTTGTCTTGGCGTTTCGCTGGCGTAAAGGCAACCGCAACCTTGCCAAATTCATAATCACCAGTTTCAAGATTGGCAGTCATGCTAGAGGCCTCAAAGCGATTCATACCTTGCTCGACTTTGACTGGCTCATCACTATAAACTTGACCTGACTTGGTATTGCCTTTTAATGTAGTACCCGTCACTTTAATAGGTTCAACATCAGAAGCACCAGCTTTACCTTCGCTGACCAAGGAGAAACCGCCTGATAAGCTCATTTCACCCGTCTGCTGACTGATAGCGGCACTGCCCGCTTCAATACGATAGCGCTGCTCATCTGAAGGCTCCCAATTCATCGTGATGCCTTTCATCTCATCCTTATTGGTCACAGGATTGTGGGTCAATGATTCAGCACTCAGCTCGTACTCAGTTTCACCTTTCTCATTGGTCTGCACCGCCTTGATATCGGTGGCTTCATAATCAACATCCGTCGCTTCGATACTGACCGGTGGTGTAATTTCTCCTTGCTGCTTAAAGAACCAGCCAGCAATCACAGCGAGAATCAACGCAAGAACGATTAAAACACGAGTATTCACGACAAGTTATCCTGAGTTTTGGCTTCATCAAGCGTATAAGACGCAATAAAGTCTTGATAGTGGCCATGACCCTTTAAAATCAGATCACATATTTCACGTACAGCGCCGGTGCCGCCTGCGCGCGTGGTCACCATATGGCTACGTTTTATGACTTCTGCATGCGCGTTTGGAACAGTTGCAGCAAAACCAACGGTTTGCATCGCTTTAATATCGGGTAAATCATCACCCATATACGCACAATCGGCAGCGGTGATATTGAGCGCAGGATCAAGCGTGGCTAATAGTTCGTTTAGAGCAATCAGCTTATCATCACGGCCTTGGACAATGTGATTGACACCCATCTCAGCAGCGCGCTTATCTACCATAGGGCTGCTACGACCGGTAATAATGGCGGTTAAAATACCATAACGTGCCAACGACTTAACGCCCACGCCATCTTGTACTGAAAAAGCCTTGGTTTCAATACCATTGGCATCATAAATAATTTGACCGTTTGACAAAATACCATCAACATCCATGACCAATAACTTCACTTGTCCGGCTTTTTTAATTAAGTCTTGCATCAGTGCTCTCTTATTAAAGGCTTTTTTAATATAGCAATTATTAATATAATACTTATTAATACAATAATCATTAATGCCATCATTGTTAATGCGGTACTTACTTCACACCGGCTTGTAATAAATCATGCACCGTAATGACGGCCTCCAAGCGCTCTGCCTCATCAATAATCAGCAGCTGGCTAATCCCATTTTCATTCATCACACTTAGCGCATCTGATGCGCGCATGCTTTTACTGACGCGACGTGGATTGCTTACCATCAAATCACGCATCGGAGTTTGCAAATCAATGCCTTTTTCTAAGCCGCGGCGCAAATCACCATCGGTAAATACACCGACCACTTTTTGTTCGTCATCAGTGACCACCGTCATACCCAAACGCCCAGCCGACATGGTAAATAAAGCGTCTTGTAGTGGCGCTTGTTGATTAATCAGCGGTAAGTTTTCTGAATTGGGATGCATCAAATCTTCAACGCGCGTCAGTAGCTGTCGTCCTAGCGCGCCAGCGGGATGCGATAATGCAAAATCTTCTGAAGTAAAGTTGCGGGCATGAACCAAAGCCACTGCCAACGCATCGCCTAATGCCAAAGTCGCCGTGGTACTGGAAGTCGGGGCAAGATTAAGCGGGCAAGCTTCCTGTGATTTACCAAGCGTCAGAACGATGTCCGCTGCACGTGGTAGCATGCCGCGTTTGTCTCGGCTGATACTAATCAGCGGAATATTCAAGCGCTTAACTACGGGCAGCAGCATTCTAATCTCGTCCGATTCACCCGAGTTTGAGATGGCAAGTAAGACGTCGCCCTGTACTAACATCCCTAAGTCACCATGCCCTGCTTCACCTGGGTGCATAAAAAATGCTGGCGTGCCCGTAGAAGCAAAGGTCGCTGCTATTTTGCGCCCAATGAGTCCTGATTTACCCATTCCCGTCACCACCACTCGCCCTTGACAGGCTAAGATAATATCGCAGGCTTGGGCAAATCTATCATCGATTTGTTCAGTTAACAATTCTAGTGCCGCCATCTCAGTATGAATCGCTTCGATAGCAGTACTAATAAATTGTTGATGGGTTAAATTGCGTTGGGGATTACTCATACAGCAGCTCGATATTTTTTAGTGACTTTACATTCAGCGACTTTCAATTTAGTAATTTTTAATTATATAACTTAAAATTTAATGACTTTAAATTCTTCAAATTGGAATATGCGGTGAATCAATAGAATATTTTACTATACTATGCTCTTAATTAATAATGCTCTCGATTAATAACATTCTAGATTAATAGTATCGCGCATGATGATATGCCATCATTTTAGCACTAACATTGGCATTGATAGATGCAATTATACGTCTATTTATACAAAAAAAACCCACTATAATATAGTAGGTCTCAATCAGATATAGAACATTTTAATAACATACTTTTTAATTAAGCATTACTTTAGATTTGAGCATTACTATAGATTTGAGCAATATGTTTCTAGCTCATTATTGCAAGCACAACCTCTTAAGTACGATATTTTAGGCATAAAACTTAAACACAGTACTTTCAAGGTAGATTTTAGTTATTACTGTCGTCAGTATCGTCATTTGGTTTATTTTCGAAGCCCGCATTATCTGACGGCGCCTCAAAACCACGGTCTTGACCAAAACCACCGCGCTCAAAACCGCGTTCTTGACTTTGACCAAAGCTGCCACGCTCAAAACCGCGCTCTTGACCTTGGCTAAAGCCGCCGCGATTAAAGCCACTACGATTGGCAAAACCGCGCTCTTCAAAACCACCCGTGCTCGCAAGGTTGCTACCGCGCTCAAAGCCACTACTCATACCACCACCTTGATAACCAACGGGTGCGGCACTTGGCGTGGCTGTACTGGTGCCAGTTGCTGTGCTACTTCTAGGATTGCGCGCTGGCACTACTGTTGAGATGGCATGTTTATAAACCATTTGGCTAACGGTATTTTTTAGCAATACCACATATTGGTCAAATGACTCGATTTGACCTTGTAGTTTAATACCATTTACCAAAAAAATAGAAACGGGAATGCGATCTTTGCGCAGCGAATTCAAGAACGGATCTTGTAAGGTTTGTCCTTTTGACATGAAATCTCTCCTAAATATTGTATAATTATTTTTAATGCCAATTATTTTAAGTGTCACTTTAATTATAATGGCTAAGGGCAGATACAATAATAAGTTTTATTTATAAAACGTATCTAAATAAGCGCTCATTGTTGTTAAGTGATTCCACTTTATCGTGAATACGTTATTATTGTAAATTATTAAGTAACCACTTGTTTCAAAAGCTATTTTATCAACAAACGTTAACTAATAGCCATTAAACAAGCGGTTATATAAATATAATTCCCACTGTGCTACTGGGTTTAAATTATAGCAGCTATATACATTATACTTTGAAACTAATTGTCATTATTTTTTACGTATTGCTAATTCCGCTATCGGTTTAATCCGTCAGCAATATAAGCAGGCGTCGATATAAATAGGCATCAATATAAATAATCTCGCACCTGTGCCATGGTATCAAACGTTTTTATCGTTATAGCATGGTCTATCTGCTTATCATCGTTAGACACATCACCAGATAAATCAGACAATTGAGTAAGTTTACGCAGCCAAGTGTATTGGCGCTTTGCTAGCTGTCTTGTCGCATATAATGCCTTATTTTGCATTTGCTGACAAGCAAGCACCTCGGTCCGGCTAGTGTGCTCGGGCGCTTGAATGGCTAGCTGAGCTGTGCGCTCGGATCTTATCTGCCCACTTATTGAAGCATCTAATTGACCAAAAGCATCATAAAACTGTGCTTTATCTAAATGTGCTTGCTCAAATACTGGGTGATTAGTATGCACAAGGTACTCCAATACTTGACGATAGCCAACACAGCGCATCGATGGCAAATTGGGCGTCAGTGGATACTGCTCAAGCAACCCTATCACTTCAGCGACCAATCCTTCATTCCACATGATATCCAAACGTTGCTCGATACGCTTGTGCAACCATGGGCGCTCAGGCATTACTGCCAACGCATGCCAATTTTGATTGGGATTATGAGCCAAGGCTTTTTTAGGCTTTTTTTGCCAATCACTGATGGGTATGTTGGTTTGTAGATAGACTTCAAGCGCTCGAGTAATACGTTGAGTATCGGTTGCATTGAGACGCTCATGGCTAATCGGATCTATCTTACCGAGATAGTCATACAGCGCACTAATACCTTCCTCTTGCCGCCACTGCTCCACGCGCGCACGAACGCTCTCATCACTATCGGGTACGGGAGATAGCCCATCAATGAGCGCCATGTAATACATCATGGTACCACCGACGAGCAAGGGGATTTTGCCATTCTCATGACAGCTATCAATCAAACGGGCAACATCATGCACAAACTCAGCGACACTATAGCTCTGCATCGGGTCAATGATATCGACCAAATGATGCGGATAGCGCGCCAGCTCAGCAGCCGTTGGTTTCGCCGTACCGATATTCATATCACGATATATCAGTGCTGAATCGACCGAAATCAGCTCATAACGTCCGGTATCATACAGCTCATAAGCCAGTGCCGTCTTGCCACTCGCGGTTGGTGCCATCAAACACACCACGCTATTATCCGTTAGCTTGGAATTGAGGCGATAAGATGAGCTATCAGACGAAATTTGCATAGAATTGCCTTTATTAATTATATGATTAGCGCTAAGTAAATTTGCGACTTGTCACTGCTAAAGTTTGCTTATTATATTTTTTATGTCGTTAGATACACATTTACTCAGGGGCAGATGACAGCATCAATGCAACCAATCGATGACTATCGATAGATTTGATCGCATGTTTAACAAGTACGCTTTCCATATCTGCTATGAAAATCATTAAGTCTTGCGGTGACATTTGCATGCTCACGGTAGCAAGTTGCTGATTAATGGCCGCTGCGCTGTTCAACATCTTTTCTTTTTTAAATGCCGTATCGCCAAATACACGTGACTCAAACAATAAACCAATCTTTGACTGCCAATCTGCTGCACTAATCAGTAAATATTGGCTTTGGTAATAAAACAATAACAGCGGCAGCGCTTTATCTTCGATGTATGTCGTACTAGCAGATTCAGTTAACGCCTTATTTAAATCGTCAATCACGTCCAGACAATAAGGCAAAGATGTCGAATTTATTGCTGCATCGTTAGAGATATTACGGGTGTTTTGAATGTTATTTTGATTAATATTTTCAGAGACAAATAATGTGTCTACGGTTTGAGAAGTAGGCGTATTTTCTGATAACTGATAGCGCTGTTTGGGTGCTTGGACTTGCTGGCTTTTGGTTGAATGAGTAGTCGATGATGTCTGTTCCATTTGAGCAGCGAAAGTATTATTTATAGACAGACTATTATTTAATACCTGACTATCATCATTAACGGAATTAATGGTCTTTTTGCTAATTACATTTTTAAGCTTTGTCCGAATCGCATGACTGAGATGCGCCATGATATTATTTAACGGACTGATTTTGATACGCTGTTTAGATGGGTGTACATTAATATTAAGCCACTCAGTTGGCAGATCAAAATAAAGCGCATAGCCAATACCTGCTAACTGAGCGGTTTGGGCAAGTTGACGTAGCTGATTGCTAATCAATGCTTCTTTAACCAGTCGTCCATTTACATAGATTAACTTTGGTAAAGTATCTTGCGTATTAATGATAGGCCATAACCAGCCATTAATGCTGGCTTGAGCGCCAAAGCTACTATCAACGTAGTCTTTAGGCGACTGTATTAAATTGCTCAGATCTAATGCTATTTCTAAGGCCTTATCCGTTAATGGCAACCCAGTCGCTTGCTCAAGACGTGATAAAGGCAGACGATTAGCGTTATTGTTGCTGTTGTCATTGACAGACATTGCTCTTGAAGAAAGAGACAGCCGCTTTTTATTATCATGAAACAGCGTCAGCGCCACATCTGCGCGCGCTAAAGCCACTTCTCGCACTATCGTTTCGATATGACCAAACTCGGTGGCAATAGATTTTAAGTTGCCGCGACGGGCTGGTACGTTAAAGTATAAATCTTTAACGGTAATGGTCGTACCACGATGATGCACAACTGGCAGCAACTTTGGCATATCGTCCAATACACCCGCGACTTGCAACTGGCGACCAACACCACTGTCATCATGACTACTGGCTAAGGTCAAACGAGAAACCGCCGCCGTTGCTGCCAATGCTTCGCCGCGAAAGCCTAAGGTCGTAATACCATGCAAATTAGCAACATCCGCGACTTTACTGGTTGCATGACGGGTAATGGCCATAACCATATCATCAGGATGGATACCCGTGCCATTATCGACCACTTCAATCATACCCATGCCGCCTTGGGTAATATGAATCGCAATCTTACTCGCACCAGCGTCAATCGCATTTTCAAGCAATTCTTTAACCACGGCTGCTGGGCGCGTTACTACCTCGCCCGCTGCCAATTGATTAATCAGCAGCGGCGATAGCTTTTTGATGCGAGTATGAGAATGGTTGTCTGGCATTTGTGGCATTAAGAGGTATCGTTATTTTGCGTGGTGATAAATGATGCTGTCGGCTATTGGTGATTTACATTGGCTACAGATATGAGATGCAAACTAAATCTTAAGAGAGGATAAATCCAAGCCTTGCGCTTGACCTGACTTTGATAATCGCAGCTCAACTTGACGGGCTTCTTTTTTATTATTGTCTACGCTGTCACTTTGAACCATATCAATAAATAAAGTCGGCGGCGGTAAATAGCTGTCCGCACGGCTGGCCCATTCGATAATAACCAACGCATTTGGCTCATCTAAATACTCATCGAAACCGATAAAAGATAGCTCTTCTGGATCTTGCAAACGATATAAGTCAGCATGATAAACTGGCTTAATTGACCCATCATTTTGCTCGATACTATAAGGCTCAACTAAGGTATAAGTCGGGCTTTTAACGGCACCCGTATGTCCGAGCGCTTGCAACCAATAACGAGTCAGCGTGGTCTTACCTGCACCCAGATCTCCCGCCAGCCAAACGCTACCGGATAGTGGTAAAGTTGCCAATTGCGCTGCCAAACTCTGGGTATCGGCTTCAGAGTACAGTGTCAACGTTTTAACGTTTTTGTCTTCTTTTATACTATTAGACATCAGAGTTACCTGCCTGTACTTGCATAGTCACGGATGGATTGACAAAGCTTTCACCGCGAATCAGCTTGGCATATAACTCAGGGTCATGCCATTCACTGCTGACTTGATCGCTAAACTCAAACGCTTCTAAATTAAGCTTGCCCATTTGCTCATTGGCCACATCATCAGCAAAACACTGCGCATAACCGGTTGCAGTTTCGTGTGCAATCACCGAGTAAACGCTGACATCAGATTCACCGTTTCGCATTTGGGTTTGTTTTAGAATCTCTTGCGCCCAAAAGAATATCACGCGTGAGAACTGCTCTGCTGATGGCGATACCGGCAAGCTTATCCAGCGTGCACTGAATTTTTTGCAGGCGGCGATATACTCAGGGTCGTCTTTGTTCCAAAAGCAGATCGCATGATCAAAGCTGTCGATAATATCTTTTATAGACGATTTTAATAAACCGAAATCATAGACCATCTGCCCATGGTCTAAGCGCTTAGCCTCAAGAATCAATTCGATTTGATAGCTATGACCATGGATAGAATGCTTGCAGCGCTCTGAGCTACAATTACGCACAATATGCGCATTTTCAAATTTGAACAGTTTACGGATACGCATAATAATCAACCAAAACAGTAAGCATCGTTGTGCTAAATATGAGTATTACAAAAGCTTGCCGCGACGACTCATCGGCTTGTGGCTCATTATAGCAAATCACGATGACTCCGTAAGTAAGCACTTATTAATAGCCATATTGACTAAATGAATCCATAACCCTAAACACCCCTTTATCAAATCTATTTATCAAAAATAATTTGAGGAGCAGGATTAAAAAGAGATGTCTAAATCCAATCGTAGGTGAATTGTGCTCATGCTATCTATTGCGACACCTTAAGCCTATACTCATTGCAGTACGCAAAATTTGCATCATCAGCATTTAACCTAACCTTTAAGCTTGTTTACACTGGTTTTAAAGGGATTACGGCTTATCTCAAGAGGAAAATACCATGAGTAAAGGTCAAGACAGTAAAAAGAACGTAAAAAAGAAACCGCTATTAACGGCAAAAGAGAAAAAAGCCGCTAAGCAATCTAAAAAAGATGACAACGGCAGTATCTTAGGTAAACATTAATATTTAGTGCATCAGTATGCTAACTGAAGCTATATTAATCTAAACCATACTAATTAAAGCTATGCCAATTGAACCTCACGGTTTGATTGGCATTTTTTATGCTAGGTACTGTTTTTATAGTAGCTACTGTTTTTATGCTAGGAACTGTTTCATACTAACTACTGTTTTTATGCTAAGTACTGCGCGGCGCAAACATAATAATTGCCATGCCTAGCAGCGCTACGACAGAACCCAATATATCCCACGTGGTCGGCCTGATGCCGTTCACTGTCCACAGCCAGATAATTGCCATCGAAATATAAACTCCGCCGTAAGCGGCATAAACTCGACCAGCTGCGGTTGGATGCAAAGACAATAGCCAAACAAAAGCAACTAAACTTAGCGCACCCGGAACAAGCAGCCAAATCGACTTACCTTCTCGTAGCCATAAATAAGGCAGATAGCAGCCTGCTATCTCTGCCAATGCGGTCAGCGCAAACAATCCAACGGTTTTTAACTCAGTCAAAACCATCTACTCCTAAACGGGGATAAATCCTGTCATATACTGTACGGCATTGCCAGAAATCATTACTCTGTCACCTGCGACGACACAGTCTAAAATACCGCCTCGTTTTGATGCTTGATAAGCAATCAATTCATTTTTACCCAAACGCTCCGCCCATAATGGTGCTAAAGCAGTATGAGCCGAGCCTGTCACTGGGTCTTCATCGCCACCATTAGCAGGCCAAAAATAACGTGAGATAAAATCGTAGCTCGCGTATGTAGCAGAATTAGCCTGACAGGTGACCACTACATCTAATGGCGCAAGCTGTTTTAGTCGCTCGTTATCGCGCTCTACGTTTAGGACATCTGCTTCGGCATTATAAATCACAAAATATGCTTGGGTATTTTTATAAACTTCGACTGGTGCAATAGACAATCCTGCCAGCAAACTCTCGGGAATATCTTTGACCTTTTCGGGCTTAGTATTGGGAAAGTCCATTTGTATTTTGCCATCGTCTGTTTGCACGATAGTTAAAACACCAACGGCTTTGGCTGAAAACTTAATGGTTTCTACATCAGGATGTTTGTTAAATAACACAAAGGCTGACGCCAAGGTTGCATGACCGCAAAAAGCAATCTCAGACAATGGTGAAAACCAGCGGATATGATAAATACCGTCATCTTCAAGAACAATAAAAGCTGTCTCCGATAAACTATTCTCAAAGGCAATCGATTGCATCAAATCATCATTTAACCAATCATCTGTAATGATAATCGCCGCTGGATTTCCTTTAAAAACGGTATCCGTAAAAGCGTCGACGACATTGATTTCTAGTTGCATCTTATATTCTCGCTGTTATTTTTTTATAACTTTATGGTTTTATAGCTTTATGAGGTTACCGCCAATATCAATCAACAATAAATAGCTTAGCGCCTGTCTTCGTTGATGAACGATGTGCAATCGTATTGTCCGCTACTTGATAAGTCATACCGGCTGTTAAGGTAAAAGTACGCCCATCCTTTAACTCAGTGTTTAGCTCGCCCTCAATACAAAATAAAATATGCCCTTTATCGCACCAGTGATCGGCAAGGTAGCCGGCAGAATACTCAACCATATGCACATTAATAGTATCAAATTCACGAGTCTTCCAATATCCTGTACCCGTTTCGCCTTTGATTTCTACCGCTTCTACTGTCGTCCAGTCGGTAGTAGCAAAAGGTATGTTTTTCATTTCCATGACGTCATCTTCCTGATTTAATCGATCATTTATGCATAATAATTCTCTTTACTTACTATACCTCAAATCCAGCGCCGCACTTTATTCAGATATGCTTGATAAGTTTTACCAAATTTTCGTGCCATCATTTGCTCTTCTGGCTGTATCTGAAAGCGTGTCATATAAAGTATAAAAACGGGTAATAACACAAACGCTAGAAAGTGCGACAGATAGAATGCCCAGCCTAATAAGATAAGCACCAAGCCTAAATACATCGGATTGCGACTATATCGATATATGCCACTGGTCACTAAACTAGATACTTTCTCAAGCGCCTGCGGATTGGGTGTGGTCTGCGCCTTTCTAAATTGCGTCACACCCATGACACCTAAGCTCATTCCGATCACACCCAAACCCACTGTCAGTGCCAGTGCAGTTGAGCCGTTGAGTGAGAACGTCAAAGCAGGAACCATTTTAGAGACGCCATACATGGCAGCTGCCGTAATAATGACTTGTGCTACTGGTGGTACTTTAAGCGCTAGAGCGTTCATGGTTGCACCTTATATATGACTAAACAACGATTTTAAACAACGAACCTAAACCATTCATTATCTATTATAACTGCTAACTATTTGTGTGTTTATTTTTCTACCTGTGCCTGTATCTAGCAACTGCACATTTCACACCGCTATCATTGGTATTTTCCATATTATAAAACTTTATTCATACTAGAATTGGCGCCTATATTACTTCTAGAAGGTTATAATTGTCCTCTGTTTAATTTTTAGTCTTTATTACAGTAAAGGATTTGTCCCTCAGACTGTCATTAAATTTAATGAGGAAGTTAGCATCATGATGCGTATCGGATTGTTTTTATTAACCAACTTAGCGGTGATTGTGGTATTTAGCATCGTGTTTGGTATTTTATCTCGATTTTTTGGGATTGGTGGCGTACATGGCACAGGCGGGCTAAATTACACCAGCCTTGCCATTATGTGCGGTATATACGGCATGGTTGGCTCGATGGTTTCGCTATTTATCTCAAAATGGATGGCCAAAAGATCAACGGGGACGGTGGTTATTGAAACGCCAAGCAACGCCACGGAACAATGGCTGGTAGATACCGTTGCTAAACAAGCACGAGCGGTAAATATTGGCATGCCAGAAGTGGGAATTTTTAATAATTCCCAGCCGAACGCATTTGCAACCGGTTGGAATAAAAATAAAGCGCTGGTCGCGGTTTCATCTGGTCTGTTGCAAAATATGAATCAAGATGAAGTAGAAGCGGTATTGGCGCATGAGATCGGTCACGTGGCCAATGGTGATATGGTAACGCTTGCGCTTATCCAAGGCGTGGTAAACGCCTTTGTGATGTTCTTTGCGCGTATTATCGGCAGCTTCATCGACCGTACTGTCTTTAAAAATACCAGTGATAGCCCCGGCATTGGCTACTTTGTGACGAGTATTGTGATGGATATTTTGCTTGGATTTTTGGCGTCTGCCATCGTTATGTGGTTCTCACGTCTGCGTGAATTCCGTGCTGATGAGATGGGTGCTAAGCTTGCTAGCAAAGACAAGATGATTAGTGCGCTTGATGCCTTGCGTCCTTCTGCACAACGTCCAGACCAAATGCCAGAGAGCATGAAGGCATTTGCAATCTCGTCTGGGCAGTCTACAGGCTTTAGTATCGCTAACCTTTTCCGCTCACATCCAACGCTGGATGATCGTATTGCGGCGTTGAGGAAGTATAATCCTAGTGAGGGGTGATGGAAAACTCTTGAAATGCTACAGGCGTAATTTTTAGATTGTATTAATATCTATAAATTATGCCTTAGCTTTATGCAGTAAGAGATTTGGTTACGAAAATATAAATCCTATTGTCATACGGACTTTTTATCTGATGCCTGAAATATAACTATTGAACTTAGTTCTTCCACTCACGCGTTCCACTAATATTCGACATTACATCATTAAAATTAAAATTGGAATCTATATTGGGTGAGCGTTCACCTGATTTTTGATCATAAATATAACTAACACAGTCGCAGTCATCATCTATTTCACCACAGTTTTTACATTCAGAGCTACAGAAATCAATCATTCTATCAATAGCATCATGAGACTCATACTCATAAATGAAATCGCCATAACCAAAACCACCGTGTATCCTACCATTGATAAAATCATCTACATCATTGTGATTTTCTATGTCACAATCAAAAATTTTTGCAATAGGTCTCATTACTACCCGGCAATAATCAAAACTATATAGTTGAGACTTAAAAAATACTTTCCCTTCATTATTAGATAAGTTATGAAAGCTTAAATCACCATATATTTCTATTAAATCAGCATATCTATTTTGGTCTAATTCAACATGCTTAAATGAGTTATTAACAGCATCTAGCAGTTTAAACTTGTTATTTATGTTAGAACATCCATCTACGTGATATCTTTTATCAAACTGAGATATCAAATCTTTTCTAAATATGGGATTAGAATTATCAGATGAAGCGGAAACTTTTTTAACAATGAAATGTATATAGTCTATCGCATGAGATAATATAGCGTTAAAAGAAAAAGCGTGATGAAGTAAGACTTCATTTTTATTTAGTAGGATAAAAAACTCTTTAGACGCTGGAATTAACACATCATTTATATATGAGAGGAGATAGATAGCATCACTTTCTTCTGATTTTTCAGTATAAAATTCCATTTTTTTCCTTAATTGTCAGTTGCAGTAGGTTGCGTCCAACCTAACTATAATATAAGTATCGGTATAAATGAGTACGCTTATTTATCAGATGATACAAATTTCCGCTTATTCAAATGCATTTCAACCACGATAAATCCTAGCAAGAACGCGATGTCACCGCTAGCCCTGACTGTAGCGGCTATCCTGCCATAACTGCTAGGTTGCAAAGGCTCGGTGGGTCAGGGTGTCGCGATAGCAGCAACCTGTCCCGCCAGTAGCCGCTGCCCTAGCAGAAATGGCAGATAATAGCGGATGGCAGGATTGGCTCCCCGATTATCTGTATGGTTTAATCACGACCAGCGGCTTAACTCTTACCGATTGTCCCCACTGACGTCAACGCACTGTCCAGACCAGTATTATTGTCTCCTGGGGTGCTAATAAAGGTCAGGTAAGCTTCGTATTGCTCAAGGACATCATCGATAACTTGCTGCTTGGTCAGTCCCATCAAATCATAACCGCCAGTGCCAGTTTGGGTCGTCACCTCTAAACGGTAATAAACGTCACTGACCGGCGACATCTTGCCACTAAAAGTCGGTGACGGCGTCTCAACCATGGATACTTGATAATAAAAGTTATTCAGAGCATCGGTGGATACCTTTAGTAATGGCCCACCAATATCTATATCATCAGCTATATGAGGAGTATTATCGCGCTCGATATCGTAGCCTTGACGCTCAAACTCATTGGCGACATCGTTTAGCGCTGGGCGGACGATACGCTCAAGGAATTGGACGGTCTCACGCTTGGATGGATACGCAAGCATTTGTCCCAGTCGCTGCTTCCATGAACGCTCTGGTATATAGCCGCCACTTGGCGTGACAGAAGGACGGCGTAGCACGGTGCCCTCGCGCTCGGCTCGTTCTATTTTTAACGCTTTAGAAAAAGAGAACATCACTAGATAAACGATAATGGTCACAGGAAGCGCGAAGATAAGTGTGGCGTATTCCATGGTAATGACGCCGCCTGCGATCAACATAGAGATGGTCAACATCGCCGTCAATACCGCCCAAAAAATGCGTAGCCACTTCGGCCCATCTTCTGATGGATCAGGAATAGAGGTCGAGAAGTTCGACATGACCATCGCCCCTGAGTTGGCGCTGGTGATATAGAACAGCAGTCCTGAGAGTGTCGCTAAGGCCACCAAGATAGTCGCCCCTGGGAACAGCTCAAGCAGCGCGTACCAACCGCGCTCTGGGCTTTGAACGGCAAGCTCAGCGAAAGCGGTATTGCCTTGCAATACCTGATAAAGGGCTGAATTCCCAAAGAAAGAGACAATGATAAAGTCACATAATACCGGTACGGTAACCGCGGCGATAACGAACTCACGTAGCGTACGCCCACGCGAAATACGGGCTAAAAACACCCCAACGAACGGCCCCCATGCCAGCCAAAACGCCCAAAAGAACAGCGTCCAACTGCCCATCCAGTCGCTACTACCGGGTACATACGCAAAGGTTTTAAACATCCGAGCAGGTAAGGTCACAAAGAACTGACCAAGGTTTTCGACCAGAGCATTTAATAAAAACGCCGTCTCGCCAGCGATCAGGATAAACGCCATCATCGCCACCGCGCTCCAAAGATTGAGCTCGGAGATCCAGCGGATACCACGGTCAACACCTGAGGTAGTGGCAAGAATGGTCAAGATAACGGCACCAACCACGAGGGCAATCTGTAACGTTAAACCTTCCTCTAAACCAAATAACTTTGAAAAACCAACGTTTAGCAGTACCACACCGATACCCATCGTCGTCGCCACACCGAACACTGTACCCACTAACGCAATGATACTAATACCATGACCAATAGGGCCTTTTACGCGCTTACCAAGTAGTGGGTAAAGGGCCGCTCGAATGGATAATGGCATATCCCAGCGGTAGGCAAAATAACCCATCGCCATACCAAGTAGTGCGTAAACTGACCAGCCAGCGATACCATAATGAAACATCGTCCAAACGACGGCATCTTGCATGGCTGCAGCGCTCGCCCCATCACCAGAGGGCGGGGTTAAATACTGTACTACAGGACCGGTCACCGAGAAAAACAGCAAATCAATACCAACGCCGGCCGCAAATAACATCGCCGCCCACGTACCTAGCTTATACTGCGGCCGCGAATCGTCAGGCCCAAGACGGATGCTGCCTTCTTTGGATAATGCGACCCAAAGCACGAAGCCGATGACCATCACCATCGTAATCACGTAATACCAGCCAAGATTGGTCGCAATCCAATCTACCACTGCTTTCATCGTCGTGCTGGCGCTACTAGGCATAAAAATCGCCCATATGGAAAAGGCAACAATCACCAGCGATGAGATAATTAGCACGCTCCAATTAATATGGGCAACGCTGTTTTCTGATAACTCTTGCGCACCTTTTTGCAGATCATTACGCGATATAGGAACATCTTCATCGAAAGGCTTGGATTGACGTTTTGTACCGCCAAATTGGCTACGCTCGAACGGCGTGCGTGAATTTTTGACTTGTTGCTGTGCTTCGGTTAAGTGCTCGTCTTCCCTTTCGTTACTCATGTTTATCCCTGTATTTAACCTTTTGTCTGACATGCATTATTTTTAAACTGATTCAATTATAACGCTTAGCTCATCTTAGTGAATAAACAGATAATAACAGATGGCGAGATTGACTCTCTATCTTATGAAAAGGAAAATAGCACAGTTAATATCAGGATATTACCCCGCTATTTGACGAAGTTTGGCAAAATTTAGCCATTTTTAGGTCATTTAGATGTCTATCGATTGAATTGAGAACATACCCTAACTCTCACACTTTACTTTTTTAAACTCCCACGCCATTGAGCCAACCTTTTTTGCAACTAAAATATCATTGCCTGATAAAAACAAAACCCCTTCAATGCCTTTAAAATTATCGCCTGTACAAGTGTAATGGCTATAGGAATCTACTTTCAACGCAAAGGCTTGAATCAGTACATCGCTATATTTTGAGATATTGCCAACGGCGACGAGACTCATACCCATGATAAATACAAAAGCGATGCCTGTAAGCAGTTTTTTGCCCAAAGGCTGACGGTTAGTTGTTGCTGGTTTATCTGTTTTTTTGAAATAAAAATATAAGCCAATAGCTATCAGGTAACTGCTGAGTAATGCCATGATGGCGTATTTAAAGAAAATAATAGCTGTCAATACGCTAGTCGTAAGCGCTAAGTTACTGGGATCAACTAAGAATATGCGATTCACTTCTCCAATTGCCCAAAGATAAGCACGCGCACTGATTAAGGCGACCAGTAAATAAAGGACAACTTGACCCCAGATGCTAGACTTTAGGTAGAGATAAACGATATTTTTAATCGATACCATAATGAGCATGATAAATAAAACAGCAGCGATTGACAGGGTAAGACCATAAGACACATGAAACGGCAAATGTAGCGCAAAACTTAGTACTAAGGTACTACTAAGAATAACAAGTATGATGGCGAACTTAGCAAAAAGCCGTGTGGTTTGAATCAACCATTCTCTAACAGCATCGACAGTAATATTTGGCGTTTCTACAGGTTTTTGCTCATCAATATTCATGGATATGGCTGTCCTTTATATAGAGTACAATCAGAGCTAAGGTAATAGCTTGGGCGCGCAGCGGCGTTGGGGCAAAAATGAATAGCCGTTATTTTCTCAGCCCAATCTGGCTCAGTGAGATGCGGCAAACTGGAAAAACCAGCCCTAAAAAATCATCTAAAACCATCGAAGACTTCTGATAAATTGTTTAAAAGCGTCTACAAACCCAATCGCCGTATCATCGCAAGATACGATAATGATATTAGATGGCGCTTGCTAAAACCATTAGGTCAATCGGCTAAAAGTCTTTAAAAGTATGATTTTTAAGAAAATTACTGTCTAGCGCGACAATTTTCCTTATACCGTTTATAGCAATTATTTTTATGATAGAAGTAGCCACACAAAAAAGCATCCTATCAAGCCATGGCTCAATAGGATGCTTTTTATTTAACAGACAATAAAAGCTAACGCAAGAATTTAAATATCAAACTCAAGTGCTCTATCGCCTTCGCTATCTTTGATACGCGTTGGCAAACCAATCTTATTCAATAGATTGATAAACGGCTTGGCATCCAGCTCTTCGACGTTGACCATTTTGCCCGCATCCCACTCACCAGTTGCGACCAACATGGCAGCAGCGACGGGTGGTACGCCTGCGGTATAAGAGATACCTTGGCTACCGACTTCGTTATAGGCTTCTTTATGATCTGAGATATTGTAGATAAACACCTCGCTATCAACGCCATTGATTTTACCTTTAACCTTATCACCGATGCAGGTCTTGCCGGTATAATTTGGCGCCAGTGAGCTTGGGTCTGGTAGCACGGCTTTGACCACTTTTAACGGTATCACTTCTTGCCCTTCCGCAGTCATCACCGGCTGCTCAGACAATAAACCTAGATTTTGTAGCACGGTGAAAACATTAATATAATGCTCACCAAAGCCCATCCAAAAGCGGATGTTTGGCACATCTAAGTTAGCCGATAAAGAATGAATCTCGTCATGACCACTTAAATAGCTGTTTTGCACACCAACGACTGGCAAATCATCGGTACGCTTTACTTCAAACATCTTATTCGACTGCCACTTACTGTCCTGCCAAGAATAAACCGTACCAGTAAATTCACGGAAGTTAATCTCAGGATCGAAGTTGGTGGCGAAGTACTTACCGTGGCTGCCCGCATTGATATCAATAATGTCGATATCAGTCACAGAGCCTGCATCCATCATGTCATAGCCAAGGCGCGCATAGGCGTTGACCATGCCGGGATCAAATCCTGCACCCAAGATTGCCGTGACATTATTGTCCGCACAGCGCTGCTTACGCTGCCACTCATAGTTATCATACCATGGCGGCGTCTCGCAAATCTTGCGCGGATCTTCATGAATAGCGGTATCAATATACGCAGTACCCGTCTCGATACAAGCTTCTAAAACAGTCATATTCACAAATGCCGAACCGACATTGATAACGATTTGAATACCCGTTTCTTGAATAAGCTGTATCAGCGCTTGGCTATCCATGGCATCGACTTGATGCGTATGCAAGACAGCAGCTTGCTTAAAGCTACCTTTGTCTTTGACGCTTTGGGCGATGGCATCACATTTATCTCTAGTACGTGAGGCGATATGAATCTCGCCGAGCACATCATTATGCATCGCACATTTATGCGCGACCACTTGAGCAACGCCGCCTGCGCCGATGATAAGTACATCTTTTTTGTTGGACTTAGCTTGTTGGTTTGTGTTCAAAGAACAATCCTCCTTTGTGTCCCTGTCGATACCATTGATATTGGCTATGCAAAACAGAAACGAGTGAATGATATGCGTGAATTAAAAAGGAAGACCGAGGAAAACCCACGCACCCGTTAGACAAATCCGACTGCCTTTGCCAGTGGCAATTATAACAATTTTTACTTACTTTTCGGCAAAAATTACAACATAACTTAGAAAATTCAAGACCAATCCTCATTTCTAGATAGTTGTTTGGCAGCTATTATTTAATAATGCCAAGCATAACAGCGTTATGACAAACTCGCCTTATAATCTTGATAATCAAACTCGCGCTGAATATCAATACTGCCGTCCAGACGACGGATAACAATTGCCGGCATGTTAACGCCATTAAACCAGTTTTTCTTCACCATGGTATAGCCTGCCGCATTACCAAACGCAATCTTATCGCCTATCTGTAAATTGCTAGGTAACGCATATTCGCCAAAGATATCACCTGCTAAGCAAGAACGCCCGTAAATAATGGTGTTATCGACGGCATCGTCTACTTGGTCTTTGTTGACAGGTGCAATAGCCATGAACTCACCATTAATAGACGCTATAGGCGCCGACTCACGATAAATCAGCAAATCAAGCATATGCGCTTCGATAGATGCATCAACAACGGCTAGATTTTTTTCATTGTGCATGGTATCTAATACTGTCGTCACCAATGAGCCAGCGCCATGAATGCTCGCCTCACCCGGCTCAAGGTAAACTTGTACACCGTATTTTTCGCTAAAGCCTTTTAATCTGTCTGCCAATTTTTCCAATGGATAATCAGGCGCGATAAAATGAATACCACCGCCCAAACTGACCCATTCAAGCTGTGCTAAGACGTCACCAAATCTGTCTTCAATATCGGCCAAGCTTGCGCTAAATGCCTCAAAGCTGTCATTTTCACAGTTGTTATGAATCATAACCCCAGTGATATCACCAAGTACCGCTGCAATCTTATCTTTATCATGCTCACCAAGGCGACTAAAAGGACGAGCAGGATCAGCGATAATAAACGATGAATTACTGGTCTTTGGATTTAAGCGTAATCCAACTGGGATGTTTTTTGCTGCTGCTTGACCTTTAAACGCATTTAATTGCGAGATAGAATTAAAAATAATTTTATCTGCATAACTTAATACTTCGTCGATTTCATCCGCGCTATAAGCGACGCTGTAGGCATGGGTTTCTTTTTTATCTTGGTTATTAACATTATTGTTAATATCGGCGCTATTATTACCAAAAGTCTCGTAGCCTAATCGCACCTCATTCAATGAAGACGAGGTGGTGCCATGCAAATAGGGTTCCATCACATCAAAAACACCCCAAGTTGCGAAACATTTGAGCGCGAGTAAGGCCTTGGCGCCCGATAGCTCGCACAGACGAGCGATAATCTGCATATTTGCGACAATCGCCGCTTCATCAAGCAAATAGTAAGGCGTTTTTAGCGCCGCAAGAGAGACAGCTGGTGTTGAGTTCATAAGAGATAACCTAATAGCTTTAACAATATACGGCGATAATAGCTTAATGCTAACGATGGCTTAGTGGCGCTCTGTGATACAGTCATGACACGTTATCACACATTGTGACAAGGCCAAATGACAGGGCCAAATAAGTGCGCTATAGTAGTATAAATTCATCACAATTAGAATAGCTTATGTCACTCTCAACCGATTATTCTACCTCAAAAAGCCATACCAATTTATCGTCACTCGAGCTCAAAAATATAAATTTAGAGCATCTCGATTCAGAGGCGCGTGCCGTGTTGGATTTTTGGTTTGACAAAAACAATGAGCCATACTGGTTTGCGCAAAATGATGACTTTGATAAGCAGATAAATGATAAGTTTGGCAAGATTTGGCAAGCCGCAAAACAAGGTGAATGCGTTACGTGGCGCATTGCAGACGCGCCAGCCGATAGCAACAGCTCAATCACAGCGTTGGCGGGACGCTTGGCTGAAATCATTGTCTTAGATCAGTTCTCACGTAACTTATGTCGCGAGCAAGCATGCGCGTTTGCTCAAGATGGTATGGCATTGGTATTGGCACAAGAAGCCATTGGGCAGCCACATTTTGATACCCTACCAACGCCGTGGCGTAAATTTATTATTATGCCATTTATGCATTCTGAGTCAGCGATGATTCATAAACGTTATCTACCGCTTTTTGAGCAACTAAACGATGCCGACACTTTAGACTTTGAGCGTCGTCACAAAGACATTATTGATAAGTTTGGCCGTTATCCGCACCGCAATGAGACCTTGGGTCGTGAATCAACTCTCGAAGAAGAGGCGTTTTTACAGCAGCCCAACTCGTCTTTTTAAGCAGTTGTTAAACTTTAAGCCTTAATAGAACCTAACTGTTTAATAATGAAATAAAAACCACCTGTTCAATAAACAGATGGTTTTTATATTTGAGTGATAGAAAATTTTACTTGTGTGGTTTACTTGGGTTTTTTACTTTGTAGCTATTTATTCAATACATTTGCTTAGGCTGTTTTCTAAATATCTTAACCACTTACCTATTGCCACTCTCGGTATGCGTCACGTTTTCAAGCGCTTTTCTTACCGGTGCAAAGCTACGTCTATGCGCGGCTAACACACCATGAGCTGAAATAGCTTCCATATGGGCGCGCGTCGGATAGCCTTTATGCTTAGCAATGCCATATTCAGGATATTCAGTATCAAGCGCATACATGGTTTTATCACGGCTCACCTTTGCCAAGATACTAGCGGCCGCAATACTGGTATGACGCGCATCGCCTTTTACCCACGCTTGGCAGTCAATGACTGAACGCTCTATGCCTGATTTAGCAAGGCTTGCATAATCCAAATCCGGACAGCGATTACCATCAATTAATACTTCACACTGCCTTTTATCACCGGTATTAAGATGCTTGGCAACTATTTCTAATAAAACCTCAGTACATAAACGCATACCCAGCATCGTTGCTTGCAAAATATTGACTTGGTCGATGACCGCTGCCGGTATATCAGCGACGATGTGACCGACAGCATATTGCTGAACCAATGGATAAAGAATGTCGCGTTTTTTTTCACTCAGCTGCTTAGAATCCGTCAATATAGATAATGGCGTACCTTTGAGTGGCGCGTCCTCGATTAGCCCTGACCAAGTAGCAGGTAATATTGCAGCAGCAACATTGACACTGCCTAGCAGAGGTCCGCGCCCTGCTTCGTCTACACCAATTTGTATGGGTACTTGTTCGCGCTCTTCATTTATCGGATATTGCGCAAGTAACTCAGAGATATTTAACTGACCTGATAAATGTATGGGAGCAGCCAGTTGAATATACTGACCTTTAATATCTACTTGCTCGATACAGATGCTAATTGGCGTGAAAGGATTTGCGCTGCAAGGTGTGTTACTCATAAAATTGTACTGTCTTATTTATTTAAAAATTTAAGTGTGATGCAAATGATATTGAAGCTAGTTTAATTATGCTTAGGGAATTTACCTTTATTGAACTTGGGATTGATGATTATCCTGCAAAAACCACTGTTCAATCACGCTATTAGCAGGGTCATGATTACTCTGCTGTTGTAATAAATGCTTGGTATCAATGAGCGCCTTTAATTGCTCAGCATAGGCGCGAGGCTGCAGCAGACGCATCACGGTACGACAGATGTTATCACCACTTGCCTGCTCTTGGATAAGCTCGGGCACAATCGCGCTGTCTGCCAAAATATTGGGCAAACCCACATAAGGCACTTTAACCAAACGTTTAGCAATCTGATAGGTCAGCTGATTTAGCTGGTAAATCACCACCATAGGCCGCTCAAGTAACATGGCTTCCAAGGTTGCAGTACCCGATGCCAGCATCACCATATCTGATGCCGCCATCGCTTGCTGACTAAAGGTTGGCTGACTGTCATCATAGACCACCACAATCGCCGCGCGCAGCTGCTCTGAGCGCTTATCAATGACATCTTGCACGATATATTGATGATTTTGATCGACCGTTGGAATGATAAAACACAGCTTTGGGTCTAATAAAATCAGCTTTTGGATACCATCGAGCATGAGCGGCAAGATTGCTGTAATTTCACCGCGTCTCGAGCCTGGCATGACACAGATAAGCTGGCTTACATCATCAAAGCGGTCGATAAAAAATTGCTGCAAGCCGTCATTATGCCAGACCAATTCACTACGGCGCTGATTGACTGTCGTCTCAAGTAGCGTCTGATCAATAGTACGTAGCAGCGGATGACCGACACATATCGCCGGATGATTATGACGCTCATAAACGGGCAGCTCAAATGGGAATAAGCAAAGCACCAAATTGGTCGCCGCTTTGATATTATGAATACGCGACTCACGCCATGCCCAGATAGAAGGGCTGACATATTGTACGCAGAACACCCCTTGTGGCTTAAGCTTCTTCGCCACTCGTAGATTAAAATCAGGCGCATCGATACCGATAAACCAATCAATATCGGCGGCTTTAAAGGCCGTTAATAATTCACGCCGCGCTTTAAGCAAATCAGGTAGTTGCGCCATCACTTCTACCAAGCCCATCACTGCCAAACGAGATAATGGAAAAATACTTTGTAGCCCTTGCGCTTTCATTTTTGCGCCGCCAACACCAACCCAAATGATATCATCGCGCAGGTTATTCATCTGCTGCATAAAGTCTGCACCCAAGCTATCCCCTGACACTTCACCAGCGACAATCCCTATGACCAGTGGCGCACCCGTCACAGCAGGCATCGCCTCATAAGCATTATAGCCATCAGGCGCTGACGTTAAATCAGAAGGTTGGTGAGGCGTAGCAGAATCTGTCATGACAAGCTCTCAATATCAAGTTAGTACCATCAAAGCAGTACAGTTAAAATAGGACAAAAAATACAATATGGATATTATAAAATATAGTATATGAAATCGCGCATAAGATGCCTATTAAAAGCCACCTTAGCAGCATTTATTAGGCTCAAGCTCAATTTATAAGTCTTAAATGCGGTTGTTTATAAGCTCATCATACGTGACAGTGCTTAAAATAGCTAAATTAGCCAATAAAAGCTCGATAACTACTGTCTAAAACCACAACGCTTATTCATTAGCACAGACAAAATTAACTCTCATTTTAACACCTAATTTTGATACCTATTAACCTTAGCATATAGCTCAGACTCGGCAATGATAACGAAGTTTTAACCTCACCATTCCAGTTAGCAGTCAATTAACTGTGCGACTGCCCTTGTCAACCGGCGCTTTTGTCCGCATAATGAATATCCCTATAAATCAGCTAGACGATATATAACCATGACAACACCAGTTATCCATAATGCAGATATTGACGACGTGAATATTGAAAAATTCATTCCTTTAATCACTCCCGCTGAGCTAAAGTCTGAGCTACCTTTGTCGAATGACGCCTATAACACGGTTCTAAAAGGTCGCAATACCATCCAAGATATCCTCGATGGTAAAGACAAGCGTCTATTTGTGGTTATTGGCCCCTGCTCTATTCACGATATTAAAGCCGCCCACGAATATGCCGATCGCTTAGCCGTATTGGCAAAAGAGATTGAAGACAGCATCTTCGTTGTGATGCGCGTCTATTTTGAAAAGCCACGTACCACGGTTGGTTGGAAAGGCATGATTAACGACCCTGATATGAACGACAGCTTTGATATCGAAAAAGGTCTGCGCACTGCCCGTAAGCTATTGCTTGATTTGAATGAAAAAGGTCTGCCGTGCGCCACTGAAGCGTTAGACCCAAACACACCGCAGTACATGCAGGATTTGATTAGCTGGTCAGCGATTGGTGCGCGTACGACTGAAAGCCAAACGCATCGTGAAATGAGCTCAGGCTTATCATGCCCAGTTGGCTTCAAAAACGGTACAGATGGCGGTATGACGGTTGCTGTTAATGCCATGCAAGCAGTGAAGGAAGGTCATAGCTTCCTTGGCTTATCAGCAGATGGCAAAGTTTCTATCATCAAATCAAAAGGCAATCCTTACGCACACGTGGTACTACGCGGTGGTAATGGCAAGCCAAACTATGATGAAACCGCTGTTGCGCAAGTTGAAAACGAGCTGGCTAAAGGCAAGACCAATAGTAAGATTATGATTGACTCAAGCCATGCCAACTCAGGTAAAGACCCGTATCTGCAACCAATGGTCATCCAAAACGTTGCCGAGCAGATTAAAAATGGTAATAAATCTATCATCGGTCTGATGATTGAGAGCCATCTAAAAGGCGGCAATCAAAAGCTGACGGCTGATTTGAGCCAACTTGAATATGGCAAATCTATCACCGATGGTTGCTTAGATTGGGATAGCACGGTCACTGCCATGCGCAATCTACGTGACATGGTTAAAGACGTATTACCGAATCGTTAATCTTTAATAACAATTGCCCATAAGCAAACGTCATTAAGTTTTTTAAGCATTATTAAGCGTTTCATAAAAAAGCCCGTCCGATAATAATATCGGACGGGCTTTTTCTTATAAAATCATTTAGTTTATGGTTATAGAGTCATTTAACTCACCCTACTCGCTCGCTGACCCTAAAACACTGTTTAAGCTTTCAATTACGTGCTTAGAAGTTGCTTGCTTTTGCAGTTCAAGTAACTGCTCATGCGCCATTTGACGACGTGGTTCAGCCAAGGTATTCCAACGTGCCAGCACTTGTAATAAGCGCGATGCTAACACAGGATTGGCGTCATCCAGCTTTTTAATCACAGCGATATAAATATCTAACCCTTCTTGTGTCCATAAGACCGTTGGCTGCGAGGTAAAGGCACTGATGACTGAGCGCACACGGTTGGGCGTATTCCAATCAAAATCTGCATGCGCAAGTAAGGATTTAATAGTATCAGGTGTGACCGTATCAGCAGACGCTTGCACACTGAACCATAAATCGATGACCAAATCATTATTTTGGAAGCGCTTATAAAAGTCTGCTAAGTATTCATCAGCGTTTGCCAGTTGATGATTGACCATCACTTTTAACGCGCCAAAACGTTCTGTCATACAGCTGGCATTATCATACTGCTGCTGCGCCCATTCAGGAGCACCAGCAACGTTGGCGGTCAATGCCATATCGAGTACCACATTACGTAAAGCACGGGTGCCACGAGCGGCGGCACTGTCTTCATAAGCCTGCATCGGTAGCTGCTTATAAAGTTCTGCCCATTGATCTTTTAGCGCTTCTGCCAGCTGTTGATATAAGCCTTCACGCTGTGCTTTTACCAGCTCTGGATCGTAATCTTTATGAATGGCAGACGCCAACTCTGGTGCTGACGGAATATCAAGCAAACGCGCCGCCAACATCGCATCACTAGCAGCCAATTCAGGTAAGGTCTGCGCCACTGCTTGCAAATATATATCAGGACTGCTTTTCGCGCCTTGACCTTGCAGTAAAATGCGATTGACGAGCATTTGCGTCACTTGCCAGCGGTTAAAGCCATTGTTCTCATATTTAAGCAAAAACGCCAAATCTTCATCTTGATAATCATAATTGAGCTGTACTGGCGCGCTAAAATCACGTAGCAAGGATACCACTGGCTCGCTTACTACATTTTCAAAGGTAAAGGTTTGCGTGGCTTGATCGAGAAGCAACATACGCTCAGCGACGATAGCACCAGACTCTTTATCAAATAGTGCGGTCGATACGGGTATCGGCAATGGTTTTGGTGCATCAAAGCCTGCAACATGACGAGTTTGCTGACTCAAGGTAATGGTCAATGTCTGCGTCACGCTGTCATAATCTTGGTGACCAGAGACCACAGGCGTACCGGGCTGACGATACCAATCGATAAAGTCTTCAATCTTGCTATCAGTAATACTAAGCGCCGATAAAAAGTCTTCAACCGTGACCGCTTGCCCATCATAACGACGGAAGTACTCGTCCGTACCTTTACGGAAGTTATCAGGCCCTAACGTATTGGCAATCATACGCACGATTTCAGCACCTTTTTCATAAACAGTGGTGGTATAAAAGTTATTAATCTCAACGAAACTTTCGGGGCGTACAGGGTGCGCTAACGGTCCTGCATCCTCAGCAAACTGATGGGCGCGCAAGGTTGCCACATCATCGATACGCTGGACGGCACTTGACTGCTGGTCGGCTGAAAATGACTGATCACGGTAAACGGTAAAGCCTTCTTTTAGACACAGCTGAAACCAATCACGGCACGTAATGCGATTGCCCGTCCAGTTATGAAAGTATTCATGGGCAATGATAGATTTGACACTAAAGCTACGTGAATCTGTGGTGGTCTCAGGGCTAGACAGTACACAAGCGGTGTTAAAGATATTTAAACCCTTATTTTCCATCGCGCCCATATTAAACTGGCTAACCGCCACAATCATATAACGGTCTAAATCATAAGCGCGACCATAATTGACCTCATCCCATTGCATCGAATCTTTTAAAGCTTGCATGCCGACAGCACATTTATCGATATCTTCAGACTTCGCATACAGCTCAAGCATTACCTCACGCCCTTCGCTCGTCGTATAGCTATCAGCCAATACATCTAAGTCAGCGATAACACAAGCAAACAAATAGCTTGGCTTATTGGTCGGGTCTTGCCAAATCGCATAATGACGCTCAGGTGCATCCGACACTTCACCCGCTTCTAGCAAATTACCATTACTCAACAGCGTTGGGAAACGCTTATCAGCTTCTAAGCGTGTGGTAAATATCGCCAGCACATCAGGACGGTCTGGATAAAAGGTAATCTTGCGAAAGCCCTCTGGCTCACACTGGCTGACAAACATGGTATCGTCACCACTGCCGGCAATATATAAGCCTTCAAGCGCCGTATTGGTATGCGGATGGATGCGTACTTGCAGCTGTAATTTGGTGTTTTCTGGCGCATCGGTAATGGTTAATGTGCCCTCAGCTTGCGTATAACGATTACGAGCAAGCGGCTCATCATTAAGCTTAATAGATATCAGCTCAAGCGCTTCGCCATACAGCACCAAATCGCCGTCAGTCTGACGCTGCATCACCAAAGTACTATCTACAATGGCATGATCATCAAATAGCTTAATATCCAAATCAACGGTTTCGACATCAAAGCTTGGTGGTCTATAATCTTTTAAATGAATTTTACTTGGAGCATGTGATGGCACATCTGGCATGTCAGGATTGATAATTTGAGCAGCGGTTTCAGTGGTGGACATGGAAGTTCCTATTATTATTTATGATAAAAAGCTTACAACACTTAGCTACATTGCTCTAAACCACCAAATTTCAAGTGCGAGGATGAATAAAAACCAGCTTAGCATTTATTGCTCAGGTAGTAGTCATGGCTAGCATGAACCGCTCGCCTTTTTATTCATTTATAAATTACTATCGCCTTTATCCATCACAGCAGTTAATCATTGGATAATGCGTAGTAACATGATGTAATAGGCTGATTGCTAACCTGACTACCAATTAAACGACCAACCTTATGACGACTTATGCTTCAAACATTACTTTACCATTATTAAGTGCTTATATTGAGGCATTACTACCTTCATTAGCCGCGCCTACCCAGAGCCAAGCAACTGAGCAACTAACCTCTGTCGATAATCATCAGGGTGAAATATTGTGGGTCGTACCAGATAAGCAAGAACGCTTAAATCTACAAGCCCAACTTAGAGATAGCATTGCTATTATAAAAAGCAGCGCGCCTGACAGTCTCTATAAGAACGATGAAAATAATGATGAAATGGCAGCATTGCCTATAGCGACTTTAACCGAGCTTACCCAACAAGCGCGGCCTGAACGTTATAACTTGGCCTGCTTTTGGCTACCTACCTTATCAGCAGAATTACTACAACAGTATATCCCCCTACTCATGCGCTATCGGGACATCTATGCCGCCCATTTACTTATCGTGCTTGATAAGGCAATAGATTTGCGCGCTTACGGTTTGACACCGTTCGATATTTTGAGCGAAGCATCTTTAGACAAGGATATCACTCATCAGAAAGACACCACTTTATTGACGGCATCGTCGCCCATATCCGCCACACTTTGGCAGTTTAATTTGTACGATTATAAGCAATTGCCAAACTGGCTCAATGCTGATTACTGGGCGAACCCTGAAAACTGGGGTAAGAACCGTTGGTGAAATATCGGATAGGTATATGTAAATTCTCGAATTATTTACAGTAATACTACTTACATAAAGTAACATTTAGTATATGATAGATAGCAATTGCCTAAGTTTTACCAAAAGCAGTTTACAACAACAAATGTCATTAAAATTTTAGGAGCTCATTATGTCAACCAGTTTTTCAAAAATCGCTGCTCTAGCAGTATTATCAAGTGCTGTGGTATTAGCATCAGGTTGTGCCAACAAACGCGCGACTTCAGAAGTTGTCGTGGCCCCACTAGGTATCCCAGGTGGTCAAGCGGGTTATAACGGCGCGGTTATCGTCGGTAACTCAAATGCTGTTATTACTGGTGCTGAGAACCTGCAAGCGGTTGTATACTTTGCCTTTGATAGCAGTGAAATCACTTCACAAGCGGCTGGCGTATTAAACCAACATGCCGGTCTACTAAGCTCAAACCCAGCAGCCGGTGTTGTTATCGCTGGTCACACTGATGAGCGCGGTAGCCGTGAATATAACATCGCCCTAGGTGAGCGCCGTGCCCAAGCTGCACGTGATTATCTTGCGGCCCAAGGTGTTGCGGTAAATAACATCCGTGTCATCAGTTATGGTGAAGAGCGTCCAGCAGCAGCCGGTACGACTGAAGATGCCTATGCACAAAACCGCCGTGCTGAATTGTCTTACTAATCGCTTTTGATAAGACTTTGTTAGCCTAAATTAATGAGTAGCAAAAAGCCCAGCAAATATATTGTTGGGCTTTTTGCATTCTGCTACGCTAAAATGAATGGTTAAAAGTGGTGTATATTCTGACAAACCTCAGCTATGACCAATTTAAAAATACGAAGAAACCTATCTCTCAACAGCTTTAAGCTAATAGCCTTTACTATAAATAAATGATGCCAACCTTAAACTTACATAATATCCAATACAGTCGACTTGATTCCACGACATGGTGCGCGACGGCTCAGGTAACTGCGTCTTGCCCTCTAGAGTCTTTGCACTTATTCGATAATTTACCATCATTATTTAACGCAAACCTATTGAACATCGACACTGATAAATTCAGTCATATTACTTGGCGCTACCATATTTCTAACGTTTCTCTATCAGCGCGAAAAATCGCTTATGAACAGCGCCAGCAGCAACGTGCTGGTGTACGCTTGTTATTACAATCTCTACTTAACAAGCTAGATATTATTGACAGTTTGAATGACGTAAGCTTCCCCTATCGACTTGTTAACAGCCAATATTACGTGTGCTTTAGTCATACTGGTGCAAGCAGTCAAAATACTTCTACTCAGCCGAGTGGAGAAAAACCTTTTAACGGGTTAGATAATAAAGTTGCGGTTGTTATTAGTTGTCATCGACCGGCAGGCATCGACATAGAAACCAATAACGTTGAGTGGCGGGTGGCAAAGCGCTTTTATCATATTAATGAGATTGCTATCTTACAAACTCTAACCATCACTCAGCGTGACACTGTCGCTAAGTTACTATGGCAAATAAAAGAGAGTTTTATCAAAATTTATCAGTATACCCTTGCCCAAGGGTTAGGTATGGATTACTCCCATCTCATGACTTGCTTAATAAACAGCATCAAAGAAAAACCGCCTTTGTTCGTATTTGAGGATGATAAAACCAAATACTATCTTGCATACTTACCTGAGCAACAGACAGTAATTGTTTATTAAAAAGTACTTAATGTAGGCACATCATTTTGACTTTATTTTAGGCAAAAAAAACGACCCTTTTTAGGATCGTTTTTTTATTACTACTCATCTTCTAATGACAGCCCTTAGACTGTGATTAGATTAGATTAGAAACGGTAAGTTACACCAGCTTTAACGATTGGATACCAAACGTTTTTATCTTTGATTTCTTTTTCTGCCGCTTCTTTAAAGCCTTCTGCTTTAGAACCAGTAACATTAGTTACTTCAGCATCCATCTTACCCATATATGCTGCGCCTAACTCACCGAATACGCCCCAGTTTTGGTTAATGTTTGGACGGTAACCGATAGTAGCATAAGGTGCCAATTTATTTTTGTTTTCAGCTTTGATAGTTGCTGTGTCAACTTGATATTCAACATCATCGATAGAAACAGTTGCATCGCCTTTTGAGTCTGCATCAGCAGCAATTGAAGCTTCAATCTTGTTACGTGGAACCATAGTACCTGCAGCAACTGTGAAGTTGTTAGCAAACGGACGCATTTGAACGCCGATGTATGGATTGCTAAAATCTACATCATAATCCATAGTGCCTTTATAGTTACCATAGCCATCGCCTAATGCCTTGTCCCAGTTAATCCAAGAATCGTTAGCATTTAAGTCTCTATCACCGTCAAAGTTCATGCCAGACCAACCAGCTTGTAACTCAGTTTTATCATTAACCGCCCATGCAACGTTAGCACCGTAGCCTAGTGTGCCAATTTCAGCACTAATAGCAGCTGGGTTAACAGCAGTCTGGAAGAAAGTCTTGGTACCATCAACAACAGCACCCGTAGTGTTACGTACAACACCAGCGTCAGCATTATATGCATAAGCAGGCTCAGCTTGATAAGCTACAGCTACTGGCTCAGCTTCGTATACAACTGCTTCATTACCGTCAACAACGATAACTGGCTCAGCTGCTAATGCAGCACTTGATGCTAAAACAGCAGCAGAGATTGCCGTTAATTTAATAAGTTTCATAGAATACTCTCCTAAAGTGTGAAATAACTCGCCCGTAAAAAAATGATAATTTAGCTTTTTTTAAACAACCATTTTGTTGAGCAGATTAAAACAATTTTGGCTTGAAAAGTCACCCCCATGGATGCGCTTTTTATTTGCCGTTATGTAAAGATTGCATAGATATTGTAATAATTGCTACACCAATCCGCAAAACTTCGCTTTCCTGTTACACAATACTCTCAAAGCAACTGAATAGCACAAACACGAATATTGAATCGCTTAACGCTCATGTAAAGGTATTACAAAACATGTCAGTATAATGACCTATGTCACACTTTAACTCAATTACAGTTATAGAGTTTATTACTACAGTTTGTTGTGGATTGTGAGTTAACGTATCTAACATTACCTAATCACTGATAATTTAGAAGCCAGATAACTTAAAAAACCAGATGATTTAGAAAGCTGTTAGTTAATACTCATTATGAATAGCAGTATGGTACATAAATGTGTTTATATTTAATAAGATATAAGCTTGTCTAAGCGCCATAATATGCTAAATTAGTCTTAGTCATAAAGTTGCTTTTAGACTATGAATTTACTGGTCTTTAGCTAACTAATTACAGCGTCTTTTGTTCTCTGCTTTATTTTTATCATTCTTATTGAGCCATCTATATGCCTAAAGTATCGTCGATTACCCGTGTGTTAGAGATTATCGAAGCCGTATCTTACGCTTCCAAGCCCCTCTCGCCACTTGAGCTATCGCAAGAGCTTGATATCCCAAAACCTACCATTCATCGATTGATTCAAAATTTGGTCGATGAAGGGTTTGTTACGGTGGATATTGGTGGCGGTATTATTCCTGGCAAGCGGGTACGTAATTTGAGCGTTGAGCTTTGGCAGCAGCGTCAATTCTTTAATGAGCGTCAGATAATTCTGCACAAATTGGTTGATGAGATTAAAGAGACCTGTGGTATTGCCATTCCTTATCAAATGGACATGATGTATACCAATCGTGCTAAGACCTCGCTACCGTTACAGATTTATCTCCCTGTCGGCGCAAAATCACCGATGTGGTGTACGGCCACCGGCAAGCTTTATTTAAGCCAGTTATCGGCGACTAGCCGCGCTAAAATACTGCAAGGGCTTCCGCTAGATAAATTTACTAAGAATACGATTACTGATATTGATGGGTTAAATGCCGAGCTTGATCGTATTGCAGAGACGGGTATCGGTATCGACAATGAAGAGTTTATCTCAGAGATGGTAGCAGTATCGGTGCCTGTATTGGATAAAAAATCACGCTATTTGGCTTCTTTATATATTCACGCCCCAACCATCCGCGTGTCATTAGATGAGCTACTGACACACGTGCCGCGTTTGCAAACAGCTGCGCAGGATATTCAAGCTTTGGTGTATGAGCTGCAAAACTAGAGCCTGTATCATTAAGAAAAAATATGACCGAACATAAAAAGGTCCGCGCTATAAAACTAGCGCAGACCTTTTTTTATGCTTTGTTAATAGAATGACGACAATTAGCAAACGCACTCTATTCAAAATCGATTAAGAATTTTAAGCGTTTAGAGCGTTAAGATAGTACTGAGCTATCATGACGCGCCATAATACTAGAAAAGTCTTTATCGCCATTTTCTAGCGTATGTGCTTCATAGAGCTCCGTCGCTTTGGCACCCATTGGAGTTTCAACATCCGTGTCCTTAGCCGTTTGCATCGCAAGGTTAAGATCCTTTTGCATCAACTTACTCATAAAGCCACCTTTATAGCCATTGCTAGATGGGACGTTCTCCATCACTTGCGGATAAGGGTTATAGACTTCTAGTGTCCAGTTACGACCTGAGCTTTGTAGCATAATATCTGACAACACTTTTGGGTCGAGGCCGTTTTTAACCCCTAAGTTAATTGCTTCTGCCGTTCCCGCCATTAGAATGCCTAACAGCATGTTGTTGCAGATTTTCGCGACTTGTCCAGCACCATGGTCGCCTGCATGAAAGATGTTTTTGCCCATAACGGCTAATATCGGCTCAGCTTTGGCGAACGCATCGTCGCTACCACCAACGATAAAGGTTAAACTACCAGCGATAGCACCGCCTGTACCGCCAGAGACTGGCGCATCTAAGAAGTCTATGCCAAGCTTACCTGCTGCCTCTGCTACCAGTCTTGCATCAGCTGCAGCGATGGTACTGCTATCAATGACCAATGTGCCTTTGGGTAATTCTGCCAGTAAGCCATCAGCGCCATCATCTCCTAGATAGACAGAATGGACGTGCTTGCCCGCAGGCAACATGCTAATGACGACTTGTGCATTGCTTGCAGCATCTTTAGGACTATCAGCCACACTGGCACCTGCTTGCTGCAAGCGCGCGGTCGCCTCCGCAGACAAATCATAGACAGAGAGCATATAACCCGCCTTTAATAAATTCTCTGCCATCGGTGCGCCCATATTGCCAAGCCCAATAAAGGCTATATTTGGCTTGGCAGTATTGTTTGAGTCTTTATTGCTTAAATCTGAATCCTTTGTACCCATCTCATCGCTCCTTGATGATTGCTTATGCAGACAGTGCTACACATAGTTTTACGTTTTTTAATTTATACCTGATTCTTATAATGAGCTTACAAGCTCTTAGCGCACAAGCTGGCTGCCTAAGGCTTCATCACCCAACCAATCGCCTAGAGGATGTTCGCCCTTAGCATAAGGGTTTACAAAGTGCTGATGTATATATTCCTGCCCTTCGGTGCTTAGACACTCTGCTAATGAGCGCGACCATTGTGGGTTGCGATCTTTGTCAATCAGTAGCGCACGTACGCCTTCTTTAAAGTCAGGATTGGCCGCACAATGTACCGCTACGTTGGCCTCTAAATACAGAACCTGCTCTAGCGATAAGTCCGTGACTTTATGATAAAGCGCGTAGGTTAAAGCGACAGTAACTGGGCAGCCTTGACGGTACGTATCTACTGCCCGCTGCGTCCAGCTGTCTGCTACAAAGTCTGTATCTAGCTTTGCTAGCGCTTCATCGTTTTGTAGGAGCGCATCGATATCACCCAGTCCACCGCTGTTCATCAACTGCTGGATAGGTTTCCAATATGTCGACAGTTTGCTAGCAGGCAACTCAGCAACAGGCTGTGCTGTCAGTGCACGGCTAACGATACTATGAGCGCTATTGTTGTGACATTTATCGGTGCTACCTGCTGCCACTTGCCAATCGCTCTGTTTTAAGCTTTGTATGATGGCATCATAATCACTACTGGCAACGGCATACTCTGCAAGATTAGATAATAAAGCGTCATTGCCGTTACACATCGCACCTGTTAACCCTAAGAACAAACCTGTTTTAGCTGGCATGCGCTGTAAAAACCAACTGCCAGAAGCATCAGGAAACAGTCCAATAGTTACTTCTGGCATAGCAAAGCGGGTGCGCTCAGTGACCAAACGATGACTACAGCCAGCCATCAAACCCATGCCGCCACCCATAATAATGCCGTTACCCCAGAGTATTAATGGCTTTGGATAAAAATGCATCTGCCGATAAAGACGATACTCATGACCAAAAAACTCTGTCGCATATGGGTTCGGTAGCGGCGCACTGGTAGACATACTGTCATACAGCTTACGGATATCGCCGCCAGCACAAAACGCCTTGTCGCCTGCTCCTTTTAATACCAATGCCACTATCTGATCGTCATTTTGCCACTGCTCTAGCTGCTGGGCTAATAACTGACACATCTCAACACTGAGCGCATTGAGAGATTTGGGCGTGTTTAACGTCATTATTCCAATAAGATGGCCACACTCTGTCGGCTCGGTATCGAACAATACTGGCGCTTCTTGTGTGATGTTTTCTACAGAATTTTGATTATTAGTATCGTCCGTCACTGTCGTCGCTGCTGTCATAAAAGTAACCTAAAAATTAAAAGGAAAGATATTAACGCTAAGTCTGATTCAATTTGGCTTATTTAATTTGACTTATTTATTTTGCCAAGTGGGTTTACGCTTTTCTAAAAACGCTTGCACGCCTTCGCGCTGATCTTTGGTGTCGAACAACTTAACAAAAGCTTCACGCTCATGGATAAGGTTTTGGGCAGGCGGGGTGTTTCTTGCGGCTTGGATAAGCTGTTTAGAGTAACTGACGGCAACAGGAGATTGCTTAGCGACTTTTTGCGCTAATGCTTGCGCCGCTAGTAAACCGCCACCTTTTGCCGTGACTTCTTCGACTAAGCCAATGCGTAATGCGGTCTCGGCATCGACGCGCTCGCCGCACAATATCATACGTTTCGCCCAACCTTCACCAACCAGTAAAGGTAGATTCTGCGTACCGCCCGCGCATGGCAATAAGCCCACGCCGGTCTCCGGTAAGGCCATCTGTGCATGCGCTTCTGCGATACGGATATCACAGGCCAGCGCGCACTCAAGTCCACCGCCCATCGCATAACCATTGATAACCGCGATACTGACACCGCGATACGCTGATAGCGCTTCAAACGCTTCACCAAAAGCGATTGCCATGCTGATTGCTTGGCCTTTATCACCGTCTGAGAAATTGTTTAAATCCGCACCTGCTGAAAAGAACTTCTCGCCGTCGCCATGAATAATTAAGGCGTAAACGTCATCATTGGCATTGAGGTCAGTGACCAGCTGTTTGAGCGCTGGCAGACTGTCCATCGTCCACGTATGGGCTGGCGGGTTATTCAGTGTTACGGTAGCAATGTGACCGTCAATTGATAACTTGAGATTGGTATAATCCGTCATAAATAATCCTTTATTTTATCTGAATTTGGTACGATTTATTGGTTAAGCGCTAGGTAAAATAGCCATAGAAAACCATAGCGAACTTAAAGTACCGTGATAAAAATATTGCCATAAAAAAGTTGCGTACTACGGTTAACGCAATTGACTCAACGCATCATCTTGCATAAGCTGACGCGAGACAATCACTCGCATGATCTCATTAGTGCCTTCTAAAATCTGATGCACACGCAAGTCTCGTACATGGCGCTCAAGCGGATACTCATTTAGATAGCCATAACCACCATGTAGCTGTAAGGCTTCATTGGCAACATCGAAACAAAGATCAGTGGAAAGACGCTTTGCCATCGCACAGTAGGTAGAAGCTTGCCCATCATTGTTATCGACTTTATTAGCCGCTAGATAAAGCATTTGACGCGCGGTAATAGTTTGTGTGAGCATATCAGCAAGCTTAAACTGTACGGACTGTAAGCTGGCAATCGGGCTACCAAATTGGCTACGCTCTTGGACGTAATTGGTCGCGGTCTCTAGCGCTGACTGCGCCGTACCAACTGCACAGATACCGATATTGATACGACCGCCATCTAAGCCTTTCATCGCAATGCGAAAACCTTGGCCTTCCTCGCCGATTAAATTCTCTGCTGGCACTTTGACGTCTTTAAAGCTAATAGCACGCGTCGGCTGCGCTTTCCAACCCATTTTATGCTCGTTTTTACCATACTCAATACCAGCGCTGTCAGCGTCTACCACAAATGCTGAAACCCCTTTTGGGCCTGCACCGCCTGTACGTGCCATGACCACTAAGACGTCTGTCGAGCCTGCGCCCGAGATAAAGGTTTTTTCGCCATTGAGTACATAATGGTCGCCTTGCTTGTCGGCTTTGGTGCGTAATGAAGCAGCATCAGAACCGGCGTTTGGCTCAGTTAAGCAATAGCTGCCAAGCCATTCACCACTGACCATATTGGGTAAATACTTTTTGCACAAGGCATCACTACCATACTCACCGATCATCCAGCCCGCCATGTTATGAATACTCATATACGCGGCGACTGCCGTATCACCCCATGCCAGCTCTTCAAACACCATGGCAGAATCTAAGCGTGGTAGCCCTAAACCATCATATTCTGGGTTGGTATACAGCCCCAAAAAGCCAAGCTCGCCTGATTTCTTAATCACATCGACTGGGAAATGTGAGGTACGATCCCATTCAGCCGCATTCGGCTTTAGCTCTTTTTGGGCAAACTGCCGAGCGGTTTGGCGAAAGGCAATTTGGTCTTCGGTCAATGAGAAATCCATAGGGTCATCCTTGTGCTTGCATAGCAAATATGGTGAAGAAAGTTTAGTAAGTCATCAGTTCAATATCGTTATACAGTATAGCAGCGACAAAACGACAATCATAAATCATGCTTTGTTAAAAACATACTGAGTAAGATTGTCGCTATGTTGTTGAGATGCTGCCAATATAGTGGATTAACGATTACATTGAAATAGTGGTATTCACGCCGCGGCTTGCCTCATCATCAAACCAGCGTGCAGTAACCGTCTTGGTCTGGGTGTAGAATTGTACCGCCTGCTTACCATAAGGACCGAGATCACCAAGTTTACTAGCACGCGAGCCTGAGAACGAGAACATAGGTAGTGGCACAGGAATTGGTAAGTTAATACCGATTTGACCTACTTGCACATCCTGTTGGAATTTATGTGCGGCTGCCCCTGACTGAGTAAAGATAGCCGTACCATTACCATGTGGGTTGGCATTCAATAGCTCAATCGCTTCATCAAGGTCGGCTGCACGCATGATACACAGAACAGGGCCAAAGATTTCTTGCTGATAAATTTGCATATCAGCGGTAACGTTATCAAAGATAGTCGGCCCCACAAAGTTGCCTTTTTCAAACCCTTCCACCGTGATACCGCGACCGTCCAATATTAAATTTGCCCCTTCTTCTACCCCAGTTCCAATCAAATGCTCAACACGGGCTTTTGCGGCAGGAGAAATCAGTGGGCCTAAATCTTTGTCGTCTTTACCTGCTGAAACCACCAAACCTTCTGCTTTGGCTTTGATATCGTCAATCCATTCACCTGCTGCACCGACTAGCACCACGACTGACAGTGCCATACAACGTTGACCGGCGGCACCAAAGGCGGCACCCGCTAACTGATTGAGTGTTTGCTCTTTATTGGCATCAGGTAGGATAACGCCATGGTTTTTGGCACCCATCATACACTGGGCACGTTTGCCAGATTGACTAGCACGCTCATAAACATGCTTGCCGACGTTGGTTGAGCCAACGAATGAAACCGCTTTGATGTCTGGATGATCACAAATGGCATCAACGGTGGCCTTGCCGCCATGTACCACGTTTAGCACGCCTTCAGGCACGCCCGCTTCCACTGCCAACTCAACCAGACGCATGGTGACCATTGGGTCTTGCTCAGAAGGTTTTAGAATGAATGTGTTACCCGTAGCAATCGCCATTGGGAACATCCATAGTGGAATCATCGCTGGGAAGTTAAACGGGGTGATACCAGCACAGACGCCAAGTGGCTGCCAGATACTATAGGTATCAACGCCTGAGGCGACGTTTTCAACGAAGTCGCCGATTTGCAGATTGGCAATACCTGCTGCATGTTCGACGACTTCTAGACCACGGAATACATCCCCGCGAGCGTCAGCGATAGTCTTGCCCTGCTCTGCTGTCAGGATTTCTGCCAGCTCATCCATATGATCGCGTATGAGTGCTTGATACTTTAAAAAGATACGCGCACGCGTGGTGATTGGCGTTTTGCGCCATGTCTGAAAGGCTTTCTGAGCGGCAGCGACGGCTTGATTGATTTCATCATCAGTGGTTTGCGGGACTTTAGCGATGACTTCTTGCGTGGCGGGATCGGTGATATCAATCCATTCGCTGGTATTAGAATCAACGAATTGACCATTGATGAGCTGTTTAACGTGGTGCATAAGATATCCTTATCTTGTTTGCGAGACTACCCTTTTATGGTGTCCTAGTATTCAAAAAAGAGATAAAAACGATAAGTTTTTATCAATCAAACTTAATTTTTAAAATGATTTATTTCGTATCGTTATTGACTATAGCAATAAATCAATTTTAGGGTCAAGTGCTTTATCAAACTTTTATCTAAGAATTTGTGACTCTTTAAATTCTCTAACATTTAAAAACCAAAAAGCCCATGATTGTACATGAGCTTTTCGATATTAAGATACATGGCTTTTTTCAATTAATACGCTATTAGATTAATAGTCTTTCATCGACTGCTTAATCGCATCAATCGCGGTTGGGTTATCAAGCGTTGACATATCACCTGTCTCATTACCTTCTGCTAAAGCACGAATAGCGCGGCGTAATATTTTGCCGGAGCGCGTTTTTGGTAATGCTTGCGGAAAATAAATCGCCGCCGGTTTGGCAATACCGCCAAGGGATTTTACCACGGCACCGATGACTTGCTGCTCAATACGGAAACGGTTTTCGGTCGTCGCCACTTGCTCATGATCTTTTAACACACAAAAAGCAATGGGCAACTCGCCTTTTAATTCGTCCTGAATACCCACGACTGCACATTCTGCCATCTCTGGATGGGTGCTTATCGCCTCTTCAATCTCTTGGGTGCCGATACGGTGGCCGGCGACGTTAATCACATCATCGGTACGTCCTAAGATATAAAAATAACCATCTTCATCCGTCACTGCATAGTCCGAGGTTGAGTATTGCTTGCCATCAAACAGACCAAAATAGCTGCTGATAAAGCGTTCGTCATTGCGCCATACCGTCGTGAGACAACCGGGTGGCAATGGAGCACTAATGGCTAGTAGTCCTTTTTCACCAGCAGCACAAGGTTCACCGGTCTCTTCATTGATGACATGCGCGTCATAGCCATACATGGGATAACCGGGCGAGCCCTGCTTATGCGGCTTATGATTGAATTTGGGCGTATTACTTAGAATCGGCCAGCCAGACTCTGTCTGCCAATAATGATCTAAAATCGGTACGCCTAGATGCTTGGTCAACCAATTGGCCGTTGATTCATCGAGTGGCTCACCTGCTAAAAAGAATGACTTGAGACTAGAGACATCATAGCGTGTCATCCAAGTCTCATCTTGTTTTTTAAGCATACGTACACCGGTCGGTGCCGTAAATAGAATATTCACTTTGTTGGCCTCAACAATCCGCCACCAAATACCTGGGTTTGGACGATGTGGCAAGCCCTCATACATCACACTGGTCATGCCAGCGAGCAATGGCGCATAAATGGTATAAGAATGCCCAACCGCCCAGCCGATATCAGATATCGCCCAAAAGGTCTCGCCTGCTTTGCCATCGTAGATATAATCTATCGATGTCGTTAGCGCCACTGCATGGCCGCCGGTATCACGCTGCACACCTTTTGGCGTACCGGTAGTGCCTGAAGTATAAAGCAAATAAGATGGCGTATTGGACTCTAGCCAGACTGGTTCGACAATCGCATTGGCTTCACAGCTGATACGGCGCTGGGTTGCATAATCGACATCGATAGCTTTTTTCTCAAACGGCAACACACCACGATTGACGACTAGTACATGCTCGGGCTTGACCGTTGCTTGCTCAACGCCTTGATTGACCAAGCTCTTATAATTAACAACCTTACCGCCACGTAGACCCGCATCTACTGTGATGACCATTTTTGCTTCGGCATCATCCATACGAATGGCCAAGTTATGGGCAGCAAAGCCACCAAATACCACCGAATGCACCGCACCGATACGCGCACAGGCTAGCATGGCATAAGACGCCTCTAATATCATCGGCATATAGATGATGACGCGATCGCCCTTGCCGATACCATGACGCTGTAGCACATCGGCAAAGTAATTGACTTCTTTATAAAGGTCATTATAAGTCAGGCGACGCTTGGTATAGTCAGTATAAAGCTCAACGTTATTGCCCAAATCTTTAAAGGCATCGACGACGGTAGGAAAGGTTTCGATTAATTCTTGGTTAATCTCAGAGGATAGCCAAATAAAAGCATCCTGCTCTGCGCGCTCTGCAAGATGGCGATCGACACAGTTATAACAAAGGTTGGTCTCACCGCCGACGAACCATTTAGCAAACGGCAGATTGCTGTCATCAAGGATTTGCTCAGGCTCTTTATGCCAATAAATGCGCTTGGCTTGCTCAGCCCAAAACTGCTCGCGATTATCAATGGAGGACTGATAAATATCTGCAAAGGTTTGCTTGCTATCAAATGACGCTTGAGAATTTTGGCTAGAGGATTGATTGAAGCTTTGATTATTATTTTGATTCACAGCTTGATTGCTGGTTTGATGACTGCTTTGATTGCTGGTTTGATTGCTGGTTTGAGAGTTAGCTTGCTCGTTCATAATGGCTGTCCTTAGCGTAAACGATGGGTAATGCTGTAAGTTTTTATAAAAAGCAATGTTATAAGAAGCGATGTTATAAGAAGCAATGTTATAAGATATAACTTCATAATATGATGCTTTATAAGATACGCTCTTATTCAATAATATCATAATATAAAACTGGCTATCCCTGCCAGAACTGAAAAACCGATACGTTATGTATCGGTTTAAAATGTAGCAGAGCTAGTGATAAAGGTCAACTATTAAGGGTGTCAGCTACTTGATATTTTGCTAGCCATAATCGCATTAAAAGTTAACCAATCTAAGCGATTACACCTCTGTTTGATTGGCATACATCTCGCGCATGACTTTTTTGTCATGTTTCCCTACCGAGGTTTTTGGTAGCTCATCGACGAATTTAAACTGACTTGGCACGCCATACTTAGGAATAATACCGCGCTCAACAGCTTGCTCGGCAATCGCTTTGATGTCATCGGCGCTGGTATCTTGGCAAGCAGGTTTAAGCACAATCAAGGCTAGCGGACGCTCACCCCACTGCTTATCACGCACACCAATCACTGACACGTCAGCCACCGCTGGATGTAACGATAAAATCGTCTCAATCTCTAATGACGATATCCACTCACCGCCTGATTTAATCACGTCTTTTAGACGATCGGTGATTTTAATATAACCATCAGGCTGGATGTAGGCGATATCTTGCGTATGCATATAGCCATTTTCCCACAGCTCTTTACCCGCATCGTCATTTTTCAGATAGCTCTGCGTTAACCAAGGCGCGCGCAGCACCAACTCGCCCGTATTGTCTTTACCCATACCGACAGATTCATTGTCAGTATTCCATACTTGAGCGTCTACCATCAGTACCGGCTTACCGGTCATACAACGGCGGGCGATATCTTCTTCTGCAGACATCTCAGGTTCATTGAGGCTAAATTCTGTCAAGCTAATAAGGGGTGCGGTCTCAGACATACCATAGCCAGTATAAACTTCAATACCTTGTGCCAATGCTGCTTTTGCTAAGCCTTCGGTCAGTTTAGAGCCACCGATAATCATTTTTAAACCATTAAAACTGGCATCGCGATCTTGCGCTTCTTTGAGTACCATCTGCAAAATCGTTGGTACGCAATGGGTGATACTGACCTTTTCATTGATAATTAAATCCATCAATACATCGGGCGCATAGCGACCTGGATAGACTTGTTTTAGACCAACCATAGTGGCGGTAAACGGGAAACCCCACGCATGAACGTGGAACATCGGCGTCATCGGCATATACACATCACCGTAACTGACGCCTTGTTTGTTGGGCAGCATACCCAATGACGCCGCTTCCGTCAGCGTATGTAATACCAATTGACGATGGCTAAAAAACACCCCTTTTGGATCGCCGGTCGTACCTGAAGTATAGAAGGTGGTGGCAATGGTATTTTCATCAAAATCTGGGAATTCAAACTCGCTACTAGCGGCATCTAACAGCGCTTCATATTCACCGGTGACGCGATTTTGATTGCCGCCAAAGACGCCTTCATGCGTCACGCCATTGTCATCAAGCCAAATAATATGCTCAATACTGGAGTTTTCAAACTGATAATCTTTCACCAAGGGCGCAAATTCAGAATTGAGCAGCAATACTTTTGGTTTAGCATGGTTGATGGTATAAAGGATTTTTTCAGGTGACAGGCGGATATTGACGGTTTGCAAGATATATTCTGACATCGGTATCGCAAAGTACGATTCTAAGTAGCGATGACTGTCCCAATCCATAACCGCAATCACATCACCGGCATCAAGCTTTAAATCTGCTAAAACATTGGCTAAGCGATTGATACGCTGAAACAATTCTTTATAAGTGAAGCGCTTTTTATCGGCATAAACGATTTCTTGCTCTAGCGACACCGTTTTGGCACGATTTAACAGTTGCTTGACGATTAGGGGATAATCGTAGGCTGACGGCGCACTATGATAAATATTTGACATAAATTTAACTTCCTTGTGGATGGCGTTACGTATTTTAAAAGCACTTTTAATAGGTTTTAGAAAACATATAAAAACAGAGCATTTTTATCGGTATACGCGTGGCTATAATGGATGGCAATACTTATCGTCATTCTTGATAAGCTCTATTGATAGTAAGAAAAAACCTAGGCTATGTAAAGCGTGCTTGCGTAAGTAGCATACGATGGCCAGTACGTTGATTGGCATTTAAACACACGAGTTATTATGTTATGACAAGGCCATATTAAGTGAAAAGATATAGTGCTAAAAATTGCTATATTAAAATGTGCTGCACTAAAAGCCAGCTTATCAAAAGAATTATTTTCTTAATAATAGGCGCTCAAAAAACGCTATCAAAAAATCCTCTTAATTCGCGCGAGGATTTGTTTTGACCATCCCAATGCTAGCAACCAATAACGCCAGCACTTGTACAAACAATAATAACCAAACTGTCAGCGACCATTGGCCACGCGCATAAGCGATGCCGCAGAGCCATGCGCCCATCGTGCCGCCTGCGTAATAACCCATATAATATAAGCCCGACGCCAATGAACGTCCTTTTTTAACATTGACCGCGATATAACTGATGGTAGCAGCTTGCGTAATAAAGACGCCAGTGGACATAACAGCAAGCCCTATCACGACTCCCCAAAGCGGTGTTAGCAATGTTAGCAGCACGCCAAGCATCGAGATAACCATCGCTACTCGAACCGTACGCGCTGAGCCAAATCGGCGTAGCAACGTCGTTGATAATGGGGTGATGATAACCCCAATTAAATACACGGCAAAAATATTGGCAAGCGCACCCGTGCTTAATTCATAAGGTGTATCGGCCAGATGCAAATTAATAAAGGTAAAACAGCCAACCAACGAGAACAACACGCAAGCACCAAGTAAGCAGGACGTGACGACATAACGGTTGACTAAATGCTCACCAAGGGTTTGCATGGCTGAGCGAAAATTGGGATTGGCAACAAAGTGCCGTGACGATGGCAGCATTTTACCGACCCACAGCGCTCCGACAAGCGTCATACCTGCCATTACATAGTAGCCGGCGCGCCAACCAATGAGCTCATGCAAGTGCCCCAGTAAAAAACGCCCCATAAAGCCGCCAAGTACCGAGCCTGACACATAAAACGACATCAGCTCAGTGACCGCGCGCCCCTCAAACTCTTCACCGATATAAGCAATCGTCACCACCGTAATGCCCGGTACAGACAATCCCTGCATAAACCGCCACATGCCCATCCAACCGATATTGGGACTTTGGGCAATTAACGCAGTAGGTATCGCTAAAAACAAGAGCGCTCCAACGATAAATGACTTACGACCAACGGCATCAGAAAGCATGCCCAAAAATGGCGACATGATAGCAATCGCCAATATAGTGGCACCGACAATCATGCCCGCCTGCACCTCAGTTGCGGACATATCCACCATCAATACTGGCAAAATAGCCTGAATAGAATAGACCTGCAAAAAAGCAAACATCCCAATCAAGCCAATTGTCAGCTTCAATACCCATGAAGGCGCATCAAATGGCAGCGGTTGATTGGGTGGCTGAGTGGGCATTTGAATATGGCGGCGGATAGCGCTGCTATCTTTGCCACTGCCATCAACATTGACATTGATGTCGCTATCTATACTGTTATTTATATTATTATTCAAAGTATTACTGACTATATTGGACGCCTTTTTTAGCTGGAAGCTAGACGGCATAGGTGAGAGAAATAAAGCGATAGCATGAAATCGTTATAATAATAAAACTTATGACTGACTATAAAACGATGCATGGTTTGTGAGTTTATCACAGCAAATACCAGACTCAGGTTTCGGTGTGTTATTCGCGATGCTATTTATGAATGTTATTTATAATAAAGGATTTTTATTCAAGTGCTTTTAATGACAAATTTTTCAACCCTAAAACGCTAGGCTGATTTTAACACTGTAGAGGTGATTAATATTTTTGACAGCTAATAGATTACTGTCTACTATTATTTTGCCCTGCTATTTATGATTGATATCGCCACTTTAGCCCTAGCCTGACAAAGTAATGCATAGAATAAAGTAACGCACAGAATAAACCTTACATACAAAAAGACCTCAAATAATAGACCCTTTATCATGTTAAACAACGCTATTTATCCAAGATTGATTGCCGCGACAGGCGCACTGATTGTTTCTATGCATGTGGCAGCGGTCACATCAGAACAAGTAACCCCAATTAAACAGCCAGCAATTGAAAAGCTTTCAATTAATGAGCTGTCAACCGCCACCTTAGCAACCAAAGTGCCCGCAACTAAAATACCTTTAACCACGACAACATCAGCATCGCCTACCTCAAACTGTATTCCTGACAGTGTCATTACCGCGGCTGAGCTGTCAGCTACGCGCGATAATGGTCCTTTTACGGTGGCAAGTAAATCTGTTCCTCGGCAACTAGCCAATGGCTTCGGCGGCGGAACCATTCATTATCCTACCAATGCTGGAGACTGCGGTCTGTTAGGCGGTATCGCAGTGATTCCCGGTTATGTGTCTTACGAAGCCTCTATCAAATGGTGGGGGCCGCGTCTGGCATCTTGGGGATTTGTGGTTATTACTATCGATACCAACTCTATTTATGATGACCCCGATAGCCGTGCGACGCAGTTGAGCGCCGCGCTCGATCATATTCTTAGCGATAGTACGGTGGGTGCGCAAATAGATAGCACACGTTTAGGGGCTATCGGCTGGTCAATGGGCGGTGGTGGCGCGCTGCAGTTAGCGACCAAGCGCAGTGACGTTCGGGCCATTATTCCGCAAACGCCCTATCATGATAAAGACTACGGCAACATGGACACGCCTGCTTTATTTATTACCTGTCAAAATGACCGCATTGCCTCTAATAAAAAGTACAGCAGTCCGTTTTATAATAATGCTGCTGGCGCAAAAATGAAGATTGAGATAAAAAATGGCAGCCACTTTTGTCCAAGCTATCGCTTTAACGAGATATTACTCAGCAAACCGGGTATTGCTTGGATGCACCGCTACATCAATGAGGATACTCGCTTCGATAAATTCTTATGCAACAATGAAAATTATGGCAACAGCCCCCGTATATCTGCTTACCATTATAAAGATTGTGGATAAGCACTGCTCTTAAATCGCCTTGCATTTAATACTTTTTCTCCTTTATCTTTTTTAAACTTACATATTTATAGTGCTGATATCTTTTTTCTTACAGACTTTGCATGCTTAAAAAACCATAATCAGAACGTATGCATAATTCATTGCTATTACTAGGGCGTGTCTTCAATTGGATAAGGCATAAATAATAGTTACAATACCGCATCTATTGAGTCGATGCGAGAAATACAAGTTATGGCAAGAAAAGCATTAACAGATACGCTTTGGGATCAATT
>Ga0209633_10000156_pt1 | contig 81077 bp, 69 predicted proteins | sample Cruoilmetagenom1_FD_187290 | JGI IMG/M metagenome (GOLD analysis project Ga0209633, IMG submission 187290) | Oil polluted marine microbial communities from Coal Oil Point, Santa Barbara, California, USA - Sample 1 (SPAdes) (version 2) | ecosystem: Environmental > Aquatic > Marine > Oil seeps ... | reverse complement strand
TAATTTTAGTGTCAGAAATCATAAGCAGATAATTTAGTTAAATATTTGAATTTCAATTGCTTAAATATACTAAATTTTCTGCTTTTTTCTTTGTGTTTTAACACTTTTTTATGTCGAACTCACGTTATTTAAATTTTGTAAATGATTTAACAAACCAAGCTTTTGAAGAGTTAAAAAAATCATTATTAGAGAAAGGCTCTGAATTACAAAAATATATTGATTTGTTGCCTGACGTTTCAGATGTCAAACAAAAATTAATTGAGTTTCAAAAGGGCAATGTTGAAGTAAATAAAATATGGGATTGGCTAAAAGATAATTTATCTGTTGGTAAAATTGATGTAAATATCATGACCAAATTAGACAAACCTAATTTTATAGGTAAAGAACAATTACCACAAAAATTTAATGATGCCCATGCTGCACTAAGAGGTTTTGCCAATAGCAATTTAGATTCTTCTATTGTATTATCTGCAGGTTTAAACCCTAGACTTTATGGGTATTTTGAAGAGTTTGAAGAGTTTTATCCTGATGCCAATAACTATTTAAAAAAGAAAATTGTAATTAAAGTTAGTGATTATAGATCTGCTTTAATTCAAGGTAAATTCTTTGCTAAAAAAGGTTTATGGGTTTCAGAATATAGAATTGAATCAGGTTTAAATTGCGGTGGTCATGCCTTTGCAACAGACGGACATTTATTAGGCCTCATATTAGATGAATTTAATAAAGGTAAAGAAGAGTTAAAATCGACCATTCATGAATTATTTATAACTGCATTAAAAGAAAAAAACAAAACTGTTCCAAATGAAATATTGCCTATTAAATTAACGGTTCAAGGTGGTGTTGGCACACATGAAGAACATCAATTTTTATTAGAGCATTACAAGGTTGATTCTGTAGGTTGGGGTTCTCCTTTTTTACTGGTTCCAGAGGCAACAACAGTAGATAAAGATACTCGAGATCGTTTAGCTGAAGCGAAAGAAAAAGACTTATACTTAAGCAATGTCTCTCCTTTCGGAATTCCTTTTAACAGTTTAAAAATTAAAGGAAAAGAAATTTCAAAATTACCTCCGTTTAAAGGAACACCTGGTAGTTCTTGCCCTAAAAAAATTCTAATTTCTAATACTGAATTTACTAAAAAACCTATTTGTACGGCCTCAAGTAAATATATGAAGTTAAAGATTGCTCAAATTGATACTTTAAATTTAAATGACACAGAGTATAAAAAACAATATGACAATATTGTTGCAAAAGCATGCCTTTGTATTGGTTTGGGAACATCTTCATTAAAAGATCTGGGTGTTGATTTATACAAACAGATTACAACTATCTGTCCTGGACCAAATTTGGCATATTTTTCGGCCATCACTTCATTAAAAAATATGGTAGGTCATATTTACGGAAAAAAAGATAGTACTATTAAAGTTAGAGAAGATAGACCTCACGTTTTTATCAAAGAATTATCTATTTATGTGAAATTCTTAGTAGATAAATTAGAAAATCAAGTATTGCCAGTAAATAGAAAGGAAGAAAAATATTATAAAACTTTTGTTGAAAATATCAATAACGGAATTCAATATTATAAAGAGTTATTTAATTCTATGGTTGATGGGATTGAAAATTCTAGAAGCACTGTTCTCAATGAATTAGAACATTATAACAACTTAATCAATACTATTAATTTACCCGTTGTGCCTGTAAAAGTAGCGGCTGATAAATAAACAAATTGAAACTAAATTATTGTGATTTGGCTTGAAACTAGAGACCTGAATGCGGTAGTTCACTTTTTATATCATATCACGCTATAATTTTCAACGCTACATATACCGGAAAGTGATCACTATAACCTCCTTGGTGCCATTTTCCAATATAGGTTCTATACGGCCTTCCTTTATTTTTACCCTTCCACTCTTTTAAATATTCTTCGTTAAATATATTGGCATTCTGGTAGCTAATATCTTCTGTATCAACCAAATTTTTACTTAAAATAATTTGGTCAAATAAATGCCATTGTCTTTTGTATGTTAAAGTACCCAAACCATTATTAAATATGGAGGCATAAGGATTAAAAAATTCTTCTGTTACCAAATGTTCCTGAATACTAATATTGGTTGGGTTGTCATTAAAATCGCCCATGATAATTATTGCAGGATCTATCGTTTCTTTTTTAATTTTAGCGATCACTTCATGAACCAATTGAGCTGCTTGAATTCTTTTATATTCGGTTTGGTTATCTCCATTGCGTCTTGAAGGCCAATGATTGATCAGAAAATAAATCAATTTTCCTTCCAGTTTTCCTTTAACCAATAGAATATCTCGGGTCAAATCTCTTATCCCTTCTTCATTTTCTACCAACAACGTAATAGGTTGAGCATCTAATAATTCGAATACATTTTTTCTATATAAAAAAGCCACATCTACTCCTCTTTCATCCGGAGAATCAAAATGTACTATCCCATACTGTTTTTCTTGAAGGTTATTGGTCCTTAATAAATCTTCAATTACTTCTCGGTTTTCAACTTCTGCAATGCCGATCACTGCCGGAGAAAACCCTGTTTCTTTTTCACCTATTTGGGCAATTACATTACTTAGTCTCTTAAGTTTTTTTTGATACCTTTTAGTATTCCATTTGTTTCTACCTTCTGGTGTAAAATCTTTATCTAAAATCTTAGGATTCTCAGTGGTATCAAACAAATTTTCGAGATTATAAAAAGCTATGATATATAAGTTGTGTTTAGACGCTGTTTCGTTCAAAATAATTATAAATTTTATCGAATGTACAAAAATTAATAATTTTACTTGCCTAATCTTTCTACCTTTGTCATATGATAGAACAAAAAAAGTTTGAATTTGAAAAGGCTGTTCTTATTGGTATTATTAATCAAGAGCAAAATGCTGAAAAATCTAAAGAATATTTAGATGAGTTAGAGTTTTTGACATATACGGCAGGGGGTGAAGTTATAAAGCGTTTTACTCAAAAAGTTGATCTTCCAAACCCGAAAACATTTATCGGTTCAGGAAAAATAGAAGAAGTTCAAGAATTTGTAGAATCACACAGTGTTGGTACCGTTATTTTTGATGATGAATTGTCACCCGGACAACAGAGAAATATTGAACGCATGCTAAAATGTAAAATTTTAGATAGAACAGGATTAATATTAGATATTTTCGCTCAACGTGCCAAGACCAGTTATGCACGCACTCAAGTAGAACTAGCCCAATACCAATATTTATTGCCACGTTTAACCGGATTATGGACACACCTTGAAAGACAGCGTGGTGGTATAGGTATGCGTGGTCCGGGAGAGACAGAAATTGAAACGGATAGACGAATTGTACGCGACAGAATTTCTTTATTAAAAAAGAAATTGATAACCATTGACAAGCAAATGGCAGTACAACGTGGCAATAGAGGTAAAATGGTTAGAGTGGCCTTGGTGGGGTATACCAATGTTGGTAAATCTACCTTAATGAATGTGGTTAGTAAGAGTCAGGTCTTTGCAGAAAATAAACTTTTTGCTACTTTAGATACTACTGTTAGAAAAGTAGTAATTAAAAATATTCCTTTTTTATTATCTGATACCGTTGGGTTTATAAGAAAATTACCAACACAATTGGTAGAGTCATTTAAATCTACTTTAGATGAGGTAAGAGAAGCTGATTTATTATTGCATGTAGTGGATATTTCACATCCAAATTTTGAAGAGCATATAGCCTCTGTAAACAAGATTTTAGATGAAATTAAATGTACGGGTAAACCAACAATTATGGTTTTTAATAAAATTGATAATTATACTTTTGACACTATTGATGATGACGATTTGATTACTGAAAAAACCAAAGCCAATTATACCTTAGAAGATTGGAAAAAAACCTGGATAGCAACATTAGACAATAATTGTATTTTTATTTCTGCACTAGAGAAAGAAAATCTAGAAGATTTTAAGGATAAAGTTTTTGAAGAAGTTAAAAAAATTCATATTGCTCGTTTTCCCTATAATGATTTTCTGTATCAGGAGTACGAATAAATTATTTTCGGGGTAAGCACGAGAGATTTAACAGGAACTTTTTTTAGTTCCAAAGCCCGCCTGTACTATCTTCGGGGCTACTAAGCAATAGACTTAAAATCCCGCTAAAAAAACGGGATTATCCCGATGGCCATCGGAACAACTCTCTATTTTGAATGCATTACTCCGCAACTTTTCAAAATAAAGTTTCACCAATAAAATTAATCTGGTGTTTCCTTGTCGATAATACCATGTCTTTTAGCACGTTTTTTCCAATTTTTTTTGGCTAATTGTTGCATATCAGAATCGGTATCTGATTCATCCATTATTTCTAGACCCAATAAGGTTTCAAATACATCTTCCATAGTTACCAAACCACTTATTGATCCATATTCATCTACAACCAAAGCTATATGCTCCTTTTCCTGAATCAATTTTTCAAATAAATTAGGTATTGGTACATTTCTATTTACAACTAACAGTTCACGTTTTAAATCGGTTAATTTTATACTATTGTTATTTTCAGCAACATTTCTATATACATCGTCTTTTAGAATATAACCGGTAATATCATCACTATTATCTTTATAAATAGGTATTCTTGAAAATTGCAGGTCTTTATTTTCAGCAAAGAAATCTTTTATATTTTGTTCTTCTGAGGCTGTTTTTATTACAGTTCTTGGAGTCATAATATCTTTCGCCAAAATAGACTTAAAATTCAATAGGTTTTTAATTACTTTAGATTCAGATTCTTTAAAAACACCTTCTTCATGTGCTATATCGGTCATGGCATGAAAATCTTCTCTACTTAAAACACTTGCACCGTGTGCACCCTTTCCAAAAAGTTTAGTGAATAATTGAAGTACCCATATAATTCCTGTCCATTTGAATATAAATATCATTACCGTTAAAACCCTAGTAGAGACCCCTGCTAATTCCTTCCAATAAGTTGCACCTATGGTTTTAGGGATAATTTCAGAGATTACTAAAATTAAAACGGTCATAACCGCTGAAACTATACCAACAATGTTATTACCTGAGCCAAATGCCTTTTCTGCTTGTACACCTACTAAAATTGCTCCCACAGTATGTGCAATTGTGTTAAGGGTAAGTATTGCAATTAAGGGTTTGTCAACATCTTTTTTCAGTTTTTCTAAAGTATTGGCATATACTTTACCCTCCTTCTTTTTTATATTGGTAAATGTAGGAGTAACGCTCAATAAAACAGCTTCAAGAATTGAACATAAAAAAGAAAAGAAAATTGAAGCTACACCATATAAAATCAATAAAGTCATTGGTCAATCATTGAATTGCTAAAATACAAAAAAGGAACTCTCTACACTAGAAAACCCCTTTTTTGATGTGTTTTTTTAGTAAATACTATTTAAAAAGCATAACTCAACCCTAACATCCAGTAGGTTTGTAAATCGTTATCAATATTATCAAATGTAGCATTTGCATCAGGAACAGGGCCAGTAAGAGCATAGTTCAACGCTTCTTGTTTGTTTTTTCTTAGGCCAAGATCAAAACCTACACCTATACTTTTCCAAAGTGTGTATCCAAATGAGTTGGTCCATGTCCAGTTAGAATAATCTCCGCTTTCATAACTCTGAAATGCAGAAAGGTTTGTCTTAAAACTTACAGCACCCAACTGTTTAGTATAATCAACAACAATTTTTGCACCTAAAGACGATTCAAATACACTTTCGCCTTTACTAAACACAAAGTTATAGTTTAATGGATGTATCACAACAACCATATCCTTAATTGGTGTCCAAGTTGCCCCAATACCTAAATCTAAATAACCGGGGTCATTAAAATTAGTCAAAATAGTAGATCTATATTCCCCTAATGCAGAAATTGCAAATTTAGGACTCAACTTATAACCATATAAAGAAGTTACACTAAAAATGTCATTGGCTTCTTCAAATTTATCACTATCAGAATCTATATCTTTATCATCTAATTTTACCCAAGATAAATTTACATTTCCAGAATTTCTCCAAAAAAACTTTTCTCTATCTAAATTGGCAAAAGCATTTACGGTAAACCCAATATTACCTGTAGATGAGTTGGCAGCACCTTTTGAATACCAATTGTTATATTCAGAAATACTACCGCCAATGGTACCAAACGCTCCTTTTTTCCAGCCCGGAAAAGCATCTATTTGCCCTTGTAAAGCATCAACTTTAGCTTGTAAAGCTGCTATTGAATCTTTCTTAGGAGCTTGCTCCGCTTTTAATTCTTCTAATGTTTGTGCATAAGTGCCCGTTATAGCAAACAGAAATACTAACGCAAATACAATTTTTCTCATGATTTCTAATTTATAGTTTGAGCCAACAAAAATACAAAATAATTAACATTTGAGTATTAGAGTGATAAAAATCTATCTCTTACTTTTTCTTTTTATAAAGAGGAACACTAGAGCAAGCCTCGCCAAACATAATGGATTTTGAAATGGGTAGGAGTTTTGCTATCAATTGAACAGATGCCGTTTCTGGAATAGGTTTATTCGCACATCCTTTAATAATAATAGGTTTATCTTGGTATGCAGTAAGATTGAGATTTGATATAATTTCTTGAAAGATAACCGTTTCTAGTAATTCTAAATTACCTACAACTATTTTTTTTGCAAATGGACTCAGTTTGGTCGTAATTAATAAATAAGCCCAAGAAGGAATTATGGCATCGGTTTTACAAGTTAACGCCACAAAATTATCTTTATGTTGGCTCCAATTGTATTGTAGTACTTTTTCACGAAAATCCTTTTCTCTTAAGATTAATCCTTCATACAGCCAGTTTGAAATATCAAAAAGAACCCGCTCTCCTTCTGGATAAAAATCCTCAAGATCTATAGTAATTAATTTACTTGTGCTGACTCTATTTACGATTTCGTTCGCGATACTATTTTTTTAAACTGTATTTACTGCAATTGCTCACTGAATATTTACTTTAAAGAAACCCTAACTCCAGTTTCGCTTCTTCACTCATCATATCTTGACTCCACGATGGGTCGAAGGTAATCTCAACTTCAGCATCATTGATTTCTTTTAACGTTTTAACTTTTTCTTCTACCTCAACCGGTAGCGTTTCTGCTACAGGACAGTTGGGTGAAGTAAGCGTCATTAAAATTTTCACATCGTGATTCTCATTTACAAAAACATCGTAAATCAATCCCAATTCATATATATCCACAGGAATTTCCGGATCATAAATAGTTTTTATAACCTCAATTATTTTATCTCCCATTTCTTGCTTCTCTATTTCTGTCATAATTGTCTTTTTAAAACCCCGAGTGTTCGAAGCTAAATAAGGACAAAGATAGCAGTTTTTAGATTATAACTTTAGAGTTTCTCAAATTCTAAAACTAGATCAGACAGAAAGCTTAAGAGGGATTTTTTGCTTGATAAGCTATGGCGTATAATTTCAATTGTTTTATCATAGAAACCAGACCGTTGGCTCTAGTTGGTGATAAATGTTCTTTTAATCCAATTTCATCAACAAAAATGGTATCTGCATCTAAGATTTCTTGAGGAGTATGATTTGAAAATACGCGTAAGAGTAAGGCAATAATTCCTTTTGTTAATATGGCATCACTATCAGCAGTAAAGATAATCTTATCATTTTGTAAACTGGCGTTTAGCCATACTTTTGATTGGCATCCTTTTATGATATTATCATCCGTTTTGTATTGTGTATCTATTAGTGGTATAGATTTTCCCAATTCAATAATATATTCATAACGCTCCATCCAATCATCAAACATTGAAAATTCATCAATAATTTCTTCTTGTATTTCTTTTATAGTCATTTTTAAAAGTTATTTTTGCACCAATCACGAATTGGTTTTGCGTAAAAGTGCAAAATTACAGTAAAAAAACAAGAATGAGTAAATTATTAGTCGTTGGAACAGTAGCTTTTGATGCTATTGAAACCCCTTTTGGTAAAACCGATAAAATTTTAGGAGGTGCTGCCACATATATTGGTTTGTCTGCAGCCCAATTTGATGTAAATTCAGCAATAGTTTCAATTGTAGGAGATGATTTTCCTGTAGGATATTTAGACCTGCTCAAAAGTAAAAATATTGATACTTCGGGAATTGAAATTGTAAAAGGAGGTAAAACATTTTTCTGGAAAGGTAAATATCATAATGATATGAACACCAGAGATACTTTAATTACTGAGCTAAATACCCTTGCCGATTTCAACCCCGTTGTACCTGAGAGTTTCAAAGATACTGATTATCTGATGTTAGGTAATTTACATCCTTCTGTTCAAATGGCAGTAATTAAACAGATACCTGTGAGGCCTAAACTAGTAGTATTAGATACCATGAATTTTTGGATGGATAATACTTGGGATGAATTATTAGAGGTAATCAGTAAGGTAGATGTTATTACCATCAATGATGAAGAGGCCAGACAGTTAAGTGGAGAATATTCATTAGTAAATGCCGCAAAAAAAATTCATGAAATGGGGCCCTCATATGTAGTCATAAAAAAAGGTGAACACGGAGCATTATTAGTAAATGGTGAAAAAATGTTCTATGCCCCTGCATTACCATTAGCTGAAGTTTTTGACCCTACAGGAGCAGGAGATACTTTTGCCGGTGGCTTTATAGGTTATCTGGCTCAGACAAAAAATAATTCCTTTAATAACATGAAAAATGCTGTAATTTATGGTTCTAATTTGGCCTCTTTTTGTGTAGAAAAATTTGGTACCAGAAGGATGGAAGACCTAACCAAAAATGAAATTCGAAAAAGATTAGGTCGATTTAAAGAACTAACTCAATTTGAAATTGAATTACATTAAAATATAAAATTCAATATTTCCAGTTTAATAATGAAACTAATTTTGAACGAATGAAGATAACTAACTCGTAACACAGAACGAAAAGATTATGAGTGACGCCATTAAGCATGAATGTGGAATTGCCTTAGTAAGATTATTAAAGCCTTTATCTTACTATCAAAAAAAATATGGTACCTCTTTCTACGCTATTAACAAAATGTATTTGTTAATGGAGAAACAGCACAATCGTGGACAAGATGGTGCGGGTTTTGCAAGTATAAAATTTGATGTACAACCAGGTACACGATATATTAGCAGAGTTCGTTCTAATCATCAATCACCTATTCAAGATGTTTTTGCACAAATTAATGAACGCTTGAATAGTGTCCTTCTCGACAATCCGGATAAAAAAACAGATGTGCAATGGCAAATAGAAAATATGCCATATGTTGGAAATGTCTTTCTCGGACATGTTAGGTATGGTACTTTTGGTAAAAATAGCCTAGAGAGTGTTCATCCTTTTTTACGTCAAAATAATTGGAAACATAAAAATCTAATCGTAGCAGGCAATTTTAACATGACCAATTCTAAAGAGTTATTACAAGAATTGGTTGAATTAGGACAACACCCAAAAGAAAATACGGATACGGTAACGATAATGGAAAAAATTGGTCATTTTTTAGATGATGAAGTTTCTAATATCTATCAAAAATGTAAAGAGAATAACATTAGCAAAAAAGATGCTTCTCACATTATTGAAAAGGATTTAAATATTAAAAAGATTTTACAGAGAGCCTCTAAAAACTGGGATGGTGGTTATGCCATGGCTGGATTAATTGGACATGGGGATGCTTTTATTTTGAGAGACCCATCCGGTATTAGGCCGGCATATTATTACAAAGATGACGAAGTAGTAGTAGTTGCTTCTGAAAGACCAGTAATACAAACTACTTTTAATGTTGATTTCAATGAGATTAAAGAATTAGAAAGGGCACATGCCTTGATTATAAAGAAGGACGGTTCAACAACAGTTGAGCAAATAATGGAACAAAAAGAAAAAAAATCTTGTTCATTTGAACGGATTTATTTTTCAAGAGGAAGTGACGCCGAAATTTATAAAGAACGGAAAACCTTGGGAAAACTAATTTTTCCTAAAGTGCTTCAACATATTGAACAGGAATTTGATAATACTGTGTTTTCCTATATTCCTAATACCGCAGAAACTTCTTTTTATGGTATGACAGAGGCTGCTGAAAATTATTTGAATACGTATAAAATAGAAAGAATCCTTAAGGGTAAAAGGAACTTATCAGTTGAAAAAGTCACTCAAATTTTATCTGAAAGACCTCGTATTGAAAAAATCGCTATTAAAGATGCCAAATTAAGGACATTTATTGCTGATGATAATAGCAGAAATGACTTGGTAGCACATGTTTATGATGTTACTTATGGTGTAGTAAAACGCAATGATAATTTGGTTATTATTGATGATAGTATAGTTAGAGGCACCACATTAAAAAAGAGTATAATTAAAATTTTAGATAGACTTCATCCTAAAAAAATAGTAATTGTTTCTTCTGCTCCTCAAATCAGATACCCAGATTGTTATGGTATTGATATGGCAAAATTAGAAGAATTTATTGCCTTTAAAGCCACCTTAGAATTATTAGAAGAAACCAAACAGACTAATATTATAGAAGAAGTTTACAAAAAATGTAAGCAGCAAGATCAGTTAGAAGATCATTTGATTGAAAATTATGTAAAAGACATCTACAGTCCTTTTACGGATGAGCAAATTTCTGATAAAATTGCACAAATGTTAAAAACTACGACAATAAAAGCTGAAATAAAAGTTATTTTTCAACCCTTAGAAAATTTACATATTGCTTGTCCTAAAAATGCTGGCGATTGGTATTTTAGTGGAGACTATCCAACAATTGGTGGGACTAAAGTAGTAAATAGAGCATTTATTAACTTTTATGAAGGTAATAATAAACGAGCCTATTAGTTTTGGCATTCAAATTGCTATTTATCTTATAAAATAATAGAGAAATGAAAAATTTTACAACAATAACTTTAAGTATCATCACCTTCACTTTATTTACGCAATGTGCCAGTAGTCAATTCGACAAGAAGCCACCTTTTACTGTTACAAAGGCAATGCATCAAGAATGGGTTGGTGGAAGACCTGGCTCAAAAGGCGTTTTAGTAACTATAACATTGGCAGATACCATCTCCAATAACATTGAATTTGATTCTATTTATTTTAACAACAAAGCAATAAAATTAGGCATTAATACCGCCGATAGTGTTACCGTTTTAACCGGTAATTTTTCAACCAAAACCAATGAAGGTAGAAATATTATCATGCATGCAGATCCTAAAAAAGAAATGGGAAACACACCTCCTCAAACCTCTCTTAGATTACCCTTTGAATTGGCTGAATATGAATGTGTTATAAGCTATTATATTAAAAACAAAATGCACTATTTTAAGCTTGATAAACTAGCTAAAGGCAAGCCTATTTTTTATCAATAACTATTTTTTGGCATAGAGTTTGGTTTATATAAGTGAAATTAAAATTTACGCTTATAATATGAGCAAAAATTTTTGTGAAATTTAATAACAACAAAAATTTTAATCAGATGAAAAACTTAAAATTACTTACCGCATTAATCTTATCCATAACCTTTTTTAGTTCTTGTATAGTCACAGAAGATCAATATGATAATTCTATTTCACTTGAGCAATTGGTATCTTCTTATGATCTATGGTATGTAGACTATAACAGAACAACAGGTAATGGCGATATTCCGTTTTTATCAAAAGCTTTTACATTGTCATTTCAAAATGGAAGATTATTAGCGAACAATAATCTTGTAGGTTTAGGTGCTGTTGGCAATGGATATGGTGATGAAATAGGATATTATGAAACCATAAATGGTGTATTAGAAATAGATCATAATCAAGATGGGTTTATAGATCTGGAAGTAATACAGTTGGCTGGAGACGAAATAAAGTTAAGAGATAGCTATACCAATACATCATATTATCTAATAGGATATCAAAAATCTAACTTTGACTATGACGTTGTTTTTTATGACAATATTGAATATTTTTTACAAGAATATGTAGCTTGGGAAAAAACTTATGTAAGCAATGAAGGTGTGTTAAACGACTTTGACGAGGAGAATTTCTTACAATTTACTCCTGAACAGAATAACACTTTTAGGTCTTCTCAAGATGAGTTTGGCACGAATATTGAACAACTTATATGGGATTATGTAGGTGCTTATGAAGTGTTTGATGTTGAAGGTTATGATGACCTTAAAATTTTAACATTAGATTATGATTTCCTTGACAATGAAGAGTTCGAATTAAGCGTTATAAACGATAATGAGATCGATTTATTTCATGCAGCTTCAGGTACAACATATACCTTTAATGGAAGAAATAATATTGTATTTAAAACTGCAATAGAAAAAGGAAAAATACCTGAGACAAGAAAACGATTTAAAGTAAATCGTAATACAAAAAAGAGAAATACAAAAGTCCTTTCTCAATAAATTTAGGAAAGGTACAGTATAAAGATAAGGTTTGGTTAGTTGATTTTGGTTGATTAAGTTCAACCATACGCCGCCCCGAGTATTCGGGGCGGTTTTTTTTTAATAAAACTTTGTTTTATAGAGCTGTATTAGCGGTGAATATAAAACAGCTAGTTGTCACTATAGCTATCGAAACAACTAACAACTTCGAAGAGCTAATAAAGCGGAGCTTGAAATTGAGTTTCATTAATAAAACATTATTTTTGATAAAGAATACAAACTTTTATATGTCTAAGTTTCTAAAATAATGCTTAACAAACGTCTTTTAGTTAAAAATTTACTCGCCTATAATGATGAGAATAGTTTTTACGATAAAAAATTACAATTGAACTTAGACTCCAGAGAAGATAAGGCTAAGTTTTTAAAGCATGTTTGTGCTCTATCGAATTCCAATCCACAAAATAATTCGTACATCGTAATTGGTGTTGAAGACGAAAGCAATAAAATTGTTGGCGTAGACTTTTTTGATGATAGTAAAATACAAAATTTAGTCAACGCTTATTTTGAAAATCCACCAAAAGTTCAATACGAAAATATTGCCTTTCCTAGATTACCACGATACAAGGTTGTGGGTTTAGTAACAATCAATCCACTACAAAAAGTAACTTCAATTAAAAAAGGTATCTGGAAATATCCTAAAAACAGTATTTTCTTAAGACAAGGCAGTAATTCTAAACCCGTACAAAAAGTAGCATTAAAAAATACCAATACGGCTATTGTTGAAGCCATAGAAAAAAATGCACGCAGCAATATAAAACTAACGTTGGATGGTGTTTTTGATTTTATAAATGACCACAAAAAAGAATTAGACCCAAATTATATTGTTTTTAAAGATCAATTTGTGTTGTGTTGGGCAGGTAAAAAAAAGGAGATTAATGGAAAAGTCCTCTATTCAAGAGTTGATATAGCTTTAGTGAATGAACAAATCCGTTTATTTTATTCGGCATTAGATGATGTAGAAATTGAGTTTAACCAACAATCTTTTATAATTACAGAGTATTTACACCTAAATGTACACAAAGATATTTCCTTTAAGGGCGATTTAAAGGGAATTTATCCTTTAGAGAAAACCATTATTAACTTTAAAGAAAATGGTACTTATGACATTGCAACCGATTTGCTTTTTAAACCACCTGTTTATGATCCTATAGTGTTAAAACATATTTTTAACAGTAATAATGTAATACTAAACAAGCTAACTAAAAATATTCCTTTAACTAAAATAGATAAAGTAGATCTCCAACAGCTACCCACTACCTATTTAATTTGTTCGTTAAATGGGTTTAATGATGCTAAAACGAAGCTAGAAATGGCAAAACCATATTTAAAAGCATTAAACGACAAATCTGCTTATATCAAATTAAAGGAAGCAATACGTGTGTTGAGAAAAGTTAAATATGGAGAGTAGTTACTGTTTAAGTGTTCTCACATAATTAACAACATCCCATCGTTGTTCTTCAGAAAGTATTGGCCCCCATTTGATCATATCATTTCTACCATTGGTAATTTTCCAAAAAATTTCTCCATCAAACTGAGATTGTACCATGCCTGAAGTTAAATTCTGAGGTTTCGGACTCAATGCTTTGCCTCCAATACCATCTCCTTTACCTTTGGCACCATGACAAATCATACAGCGAGTTTTAAATATTTTAGCTCCACGTTCAGCAGATTCGCTTCTTTCAGAAGCACTAATAGGGTTTTTAAGGTCCTTAGCTCCATCTGGAGCTTTCCATCTGTCTTCTTGCAAGGTAAAGCTCATAAAGCCTAAAAAGACGGTTAAACCTAATATATATAGTAATTTATGGTTCATAATCATTTGATTTTAATTTAATTATCATCTTGTTAATGACAACTATTATACCAAAATAGGGTCTAAATGTAAAAAACCACATCCATATAAAAACGTTTTTTATCTAAAAATATTCTAAATTTCTGCGGAATTGACTATTTTTAGGGTCAAAATTATACCATGATAAAAACAGCATTAATTACGGGAGCAACTAGTGGAATAGGTGCTGCTACCGCCCTAGAGTTCGCTAATAAGGGCATAAGATTAATTCTATGTGGAAGACGACAAGAACGGTTAGATTCCATTCAAAAAAAACTGCAAAAAAAAACAGACGTTTACACTTTAAATTTTGACGTAAGTGACAAAAATGCTGTTATTAATGCTTTAAGTTCACTTCCTAAGGATTTTAAACATATTGATATTCTAATTAACAATGCCGGTAATGCTCATGGTTTAGACCATATTCAAGAGGGAAATTTAGAGGATTGGGATGCTATGATGGATATTAATGTAAAAGGATTACTCTATGTAAGTAAGGCTATAATACCACAAATGACAGAGCGAAGTAGCGGACATATTATCAATATAGGTTCTTCCGCCGGTAAAGAAGTTTACCCAAAAGGAAATGTATATTGTGGCAGCAAACATGCTGTTTTGGCAATTACAGAAGGTATGCGTATTGATTTAAATCCGTTTGGAATTAAAGTCGGTGCGGTAAACCCGGGTTTGGTAGAAACTGAATTCTCTAAAGTCCGATTTAAAGGTGACGCTATAGCGGATACTGTATATAAAGGCTATAAAGCATTACAAGCAGAAGATATTGCTGAAATAATTTACTTTGCTATTTCTAGACCCCCACATGTAAATATTGCCGACGTTTTGGTATTACCCACAGCTCAGGCCAATAGTACCATAGTTAAAAAATCATTCTAATATACTTACTCTATTGGATTATTTTACAAAGTCGAAAAACAGGAAAAATCCCCTTTAAATTCAGGGTTTTTCCTATTGATTGACAATCCTAAATAAACGTATTTTGCCTTATTATTTTTAGAAAGTTTCAAATCTAAAACTTGATCAACTCAGTATACGCCTTGTTTCTCCCGACAATGTTTCGGCATTGAAACAAGGTTTTTACATTATTATATTTATACTTTCTTACAAATCAAACTTTATGCCTTGAGCTAAAGGTAAGTCAGTAGTATAATTGATAGTGTTGGTTTGACGTCTCATATAAACTTTCCAGGCATCAGATCCAGATTCTCTACCTCCACCTGTTTCTTTTTCACCTCCAAAAGCACCACCTATTTCAGCTCCGGAAGTGCCTATGTTTACATTGGCAATGCCACAATCTGAACCGGAAACAGATAAAAATCTTTCTGCTTCGCGTAAATTATTAGTCATAATTGCAGATGACAATCCTTGCACCACTCCGTTTTGAATTTCTATGGCATTTTCTACATCACCAGAATATTTTAATAAATACAAAATAGGTGCAAAAGTTTCATGTTGTACAATTTCAAAATGTGGTTTTGCTTCTGCGATGGCTGGTTTAACATAACATCCGCTTTCATAACCTTCACCTGAAAGCACACCACCTTCTATAACCAATTTCCCTCCTTCTACTACTACTTTTTTTATAGCTTCTTCATACATTCTAACCGCATCTTTGTCAATTAATGGACCTACATGGTTGTTCTCATCTAGCGGGTTTCCTATTCTTAATTGTTTATAAGCATCTACAATTGCATTTTTTACTTTATCATACATACTTTCATGAATAATCAATCTACGTGTTGATGTGCAACGTTGTCCGGCAGTTCCTACTGCTCCGAACACGGCTCCAATAACCGTCATTTTAAGATCAGCATCAGGTGTTACTATAATAGCATTGTTTCCACCTAATTCCAATAAAGATCTGCCTAAACGTTCTGCTACTTTTTGAGCTACAATTTTTCCCATTCTAATAGATCCGGTAGCAGAAATTAAAGGAACGCGTTTATCTGTAGTCATCATTTCGCCAACACGATAATCTCCATTAATTAAATTAGAAATGCCTTCAGGCAAACCATTAGCTTTAAACACTTCTGCGGCAATATTTTGACAAGCTATTCCACAAAGTGGTGCTTTTTCAGAAGGTTTCCAAACGCAAACATCTCCACATATCCACGCTAATGCCGTATTCCACGCCCAAACAGCAACAGGAAAATTAAAAGCAGAAATGATTCCTACAACACCTAGTGAGTGGTATTGATCATACATTCTATGTCCAAATCTCTCACTGTGTATTGTTGAACCATAAAGCTGACGAGATAAACCTACAGCAAAATCACAGATATCTATCATTTCTTGAACTTCACCTAACCCTTCCTGATAACTTTTACCCATTTCATAAGATACCAACTTACCTAATGGTGCTTTTAACTCACGTAATTTATCACCAAACTGACGTACAATTTCACCACGTTGAGGTGCAGGTTTTAATCTCCATGTTTTAAACGCCGTAGTTGCTGCCTGCATTACTTTTTCATAATCTTCAGAAGATGTAGTTTTTACTTTTCCTATTAATTGACCGTCAACGGGGGAATAAGATTCAATAAATTCTCCTTCCCGATAGCTATCGGGAGAAAATTGATTAGTCCCTGTAGAAGTACCATTATTTACATCTTTCACACCTAGCTTTTCTAAAGCCTCTTTAATACCAAAATCTGTTGCTGCTAAAATCATTTTTTTCTTTTTTCTATTGAACTGCTAATTTACAAAATATAACCTAAATATTTTGACAATTAAGGATGCCTTTGAACCTAAGTTTTATTAACTGAAATCTAAATAATAAAATTATATTTATCGGGATAACCAATTACGAGACCGCGTTTTTTATCGGGATTAACTTGGCTTGAAGGCCGACAGCTTCAGTCGACAATTTGTAGAACACTTAACGGGTGTTTCAAGAGCATCTTTATAAACAAAAAAGTCACGCTTATAGCGTGACTTTCCAGCTATATTTGGCAACCAACCAAATATAATTAACCAACTAAAACCTAAAATTTAACCCTGCATAAACACCAAAGAAATATGGTTTAAATCCACCTGAATTCTCAGAAAAAGTATTCAATTGATATTTGAGCATGGGGGAAGCATTTATATATAAATTCTTATTAATATTATAGTTTACATCTAGTCCTAAATTTCCACTAAAATTTAAATCATTCACATTTGATGCTTCTCCAAGTGAAGTTTTTTTACCAAAAGAAGTTACAGAAACATCATTATCATATAAAAAATAAGTGCTAACGCCGCCCACAAGATTTACACCTAGCTTTTTTTGCACTAATGCATATTTTGCTTCTAAAGGCACCTCAACATAACTTAGATTTTGGTCTAAATTACCCGAAGTATCAAACGGAGACCTCTGGCTAAACACCTCTGATTGTTGTGAAACTGTAGATAAAACCTGTACTGCAGCACCTTCAATATTTGAATTTATATTGGTATTTGACTGATTTAATAATGAAGAAGTTGTTATAACTGAAACATTTTCTGTAGAATACCCTAAGTCAACATTATGAATACCAGATTGCAAACTGAATTTATCAGATAATTTATAATTGACTTTTAAGCCATAGGAAATGGTTCCGTTACTGCTTTTGCTGTTATTAGCTAAGGCAGGATCAATTGGTGATCCTTCACTAAATGAACTCATATATACCGGTCCTATTACAGAACCAATTGACCATTTTTTATCTTCATTTTTAGATGCAATTTCAAAAGTCTTTTGTTGGTTCACCTCCTCCATAAGATCTGATTTTTCTTCTTCTTTTTCAATTATAGCCACATTTACCTCTTTTTCCTTTTCACTTTGTTCTAACTCTTGAAGTTCATCAATGTTTTTATTATTAAAAGTTTTATCAATTTTTTGATGAGATGATATTACATTTTCATCTTCTTTTAAATTTTGAGCATTAACGTCATCTTGATGAGCTATAGCTTGTTGAAATGGTTTTTGATTTGTTGTCGTTTTTGATTTCTTGCTACCTTGAGCCTTAGTAACTAAACTTTCTTGAATTTGTTCTGAATTGTCAGGGCTGTTCAAAGATTCTTTGCCAGTTGCAGAAGATGGTACCTTTTTTATATCATTTTTATTTTGATTAGAATCCAAATTATCTGAATCAGAATTGTCAACATCAGTAATTATATTGGAATTTGGTATTTCTTTTTTAGTGTTGGTATTATAAAACTGATTTCCTATAGCAATAATCAGCAATAGAATTGCCGCTGCACCCGCAATTTGCAACCACAGCGGTATAATTCTTCTCTTTTTCCTTTTCACAAGTTTTTGCTCGATGCCTTTCCAAACACCTGCTTCAGGTAAAACTTCAAAATCTTTGAATTTTTCCTGAAATAATCTATCTATATTTTTATTGTCACCCATTTTTAAAGTGCTTCATTTTTTTTTAATTGATATGACTCAATTTTATTCTTCAATATTACTCTTGCTCTAGATAAGTTAGATTTAGAAGTGCCTTCTGAAATAGTCAATAGTTTTGCAATCTCTTTATGAGAATAGTCGTCTAGCACATATAAATTAAAGACCATACGATATCTGGTTGGTAATTCTTGTATCAATTGTAGTAAAAAATCTAGTGATATTTCTTCATTATCTAGATCAACTTCAATCTCCACATCCGGAATTTCTTCACTAACTAAGTTTAAAACATTTTTCTCTCTATAGGTCTGTAAAGCTGTATTTATAATAATTCTTTTTAACCATCCTTCAAAAGATCCGTTAAAATTAAATTGTTCAATTTTATTAAAAATAGTTAAAAATCCATTGTGTAAATTGTCTTGAGCCTCATGATAATTTCTCGAATATTTTAGGCATAAGCCAAATAACTTACCTGCATAAAGCTGGTAAATTTCAGATTGAGCTTTTCTATTATTTTGCTTACAGCTGTTTATGAGCTTTTCTAAACTCATATTTCGATTTAATTAATTAATTACAGGCACTACAATATCTTCAAAAATATCATCGCCTTGACTATCTTCACCTTTCCAAAATCTAAAGGTATAATCTTCTGACTGACTTATGTTTACTATAAATTCATGTTCTTTTTCTATTATAGCTTCAGTACAAGTGGCATTTAAGTCAACAATAGCTGTAATAGCTACAATTCTAGAAGTACCTTTATATTCATAATATAGATTGTAAAAAGAATGACACCCATCCGGTAAATCGTACAATACCTTAATAGTATATGATGAGCCGAATTCAAATTCAGCCGGTACCACTGCCTCTTTAATTGGTAATGTTTTTAGAGCAAAATTTGTGTTCCCATCATCATCTAAACTACAAGAAACAAATGTAAATACCAGAAAAAATGTTAATAAAATATTTTTAATCATAATTATAAATTTTAATATTAATTTCTATGATAAGGATGTAAAAACAAAAATAGGGTTGCGTAAAAAATCTATTTATTACGGCTAAAAACAGTTTTCTTCTAAAAAAAATTTGGGTTTTTGCTATTCAGGTTTCCCAACTTTACCAATAAAACTTATCGCATTTGTTGTTTTTTCAGTTATTAAAAAAAGAAATGGTCTATTTAGTATAAATTGATACTCTAATCCAATAGATGTAGTTCCAATCCCAACAGCTGTTACAGCAGCAGCTTCAGTACCTTGTTCATTCACTTCTATATACGTTTTTTGCAGTACAAATGATATTAGAGTACCCGTATCACTTATACCACTAAAATCTGCCTGATCTGTAAAAGCTATCTCTAAACCTAAGTTTTGTAATGCTTTGTTAAACATTTTTTTATAGGAAAAAGTAAATTTAGGAAGACCAAGTGAAACTTTCTCCCTAGTAAATTGATTAAGCCAATCGCTCCAATGCTTTTCGTCAATTACCGACACAACTTCTTCTATAGATTTGTCGAGGTTAGGTAACAAAATCATCATGTTATATTTATCATTTTTATAGGGCAATAAAACTGATGAAAAGAGGTCGTTTTTTAAAAATGATAAATCCTGAGTCATATGCATCATCTCTACCTCTTTAGTACTGTTTGAATTGATATAAAAAGATTTTAAAGCAGTATCTTCAGGATCAAAAGTATATTTCCAGTCGCTTTTAAAATAAAGTGCATTAATCGCATACATAACCATAGATGAAGAAATATCATTAATAATAGTGGGTATTTTTTCTTGTGTTTTATCAGAAACCCAGTTGTTAATGATATTTACTGAATTAGGATTGTTAAAATCTAGATTTTGAACTTCGGCATCATAAAAACTTTTATTAAGTTTGATAAAATCTTCTTTTACGTGAAAATTATTATCTATCCACAATGAATTTGCAATATTAAATGTAGAGCCTACAGTATTATCAGTTAAATGATTAATTATGGCTTGGTTTACCGTATTGATTTCATTTAAAGAGGCATCTCCATAGTTGAAAACTTGATTAAAGCATTGAGCGTTTCTCTTTTTGCACCATTTTGCACCATCCCTAAAGCCAATGAGGCACTTACTGGCGAAATCATATAATTTGCTTCAGTTTCTTCTTTTGCAATTTCCTTAAAAATAGAAAATGCAAACTCATTATTTGCCTCAACCATTTTCTCACTTTTGGGTATTGATGAAAATAATTGTTCCGTATCATTGGTGTCTGTATCACAAGAGTAAAATGTTGTGATCAAAAAAGATAAAATAAAGAGGGTTTTTATATTCATAATATCAAAGGTTATGTCATTTTGTTTTTAGATGGGTAAAATATAGAAAGGTTGCTCTAAATAGTTCTATTTTTGTCTAAAAATTAAGAATGCATAACGAAATTTTTAATATAAATTCTGATGAGCAATTTAAGAATGAGGCTTTAAAAGTTTTTAACTATCAATATAAAAACAATAAAGTTTATCAATCGTTTTGTCATCTCTTAAATGTACAACCCAATCAAGTAAAAAATATAGCAGATATTCCATTTTTACCTATTCAATTTTTCAAAACTCATAAAGTGATTAGTACAGACTCAAAATTTCAACAAGTTTTTACCAGTTCCGGTACCACTTCAAATTTTACGAGTACGCATTATGTTTCTGATGTTTCTATATATGAAAAGAGTTATTTAAAAACTTTTGCTCAATTTTATGGTAATATTAAAGATTATACAGTCTTAGCATTGCTACCCTCCTATTTAGAACGTGATGGTTCTTCTTTAATCTATATGGTTAACCATTTGATTAAAAAGTCAAATAAACTAGAGAGCGGATTCTATCTTCATAATTTATCAGATTTAAAGGATATTTTAATTGCATTAGATACCAATGGTGAAAAGGTGATATTGATAGGTGTTACTTTTGCTTTATTAGACTTGGTTGAAAAATATCAGTTTCAACTCCAAAATACAATCGTAATGGAAACCGGTGGTATGAAAGGCAGAAGAAAAGAATTGATCAGAACTGAGCTTCATGATATTTTAAAAAGCGGTTTTGGTTTAGAAAAAATCCACTCAGAATATGGTATGACAGAGTTATTAAGTCAAGCCTATTCCCATGGCAACGGTGTTTTTAACACTCCTCCTTGGATGAAAATATTAATAAGAGATACTGAAGATCCGCTTCAGCTATTAACAAATAATCATACTGGCGGGATTAATATTATCGATTTAGCCAATATCAATTCATGTGCTTTTATTGCTACCCAAGACTTAGGTAAAGTCCATTCAAATAATAGTTTTGAAGTACTGGGTAGATTTGATAATTCTGATATCAGGGGCTGTAATTTATTAGCTAACTAACTGATACCTTTTGATTCCGTTATCTTCTTGAGAAATTTTTAAGGTATCCATATAGTTTTTAAATTGTTCAATATAATTATAAAAGATGGTCTTGTCATTTGCCATTCTTTTTAAGGTTCTCACTCCTTCTAAAGAATTGATAATAAATTCTGCTACGGGTTCTGTATTTATATGTCTATTTAAATACCCCTCATCAATACCTCTGTATAATAAATTGATCAATGCCACTTTCCATTGATCTAAAATTTCTTTTAATTGGATTTGTAGATCATAATCATTAGGCTCATGACTTAATTCCACTATAAAATTGGTAAGTGGACTTCCTAAACTTTGTGCTAATGATTTATCTTTTATCAATTTGTCTTGAAGTAAATCTTCCATAATAAATAAGGGGTTCCCATGTTTATTTATTGGTTCAATAAACTCACTATGAATTTCTTTTGCTATCCGTTCTTGAATTATGGCTTCAACAAAGTGATGTTTATTTTCAAAATGATAATAAAAGGCTCCTTTAGTTAAGCCTACCTCATTAATTATTCTATCAATACTTATAGCATGGTAACCATACATATTGATCAATTCATAACCTTTATCAATAAGTGATTGACGCGTTAATTTACGCTTAATTTCTTGTGTCATTTTAGTTTCTCTTTATAATTCCTACACTTATATAACAATTTTAATACAGAAATTCCTATGCATCGTTAAATACTAATCGGTTTTTTTCAAACTTAAAACCTTAATTATTATATACTCTTAACGCCATAAAAGGTCGTGTTTCTTAAAGAGAATAAATATAAAACCTACCTATTGGTTTGTTTTTTATCAATAAATATTTTTAGAAAATACTGAAGTTTAGTAAAGTTTAAAGTGATTTATATAGAAATAGCCACTGAGAAAGTAGTACATTTTATTTTTTATTTTAGTTAGCTTCGCTTACTTGTGCTGAAATAAATGGTAACTGATATTAAAGTAAAAAACTAAATACTATGAAAAAAATTCTCCTTTGCATATCAATACTCTTAATCTCAGCTCATTTGATTGGACAACAAAACAAGATACAAGAGAGCAAAACTTTTCAATATTGTGTAGTTGTTCAGAAATCTACCTGACAAGACTTAAGGACTGTATTTGTCTCAAAAACAATTTCATTAGAAAGCAGTCAGTATAGTTTTCATAAAGATACACCGCGTTTTGATGGAGAACAAGCATTCTTTTCTGATATGCGAATTCAATTTTTCGAATATCTCGAGGAAAATTTTCCCAATAAAATGACCAAAGTAAAGAATAATGGCTACGGAATTGGTGCCATTACAAGAGATTCCACTATGAATCCAATAGTGTTGAGAGATTGGCAGGGTAAAAGAATACCTACAAGCCCTATTCCAATACCAGACAATGAACTTGATGAATTGATAAAAGTAGATGCGTTTGAATATATCAAAGGAAAATATTTAGAGGTAAAAAAGATTAACGATATGAGAAATTGGTATAGTATAAATGAAAAAAGCAAGACAATTGACAAAACGATTAAAGAACAGTTTTACATTTGGTCAAAATAAAAATATTACCCAAATTAAGAAAAGCAAAACACAATCTTAATGATTAACTCCAAAGTTAGGGAGTTAATTGATATTCCTAAAAATAATTCTTTTAAAACTGGCCTTTATTGGTGAAAAACACCAACAAATGATCCACCCTTAAAAGCCAAAAAAATAAAATTCTCCCTCTCACATAATCACAACCAAAACAAATTGTCTATATTTGTCCAAACAAATAATTCTAAATGAAATATTTTGGCGAAAGAATAAAAGATTTACGATTAGAACGTAATCTTCCGCTTAGGAAAGTTGCTGCTTACTTAGATATTGACACTTCTATTCTTAGTAAAATTGAAAGAGGAGAAAGGGAAGCAAATCGAGAAATGGTAACTAAAGCTGCTAAATTCTTCAACATTAATGAGGAAGAATTTTTAACAAATTTTTTCAGCGACCAGGTGGCAAAAATCATTTATAAAGAGAGTAATTGCGACAACATATTAAAAGTTGCAGAAGAAAAAATAAAATATATTAAAACAAAATCCTTAAAACAAGGAGAGTTAAATTTTGATAATGAATAGAAAATTAACAGCAATAGACTTATTCTCTGGATGTGGTGGGTTTTCTTATGGATTTCAACAAGCAGGATTTCATGTCCTTTTAGGAGTGGATAATACCGATATTGCATTAAAAACATTTGCCAAAAATCATGACAATTCTAAAACCCTGAATCTTGACCTACATAAAGATGAAGCAATTGATGAAATTGTAAAATCTACTAAAAGGAAAACAATAGATGTTATTATTGGAGGACCGCCTTGTCAAGGGTTTTCACTAACAGGACAAAGAAATGAAAATGACGAAAGAAATACCCTCTTTAATGCAATGTTTAGACTTGCTAAAAAAGTAAATCCAAAAGCTATTATTATTGAAAATGTTCCTGGGCTTTTAAAATTATACAATGGAAAAGCAAAAAATGAAATCATTGAGCTTTGTGAGGAATATGGATATTCTTGTAATCCTCAGTTATTATTTGCTCCTGACTATGGTGTGCCTCAAATTAGAAAAAGAGTGTTTTTTGTAGCTCTTAGAAATGATTTAGGAACTTTTGAATTTCCCAAAAAACAATTTTCTACGGATAATTATATTGGCTGTAAAGCTGCGATAGACGACTTACCAAATTTAGAATTCGACTTAGGTGGAAATGAATTGAAATACGATAAAAAACCATCAAGTGATTATCAAAAAATGATGCGAAATGGCAACAAAGTCATTTTTAATCATGTTGGAACAAAACACACTGATCATGTAATAAATGTAATTTCACAAGTACCCGAAGGAGGAAATCATAAGGATTTACCACCTGGTGTTGGGGATTCACGAAAATTCAATGAGGCATGGACAAGGTACCACAGCGAAAGACCATCTAAAACAATTGACACTGGACACAGAAATCACTTTCACTACAAATGGAATAGAGTGCCTACAGTCAGAGAAAATGCACGACTTCAATCATTTCCAGACGATTTTATTTTCCTCGGAAATAAAACTGAACAAAATAGACAAGTAGGAAATGCTGTTCCTCCTTTATTGGGGAAAGTTTTAGCGGAACAACTTAAAAAATATTTAAAAGATGAAGATTAACGTAATTGACTTATTTGCAGGATGTGGTGGATTAATTGATGGTTTTCTTCAAACAGGAAAATACAATACTTTAGCTGCTGTTGATTGGGAGCTTCCAACTGTTAATACTTTAAAAAACAGGTTGTCAGAAAAATGGAATTATAATTTATCTAAAAATAATATTCTTCATTTTGACATACAAAGAACGGATGAACTCCTGCATGGATACATGGATGCAAAATTTGGAATTAGTGAAGGACTAATCAGTTTAGTTAATGAATCAAAAGTTGATGTGATTGTGGGAGGTCCCCCTTGTCAAGCATATTCAATTGCAGGAAGAGTCAGAGATGAAAAAGGAATGCAAGAGGATTACAGAAATTATCTTTTTGAGAGTTATGTAAAAATGGTTGACCATTTTAAACCTAAAACATTTGTTTTTGAAAATGTGGAAGGAATTCTATCAGCTAAACCTGGTGGCATTTCAATAATTGATAGAATTAGAGAGGCTTTTTCAGAAATAGATTATGAAATAACCGATAATCTACGAGCAAATGCTCTATTTGATACTTCCTATTATGGAATTCCTCAAAAAAGAAAAAGAGTAATTATTTATGGTGTTAGAAAAAGTAAGACAAGTACTCAACAGGTTCGAAATTTTTACTCTTTAATGAAAAGTAAAAAACAACCTTACCCAACTAACGCTAAAGAAGCTTTTGAAAATTTACCAAAAATTTACCCTGTAAATGAACAAAATGGAATTAAAAAATCTCATGCTGTTAGATTAAATGGTATTCCTCTTCCTGAAAATCACGAACCAAGATTTCACAGTAAAAGAGATGTGAAAATTTTTGAGATTTTAGCAAATGATATTCAATGTGGAGCAAATAAATACTCAAGCACTCAAGCTTTAATTCAACTGTACAAAGAACAAACAGGGAAAGATTCCAAATTTCATAAATACCATGTAATTAGAGAGGATAAACCGAGCAATACAATTCCTGCTCACTTATACAAAGATGGACTTAGACATATTCATCCTGACCCCAAACAAGCTCGTTCAATCACAGTGAGAGAAGCTGCAAGAATACAAACTTTTGATGATGATTTTAAATTTTTCGGTTCAAGAGGAGACCAATATAAAATGATTGGCAATGCTGTTCCTCCAAAGTTCTCAAAAACAATAGCTGAAACAGTTGCTGAAATACATTCAACCAAAATTTTATTGGAAAAAGAGATAAATTATGTATTACATTAAAAAATTAGGCTTTCAAGAATTAGGAAGCCCAAAAGCAGACGGCAGCGTTTCAAGAGGAAGGTATTTTCTTATCTCTAAAAAAAGTGAAGATTTCTTCCCTCCACTTAGTCAAACAGAATTAAACGACACTATTTTATTACCAGTAATCCCTCCCAATTCAACTCAGAAAATTTATTGTTCATACGTTTTTCATAATGACAAGTATCACAGAAGTTTAGCTAAAAGCCCACGTAATGAATACAGACTCTATCTAAATTCAAAAATAGACCCAAAACGTGCATATTTCATGCCTAATGATATTGTAGTTTTTAATAAAATTGAAACTGAACAAAACATTGCTTTTTATCAAATATTATTATTTCGTAAAGGAGAAAACAACTATGAAACGCTTGATGGGTTAGTTGCAGATTCCAAATTAGTAGGTGGTCACGCATTAATAAAAGACGAGTTATCTTTTATAAAAAGTTTTACTCTTGATATTGATTCATTAGAAACAATTGTTCCTGATGAAGTAAAAAAAGATGTAAAAAAAATGCAAGATGAAATTTCAAAAGGTTCTGCTGAAGATATTGAAGAAACTAAAGGAGCCAATCTATTTAATTCAGTAAGTTTTAGAGATTTTGTTCTTTTAGGATATCAAAATAAATGTGCCATAACGAATGAAGCCATTTTTTATGACAAATTAATCAACTTAGAAGCGGCCCATATTAAACCCAAATCGCATTCTGGTTCTTTTCTGCCTTGTAATGGTATTGCAATGTCAAGAGATATTCATTGGGCATTTGATAAGGGAATGTTTACAATAAATGATGATTACACAATATCAGTACATGAAGATGTAAAAAATACTTTATTAAGTAAATTTGATAAACAGAAAATAAACGTTCCAACGGAGGACTTCTTCAAACCAGAAAAAAACTTCTTACAATATCATAAAGAAAGAGTATTTGGTTTATTCAAACATTCTGGCGTATTAAGAGCTCCCCAATAAAGCCCAGTGGGATGTATAAAAAACATAGGACGTTTGTGCTAAACCCAAAGTTTTGTGAGTATTTTCGCCTTTGTTGTTATTTTTCACCAACAAATGATCTTAGTAAAATTGATTCATGAGTTGAAGTTAAGCCATAATAATTTGGTTTGTTTCTTGAGTCATTTTCTATTAACTTCGCTACTCTACTTCTAACTTAGGGCCAATTGCCAAAAAAAGGCTCTTATAAATCATTTTTAATAGGTATTAATTCTGAGCCCGACATTAAATCTGCTATTACTTTAGTTTTTGGAAATTGTTCTAATATTATTTTGATAAATACTGTTATAGGTATGGAAAGTATCATACCGGGAATACCCCAAATAAATCCCCAAAACATTAACATAATCAATATAGTTATCACATTAATCGAAAAAGATTTACCCATAAAAATAGGTTCTAGAATACCTCCCATAATAACTTGAACTAAGGAAATTACGAGTATAAAAAAGAGTAAAGTTCCTGTGGTGTCTAGCTCTACAAATGCAAATAACGATAACAATACAACCGAAATTACAGAACCAATCATTTGAACAAAATTGATTACAAATGCAAATAAACCCCAGAAAATAGGAAAACTTACATCAAAGTAATAACAGGCAAGTGTAAAACCTAAACCTGTAAAAAAACTGATGATAAATTTTACTTTTATAAAAGTAATGATGTCTTTTTCTATTCGCATAAAAACCTTGACAGATGAGAATTCTTGACGAAGAATAGTACTATTTAAAACTTTTTGAATATTTAAAGATTCCGCCAGCAGCAAAATCGCGAAGAAAAATGTCATTAAGGTCATGGTTATTGTATTACCTATGATGTCTAATGTTGAACCAAAGGTTTTACTTATATCTATGGCTTGAAAATAATGTAAAGTAATACTTTTACCCTCAACTCTTTCAATACCAAAAAAGCTTTCTAAAGGAATTATTAAACTTTCTAATTTTAATTCTACCTTTTCAAACAAATTATTATCAGATGCTAAAATTTCTTTACTAGATAAGTGTATTACTTCACCGAGCAGTTTAAAGAATACAGCTATAATTACAATAACTATAATAAGGCTAATTATTTTTGACACTTTCCTCTTTCTCAACCATCGCATTAAAGGCCAAAACATCAATGCAATAAACAATGAAAAAACAAGTGGTATAAAAATAAAAGACAATAGTTTTAGCACGTAAAAAAATACGGGCAATACTATAATCAATACCATTATATTAGTAGTTCTTCTTTCGTTCATAAGTTAATCTAACCTTCGTTTAAATAAATTTTATTTGTTAACCTTAATTTACTTCCAGTAAAAAATAGTTCTTTTTACCACGTTGCAACAAAATATAATTATCACTAATCAAGTTATCAGTAGTCAATTCAAAACTTTCGCTTATTTTCTCTTTATTCACCGAAATTGAGTTTTCTTTTAAGGCTCTTCTGGCTTCACCATTAGATTTTAAGAATCCTGATTTTTCATTTAAAGCATCTATAATAGCAATTCCTGCTTTAAGGTCTTTTATAGAAACTTTAGCCTGTGGCACCCCTTCAAAAACATCTAAAAAAGTTTTTTCATCCAAACTTTTTAAATCGTCTGAAGTAGATTTTCCGAATAATATATTCGAAGCCTTTATAGCATTTTCTAAAGCATCTTTAGCATGTACCATTGTAGTAACCTCTTTGGCAATTGTTTTTTGTAATAGACGTAAATGTGGTGCTTCTTGATGTTCTTTACATAAATTTTCAATGGTTTGTTTATCTAAAAAAGTAAAGATCTTAATATACTTTTCAGCATCCTCATCAGAAGCATTCAGCCAATATTGATAAAATTTATAGGGAGATGTCCGTTTTGCATCAAGCCATATATTTCCACCTTCAGATTTTCCAAATTTTGAACCATCTGCTTTCGTAATTAAAGGACAAGTCAATGCATAGGCTTTGCCTTGAGCTTTTCTTCTTATCAATTCTGTACCTGTGGTTATATTTCCCCATTGGTCTGAACCTCCAATTTGAAGCTTACAATCCTTTTCATTAAATAAATGTAAAAAATCATATCCTTGAACTAATTGGTAGGTAAACTCAGTAAAACTCATTCCGTCCTTAGATTCAGCACTTAAACGTTTTTTTACCGAATCTTTTGCCATCATATAATTTACAGTAATATGTTTGCCTATGTCTCTTGCGAATTCTAAAAACGTTAAATTTTTCATCCAATCGTAATTATTCACCAATTCAGCAGCATTAACCAATTTAGCCGAAAAATCTAAAAATTTTTCTAATTGATTTTTAATGCCATTCACGTTTTTGGCTAGCGTAGCTTCATCTAATAAATTACGTTCTGTAGATTTTCCTGAAGGATCACCTATCATACCTGTTGCTCCGCCTATCAAAGCAATAGGTTTATGACCATGTTTTTGAAAATGCATCAATAGAATAATTTGTACCAAACTACCAATATGTAATGAATCTGCAGTGGGATCAAAGCCAATATAGGCCGTTGTTACTTCTTTTAACAACTGTTCTTCAGTCCCGGGCATAATGTCATGCAACATACCTCTCCAACGTAATTCTTCAACAAAATTATTTTTCATTTTATCTACTTATTTTGGCAAAGATATGTTTATAGTTATTGAATAACAACTTGAAAGTATAATTTTAAATAAGCGTCTTATAATCTGCAATATTCCTTACAGTCATCTCTAATCTTAAGAGAATTGAGAACTCAATATTTGTTAATTCAAATTGTTATTGATACAACTTAAAAGTTAGTTTAAAACCATTTTAAATACTTACTTTTAACGCATGATTTTAGTTACAGGAGGTACAGGGTTGGTTGGTTCGCATTTATTATTTCATTTGGCTCAGCAAGGTGAAAAAATAGTAGCTATACATAGAAAAAAAAGTTCAATTGAAGCTGTTAAGCATGTTTTTTCTTATTATACAGACAACTATACACAACTTTTTTCATCAATTACTTGGATGGAGGCTGATATTACCAATGTTCCTGCTCTTACTAAGGCTTTCAAAAACATTACCTATGTATATCATTGTGCCGCGTTGATATCTTTTAGCCATAAAGATTACAAAAAAATGCGAAAAATTAATATTGAAGGTACAGCGAACATTGTAAACCTCTGCATAGTGAACCAAATTAGAAAGTTGTGCTTTGTAAGCTCTGTGGCTGCTGTAGGCAAACCTATAACTGGCAAAAATATTACGGAAAATAACGAATGGAATGTTGCTGATAATAATTATGGATATGCTATTACAAAATATGGTGCCGAAATTGAGGTTTGGAGAGCTTCTCAAGAAAATATTGACGTAGTGGTAGTGAATCCTGGAGTAATTTTAGGTGCGGGGTTTTGGCAAAGTGGGTCGGGTAAATTATTTGATAAAATATATAATGGTTTTCCGTTTTATACTAATGGTGTTACAGGTTTTGTTAATGTAGTGGACGTTGTAAAAGCCATGACTCAACTAATGCAAGGGCAAATAAAAAACGAAAGATTTATTTTGGTAAGTGATAACACCTCTTTTAAAGAAGTCTTTTTTAGCATAGCAGATGCCTTGGGTAAAAAAAGACCTTATATTAAATCAAATAAATTGTTAGGTGCATTGGCTTGGCGGTTTGGATGGTTATTAAGTAGAATTACCAGAACAGATCCTTTAATATCAAAACAATCGGTAAAATCATCTCAAAACCATTATCACTATTCTAATATGAAAATTAAAGAAGCTATTAATTTCCAATTTACGCCATTAAAAGAGACTATACATAATGTTTGTGCAGATTATTTGAAAGATAAATAATAATGATCCTATTTTTTTAAACTATAAATGCTAAGCTACTCTATTGCTTCTACTGCTCCTCTAGATTTTTCAATAATAGAATCTAATTTGGTTTTTGGATCGTAAATTTCTTTCAATTCTTTTAGTCGTTTTTCGACTTCCAGAAACATTTTTTCATAATCATCTATTTTAGAGGTATAATACAAATTGCTTTCACTAAATGTAAGGCTATCTAAAGCATATTTTTTAAAAACCAAAGGTAAATAGTTGATGTCTTTTCTTAATTTTTTTGTTTGAATTGTTTTTGCACCTTTCGCTATGTAAATATCAGTCCAAATATCTATCATTTTTTCTTTTTCAATAAGGTGATCCGGTTTTTTGTAGATGGTTCTACTTGTGCATGATGACAGTATCATCACGACAAACAATATGTAAATAAATTTTTTCATTTACCTGTTAAAAGTTAATTGCATGCCTTTATTTTCATCATCAAACTTACCTTGATGGTACATCAAATTTCCATTAACAAAAGTATGTGTTATTTCTGAATTGAAAGTAGAACCTTCAAAAGGAGACCATCCACATTTGTATAAAATAGAATCGTTAGTAACTACTTGTGGTGATTCTAAGTCTACCAAAACCAAATCTGCATAATAGCCCTTTTTTATAAATCCTCTTTTTTCAATCTGAAATAATATAGCTGGATTGTGACACATTTTTTCCACTAATTTTTCCAAAGATAAAATACCGTGATGTGTAGCTTCTAACATGGCTAACAAAGCATGTTGTACTAGAGGTCCTCCACTAGGTGCTTTTGTATATACTTGAGATTTTTCCTCTAAAGTATGTGGGGCGTGATCTGATGCAATAACATCAATTTTATCGGTCAATAAGGCTTTCCAAAGACCATTTTTATCCGCTTTGGTCTTTATGGCAGGGTTCCATTTAATGAATGTTCCTTTCTCTTTATAAAAAGAGTCGTCAAACCACAAATGATGTACACAAACCTCTGCTGTAATTTGTTTCTCTTCTAAGGGTATATCGTTTCTGAATAAAAGAGTCTCTCTTTCTGTAGAAAGATGAAAAACATGTAACCTAGCTCCAGTTTTTTTTGCCAATGCTATAGCCTTAGATGATGACGTATAACAGGCTTCTTCACTTCTAATTTTAGGATGTAACTCTATAGGAATATTATCTCCATATATAGCTTTAGCACTTGCCAAATTATCTTGAATAATAGTTTCATCTTCACAGTGTACGGCAATGAGCATTTTAGTTGAAGAAAATATTTTTTCTAGCACCTTCTCATCATCTACCAGCATATTTCCTGTTGAAGAGCCTAAAAATAATTTAATAGCTGCGACTTTTTTAGGGTCTGTTTTTAATAATTCCTCTAAATTATCATTAGTACCACCAAACATAAATGAATAATTGGCGTATGCTGTTTTAGCCGCAATTTCAAACTTGTCTTGTAACAATTTTTGTGTTGTTGCTTGTGGTACAGTATTTGGCATTTCAATAAAAGAAGTAATCCCTCCAGCAACAGCCGCTTTACTTTCAGAAGCAATAGTGGCCTTATGTGTTAGTCCAGGCTCTCTAAAATGCACCTGATCGTCAATAACTCCGGGTAATAAATATTTACCTAATGCATCAATAATTTTTGTGTCTGCATTAACTGCACCCACCTTACCCACTTCGGCAATAAAATGACCTTCAATTAACACATCGCCAACGCTTATTAGGCCTTCGTTAATAATTTTTGCATTTTTAATGAGAGTTTTGTTCATTGTGTTGATTTTGGTAAGCCTTTAAGTTTCATTTTAATAACGCCAAAGATCGCTTCTCCTATAATAGAGCTGTCCATTTTAGATTCTCCTAAGGTTCTATCTGTGAAGATAACAGAAACTTCTTTAATATTAAAACCGTGTTTCCATGCTTTAAATTTCATTTCAATTTGAAAAGCATAGCCTATAAACTTTATTCTATCAAAATTTATGGTTTCAAGTACTTCGCGTTTATAACAAACAAAACCGGCGGTGGTGTCATGAATTGGAATTCTAGTTATAAAACGTACATATTTACTGGCAAAGTAAGACATTAAAACCCTATTCATAGGCCAATTAACAACATTAACGCCTTTAGAATATCTAGATCCTATAGAGACATCGGCTCCATAATCATTACATGCTCTATAAAGTCTAATTAGATCTTTAGGGTTATGAGAGAAGTCAGCATCCATTTCAATGATATAGTTATATTTTTTTGATAGAGCCCACTTAAAACCATGTATATACGCAGTACCTAATCCGTTTTTATTCTTTCGAATTTCTAAAAATAACCGATTGGGATATGCTGTTTGCAATTTTTTAACAATCTCAGCAGTGCCATCAGGTGAATTATCATCAACCACTAAAATATCAAAAGATTTTTCTAATGAAAACACAGCTTTAACCATATTCTCAATATTCTCTTTTTCGTTATAAGTAGGTATAATAACTAAGGTGTCTTGCATTGATTATAATTTATTTGACAAAGGTAAAACAAATTATTACTAATTTTGTGTTAACATTTTCAAGTATATAAAATGCCTAGCATTTAAAAATTTCTAATTTTACCTTATGGTATTTACCTCAAACTTATTCGTTATAAAATGAACGAAGCTACAGAACGTATATTTATATCGCAAGATTGGATTACAATTACTTTAATGATTGTTTTTACGCTTTTGCTATTAAATAGAATAAAATACGGTGATAGGTTTTATAAATTACAATATATACTATTAAACAATACATATATTAACAGCTACGCTAAGGCGAGCCCAACAATTTTTAACATCTTTAACATAATATTTTATGTAGTGGCTACTATTATTATCTCATTTTTAATATTTATTGCTCATAATTTATACAAACCTAATCAAGCCTCTTACGATTTTATATTTTTCTTAAAAATAGTTTTTTATGTTAGTATTTTTATAGTTGTTAGAATAATTATAGGTGTTTTATTAGGTGTTTTATTTGAAAAAGAAAAAGACCAGCATTACTTTTCGTTTTTAAAAATTAGTTATTTAGGTAATTTTAGCCTAATCATATTACCTTTTTTGGTGATAAATTTTTATTTTAAATCTGATGTTTTTTCATACTTTTTATTGATTGCCAGCCTCGTTTTATTTCTATATTATTATATATTAATTATAAAAAATAATCAAACTTTAGTTTTTGGTAGATCATTTTATTTTATTTTGTACCTTTGCACCCTCGAAATCGCCCCATTTGCAATAATTTTAAATATACTTATTACATAATGGGATATAAATAAAAAAGTATTTATGAAAATAAAAACTATTTTAGTCTCGCAACCAGCTCCTAGTACAAAACAATCTCCATATTTTGATTTGTCAGACAAGCAAAAAGTAAAAATTGACTTTAGGTCTTTTATACATGTAGAAGGTGTTCCTGCAAGAGAAGTTAGAAATCAAAAAATTGATTTTTCTAATTTCACTGCTGTTATTTTTACCAGTAGAAATGCCATTGATAATTATTTTAGATTGGCCGAAGAAATGAGGTTTGTTGTGCCTGATGATATGAAATACTTTTGTCAGTCTGAGGCGGTTGCCTATTATTTACAGAAGTACGTAGTATATAGAAAGCGTAAAATCTATGTTGGTCAACGTACTTTTGATGATTTAATCAAACTAATAAAAAAGCATAAAACAGAAATATTTTTATTACCGTGTTCTGATAAATTAAAAACGGCAGTACCTGAATCTCTAGCACAATTAGAATTAAAATGGGAAAGAGCCATTCTTTATAGAACTGTAATAAGCGATTTATCTGATTTAAAGAATGTATATTATGATGTATTGGTGTTTTTCAGTCCGTCAGGTATAGAATCTTTATTTGAAAATTTTCCTGATTTTGAACAAAATGATACCAAAATAGCAGTTTTTGGTAATACTACAATTAAAGCTGCTGAGAATAAGGGTTTACGTATAGATATTAAGGCTCCTAGTGAAAAAACGCCATCAATGACAATGGCTTTAGAGCATTATATTAAAAATGTAAACAAACGATAAAAATAAAAAAGAGGACAAAAATTTGTCCTCTTTTTTTTAAGCCAGATTTCTACTAAAATCTTTTTTAGTTATTAATTGCTTCGGTAATTTTAATTTCCAATTCTTCGGCTAAATCCGGATTGTCCTTTATTAAAGATTTTACAGCATCTCGTCCTTGACCTAATTTGGTGTCTCCATAACTAAACCAAGAACCACTTTTCTTAACAATTCCATATTCAACACCTAAGTCAACAATTTCTCCAACTTTAGAAATTCCTTGACCATACATAATATCAAATTCGGCCATTTGAAATGGAGGTGCCACTTTATTTTTAACCACCTTCACTTTTGTGCTGTTTCCAATTACTTTATCGCCATCTTTAATTTGGGTTCTTCTTCTAATATCTAAGCGTACTGATGCATAGAATTTAAGAGCATTACCACCTGTAGTCGTTTCTGGATTACCAAACATTACGCCTATTTTCTCTCTCAATTGATTGATAAAAATAACTGTACAATTTGTTTTACTAATTGTACCTGTTAATTTTCTTAATGCCTGCGACATTAACCGAGCATGTAATCCCATTTTAGAATCTCCCATTTCACCTTCTATTTCACTTTTAGGTGTTAAGGCTGCTACAGAATCTATAACCACAATATCAATAGCTCCAGAACGGATCAAATTTTCAGTTATTTCTAAAGCTTGCTCTCCATGATCAGGTTGAGAAATAATTAAATTATCTATATCTATACCTAAATTTTTAGCATAGTAACGATCAAAAGCATGTTCAGCATCAATAAATGCAGCAATACCTCCTGCTTTTTGAGCTTCTGCGATTGCATGTAGGGTTAAAGTTGTTTTACCTGAAGATTCCGGACCATAAATTTCAATCACCCTGCCCCTAGGATAACCACCAACACCTAAGGCTATATCTAAACCTAATGATCCTGAAGGAATAGCTTCAATATCTTCTGTTACATCATCACCAAGCCTCATCACTGAACCTTTTCCGTATGTTTTATCTAATTTATCAAGCGTTAATTGTAACGCTTTTAATTTTGCTGTTTTTTCTTTGTCTTCTGCCATAATAAGTATAAAAATGTTTTGTAAAATAAGAGAGGCTAAAGTACAAAAAAAGAACTTGACTTATGAAGCGTAAAATCTTATTATTTTAAATATATTTAATTTCTAAAATTACATAATCCTATTGATTCTAATATATTGTAATAATAAAATAGTTTTTGCATCTTTTATTTCTCCACTATTGATCATTTTTAATGCGGTATCAAAATTATATTCTAAAACTTCAATTTCTTCTGTTTCAGATACTAAACCTCCTCCATCACTAACCTTCATTGTCTCATTATATTCAGTAATAAAATAATACAATTTTTCAGTCATAGCTCCAGGTGAAGAATATACTTCTAATACTTTTTTTACTGTATCTATTTTATAGCCTGTTTCTTCTTCAACTTCTTTTATTATACAAGTTACAGGATCATCATTATCTAACAATCCCGCACACACTTCTATCATCATACCATCATTATCTCTATCTATATAACTAGGCATTCTAAATTGTTTAATTAAAATAACAGTGTTTTTAGCTATATTATATAATAAAATACATGCTCCATCTCCTGTAAAATATGATTCTCTATCCTGATTTTGCCATGTGCCATTTTTTATTTGATAATTAAAATTTACTCTGTCTAATCTATTCCAAGCATCAGATAAATTGGTAATAGTATTAATTTTCACTCTAGGGTTTTTCATTTTTTATCATGTGTATATGTGGAATACCATCTTCTAAATATTCTTTTCCAACTTGTTGAAATCCAAAAGATGTATAGAATTTTTTTAAATAAGTTTGAGCTCCTATTTTAATAACAACATTACCAAATAATTTTTCTATTTCTTGTAAAGAATTCTCAATCAATTTTTTACCTATTCCCTCATTTCTAAAGTTTTGATGAACTGCTACCCTACCAAAAGCTGCCTCCTTATAATAATTATTAGGTTTAAAAATTCTTGTATAGGCTATAATTAGATTATTTTTATTTCTACAAAAAAAATGATAAGCCAATTGATCTTTATTATCCAATTCAGGATAAGGACATTCCTGTTCTACTACAAAAACATCAATACGAAGTTTTAATATTGAATGAAACTCTTCTAAACTCAGTTCATTAAATGATTTTAAAATCCAGTGCATAGTAAAATTAAGAACAAGCTATTTTTTCTACTCTATTTTTATGTCTACCTCCTTCAAAATCAGTATTTAAAAAGATATCTACAAAGTTTAACGCTTGTTGTTCAGAAACAAATCTTGCCGGTATACTTAATACATTAGCATCATTATGTTGTCTAGCTAAAGCAACCAATTCATTATTCCAACATAAAGCAGCTCTAATACTTTGATGTTTATTAGCAACCATTTGAGCACCATTTCCACTTCCACAAATAGTAATACCAAAATCTACTTCTTTATTTTCAACAGCCTGAGCAACCGGATGAATAAAATCAGGATAATCTACACTTTCATAAGTATCGGTTCCAAAATTAACAACAGAATAACCTCTTTTTTTTAAAAGTCTTACAATTACATTTTTATAATGTGTTCCAGCATGATCATTACCAATAGCTATTTTCATTTTATAAGTTTTTAGAATTTAATATTCAAATTTACACTTAAAATTGTTTATGAACATAATTAATAACTATTGTTAATTAATATTTATAATCATTTAATAATTAGTAATGTAATAAAAATATAAAATGTTAATGTTTTATCAATTAAAACTGATAACATTTATTTTTATTTACAAAAAAAGGGTTATAGTAACTTTAAAAAATATTTTCCTAAAAAACTTATTACTTTTTTATATAATATTATTAACATAAAAATAGATACTTTTTAACTAAATAATAAATATAATTATGAAAATTATTGGTTAATAAATCATATTAACAATATGTTTACTACTTAAGTTATACTTTTGATTTACAAATAGGTTATATATAAAAATATTAATAATAAAATGTTTACTAATTCTTAAGAAGTTAAAATCAAAATTTATATTATACTTTTTATAGCTGCTATTAACAAGCTATAATAACAATCAATTTATTTTTAAAAAATTTAATAAAAAAAATTATATAATTATAAATGTTAACAACTTATATTTAATTGGTGGTAGCCCTAATACTGTTAAGTAAAGCTTTTTTATTAATTTTTATTACCTTTATTCAAAATATTGTAAATTAGCGGACTAAACTATGAATTAAGAAACTTAAATCCCTTATGTTATGAGAAAAAATTACACATTATTATTATTGATTTTTTGCACATATATTGCACAAAGTCAAACTATTACAACTATTGCCGGAAATGGATCTTCAGGTTTTTCAGGTGATGGAGGATTAGCAACTACTGCTAAATTAAATTTACCTTTTAATCTAACTTTTGATAAATCTGATAATATTTACATTGCAGATACTTATAATAATAGTATTAGAAGAGTAGATAATGAATCGGGTATTATTACTACTGTTGTTGGAACAGCTGATAAAAAAATAGGTAGTGATTTAAAAACGCCAACAGGTTTAACATTTGACAATTACAATAATTTGTATGTAGCAGATTTAGCTAATTTACGTATAAGAAAAGTAAACCTAGACACAGGTAGTGCAATAACTTTAGTTGGTGAAAAATCAGAAACAGAATTTCCAAATATTAATGCACCATTAGGTGGTCCATTTAATGTAGTTTTTGATAAGGTTGGTAATTTATATATTTCAGTAAATAGTGATAGTAAAGTAGAAAAAGTTGATTTTTCTACCGGAAAAGTAACTACAATTGCCGGTACAGGTGAAGTTGGTTTTTCTGGTGAGGGTTCATTAGCTACTACCGCAAAATTAGCTAATCCTACAGGTCTAGCTTTAGATGGAAAAGGAAATTTATTTATTTCTGATAGTGGTAATGAACGTATAAGAAAAGTAAATTTATCAACTGGTATAATTACAACTATTGCCGGTACAGGTGAAACAGGATTTATTGGTGATGGTGTTGAGGCTACTAAAGCACAATTAGCAAATCCATTAGGTTTAGCTATTGATAATAATGGAGATTTATATGTGGTTGATAGAGGTAATAACCGTGTAAGAAAAATTAATATGTCAACCGGATCAATTAGTACAGTTGCCGGTACAGGAGAATCAGGGTTTTCTGGTGATGGCGATTTAGCTAAAAATGCTCAATTGGCAAATCCTACCGGTTTAGCTTTTAATGCTGCTGGAGATTTATATGTAGTAGATAGAGGTAATAACCGTATTAGAAAAATTTCTGGACTTGCTAGTTCAAGGGCTACAGAAGATTTATCTTTAGCCGCTAGTATAAATATTTATCCAAATCCTAGTACTGATAAAATTACAATTGAATTAAAAAATAATCTTGAATTAAAAAGTACAACTTTATTTGACGTAACAGGTAAACAGGTAAAAGTAAATATGAATGATAAAACATTAAATGTTTCTAAATTACCTAGAGGTATTTATGTACTTAAATTAGCAACATCTAACGGATCATTTGAACAAAAAGTAGTACTTGAATAATATAATATTAAAATATAAAACAAAAAAAACCTCGATATAAGTATCGAGGTTTTTTTTGTTTTTTTAAAATAAGTAATAATTAATAATGTCAAAAAAAAGATATCAACGTAAAAAAAAAGGTAATGTAATTAAAGACTTATCGGCTAAAATTTTAAAAACTTTAAATAAAAACTCACAACAATCTCTCAATTATAAGCAAATATCTGCAAAAATTGATATTACTGATGCTAATGGAAAACAACAAATCCTACAGAAATTAGAAGAGTTAAAACTAAAAAAGAGAATAGAAGAAACGGAAAGAGGAAAATATAAAATTATTCAAAATGAGCATTACCATATAGGTATATTAGATGTTACTTCTAATAAAAATGCATATTTCATAACTGACAGTTTAGAGCATGATGCTTTTATACCTACCATTAATTTAAATAGAGGATTAGATGGAGACACTGTAAAGGTATATGTTTATAGAAGAAGAAATAACGACAAGTTTGAAGGTGAGGTAATAGAAATAATAAAAAGAGCAAAAACTGAATTTGTTGGTGTTTTGCAAATGAGTAAAAATTTCGGATTTGTAATACCGGATAACTATAAAATGTATGCCGATATTTTTATTTCTAAACAAAATATTAATGGTGCAATTGATGGTGATAAAGTACTAGCCACTATAACTGATTGGCCTGAAAATTCTAAAAATCCGTTTGGCAAAATTAAAACAGTTTTAGGTAAACCCGGTGAACATGATACAGAAATTCATTCCATTTTATTAGAGTATGGCTTACCATATAAATTTCCTTTAGAAGTTGAACTAGAAGCTGACAAACTGTCTACGGAAATTTCTTCGAATGAAATTGCTAAGCGTAGAGATATGCGTAAAACAACAACTTTTACCATAGATCCTAAAGATGCAAAAGATTTTGATGATGCTTTGTCTTTTAAAACCTTAGAAAACGGAAATTATGAAATAGGTATTCATATTGCTGATGTCTCTCATTATGTACAACCTGATACAATTTTGGAAGAAGAAGCTTATCAAAGGGCAACCTCTGTATATTTGGTGGATAGAGTAGTACCCATGTTGCCTGAAGTATTATCAAATGGAGTTTGTTCTTTACGTCCCAATGAGGAAAAATTAACCTTTTCAGCCGTTTTTGAAATGGACAATAAAGCACATATTATTAATCAATGGTTCGGTAGAACTGTTACCTATTCAGACCAACGGTTTGCTTATGAAGAAGCTCAAGAAATAATTGAAACAAAAAAGGACATCATTCCAAAAGAAATTTCTATTATAGGAGAAAGTTATACCGTTAAAAAAGAGATAGTTGAAGCCACCTTAAAATTAGATGAGCTAGCTAAAAAACTAAGAAAACGAAGGATGCAACAAGGTGCAATAACCTTCGATAGGGTTGAAGTGAAGTTTAATTTGAACGAAGAATCTGAACCTGTTGGAGTATATTTTAAAGAATCTAAAGATGCTAATAAACTTATTGAGGAGTTTATGTTATTAGCCAATAAAAAAGTAGCCGAATTTATTGGAAGAAATAAAAATGGATCTCCAACAAAAAACACTTTCATTTATAGAGTTCATGATGAGCCGGATACAGAAAAATTAGCTGGATTACAGCAAATCATCAATAAATTTGGATATAAAATTGACACTAAAACCAAAGAAACCACTTCAGATTCTTTGAATAAATTATTGAATGACGTGCATGGTAAACCTGAAGAAAATATGATTGAAACCTTAACTATTCGTTCTATGAGTAAGGCGGTTTATACTACAGATAATATTGGGCATTATGGATTAGCATTCGATTATTACAGCCATTTTACATCGCCAATACGTCGTTATCCAGACGTCATGACACACAGATTATTACAGCATTATTTAGATAGTGGTAAGTCTCCTAAAGCCGAACCATATGAAAAGAAATGCGAACATGCCAGTGAACGTGAAATGATGGCGGCAAAAGCAGAAAGAGATTCTATAAAGTATATGCAAGTTAAATATATGCAAGATCATCAAGATCAAGAATTTAAAGGTGTGATTTCGGGAGTTACTGAATGGGGTATTTATATTGAAATCATTGAAAATAAATGCGAAGGTATGGTCCGAACACGAGATATTAAAGATGATTATTATATATATGATGAAAAACAATATGCCTTAGTTGGACAAGCCACTAAAAATTTATTACAATTAGGAGATGAAGTAACAGTTAAAGTTAAAAACACAGATTTAGAACGTAAACATTTAGATTTCTATTTAATAAATGATTATTAGTAAATATATATATAGTTTTCTATTTTTATTATCCTCAGTTTTTATTGTTTCTGCACAAACGGATTATCCTATTTTAAATGAAATAGTAACTGATCAGGCTCAGATATTTTCTAAGGATCAACTAGTAGGTTTACGTGATAAATTAACAAAATTTGAATCAGAATCCACCAACCAGATCGTTGTACTTACCATTGATAATTTACATGAAGAACCCATTGAAACATTTGCTTATGAGGTTTTTAATAAAAATAATTTAGGACAAATAGAAAAAGATAATGGACTGTTAATTTTATTCGCCAAACAAGATAGAAAAGTCCGCATTGAAGTAGGAGGAGGCTTAGAACCTTATATAACAGATGCTTTTGCTAGAAGAATTATCGAAACCATCATGATTCCTGAGTTTAAAAATGAAGATTATTATAAAGGAATTGATAAGGCCACGGATGTAGTCATTGGGTTAATAAATACTAGTGATGCAAGAGAGGAATTTAGGCAACAGATAGAGAATGAGTCTAAAACCCCATGGTTCATTAAATTAATTTTTACTCTATTTACTTCAATTTTTATTAGCTTAGGAGTTTATTTTTTTTACAAAATTTATACTAATTTTATTGAAATATTTAGAGGAATATTTATTGGTAAATTAGGTGTTGCAAAATCAATTTTATTGATTATTTCTGCAACATTATCTTTGTTGATGATACTACCTTTTATTTTTATGCCAATGGCGGGAATGGTATTAATTAATGAAATAGACACGAGCCGTTTCAGTTTTTTAATTGATAATATTCAGTTTACAATAATAATATTTATTAGTATTCTTTTTGGACTAGCCATAGTATTAGCCTTGCTTAAAATATTAATCAAAGGAAAAGAAAATTTTAAACTCTCTTTTTTTAATACTGATGCTAAATATTATAGCAAAACATTTTCGTCAGGAGGTTCACATTCAATATCATCCGATAGTAGTTCATCATCATCATCTAATTCAAGTAGTTTCTCAGGAGGCGGAGGCAGCTCAAGCGGTGGTGGTTCCAGTGGTAGCTGGTAATAATAAAGCTTATCATTTGGTTATTTGTGCTCATTAGTTGTAAATTGCATTAAAATTAAAAATTATGAAACATTTATTATACTTATTTATGCTTTGCAGCACCATTTTTTATGCTCAAGACAGAACACAAAATTTAGGAGATTTTAACGAATTAAAAATTTTTAACGGATTAAGTGTAGATATTGAAAAGTCAGATAAAGCGTCTATAGAAATTTCAGGAGTAAAAACCAATAATGTTATTGTAAAAAATGTGAATGGAATACTAAAGTTATCTTTGAAATTTCCTGAAAGTTTTAATCCTGACAAAGTAAAGGTGAAAGTTTACTATAATCAAGATTTAGAAATTTTAGACGCCAATGAAGGTGCTGCTATTTTCTCAGAAGACCCTATTAAACAAGAAAGTTTAACAGTTAAAACACAAGAAGGGGCATATATTCGCATGTCAATTGAGGTTAAATATTTGTCTGTAAAGGCAGTAACAGGAGGAAGTATAAAGCTAACAGGAAATACTGTAAATCAAGATGTTGATGTTACTACCGGAGGTGTTTATGAGGCTTATGACCTAATTTCTGAGGATACTGATATTATTGCAGCATCAGGAGCTAATGCCCAAGTAAATGTGTCTAATCAATTAGAAGCTAAAGTTCGTTTTGGGGGTCGTATTTACTATAAGGGTAATCCAGAAAAGGTTAGTACTAGAAAGGTAATGGGTGGTATTATTATTAATAAAGGATAGGCTTTTGTTATTACTATAATTATTTAATTAGTACCTTTGTTTTTTAAAAATTAATAAGATGATAGCAACAACAATATTTTTAGGATGGTTAGGAGGACAAGAGGTTATTATTATAGCTATAATAGTTTTACTGTTGTTTGGTGGAAGAAAAATACCGGAATTAATGAAGGGCTTAGGTGGCGGAATAAAAGAGTTTAAAAAAGCCAGCAAAGAAGAAAAATCCGAAGAAGAGAAAGATAAAATTACTGACTAATTTACAACATTAATCATTATAAAAAAGACGCATCACATAAATTATATGATGCGTCTTTTTTGTGATTTAAAAAGGTATTATTCTTCCTTTCCTCTTTTCTTATTTTCTGCTTTTTTCATGGCCTCTCCAATTTGATTACTTGCTGAAAATGAAGCCACCATGTTATTTAGCATATCACTACCGGCTTGCGGTGAATTCGGTAATAAAATTAAATTAGAATTTGTGTGTTCACCAATAGATTGTAAGGTGTCGTAATGCTGAGTTACTACAATTAATGCAGAGGCTTCTTGAGAGTTGATACCTACTTTATTTAGTACTTCAACAGATTCCTCTAAACCACGAGCAATTTCCCTACGCTGATCTGCAATACCCTGTCCTTGTAGTCGTTTACTTTCGGCTTCAGCTTTGGCTTTTTCTACAATTAAAATTCTTTGTGCATCACCTTCATATTGTGCAGCTGTTTTTTCACGATCTGCAGCATTAATTCTATTCATTGCCACTTTTACTTGAGCATCAGGGTCAATATCAGTCACTAAAGTCTTGATAATATCAAAACCATAGTTCAACATGGCATCCTGGAGTTCAGTTTTAACGGCATTGGCTATATCATTCTTTTTTACAAAAACGTCATCCAATTTCATTTTTGGTACTTCGGCACGCACTACATCAAATACATAACTCGTAATTTGATCATGTGGATATTCTAATTTATAAAATGCTTCATAAACCTTATCTTTAATAATAACATATTGCACAGAAACCTTAAGTTTTACAAAAACATCATCTAATGTTTTAGTTTCAACGATTACATCTAATTGTTGAATTTTTAAACTTACTTTACCTGCAATTTTATCAAAAATTGGAATTTTTAATTGAAAGCCCGAATGCCTGATACTTTGAAATTTACCAAACCTTTCAACTATAGCAACAGTTTGTTGTTTTACGATAAATATTGATGCAAAAAATATTAATAATCCGATAAAAATATAAGGCATATAACCTAAGAACACTTCCATAATTTTTTAGTTTTTATTTTATTAACTGTTTTAAGTGGTTAAAGTTAATGATTAAAAAATATATTACTTAATTTTGATAAAATTAGTTTTATAAAAATGAAAAAAATAATAGGTATTATTTTATCAATAATTACGGTTATAATTATTGGCTATTTTTTATTTGTGTATTATGCAACTTTCAGTGATGGATTCAGATCTGGAGAACTGATAAAAATAAGCCATAAAGGGGTATTATTTAAAACTTGGGAAGGAGAAATTAGTCAAGGTGTATCAGAATCTCAACGTTTTAGTTTTTCTGTAGAAAGTTCAGACAAAGAGGTTATAGATCTATTAATAGACCTACAAGGACAAGAAGTAAAACTGACCTATATAGAACGCTTTGCAACATTCCCCTGGTTGGGAGATACTAAGTATTACGTAACCAAGGTGGAAAGAACGAAGATAGAGTAACCTTTTAGAATTGTAATACGAGTTTTTTAATAAGGATACCTTTGTCAGTCTTTAATTTTAAATAATACAAGCCATCACTAAGTGATTCTAAAGCTAAATGCTTTTTGTTAGATAGATTGGTAAATTCTTTTAATTTTTTACCATTAACTGCATATATTTCAATTTTTTCTAAGCTCAGATTTCCTGTATTATTTAAAAATATTTTTCCGGTACTAGGATTAGGGTAAACAGAAAGGCTGTGTGCTATATTTTGATCATTTAACGCAAGCACTTGTTGAAGTGTAAATTTAAAAGTTCCAACAATTTGATTTGAAAAAGGAGCGGTATTTTCTAAACTACTTATGTTTTGTGCGGGGTTAGTATCATCATTATCCGAAGCATAAGTTGTACCATTGTCTGTACCTGCGTCTGTGGCATGTACATCTATAGTAATTGACTGTTGCCAATCATTATTATTATCAGTCATTTTTAAATTATTTACTTGAGCCACCCAATCTGGACTTGGAGCAATCATTGTAATTAAACTAACCAAAGGAAAATTCATATCAAACTCAATATCATTAATAGTAATTGTTCCGGGACCGGTATTTAATCCGGAGCCTTCAATGATTTTATAAGTGTTACCATTAGATATACTTGCATTTATTTCTTGTGTAATAGTGGTATTGTTCCCATTTTCAGCAACTTGTTCTACACCATCAGTAGCTGGTTGACCAATTTCAAAAAAGGAAATCGTATTGTTATGACTTGCACCAATTAATGCCGACCAATGGGCTAATCCGGTAGGATAATCTGTTGAGTGAGTTGAGCTACTCCAATTACTTATAAATTCAATTTTATAAACAGCTTTTTGAGCGTGTGAAGGAATCCAAAAAAGTAAACAAAGTCCAAAATAAAAAAATTGTTGTAACATAGTTTGAATAGTTAGGGGTGTCTATCTAATGGTAGACGTTCTAACTTTCAATTACTTACAAATTTTATCATCCCGCAAGGTTTTCAAAACCTTGCAGGTATTAAATGTGTCCAAACTATAGCTACAAGGTCAAAAAAAGACCTTGCCAGCTAATTCAGTTAACCTCTAGAGGCTCTCAAAAGCTTTCCTATTCTTTTAATGGTTTCTTTTTTTCCGATAAGCTCCATAATATCATACAGGTGAGGGCCTTGCATAGCACCTACCAAACTTAATCGCAGTGGTTGCATTACTTTACCAAAGCCTAAATCTTTAGATGTTATCCACTCTTTTATAACATTTTCCAAATTTTGGGATGAAAAATCATCAACGGGTCTTAATACCTCAACCAATTCATTCATTATCGAGTCAGTTTCCACTTTCCATGATTTTTTCACGGCTTTTTCATCGTAAGTTATAGGTGCTTCAAAAAAGTAACATGATAAATTCCAGAAGTCAGAAATAAAAGTTGCTCTTTCTTTGATTAAGGAAATGATTTTTATAACATAGCTCATTTCAAGTTGAACTTTAGACGCTTTCAAGGATTCTAAAAATAAATCTGCCAACGCTTTATCACTTTTTAATTGTAAATATTGATGGTTAAACCATTTTGCTTTTTCAGGATTAAATTTGGCACTAGCTTTGCTAACATGTTCTAAACTAAATACTTTAATCAATTCTTCTAAGGAATATATTTCTTTTTCAGAACCATTACCTTCGTTCCAACCTAATAAAGCTAACATGTTTACTACTGCTTCAGGAAAATAGCCGTCCTCTTTGTAACCACGTGAAACATCATCTTGGTCTTGCCATGCTAATGGAAAAACAGGAAACCCTAATTTATCACCATCTCGTTTACTCAATTTACCCTTACCTTCTGGTTTTAAAATCAATGGTAAATGTGCAAATTCTGGAGCTTTCCAGTCGAAAGCTTTGTATAATAAAACGTGTAAAGCCAGTGAAGGAAGCCATTCTTCTCCACGAATTACATGGCTTATTTCCATCAAATGATCATCTATTATATTAGCCAAGTGGTAAGTGGGCATTCCATCTGATTTGAAAAGAATTTTGTCATCTAATACATTGGTATCAATAGTAATTTCTCCTCTAATAATATCGTTTAATATTAATGTTTCATTTTCGGGAGATTTAAATCGTATTACAAACTTTTCTCCTGCATTTATTCGTAGTTGGACTTCATCCGCGTTAAGCGATAAAGAATTATCTAATTTTAATCTGTTATGCCAATTGTAAATAAAAGTTTTGCCTTTAGTTTCATGATCCTTTCTATGAAAATCTAATTTTTCAGCAGTGTCAAAAGCATAATACGCTTGGCCTGAATTTATCAATTTATCAATAAATTTTTTATAAACACCCTTTCGTTCAGACTGTCTATAAGGACCAAATTCACCGCCTATATTCGGGCCTTCGTCAAAAGGTATATTTAACCATTTTAATGAATCAACAATATATTGTTCTGCTCCTTCAACATATCTATTTTGATCTGTATCTTCAATGCGCAAAACAAAAGTGCCTTTATGTTTTTTAGCGAATAAATAATTAAATAATGCCGTTCTAACACCTCCAATATGTAATGGACCTGTTGGACTGGGAGCAAATCTTACGCGTACTTTGTTAATCATTTTGTTAAAATTAGAGTGCAAAGATAGTATTTGACAATGAAAATAGTATTTTTGAGTTCAATTATGTTTTACTTAAGATTCCGGATTAAGCTGTAAAGGTCAACAAAACTGCTACGAATAGAGTCTAAGATTAAATTGATAAATGATAAATAAAATCACAATTACTTTTATAGTGCTGTTAGTTTCTTTAAATGGCTTTACCCAAAATGAAAAAGTTGAAATTTCTAACCGTGAATTAAGAAAGGGGCGACCAAACTATATTGGAATTACAATGGGCTTAGGTGGTGCAAGTTTAAGAGATTTTGCAACTTCTCCGCTATTTTATTATGGCACCCCTTTTTATTTATCGTTGTCAAATATTAGATATGATGATAAAAGAGAATCTGAAAAGGGCTTCAGCTATACTTTTGGTAATTACAACAGTAATTTTAACAACCATTCGGACATTAGCAAAGTTTATACTTTTTCGCTCTTCTATTCGCAACTATATCAACTAAATAATTGGAGTTCTGATAAATGGAATGTAAAAATCGGAGGATTATTTAATACTACTGCTAATCTTAGAGTTAATAGGTCGTTTATGAATAATGAGATAGGCTATGAAATAATTCCAACTTTATTTGGCTCCATTAAAGTAACAAGAGATATAAGCCGATATAAAACTAAAACTAAAATTTTTTTGTTTATTAAATATCAATTAAAGCCAAAATCGAGAAACTTAGCTTTTAAAGTTAATGTGGGATTATTAAATAGTGCTTATAGAAATGGATTTGTATATACTGGGCAATCGTATATTTTAAACAAGCCAAAAGCTTTTGACGATTATCAATTTAAATTTTTTTCCGGGTTTAGAATGAGTACTGTTTTAGATTATACTGTTGCATTGAAAAATAAGAATAAAATACAGTTTTCTTATTTATGGGATGCTTATAAAACAGGTGGCGACATTAATAAATTCGAAATGGCTCAACATATGTTTAAGTTCACACTGCTATTTAATACCAATAATAAATAATTATGAAAATGTTAGTAGCTTTTATGGCATTACCTTTACTCTTTTCTTGCGAAAATGTCTTGTTTGAAGAGGATATGGCATCAGCTAATCCTAAAGTTAATTTTAACTATCTATGGGATCAATGCAATGAAAAATATTCATATTTCGAATTAAAAAACATCAATTGGGATGATGTAAAAACTAAATACGAGGCAAAATTATATGATGGTATGTCTCAAGATTCCTTATTTAACGTGTTAGGGGCAATGTTATCAGAATTAAAAGATGACCATACCAATCTAATTTCTAACTTTAATGTTTCTCGCTTTGGAGTAAAATATTTAGGTCAAGACAATTTTGATTGGCGAATTATTGAAGATCATTATTTGAATCGAGATTATTATATTTCCGGACCATTCAAACATAATTTTATTGAGAATGGAGAAATTGGTTATATTCGTTTTGCTTCATTTCCTGGTACAGTTGATGATGCCAATTTAGGATTTGTTTTAAACAGATATAAAAACACAAAAGGACTTATTTTAGACTTAAGAGAAAATGGAGGTGGAGCAGTTCGCGATGTGTTTAATTTACTAAGTCGGTTTGTTGAAAGTAAGACCTTGGTTAATTATTCAAGAATAAAAACTGGACCGGGACATAATGATTTTTCAGAAGATAAGCCGGTTTATGTTACTCCTTATGAGGGTATAAGATATAAAAATAAAGTAGCCGTTTTAACTGATAGAGGTACGTATAGTGCGGGTTCTTTTACTTCACTTGCAACAAAAGCACTGCCAAGTATGATTCTTATTGGAGATACAACCGGAGGTGGACTCGGTTTACCAAACGGAGGGCAACTCCCCAATGGATGGCATTATAGATTTTCTATTACACAAGCTTTAACATTGGATAAAAGTCCGGATTATGAAAACGGAGTTCCTCCAGATATTAAAGTCCTTTTTAATTGGAATGATTTAACTAAGGATGAAATTATAGAACGCACAATCTTAGAGTTACAATAAATTTTGTAGTTTAAAGGTTTAGAGTATAGAACATAAGAAGAAATAATATTGAACAACTTTAACAACATACAACATAAATTACAAGAGTTCATTAAAAAATACTATACTAATGAACTCATTAAGGGCATTATTCTATTTTCCGCCTTCGGCCTGTTGTATCTTATTATTACCTTATTTATAGAATATTTTTTATGGCTAGCACCCAACGCAAGAAGTGTTCTATTCTTCGTGTTTATAGGTGTTGAGCTAAGCTTACTTATTAAGTTTATAGCCATCCCTATTGGTAAATTATTTGGTCTGCAAAAAGGGATAACAGAAACAGATGCTTCTAAAATCATTGGTGATCATTTTTCAGAAGTAGATGATAGACTTATTAATGTTTTGCAATTGAATCAAAATATAGAGCATTCAGAATTATTATTGGCAAGTATTGAACAGAAATCGGCGGTATTGCGGCCTATTCCCTTTAAGAATGCTATTAATTTTAAAAGCAATACAAAATATTTAAAGTATTTATCTATTCCATTGTTGATTTGGTTGTTTGCTTATCTTACGGGGAACAATTCCATTTTTAATGAAAGCTTACATAGGGTAGTTAATTATAAAACGGCGTATGAACCTCCCGCTCCTTTTTCATTTCTGATTATGAATGATACCTTAGAAAGCATTGAAGGTCTACCTTTTAATTTATTGGTAAGGACTGAAGGAGATTTTATTCCTGAAAACATAAACATAAATTTTAATAATGAAAAATATCTATTAAAGGATAATAATGGACTGTTTTCTTATGCATTTGGAAATTTAAAAGAACCCATTTCTTTTTATTTAGAAGCCAATGGCGTGCGATCTAGATCATATCAGTTGGTTGTGGTAGAAATACCGTCGGTTACCGGTTTTGAAATGCAGATGAATTACCCTGCTTACACTAATAAAAGAGATGAACGGATAAAAAATACTGGAAACGCGGTAATTCCTGAAGGCACAAAGATAACTTGGAATATTACTACAAAATCGACAGATTCGATGAGGTTTGTAAGCGAGCGTATTGAGGTGATAGGTTTAAAATCAGATCATATTTTTTCAATTACAAAACAGGTTAAAAATAAATTGAACTATCAGGTTACCACATCAAATATAAATTTAAAAGATTATGAAAAACTGAATTATACTATTGAAGTTATAAAAGATGAACATCCAAAGATTACCATAAAATCAGATATAGATTCTGTAAGCAGAGGAGCGGTGCAATTTGCTGGGCAGTTGAGTGATGATTATGGATTAAAAAGATTGCAATTGGTTTATTATTTTGAAGATGATAAAGAAACTATAATTAAACAACCTATTAAGATTAATCGGTCAACCTTTGAAGAGTTCTATTATGTTTTTGCACCTGAGAATTTAAAGATAGATCAAGGAAAAGCCTATGAGATGTATTTTGAGGTTTTTGATAATGACGGGATTAATGGAAGTAAATCTACTAAAAGTAAACGATTTACATATTATAACAAAACCCAACAAGAAATTACAGATGATTTGTTAAAAGAGCAAAAGAAAACGCTTGAAGAATTAAATAAGACGACCAAAGACACAGAAAAGTTAAGTAAGGAATTGGATGAATTCTCCAAAAAAATTAAAAAGAAACCAGAACTGAATTGGAATGATAAGAAAGAATTAGATCAATTTTTAAAACGACAAGAGCAATATCAAGAAATGCTTGAGAAAAATACTGAGCAGCTCAAGGAAAATTTGGACGAACAAGAAATGAATAATGAAGACACTTCTATTAAAGAGAAAAAAGAAGAACTTAAAAAACGCATAGAAGAGGCACAAGAATTACAAGAAAAGAATGACTTATTGGAGCAATTGAAGAAGGTGTCTGAAAAATTAGATAAAGAACAAATGTTAAATAAGCTAGATAAATTAAGCGAACAAAATAAACAAGAAAAACGCTCTTTAGAAAGGTTATTAGAATTGTCTAAGCGGTTTTTTGTAGAAAAAAAGGCAGTTCAGATTTCTAAAAAATTGGATTCATTATCTAAAAAACAAGAAAATCAATCTGAAAAGGAGCAGAATAAAGCAAAAGATCAAAAAAAATTAAATGAACAATTTGATGACATAAAAAAGGATCTTAATGAGTTGAATAAGCAAAATAAAAATTTGGCTCAACCCATGACTTTTCCAGACACAAAAACAGATGAAAAGGCTATTGAAGAATTAATGAAACGGGCTGAAGATAAATTAGAGGAACAAAACGCAGAGGATACGGAAAAAAATAAGTCTAATCAAAAAGAAAAACTAAAAAAAGAAGCTAAGCTTAATCAAAAGGCTGCGTCAAAAAAAATGAAGCAATTAAGTAAAAAGATGAACGGAGCTATGATGGAGATGCAGGGAGAAATGCTTCAGGAAAACATAGATGACTTAAAGGCGATTTTAGAAAATTTGTTGACTTTTTCTTTTGACCAAGAGCAATTGTTAATGTCTTTTGATGGGGTTGATGCTGCTCATGCTGAATTTCCTAAAAAATTGAAGAAGCAGCAAATCATCAAAGAAAATTTTGAACATATTGATGATAGTTTGTATACACTTTCTTTACGTCTACAAAAGTTATCCTCTAAAATTCAGAAAGATTTAACAGAAGCACACTATAATTTGGGGAAATCTCTCGAAAATATTGCGGAAAACCGAATACATGAAGGCAGATCTAATCAACAATACACCATGACTGCAGCTAATAATTTGGCAGACATGTTAAGTGATATGTTAAATAGTATGCAAAACCCCAAGATGGGAGATGGAAAAGGTAAGGGTAAAGGCCAATCTTTTAGCTTACCTGATATTATTAAAAAACAAGGGGAATTAAAGAAAAAAATGGAACAAGGATTAAAGGACGGGGAGGATAAAGGTGAAAAGAAGGGTAAAAATGGAGAACCTAAAAAAGGAGGCGAAGGAGGCACTGAAAAAATGAGTGGAGAACAGTATCAAATCTATCAAGAGCAAAATGCGTTAAAAGAAGCTTTAAAAGAAATGATGGCCAAAGAAGGTAAGCATGGTGCCAAGGGGCAAAGGGCGATTAAACAGATGGAGGCTCTGGAGAAACAGTTATTGGATAAAGGGTTTAACAATCAGGTTTTACAGCAAATGCTACAATTGGAGCATGAGTTATTGAAACTAGAAAATGCAACTTTAGAGCAGGGTAAAGACAATAAAAGAAAATCCAATACCAGTCTTAAGGAATTTGATCAACGAAATATACCAAAGATTAAGGGAGATACCATCTACTTTAATAATAGCGAAATTTTAAACCGCAAACCGCTACCCTTGCGGAATGATTATAAAAGGAAGGTGCAACAATATTTTAAAGAGAAGGTAAATAATGATTGAATTTAATTTTCAAAAAAAATTCACTTTTAATTATCAAGACTTGTTAAGTGATTGGATATCAAGAGCTATAGTGTCGGAAAAACATAAGGAAGGAGATCTTAATTATATCTTTTGTTCTGATGACTATTTACTTGAGTTAAATATTAAACATTTGAAACACAATACGTTAACGGATATTATTACTTTTGATTATAGTCTTTCAAAACTGATAAACGGTGATATTTTTATTTCAATTGATAGGGTCCGTGAAAATGCCACAATATATAACATTTCATTTGAAGAAGAACTACACCGAGTTATGATTCATGGTATACTTCACTTATGTGGATATACAGATAGGGAGAAAGAAGAAAAGGACATAATGCGTAATAAAGAGGATTATTACCTATCTTTGCGAACTTTTTAGCAGGATTTAAATGATGTTGATAAAACTTATCTTGCTCAATGGTGTAAGGAGGTATTTCTTAATTATATTTTAACAATGTTCCACGTGAAACGTTTTTGCTAATGCACAAAATTTCTTAAATTTTATAATGAGTATTTTTGAAAACACATATGATGTAATAGTGGTTGGTGGTGGTCATGCTGGTAGTGAGGCTGCTGCTGCTAGTGCCAATTTGGGTGCAAAGACATTGTTGATTACAATGAATTTACAAAACATTGCTCAAATGAGTTGTAATCCCGCTATGGGTGGAATCGCAAAAGGACAAATTGTACGTGAAATTGATGCTTTAGGGGGTTATAGTGGTATCGTTTCTGATAAGTCGGCTATTCAATTTAAAATGTTGAACAAATCAAAGGGTCCTGCTATGTGGAGTCCAAGAGTTCAAAGTGACCGAATGCGTTTTGCTGAGGAATGGAGATTGATGCTAGAGCAAACTGAAAATTTAGATTTTTTTCAGGACATGGTTAATGGTTTGATTGTAGAAGATGGTGTAATTAGTGGAGTTAAAACTACGTTGGGGTTGACTATTAAATCGAGATCTGTTGTGTTAACTGCAGGTACATTTTTAAATGGGTTAATTCACATAGGTGATAAAAATTTTGGAGGTGGTAGGGCTGGAGAAAGTGCTTCTATCGGGATAACTGAAGATTTAGTTAAATTTGGCTTTAAGTCTGGAAGAATGAAAACGGGTACACCACCTAGAGTTGATGGTAGATCATTAGATTATTCTAAAATGACGGAGCAGCCAGGAGACGACATTCCAGAGAAATTTTCATATACTAATATAACAAAGCCGTTAAGCTTACAGCGTTCATGTTATATGACTTATACCAGTCAAGAAGTACATGATTTGTTACGAACTGGTTTTGATAGATCTCCTATGTTTAATGGTCGAATAAAAAGTGTAGGACCTAGGTATTGTCCATCTATTGAGGATAAGATTGATCGTTTTGCAACAAAGGATAGACACCAGTTATTTATTGAGCCTGAAGGTTGGAATACGGTTGAGGTTTATGTAAATGGATTTTCAACGTCATTACCAGAGGATATTCAAGCAAAGGCTTTGCGTAAGGTGGCTGGATTTGAACATGTAAGGTTCTTTCGTTTTGGTTATGCTATTGAGTATGATTATTTTCCTCCTACACAATTAACACACACTTTAGAAACTAAATTGGTACAGAATTTATTTTTTGCCGGACAAATAAATGGAACTACAGGTTATGAAGAAGCGGCGGCTCAAGGATTAATGGCCGGTATCAATGCGGCTTTAAAAATTCAAGAAAAAGCTCCTTTTTTATTAAAGCGAAATGAAGCTTATATTGGCGTGTTAATAGATGATTTGATTACCAAAGGTACGGAAGAACCGTATAGAATGTTTACCTCAAGAGCGGAGTATCGAACATTATTAAGGCAAGACAATGCCGATTTAAGGTTAACGCCTTTATCTTTTAAATTAGGATTGGCGTCTCAAGAGCGGATGAACCGTGTGTTAGAAAAACAGGAAAAGACAGATGCTTTTGTCGCTTATTTACGAGAGACAAGCATCAAGCCGGAAGATGCAAATCCTATTTTGAGCAATAAGGAATCTGCGGTAATTGCTCAATCAATGAAAATGTTTAAGATTGCAGCCAGACCGCAAATTGATTTTAATGATGTGCGTCAGTTTCCTGGGGTTAATGATTTTATTATTGATAATAACATAGACAATGAGATTGTTGAACAAGCTGAAATTCATGTTAAATATGCGGGATATATAGAAAAGGAAAAGAACAATGCAGATAAACTAAATCGGTTAGAAAATATATTTATACCTTCTGATTTCGATTACCATAAGGTTAAATCCTTATCGCATGAAGCTAGAGAAAAGTTAAGTACAATTCAACCCACAAGTATATCACAGGCCAGTCGTATTTCAGGGGTTTCACCCAGCGATGTTTCCGTGTTATTGGTTTATTTGGGTAGATAAATGATAGTTCCACGTGAAACAAATTACTAAAACAGTTACAAAGGATAACAATTTAGGAGATGAGGTTGTTTTAAAGCAATATTTATCGTTTTCAGGGATTGTTGTTGTTCTTTTGCCAATTTTATTTTTAATTTTGTTGTTGAATCTTTTCAATAGTTATTTTGCCTTTTTATTTTTAATATGTGCTCCTATTTTAGGAATGAATTTCGAATATGTGATTTGTAAGAGCTATCAAAATCGAAGAATATTTAGGACATTTAATTTCCCTCTTTATTCCCAAAACAAATCAATATTGTATCCTGAATATATTACTATAATGCGTCAAGGTTCTTTAGACGGAACAGGAAGCTATTCAAAAAGCAAATGAGTTATCAAAATTACTAAATGTTAGGATTAATAATACTTTAAAAACATAGTTCCACGTGAAACAAATTGACAGATCCCCAATTAATGATAGTAACTTAAAACCATTTATTGCGTGTAGAGATTATACTGTTTCACGTGAAACCTTTTCAATTTTTATAGATGAAATAAATGAGTTGTTGATTACTACGCCTCAACCGATAGAAGAGGAGTTAGGCAAGTATTATGAAAGTGAAGATTACATTTCGCATTCAGACACAAAGAAATCGTTGGTGGATAAGTTGTACCAATGGGTTAGAAATTTTACCATCAAAAAGAAAGTGAAATTGATCAATTCATTTGACAATGAGGAAAAATCAATTTTAGATGTTGGTATGGGTACAGGCGATTTTTTAAGTGCTTGTCAAAATAATGGTTGGCAGGTTACGGGTATAGAGCCTAATGAAAAAGCAAAGGCAATAGCCAATTCAAAACTTAAACTTAAAACACAACATATTTTTAATAGTATAACAGATCTGCAGCTCAGTACTCAACAATCGGCACCTAGCACTTATGATGTAATTACCATGTGGCATGTGTTAGAACATGTGCCAAATTTAACAGCGTATATATCACAGTTAAAATCGCTTTTAAAAACCAACGGCACTTTAATTGTTGCCGTTCCAAATTTTAAAAGTTATGATGCAAAGTATTATAAAGAGTTTTGGGCAGCTTATGATGTACCAAGACATTTATGGCATTTTTCTAAAAAAGCTATTACTGAACTTTTCCTAAAAGAAAATATGGAAGTAGTAAAAATATTACCTATGAAATTTGATTCATTTTATGTGAGCCTACTTTCGGAAAAATATAGAACGGGAAGATCAAACTTATTTAAAGCTTTTTTTATAGGATGGCGATCAAATTTTCAAGCAAGATCAACTAAAGAATATTCTTCTCATATTTATGTCATCAAAAATAAGTAATTTACTTGCTGTACATGGAATAGGTTATTTATCAATTGGAGTTAATTATAGAAATTCTTAAAACTGTAAAGGTTATACCATTTTAAAAAGATATTAATTAAGATCTGGCTGCATTCTTAAACATATGGATGGAATGTTACCTAAACGGATCTTTTTTTCTGTTTTAAGCAGCTTTAAGACGTTTGTTTAGGTTTTACAACAATTCCCACACTCTCAATAGAAATCATCATTTATACCGCTTATTATGAGCTGGGGTTTAATAATTTTTATTTATAATAATATTTATAGTGATAGTTCTTATTTATAATAAATTTTTTCGCCTGAACACAAGACTATTTTTATATATTTGCCAAAAATTATAAAACAATAAAAATGAAGAGAATATTTATTTTATTAGCATTTGTAGCTTTGTTAACTTCATGTACACAACAAACAAAAATTGCTTATGTTGATGTGGAAGAATTAATGAAAGAATATAAAGGCACTAAAGAAGCAGAGGCTACTATGAAAGTGAAATCTGAGAAATTAAAGGCTGAATTGGATAGTTTAGTGGGTGGATGGCAGAATAGAGCTAGAATTTATCAAGAAAAATCGCAAGGTATGTCTAATAAAGTTAGAGCAGAACGAGAACAAGTGCTTATGCAGGAGCAACAACAAATAAACCAACGTCAGCAAACTATTCAACAACAAGTGCAGGCTGAAGGACAGAAAAGTCTAGAGGCTCTGTCTAGGGAAATTAACGACTTTGTTAAAAATTATGCTATAGAAAAGGGCTATAATTTCGTTTTAGGTACTACTGGAGATAATGGCACCGTGATGTATGGTGAGGAAAAAGCTGATATTACTGACGATGTTTTGGTACAATTAAACAAATCTTATAAAGCCAAAGAGTAGCGAAAACACAATAACAATTGATAACTTTAGCCTGATAAATTTTTTTATTAGGCTATTTTTTTGTAAAAAACATTTCTTGCTAATACTTAAATATAAAAACTATCGTTATTAAAGCTCTAACCAAGCTTAAACTTAATAATGAAAAATATTTCTTTCTTAGTAATTATCTGGTTTCTTTCGACATCAATATTTGCTCAAACATCTCAAAGTAAATATTTGATTAAATATTTAGAAACTAATACTTCTCAACCCGATTATGGAGTTACTTTCTTAAATGATAATCAATTTATTTATAAATCTCCTAATACAGATAAAATTAATTTGGATAGTGAAAAACTTTCTCCCTCCAATTTATTTATAGCAACCATTGGCATAGAAGGAGACGTAACTGAAAAAAGACAAATTCAAGGTCTACCTACTGATAAGATTACTAAAACCGGAGCGGCATATAGCAATGATTTAAAGACAGTTTATTTTTCTGCTAAAAAATACAGAAAAAAACCAAAAAGAAATGATAAGGAACAATTGTTTATGGCTGATGTAGATGCGGATGGAAATTGGAGTAACATTACTAAATTACCTTTTTCAAATATCAAATATTCTTTTGGAGAACCTGCATTAAGCAATACTGGTAATATATTATATTTTACTTCTGATATGCCTTCAACTTTAGGTGGAGCGGATCTTTTTAAGATAGAGATTAAAAATGACGGTAGCTTTGGTGAACCTCAAAATTTAGGAGCAACCATTAATACAAGCAAACATGAAGTTACTCCTTATATTTCTAAAGATAATATGTTGTATTTCTCATCTAATGGTCATGCAGGATCATTTGGAGGTTTAGACGTATATGTTAGTGATATCAGCAGTAATAATCCAACTGAACCTATCCATTTAGATGCTCCTATTAATAGTGTTAATGATGATTTTGCCTTTATTATAAATGATAATAATAATAGAGGATATTTTTCTTCAAATAGATTACAAGGTAAAAACAACCATGATATCTATTCTTTTTTAGTTGAAGCTATTGCTAAAGACAAAGAGTGTATTCAAGCTATTACCGGTATTGTAAAGGATAAAGAATCTGATGAGGTGATTAAAGAAGCTATCATTACGTTGTTCGATGAAGATAATAATGAAATAGAACAAGTAAAAACAGATGTTGATGGTGCTTATAAACTTACATTAGAATGTAATAAAATGTACACATTAAAAGCATCAGGCGAAACGTATAATACAGAAGAACACATTGTAAATACTGCCAATTATTTAGAAGCACCAACATTAGAAGCTAATAAATTTTTAACCAAAAACACTGATTTAGTAGGCGAAAATGTAGAAACAGTTATTGCCGAGGTTGATCAAAAGAAAGAAGAAACGGTTATTGAAGAGACTATCGAGCAGAATATTGAGGAAGCCACAGACGCTCCTAAAGAAGAAGCTGTACAAAATGTAGTCGGAACTGATAATATGGCTACTAATGATACCGAGGAAGAAGAGCAAGTTGTTGATGAAGCTATGGCTAACAATGAAGTTATAAAAGAAGAAGTTGTTACTCATGTTGAAGAAGTCGTGGCGGAAGAGGAAGTTACTAATACTACTATTGAAGAAGATGAAGCAACGATTAATGCAGTATATTTTGGTTTTGATAAATTTAATATTACAACCAAAGCAGCTAAAGAATTAGATAAGTTAACAACCATCTTAAAAAATAATAGCACCATTCATATAGAAGTGGCTGCCTATACAGATTCAAGAGGTAGTAGTGCATATAATTTAGGATTATCTAAACGTAGAGCCGAAGCGTCAGCTGATTATTTAGTAGCACAAGGTATTGATAGAAGCAGAATTACTACCATAGGACATGGTGAAAGCAAAATGGTTAATAAATGTATTGACGGTATTGAATGTAGTGAGGCAGCTCATGAAAAAAATAGAAGAACGGAATTCTCTTTTATCAATGCTCAAGCCACAACAGAAACCTTTGATAGTAAGCCCTCTGAATCTGTAACAAAAACAGAACAGTATGAAACTCAAGAGGAATCAGTTGAAGTAGTATCTTCAGAAGTTGAAGAGACAATTGAAGTTGAAGAGATCATAGACTCTAATGCAAATCAAGAAGTATCTTCTTCAGATGAAAGCTTTACTGAAATAGGTGATGAACAATTAAAGCTTACGAGTTCAACGGAAGAGGTTACTGATGCGTCAATTGAGACCGACAATATATCCGATAAGGAAGTTCAAAATACGGTGGAGGAGCATATTGAAAGTACGGATGAATTATCTTCTGAAAACAATATTACAAATGAAGTGAAATTAGATGATATTAAGATAGAAGATCAACCCAAAATAGAAGAGACAATAGCTGAAAAAATAGTCGAAGAACCTACTTCTGAACAAGTTGAATCCACAGAACAACCAATACGTTCTGAAATGGGATCCTCTGAAGCAGAACGTAATGAATTTAATGAATTATTAGCACAAGCAGAAGAAGAAAGGAATCAAGAAGTACTAGAAAAAAATGTGACAGATTCCAATAATAATAAAGTTGATCAGTCCCTTGCTACTACAGACAAAAAAAAAATTAACAATACTACAGACCCCAATGAATTATTAGCCCAATTAAAAGCAAATAGTGCTAACCAGAAAACAGAAAATCCTTCTATTGAAGATAAAGTAGAAATTACGCCAACAGTAAAAGAAGTTAAAGCTAAAGTAAACGATGAAACCATCATAGCCGTACGCTCTGTTACTGTTAAAGCCATGCAGAGCAAAAGAGGTAAGTATATAGAAACGCAAAAGGCAAAAAAAATTCAAGCACTTAGGGTAACCTTTAGGGTACAAGAAAATTTTTTAGCAACCTTGGGTTATAAAGATGCTTATGTGGTGATACTATCGCCTGAGGGGAAAGTTGTAAATGAGAAAGGTGTATTTACTTTAGCAGATGGTAGTGATCAAGGATATACAGATGATACTACTATTTATTATAACAATCAAAGTATGAAAGTAGTTATGTTTATTGATAGAATAGTACATAAATTTACCAAAGGTGCATATAAAGTAAATATATTTATTGAAGGAAATTTAGTTGGTTCTAATACGATGAAATTGGTGAGCTAAAAATTACATTAAAATATACACCCCAAAAACGGCCACTAAAAAATATACTGCAATGGTCATTGCCCCTGCATAATCTTTTGCAATCCTTTGTCCGAATAATAAGGCTAACAATACTTTTGAAGCTATAACTGCAGCATAAAGACCAATAGTGCTAGTTCTTGATATATATATCTCAACTATACCCGCTATACATAATAGCCCTACAATGAGTTCGCTTATCATAATGACACCCAGCATGAGTGGAACGCTATTTTTTAGAAAAGTCTTGCTAAAATGTTCTTTTAAAAAGGATAAATTCCCTTTCCAATCGCTTAATTTATCAATACCAGATTGTAAAAAAGTAATCAGTAAAAAAACAAGAATTAATATTTGTGGTGCAAATTTAGTGGCAGTTTGATATAAATGTTCCATTGAATCTCAGTTTATTTTCAAAGATACAAAGCTAAATTTAAAAAGCACAACCAGAAGGTAAAGGCTGTTGTTGCTCTAATGCTATTGCAAAATCTTTTTCTGTAGTAAAGGTTGTAAACCCGCTATCTACAGAACCTTTATACGTTTCAGTTCCATAACCAGAAGTATTCATATGGGCACGAACAATCACAATTTGATCTATAGCAATAGCTACAATTCCTCCAGAACGAATAAAAGGCTGTTCATTTACATGACTGTGACCTAAAACCAAGCTGTACGAAGTCCCCTGACTTCGTACAACAACCAATCACAGATAACATAATGCTTAATATTTTAAATCTTTTTTTGTGTTAATTACTGGATTATCATAATGTATATGTTACTCATAATAATACCTATTTTGATAGAAAAGTGCGAAGTCTGAGGACATTCGCACAAAGCTTACGCATAAAAAAACCACAACTTTCGCTGTGGCTCTAATTTTTATTTTAATAATCTTATTACCAAATTATTCATTTAAATACTTAATATTTCATTTTTAAGAAAGTCTTTTGCTTTAAAAAAAGAAATGAAAGAAGTTATTAAAGTAATTATTAACACAACAAATGATATGATTAATATCCCAATCATTTTCGGATAAAAAAAGATTAAAATTAAAAAGAGGAACATCAAACCAAAAGTCAGGATTAACGTATAAATAACTCTATCTAACAAAACATAACTAATCTCGATTTTATCAGTTAAAAATTTCAATTCATAATAATAATTTAAGCTGGACTTTCTCTTCCCTGAAAAAGGGAAAGATGATTTATATTTTGGATAAACAGAAATATTAACGTCAGAATTTTCAATAATATTTAATTTCTCGTTATTAAATATTAAGTTTTTAATGCGATTTGAATCTTCCGAATTAATTTGTAATATTTTTTTACTAACCACCATTGCTATAACTACCTTCTAATATAAGTTGGTGTGTATTTTTTTCTATCTCGATACTTTGCTTTTTTTAGATTAACAGTTGGTGGTTTATTGAAACGAATTTCTAAATTACCTGAAACCCCTATCATGTCAACACCTCCAATATTTAAAAAAGAAGCATTTGTTTCCATTAGTTTTAAAGCAAAAGGAACTCTATCTCCGTTGTATCCTTTAATTGGTCCTACATTTGCTCCAAAATCAACATTCTTATTTAAATCAACAGAAAAATTACCACCGAGATAACTTTTATTTATATCTACTTCTATTGTTAATGACCTTAAAACATCTTCTAAATTCATTTCATCATTAACATAGGAAATATTTACTATCGTCTTATCAAGTGTTGCTAAAACTTCAATACTTCCAATACTTATGGTGGCTCCTATATTTGTTTTATCCCCAATTCCTAATAACGTTCCTCCATCTTTAGTCTGTGTCCCTATAGATAGATCACCTTCAGCTCTTAAATAAATATTAGTATCCTCATCTACTTTTTGGTTATTATTAAAATTAATATAAATATTTTTCTCTTTATTATAGTATTGACCTTTTCCCGTTCGTACAAAACCTAATGTTCCTTTTTCATCATTATCATCAGGACTATTATTATTACTTCCATCAGCATTTCCGCCATTTTGAGCATACGCAATAGCTTCATCTTGCGAGACTACTTGTCCATTTATTACATATTGACCTGTATTCCAATTGTAAATAGAATCAGCACCACTAGGGTCAGCCCAATATACTGGATTATTATCAAAAGCAGTATAAGTACTCATTGAATGGTGGGTAACTGGATCAATAGTTGTAAATCTTGCTATTGCAGGGTCATAATGTCTATAATCCGTTTCATACATATTAAGACCTAAACTTTCTTCTAATTCAACACCATTATATTTGTAATCCTGTGCAGGATTTGTAGAAGTTGCTACATTATTGAAACTAGCCATTTTAAGACCGAATGGATAGTAATGAGATTCTTCAATAATTTCATTTTGCTCAATGATTCCGTTTTTAAGAACATTGTCAGAATATGACAATCTTACATTCCCTAAGTGGTCAGTATAATTATAAACATATTCAAAATTTCCAGTACCATCTTTCTGTACATACCCTTCTGGCTGTCCAAAAAACTGCAACTCGTCTTGTTCGTAAATAAATCCGTTCGCATATTTTGTTACCGTAGGGGGATTGCCATTTTCAACAACTTCTTTTTGTAATTTAACACCCGTAGCATCATATCTGTATTTAATCATATTGGAAGCACTTCCGAACACAACCTCCGTCGGTAAGTTTAAATGATTATAGCTTATAGAGGTTATTCCTTTATTCGCATCGGTCAATAAATTACCATTGGTATCGTAGGTAAAATCATCCCCTGTATTGGTACCGTCCTTAAAACCGGTTGTGGTTTCTCCTGTATCGGTTACACCCAGCAGTTTATTACCATTGGCTATTCCATAATCATAAACCAGATTATCCATCGTACCAAAACTTGTAGCCCCTATATTGGTATGTCCTTTTCTGTTGAGTGCCGTAATATTTCCGTTTTTGTCATATGCAACCAAATCAAGGTCATAATGGTCTGTATTCGTTCCATTTGCACTAGTGATTCTATTCAGAGCATCATAGGTATAACTATAAGTTTTTATACTTGAATCTGTATTCAAAGTATGCCAACTGGTTTGGCTAATGTTTCCATTATAGAGCTTTTTAGTGGTATCTGCAATGTCATTATACATTAGGCTAAAGTTAAATAAATCATTGTCATTTTCAGTATCTTGGTTGATATTTTTTAACCAACCTCTTACATTATAAGTATAATCAATAGTTTGCAATCTAATGCTACTACTTGCAAGATTACCCACCGCTTTCGCTTCAAATTGACCTAATTCATCATAATTACTTGTTGAGATCAGTTCTTTGTCTTGATTGTTAATTTGTTGGGCGACTTCGTCCTTTCGTTTGTTATATAGTGCGAAGTCAGGGGACATTCGCACAGCAACTACCGTTTATTTTAGTTTCACACTTCGCCGAGTGTGCGGGGATGATATGATTATGGACAAGGAACTGCTACAGAAAATTAAGGACATTGAGAGTTTTACGGAAGAGGAAAGGGTTAAAATTTATGACCTTATCGATATGGCTATTTCTTATCATAAAACTAAAAAGGCTTACGCTTCTTAAATTTATTGCATAAAAAAACCACAATTGTTTTACATTGTGGTTTATTAGTTTTTTCGTTAACTACTGTTTTTTAACTATGTCCTAATTTATGACATTACCCATTTTGACTCATTATTGATTTTTTTGCTTCTTCTATGTCAGGTTCATTGGCTAGCTTTAAAACACTTGCCATCACCTCTAACCAATGACCTTTGTCATGACTATTATGAAATGAAGCTCCATAAAATGAAGCAGTATGTGGGTAAGAAGGAATTCCCTTTTCTTTTGCAATTTCAGAAAAAATTATTGCTAAACTTTCCTTGCTAAGATTTATAGATTTGAACTTTTCTGGTAAAATATTAGTCGTAGAAAATAGGGTTAAACATAAATTTGACAACGCTGTATAATTTATGTTACTTGGTAAAGATTGATTTAGATAAGAAAAAAAAACTTTTAAGTCATTCATAAAATTATTATTGTTTATTAATTGTTGAATTTATTTCATTTATACGATTTTGTTTATATTTAATACTTTCAGGAATTGTTTTGTTAACTTCTTTAACTATTCCATGCTCGTTAGGTTTATTACCAGATTTTAATTCTCTTGCAATCTGATCTTTACCATTTTGGAGTTGTTTAAAATCACTATCAAGAGCTTTTTGTAAAAAACTTTTTTCTTTTTGTAAAACATTTATTGCATCTTTTGAAAGCTTAGCAACATCATCAGTAAGAGTAGCTACCTTACTCACTTTAGCCAAATTAGCCAATTCAGCACCTACCGCAGTTTCGGCAATAAAGGCTGCACTTTTACCAAAAGCTTCTCCCTTAACTTTTGGGTCAGTACTATTTAAATCTGTCGCTGTTTGAGATATATTATTTACTATAGCCCTTCCTGTTTCAACAGGACTTGCAATGGCTTTTCCAAGACCAATAATTACATTAAATTGACCTTCTGGAGTACCTAATTCACCTGTTTTTGCAAGACTTTTTACAAAAGATTTAGCCGCATGAAAATTTAACTTTAAATTATCTGTAAAGCTCATTTTAAAGTCAAATAATTCCAATCCTTCTAATTCAACACCCATTCCCATTTTATTTTCCTGAAAAGCGTAGGTAGAGTTATATGTATAATCTTCAGCTAAAGGATCTATTTGCCAAAACCTACCAATTGCAGGGTCGCTCATTCTAAATTTCCATTCATGTGTATTTAACCCTAAATCTTCTGTAAATTCTTGTCTTTGATACGTTTTTAGATTGTTTTTAGCACCAACAATCACATTATTGTAACCTTTATGTTCAAGTCCAAATGGATAGTAGTTTTGCTCTCGTTTGATTTCGTTTTGAGCAATTTCAATCGTGCCATTTCCATCAGTATCTGCAAAAGTGATTCTTGTATTTCCCCAAATGTCTTTTAATTGATAAAAATATTGGTAAGTATTACCATTTGGTTCTACATATCCTTCCTTGTGATAAAACTGCTTTAAAGTATTATTTTCGTAAACGAAATTATCTGCATAATCCGTTATCGTTATGTTACCATTATCATTGGTAATTTTACGAAGCTTTGTTCTATCAGCAGAATAAGTATAGTTTATTTTTTTAGTGTTAGAGTTATCGAACTTGATTTCAGTTGGTAAGTTTAGGTGATTATAACTTATTGAAGTTATTCCCTTATTGGCATCTGATGTTAAGTTGCCATTAACGTCATACGAATAATCATTATTAGAGGTGTTGCCATCCTTAAAACCATTGGCATTACCCGTAGCATCAGTTACCGATTTTAATCTATTACTCAATTGATAATATGTATAAGTCAAATGATCTGTTTCTTCATTACCATCAAAGCCTGCTGTTGGCGAAAAACGATCTAAACGTTTTATATTGCCATTCTTGTCGTAATTTACACCTTTTATATCAAAAAATTGTTTTTCTGTTGTTAAATTTTCTCCTGCTTTATAGCGTGCTCTTTTAATTCTATTTAAGGCATCGTATTTATAACCATAACCCCGTTTCTTATTGTCATTGGCTGTTCGCCAAATCGTTTCACTAATATTACCATTGTATAATTCCTGCGTAAGTAATCTGCTATTTCCGCCTGCGGTAGTACTTATGGTATTATAATTAATTTTAAAGGCAAACAAATCATCTGTTAAGGCTTGTTCTGCATCATTAATGCCTTTTAACCATCCTCTAATGTTATAGGTATAGTCTATTGTTTGTAAATGTTTGTTTAGTGGTTGATTTCCTACACCTTTTTTAATCAATTGTCCTAGTTCATCATATTCATTTTCTGCTATTATTTCTACCTCTTCATTGTTAATCTGCTGGGTTTGTTTTACCAATCTATTGGCATGGTCATAAGTAAATCTATCAATAGTTTTTATGGTTGGGTTTGTATCTTTGGTATGTCTAGCTACTGTGCGTTGTACATTACCAATAAAGTCCAATTGAGTTTTTATAATATCAACCGTATTGAGATAATTGTTATTGGTATAGCTATAAATAGGTCTTGCTTTTTTGTCGTAATAAGTTACCGTATTTACCCATTGGTCTGTACCTAATACTCTAACTTGACTTGCGGTGGCTAAACTTTTGGTATTTGTGGTTGTAGGTATGCCTAATACATCTAATGGGTTTGTACCGCCATCTACATTGAAATTATAATCGTCATAATAATTGATGGTTAAAACTTTTAGATTGTTTTCTGGAAAAGAGTGGTGCGTATAATTGATATTGGTATCGCCAATGGTTGACGCTTGTCTTTGTTCAAATTGATTTTCTGCACTGTAAGTCTTTGCAATGTTTTGCAATTGTATTCTAGTTTTATCACTGGTATATTTACCTGTATAAACAACTCTACCAAAGGCATCGTATTTGGTAAATAACCATTTATTTTGATCTTTTAAATTTCGATCTTGGGTTAAAATGGGTCGGTCTAACTTATCATACACAATGGATTCCCAACCTTTGCCCGGTATCTTCTTTCTTACCAATCTGTTTCGCTCATCATACCTGTATTGATAGCAAAGCTCATTTAAGGCTCTTGTTCTGGTACTGGCATTGTTATTTATGTTTGCTCTTGGTGGTATTACATAAGTTAAGTTGCCATAATCATCATAGACATAATAGGTATCATGCTTGGTGTTCTTTATACTGGTATTGGTAGTATTTGCATTATAAGTCCGTTTTAAGATTACTCTGCCTTGTTTGTCTTTAAATTCTTCAGTAGTATGGTTCTTTGCTTTTGCGTCTGCCTGATTGGCTGTCCAATTTTCATCTTTGGTTACCGTTTTATAGAGTTGATTTGCTGCATAATAATCTGTTGCTTTATCATTCACCAAAGTTGGCTTGTAGTTTGCATTTAAACTTACCCTAAACAAACGTACATTGTCTTGATTATCATCATTGGTATCTAAGGTATTACTTTGATAGTCAAATTTTATAGTATGCCCATCAGTATGTCCATTTGCGTCAATGGTTGATCCTGCTTTCCAGTCGGCTCCCGGGGCGGTTTGCTCTAATATTCTATTGAGTGGTGAGGCTTCAAAAAGTTTTTCTGAATAGGGGTTTGGGGTAGCGTCTAAATCTGGAGCATAATGGGTTTGGTAATAACCATTAATAGCATTTTCTTGATTGTCGGTTCTAAAACTGCCTGCAATATCCGAACTTGATGGCACATAAGGTAAAAAGTCTTGGGCTTGTCTGCCAAATTCATCATAGCCTATATGGGTTATAATATCTTTACCCGTACCGCTTTGCTTGATCCCTACTTGTTGTTTTGGCCTGCCCAGTCCGTCAAAATAGATTATGGATTCTATTGCGTCTTTGTTTAGGGCAATATTATCGGTATTTAACATTTCTGTTTGCGGGGCAAGGGTGTAGATGTAGTTTTCATCGGATAATACTGGGGCTTGGTAGGGGGTGTCTTCTAATGGGGGTTCTGGATTTGTGATGAGTTGGTTTTCGAGCCAAATTAAACTAGAATTTTCACTAGTTGCCAAATCTAAATCACCATCATTATCAAGATCTACTGTATAATGTATCTTACCTTGAGGATTTAAAGAAATTTTTGTGAAATTTTGCAATCCGTCATTTTCATATATACTGCCTTTGGTTATAATTTCATGATTACCATCATCATTAATATCAACCACTTGTATATCACTTGGCGAGTAGGAAATATTTGGTATAGCATATTCGATAAAACTTTGGTTATTATTATTTTCATACCAGCTTAATTTATTTCCATTTTCATAGCTGCCAAAAACCATATCTAACAGACCATCTTTATTTATATCTTGTAATTGTATTGATTCAAATAAAACCGTTCCAAAATTATGCAAGAAATGTTTTGTGAAATTAAGGCTTCCATCATTTTCATACCAATACACTTTAATTTCTCCTCCGCTTTCTTCTTCTATTGAAAAAATATCTTTATCGTTGTCTGCATCAAAATCGGCTGTCAATATTTTTGCATTAAAAAGAGTATTAATTCGGTTTGTAACAGATGCAATTACATGCTCGGTAAAATTATTATTCCCATTATTTTCAAATATCAATAATTTACTACCATCTCCATTTAATAGATCTGCTTTTACTATGATATCAAGATCTCCGTCATTATCAAGATCTCCGATATCTTCATTTAAGCTGTTAATCGAAAAGGAACTTACTGCCAAGGTTTGTTGTGTGAAGTTTTGAGAACCATCATTTTTATACCAATAAATTGTAGTAATGTCACCAAAAGCATTAGTACCGAATAAATCAATATAACCATCACCATCTAAATCACGTGGAGAAAAAACTCTTAAAAAAGGCACATTCGGTAATACTGTATGGGTAAAATTATTATTTCCTGTGTTTTCTAACCAATAAGTGTGTACACCATTTGAACCCAAGAAATCTATATCACCATCATTATCTAAATCTACAGAAAATTTTCTATCAGAATTATTATCAAATCCAGTTATTTCATGCACATTAAAATTACCATTCCCAAGGTTCTCTACCCAAACATTTGTTGCATAGTCTGCAGATGGCAAACCTATAAAGTCAATATCTCCATCACCATCCATATCTACAGGTATATTAGCACTTGAGTAAGCTGGCATATTATCAAAATTATAATTATGCTCTGTAAATTCTATTTGAGAACTAACCATAACCGGAAGTACTAATAGCACTAAAATTAATATCTTATTTATCTGTTCTTTCATATCTATTATATTTGTCAGATAGGATTCGCATATTTATAACTTCTGTAATTTTGAAATTACAAATTATGCTTACTTCATAGCTGTTTAATTTTTATATGCATAAATCATTTTTTAATACTCTATCAAGACCCAATCAATATTATATTGTGACAGGTTATTTTGGAAAAAAAACTATAGAAAATGCTAAGAGTCAATAATAAAAATGTAATTATTCCAAAGATAGCCTTGAGTTAATTAGTGATCTCTCATTTTTCTATGTCTATTTTTTGTAAAATAGTTTCAATCTTTTCTAAACGCTCTTTTAACTCAACGTTTTCTTTTTCGTGCTTTTCTAATTGCTTTTCTTGTTCTATAGTATATAAAGTTAACTCTTCTATTTTTTGGAGTAATTTTAAGTTCATTTCTTTTAAATAAAGACCATTTTTAGCAACAATACTTGCCGATGGAATTTCGGGCAAATGCTTGTGCTGGTTAATGTATTTCTCTATTTCTGAAAGTGACTTTAACGGGTATGATTTTTCGAAGACATAATCTGGCATAATAGCTCCTTCAAGATCAACTTTAATTTCTTGTGCATGAATTTTACCTTTTACGGTCAGCTTCATATCAGGCGAAGCAGTGCCAATACCCAAATTCCCCTCAAAATAAGAATCTGCATCTGAAGCCGAATGGATAGCATAATTATCTGCCGTACCTTTATTAAAGGTAGAATCAATATAAATGCCATAAGAATTTGTAACAGCACCTGTGCCAGAATAATAAAAATATTCACCATAGGCATTTGCAATCGTACCATTGTTACTAATATTAATATTTGAACCAACAGCGTAATCCATAGTACCCGAGTTGTTGATTTCAGGACGAATAGCATCTACACTTGTAATTGTACCATTTTCATTATTATCTATACCGCTTCTAGTTCCAATGGCATAACCTATTGTTCCTGTTCCTACATTTTGAACATTACTCATGACACCATAATTTGAAGTACTGGTTCCAGTTCCATCAAATGTAGATAAGACCCTCATAACATTATTTTGAGTGCCCGTGGCAGTATTTGTGCCTTGAACCCAAAGCTTATGAACCGTTGAAAAATTATCTCTGCCAATACCAACCCGGCCATCATAATAAGCAATGTCAGGAGTAGCACCGTCAACAAATTTACCTGCTCCACCAGAGCTCGGGTTTCCTCCATCAATAATTTCCTGAATAGTAGGTTCCGACCCATTTACTTGATAGATAGTTGGAGCATAAAAATATTGATTATCAGCAATATTGGTATCATAATACAAATAACTTCTATGTAACATTTTTGTAGCATCCGGTGTAAATTTAAAGTCATTTATACTTCTTGCTTTTGCACCCGAAAGACTATAAATACCTCCTTCATTAAATGTGGATGTATAACCACTGTGGTGTACATAGCCAACTATTAGATACCATTTGTCCAGCTCGGGTAGGTCACCCACAAAGAAATAGGAATTGTTTACCGGGTCTCCGTTAAGATTTAAGGTGGTAAATTCGTTTTGTGCATTTCTGGTATAGGTACCTAAATAGGTACTGCCGTCATTGGAATTCGTTTTTTTAACCCATATGGTAACACGATAGGTTTTGGTAGGGTCTATATTGGTATATGTTGAATTCCAACCTCCATCTGCATTACTCACTGCATCTGGGGTTGCCTTCCATAAAAGAACCGATTCATTATGAGGACCCGTGCCCATTTCCCTGGTATTTTCTGAATCTTGCCCTATTCTGTTAAATCCCGGTGCAGAGCCACTACCAACTGCCCAAGTTGAGGCATCTATTAAATTTTGAGCATCAATGCCATAAGTAACAAAAAGTGCAATTAATACTATTACTAATTTTTTCATGTTTATGTATTTAAGGTTGTGTTCTTATTCTTGATTTTTATAATGGTATTCGTTTTTACTGACTATATTACCCTCAGCATCTTTTACCTGTTTTAGTCGGTTAAAGTCGTCATATTCGTAGTAAATGGTATAACCTCGGGGGTCTGTAATACTGGTGACGCCAACTAAAGGTTTAAATGTATATAATGAAACAAAACAATCGTTTCTATTTATAAATTCTGACAAAGCACTTTTTAAATTATTTATATCTTGTTGAATGGAGACTAATTCATCACTTTCACTTAAATTGATATTATTAATAGCTGATTGAATAGAAGATATATCAATACTAGGATCACTGCTTTCAATTTTAATAATTGGATATATATCTTCATAAGCCCATGCAAAATAAGTTGTAATATCATCATCCTTGATAACACTTTTTACTTTACTTTTATTATTATAGTATTCAACTTGTATTTTGTGATTAAATGTATAAGGCATATCTGGCTGGAATATAATTTCATTGCCTTTTGATTCAAAATTATAGATATCAACTGGATGACCACTATTATTATATTTTACCTGAGACCCACTCAATAATATGTTAGTACTATCATTATATTTTCTAGTATCTATTGGAATACCAACAATGTTTTTATCCATCAAGGTTGAAATATTTTCAACATCATTATAATCATTTGGATATTTTATATACGTAGTAGTGGATGCACCATTACTATTCTCTGTTGTTATTGAAGTGGGCTCGTTTAAAAAAGTACCATAATCATAATCTTCTATAGTAACTATTTCTTCATTTTCAAGATAAGATGTTGTTTTAACTTGTTCAAGGTGTTTAGCCCCTGTATGGTATATATATTCAACTATATTAAATACAGAACCTGGAGTATTTTGTATACTGCTAGCAGGAGGATATCCTATATCAGTATTAAAAGAACCTATCGGATAAAAATAACTCCATAATGAACCTACAGTCTCCGGTATAGGTGCTTCTTGTTTAATCATAACTTTTGAACATTTTAATAGAGAATCAAATCGAATATTATACTTATAATCATACTTCGTTACTGGTACATAAGATTGACTCTTTTTTTTATAATCTGTTTTACTTATTAAATGATTGGTTGTCCACTCTCTATAATTTTTTGTATATAAATTTGTACCAATAAGTTCATTATCTACTATTGGAGGTTTATATATAAAAACACTTTTTCCATTAGTAGATCCATTTAATTTTTCTTGATATTCTGTAACTTGTTCATAAAACACATTGCTTCCAGAGTTTAAATTCCCACCATCAAACATATCACTACTTATACGCCTTAACCTATATGAAGCAGAATATTCACATATTCCAAGTCCATCTTTACATGGAAGAAATTTAATATCTGTTTTTTCAACGAAAGTCATAAAAGTATTAATACTGTAGGGGTTTTTTAATAATTTTCCCATTCCATTTTCTTCAAACCCATATGTATAGCTTTTTACAAGAGGTACAGCTGATGCTGAACTTTTATTGATTATTTTTTCTATTCTTAGTCCACCAACATCTTTATCTTTTGCCTTGTTGGTCTCGTACTCAAACTCTGTAGTCCCGCCTGTTGGGTATTGAACCATATTTAAAATAAAAACTTGCATTTTATCTTCATCAACTTCTCGATCAGCATATGATGTTTGAATTGTACCTATCTGTTTATTTAATTGAAATGGAGGTATTATAGTAGGGTTGTTTATTTTACCATTATAATAGCCCCAATAATCAACACCAGAGGTAAAATACTGTGGAGATTCTACCGTTTCATCATAATAAAACTTATACTCATCATTTTTATTCCCGTTAGAGTCCTCAATATGCATGGAAGATAATTTTAAATAGGTCTCACTAATAGGTTGATTAGAATACGGATTTTGTTCAAAAACTATTTTTTTTATTACAGTATCTTTATCATCTTTAACAATCATATTTTTTAAGAAATCAGAAATGTAATTAAATTCAATAATCCCCCCTTTAAATTCTATTTTTTTTAGTCTTTTAGAAAAAAAACTTAAAGGCTCATCATAGATTTGATAATTTACCATTTCCTCCTGAAAAAAGTCAGGATCTGTAGTTGAACGAGAATCTTTAAAATCCCAAATATCAGTTCTGTGTTCAGAAAATTTCACTATTGGTTCATAATAGAAATTTATAGATTCTGAACCATCAGCTGAATGAATTTCTTTTAAGAACCAAGCCGTAGAATAAGAATCCCCATTTTCTTCAATTGCTGTAGTGTTATCTGTTGATGATTTTCCATAGCGATATACTTGTCCTAATTCGTTGGTAATTTCAAAATAATTAATTGGTGTATATATATTCGTAAAAGGATTATTTGAAGTTATCGTAATAGGCTCGTAAGGTATAACAACAGGCTTTCTATGATTATTACCATCACCTGCTAACAAAAATTTTCCACTCAACGAACCTGCACTATAATAAAACACATCATATTCGCCATCTGGTCCTCCAACGCCCATATCAAAATAAAACATATTCCCAATGTAATAGAAATCTTCTTCATTATATTGGTTTAAAGTATAGAAAGGTCGATATGGGTATGGAAAATAACTCTCTTCATCTGGTTTGTTAACAATTTTTCTTGAAATTATCCCACCAGCATTAAGAGACCATCCTAAACCTATATCTCCTGTTTGATCATCAACTTTAAAACCTGAAGCGTGATATGATATATTAATTGGTAAGTTGAGACTACCTGTATTAATTTCATATAAAGGGATAGAGATATTGGGAATACCAGTGTTGTGATTAACAGGGTAATCAATATACTTCTGTAATTGTGATACTTTAGGTGAAGCTGGCATTACGTTATTGAATCCATAAGTATTGGATTCTTCTTGACTATACGAGTAATTTACAAAAGAAAATAAAAAGATATGAAGTATTAATAAATAGTTAAATAATTTTTTCTTCATAGTAGTTGATTTTATATTTAATATAAGACAGAAAAGGAGGTATAAAATATTTTTTTTCATAACAAATAAAATAGTTTTCCAAACCAATAAACAGCACTGAATGAGGTTGTCTAATAAATTTAGTGCATTTAGCTCTTAAACGCATGGAATAAATGTAGAAATAATCTTTTTCAAAAAAAATCTCAAAAATTTATTTTAAACCTGTGTCTTACCATTTCGTATAAATGGTATGATTTTCTTAACAAATGGTAAAAAATTAGTGTTTTTCGAAAAGGTAATTAGAAAGGTTCTAAAAATAATTAATGAACTATTTAAGGCAAAAAGGAAAATAAAGCTCTCAAAAAAGATTCATACTGAGTGAAAACGAAAATTTCAATAAATATTTAAGACACTAGCATGATTAACATTTAAGCATTAATATAAATATCTCTTCTTAGTGTTTGCCAAATATGGATATGTCGAGATTAATAGTTTGTTCAAAACCGTAGCTCTGCTACGCTTAATTTAGTAAAACACCTTATTTTACCTGTCTCGCCATCAGGCGGGTTGTACTTTCTAACTCATAACGTAACTCTATTAGATAATCAGGGCTAAAAGGCACAACCAGAAGGTAAAGGTTGTTGTTGCTCTAATGCTATTGCAAAATCTTTTTCTGTAGTAAAGGTTGTAAACCCGCTATCTACAGAACCTTTATACGTTTCAGTTCCATAACCAGAAGTATTCATATGGGCACGGACAATCACAATTTGATCTATAGCAATAGCTACAATTCCTCCAGAACGAATAAAAGGCTGTTCATTTACATGACTGTGGCCTAAAACCCTACGGTAAATTAAATCTCCATTTTCAGAAAGTACTTCCCACCAGTTTGCATACTGACTACAACCTATATCAGGACTTTGAATGCCCACATTAAAAGTATAAGCATTTTTACTACCAGATACTTCAACAGAAACAATTTTGGCAAAATCATTATTTTGAGGTTTAATACTAGTATCTTCGTTATTAGAGCTAGAGCTACAAGAAATAAACAAGAGCAATGCTAAAGCAATAGTATTGGTTTTTTTTAAAAGGAACATTTTCATCGAATATTGGTTTAAAGTCAGTAAATAAATATTAAGTCATTGCAAGTATAGAAACGGATTAAAATAGTTGACAAAGCATTTCTAGATTGCCATATAAAATAGAAACAATTATCTAATAGATAGTTGTAATTTAACAATAATCCTTACACAAAATAAGGATACATTTCACCCCTGTATTCAGGGGCGTGAGTTTAACAGGTATAAGTGTTTTTATTTGAACAATAAACTCTCATATTTGTATGTTATATTAACTTAAATCACCTATAATGAAATTTCTAGTTCGTTTTTTTTCAATAAGCTTATTGTTTTTAGTTATTTTCTCTTGTAAAAAGCAGCATCCGCAAGAAGAAACAGACAATCTTTTTAAGTTTAAAGAATATATTTACTACACTACTTCCGGTGTTGTTTCTGTCACAGAATCAATACAGATTGGTTTGGCTAAAGAAGTAGAAAGTTGGAAGCCTGATCTAGAAGTGTCAGAAAACAGCATTTCAATATCACCATCTGTAAAAGGTAAATTAACAGCTCTAAATTCCAGAACCTTGGTTTTTAATCCTGAAGAAAATTTAAAACCGGATACAGAATATACGGTTACGGTCAATTTATCAAAGATATATTTAAACACTCCTTCTGAGTATAAAGCTTATACTTTTAAATTTAAAACCATACAACCAAATTTTGCTATAAATACAAATAATTTACAATCTTATAGCAAAGAATGGCAATATATAGAAGGTGTATTGAGATCAGCAGATGTATTACCTTTAGAGACCGTTAAAAAACTGGTTAGTGTTTCTCAAAAAGGGAAACCAGTATCTGTAAAATGGTTACCGGTGGCACAATCTTCTTCTATTTATCAATTTAAAATAGATAGCATTCAACGTTTAAAAGAGGATACTGAAATTGAAATAAAATGGTCTGGTAAAAAATATGGAATAAACAATGAAGGATCAGCAAAAAGAACCATTCCGGGTATTAGTAATTTTTCCATAGTAAATGTTGATGTCATTCAATCGCCGGAACAACATTTAGCTATAAACTTTTCAGATCCTATTAAAAAACAACAGAACTTTAAAGGGTTAGTTGCAGTTGAAAATGGTAAAAATTTAAAATATGTTGTTGATGGTAATGTACTGAAAGTGTATCCAGAAGGTAGAATTAAAGGCAATGTAAAAGTTGATGTTTTTCAAGGAATTACAAATGTTTATGGTTATAAATTTAAAAAACCTTTTTCTGAACAAATTGCTTTTGAAGAATTAAAACCCGCAGTTAGATTGCTCAGTAATGGCGTTATCTTACCAAATTCCAGCAACTTAAATTTCAATTTTGAAGCTGTAAACTTAAAGGCGGTTGACATTAGGGTTATTAAAATTTTTGAGAATAATATCTTACAATTTTTACAAGAAGAAAACCTTAGTGGTATCAATAGATATAGTATTAGAAGAGTTGGTCGTCGTGTTGCAAAAAAAACAATGACTTTAATGAATGCTGATATTGAGAATAACGGAAAATGGAAAACTTATGCTATTGATTTATCTAAAATGATTAAATCAGATCCAGGAGCTATTTATAGAATAGAATTAAGTTATAAAAAAGAGTATTCTTTATATACTTGTGACGGTAGCCAAACCATTACTAATAGCGAAGATAATGACGATTACTATGAGGAAGAAGAATACTATGAAGAAGATTATTACGAAAATGATAGAACTAATGTGGCTTTAACTGAAGATGAAGAAGAACGAGAGGAACAGTATTGGGATAATATTATATACAGCTATAGTAACAACAGGTATTATAATTGGGACGATAGACAAAACCCTTGTAAAGAAGCTTATTTCTTTAATGAAGATAATATAGTTTCTACTAACATATTGGCTACCAATTTAGGGGTAATAGCTAAAAAAGGAGAAAATAAATCGTATCATTTTGCAGTAACAGATATTCTAACCACAAATCCTATTTCAGGAGCTAAAATTAAGCTCTATAATTTTCAACAGCAAGAGATAGGTTCTATAAAAACTGATAGTCAGGGTTTTGCTATTTATAAAGCGGATAAGAATGCATTTTTTGCCATTGTTTCAAATGCCAATAATAAATCCTATCTTAAATTAAATGACGGTTATTCTTTATCTTTAAGTAAGTTTGATGTGTCTGGTAGGCAATTACAAAAAGGGTTGAAAGGATATATTTATGGAGAGCGAGGCGTATGGAGACCAGGAGATAGTATTCACTTGACTTTTGTGCTGAATGACAATACCAATAAACTACCAAAGAATCATCCGGTTCGATTAGAAGTTACAGACCCTCATGGTAAATTAACACATAAATTACTAACCACTGAAGGTGTTGATGGATTTTATAAATTTACCGTTGTGACCGATGAGACCTCGGCTACGGGTAATTGGAATGCCAAAATTAGTGTTGGTGGAGCTACTTTTTATAAAGGATTAAAAGTTGAAACTGTAAAACCAAATCGTTTAAAAATTGCGATTGATTTTAATGAAGAAATTTTGAATGCGAGCACCCCTATACAAGGTAAACTCAATGTAAAATGGTTACATGGTGCCCCAGGTAAAAATTTAAAAGCTGAGGTGCAAGCAAAGTTCACAAGTACTTCAACTGCTTTTAAAAAGTACCCTAAGCATGTGTTTTCTGACCCTACAAGGTCTTTTACACCTGAAGAAATAACCATCTTTGACGGACAATTAGATGCCGAAGGGAATGCCTCTTTGCATAAGAAATTGAGCTTCAATAATAAAGCTCCAGGAATGCTAAAAGCTTCATTTTTAACTAGGGCATTTGAAAATGGTGGTGATTTCTCCATGGATGTAATTACCAAAAATTTCGCACCTTATGATGCTTTTGTCGGTTTGCAATCACCTAAACCCAGAGCTTATGGATCATATTTTACAGATGAAGATGTTAATTTTGATATTGTAACGGTTAATGATAAAGGTAACCCCATTTCTAGAAAAGGAATTGAGGTAAAAGTATATAAAATTGAATGGCGATGGTGGTGGAACTCCTCTTATGATGATTTAGCCTCATACGTAGGCAGTCAATATCATAAGCCTGTACAATCAACAATTATAAATACAGATGCTTCCGGAAAAGGATCTTTTAAAGTAAATGTAACCGATGATGAAGGTGGTAGGTATTTAATAAGAGTATTTGACCCTGAAAGTGGCCATGCCACAGGTAGAACCGCTTATTTTTACAAAGATTGGTGGAAAAGACCTGCAGGCAGTGATGCTCAAGCCGCAACGATGTTGGTTTTTTCTTCAGATAAAGAAGATTATAATGTTGGAGAAAAGGCGAAAATAACTTTCCCATCCGGAACGGTAGGTAGAGCATTAATCAGTATAGAGAATGGAACAGAGGTTTTAGATCAGCGTTGGGTTAAAACTCAAAAAGGAGAGACTACGATTGAAATTCCTGTTACCAAAGAAATGGCACCTAATGTATTTGTAAATATTTCATTATTACAACCACATGCCTCAACGGCAAACGATTTACCTATCCGGCTTTACGGAGTAATTCCTTTAATGGTAAAAGACCCAAAAACCATTTTAGACCCTCAAATTTCAATGCCTAAAGTGCTGCGTCCGGAAGAAAAATTTACTGTTAAGGTAAGTGAAAAACAGGGCAAAGAAATGACCTATACTTTGGCAGTTGTTGATGACGGTTTATTAGATTTAACTAGATTTAAAACACCAAATGCCTGGGATGAATTTTATAGTAAAGAAGCCTTAGGCGTAAAAACATGGGATATTTTTGATGATGTAATAGGTGCTTATGGCGGAAGTATAGAACAGGTTTTTGCTATAGGTGGTGATGAAGATGCTGGAAATAAACAGCCTAAAAAGGCAAATAGATTTAAACCAGTAGTAACTTACTTAGGGCCTTTTACCCTTAAAAAAGGAAAAAGCCAATCCCATCAAATATTAATGCCAAAATATATAGGTTCTGTACGGACTATGGTTATTGCAGGTGATAATGCTCAAGCAGCTTACGGTAATGTACAAGAAACAACACCGGTTCGTAAACCTTTAATGGTATTATCTTCATTACCGCGTAAATTGAGTCCAGGAGAAAAAGTAACCTTACCGGTTACGGTTTTTGCTATGGAGTCTAAAATTAAAAAAGCAAATATAAGTTTAAAATTAAGCAAAGGAATAAGCATTGTTGGTCAAGAAACCCAATCAGTTTCCTTTGTAAAACCAGATGAAAAAATGGTTTATTTTGAGTTGGATGTCAGTAAAGCACAAGGTATTGGTTCTATTGAAGTTTTAGCTTCAGGTAATGGAGAAAAATCATCGTATAAAGTAGAAATAGATATTGTAAATACCAATCCGATAAGTTCTAAAACCACGGAGATAATTTTAGAACCAAATGCCACACAAACTATTGACTTTAAAACTTTTGGAGTGTCAGGAACCAGCAAAGCCGAAGTAGAATTTTCTACACTCCCTCCCATGGATTTTACAGGTAGATTACAATATTTAATTCGTTATCCACATGGTTGTGTTGAGCAGACCACTTCAAGCGGTTTCCCACAATTATATTTGACTGATATATTAGATCTAACCTATGATAAAAAGCAAGATATAGACAATAATCTTAAAAAAACGATTGAACGTTTAGGGAAATATCAAACACCAAGTGGTGGGTTAGGATATTGGATGGGAGATAACATTGCCGATGATTGGGGCACCAGTTATGCGGGTCATTTTATGCTTGAGGCACAGAAAAAAGGTTATGTAATGCCTTTAACTTTTATGAATAATTGGTTAAAATACCAACAAGAAACTGCTAGAAACTGGAGAGCTGGTTATAGGAGATACAATACAGATTTAGCTCAGGCTTATCGTTTGTATACATTAGCACTAGCAGGTCATGCAGATTTAGCCTCTATGAATAGATTACGAGAGTTTAATGCTTTATCTAACGATGCCAA
>Ga0209633_10000155_pt1 | contig 81569 bp, 74 predicted proteins | sample Cruoilmetagenom1_FD_187290 | JGI IMG/M metagenome (GOLD analysis project Ga0209633, IMG submission 187290) | Oil polluted marine microbial communities from Coal Oil Point, Santa Barbara, California, USA - Sample 1 (SPAdes) (version 2) | ecosystem: Environmental > Aquatic > Marine > Oil seeps ... | reverse complement strand
AGAACTGGAAGCCGATCTCATAATAGTGGCGTCTCACCGGCCTGGCTGGCAGGACTATCTTCTGGGCTCAACCGCAGCGCGCGTTGTGAGACATGCGCAGTGCTCGGTTCTCGTAGTGAGGTAGGTCGCTGCCGAGGCAACGCCGACCACCCAGCGATTTTGGAAAAAACCGGTCGCGCGAACAGCATTCTCCTATGCAAGATCAACCTGCAACGTCACGCCAGGGTCGGGACGGATGGTCATATGCATCACGGGCATGGGTGGCGGTCCTGCAGGTGAGAATCTGAACCGGGCCAGCAGCGTCATGAGAATAATCTGCGCCTGCATCATCGCGAAGTTTGCGCCGACACAGATGCGCGGACCCGCACCAAATGGTAGGTATTGAAAGCGGTCCCGCGCTTCAACCATCTTCGGCGCAAAATTGTCGGGATTGAAGGCATTGGGCTGATCCCAGAAGTGTTCGTGGCGGTGAAGCGCGAAAATGTTCAGGAACACGGTATCGCGCCGCCGAATCTCGCGCTCATAGAGCTCATCCGGCGCCAGAACGTTGCGTGCCAAGAGGCCGACCGGCGGATAGAGCCGCATAGCCTCCTGCAGGACCTGTTCAATGTAAGGCGCGCGCAGCAAGTCTTCAGCGCCCGCCGCACGTTCTCCCAGCACCGTACGCGCTTCATCATGCGCCCGCGCCTGTACACCTTCGTCATGTGAAAGCAGGAAGAGGGTCCAGGCAAGGGCGAGCGCCGTCGTCTCATGTCCCGCAACGATGAAGAATTGCATGTTGTGCAGCAGATCGGTTGGCGTCATCCGTCGACCACTTTCAGGGTCCTCGGCCTTGAGCATATAGTCGAGAAGATCCTGAAGCTCGCCCGGACCTTTAAGCCGCCGTGCTTCAATCGCCTGTGCCACCATCCGGTGCATGGTGCGGACCGCACCCCGCCCCCGCAATTCACCGGGCCTTGGAATCCAGTGCGGCAGATCGAGGAAATCAAGCAAAGAGGCACGCCCAACGGTCACGAAGTAACGGATGATGGCCGCACCGTATTCTTCCGCATCAAAATGTTCTTTCCCTGACAGGGCGACTTCGCAGATAACGTCGAATGTCGCCGACAACATTTCGCGGACCATCTCGGTTGGACCGGATTGTGCAGCAAGCCGCGCTGTGGCGCGTTCCGCCGTCTGCGTCATCACAGGCGCAAGCGAGCGAACATTACGCGTTGCGAATACGGGCGCGATGGCGCGGCGTTGCCAGCGCCATCTCGAACCCTCCGAGGTAAAGAGGCTCTCACCGACAGCCGACCGCAGCATCCGGATCATGACTTCCGATTTCGGATAGTTGTCTACGTTATCGAGGAAAATTCGCTTCAAGCCCTCCGGGCCCTGGACCATGTGCCAACGCCCGAGACCAGTCCTGCCCGAAACGATTGGCTGCGTGAAGCTGATGGCCGGAAGTACGCACAGCGCATTCTTGCGAACCGCACGAAGGCTCGCGAGCACACCCAGCGGACGAGTGGGTGGATCGATCGTTGGCGGGATGAACGCGGCCATTTGCGCCTTCCTTGCTTCAGCAGACTGTCAGCCTCCGTCAAGATCTAACCAGAGTCCAATTGGTTTCCGGACAAAGATCAGTCTTACGATTGCTGCCGCCGCTTCACAATGCTGGCTGGCTTGATATCCAGCATTGCCCGGCAAACCACATAGAAGACGGGCGTGAATATCAATCCGAATAGTGTCACGCCGAGCATACCGAAGAATACGGCCGTTCCCAGAGCCTGACGCATTTCCGCGCCTGCTCCCTGAGCGATCGCCAAAGGTACGACACCAAGAATAAAGGCGAATGACGTCATCAGGATCGGCCGCAGGCGTGTTCGGGCAGCCTGTATGGTTGCCTCAACACGATTGGCGCCTGCCTCTTCCGCCTGTTTGGCAAATTCGACAATCAGGATCGCGTTTTTGGCGGCAAGAGCGATCAGGACCACGAACCCGATCTGTGTGAGGATATTGTTGTCCATTCCTCTAAGGATGACGCCGGAAATTGCTGCCAGCAGGCACATGGGAACGATGAGAATGACGGCGAGCGGCAGGACCACACTCTCATACTGAGCGGCCAGCAGGAGAAACACGAATACGACAGCGAGAAGGAAGGCAATTGTGGCAGTGTTTCCTGCAATTTTTTCCTGAAGGGCCAGTTCCGTCCATTCATAGTCGAAACCCGAAGGCAGGTTTCTTTCTGCCAGAGCCTCCATTGCCGCAATAGCTTGGCCCGTAGAGAAGCCAGGCAGTGTTGATCCCTGGACCTCCGCCGCGCGGAACAGATTGTAGCGCGGTACACGATAGGGGCCAGAGGTGTTCTTGAAGGTCGCAACCGATCCGAGTGGCACCATCTCGCCGAAATCTGATCGGGTCTTCAGATTGGCCACGTCGCGGACCGTCAACCGATATGGATTGTCGCCATGGGCGGTTACGCGATAGGTGCGCCCAAGGATGTTGAAATCGTTTACGAAAACCGAGCCCATATAGATCGACAGCGTGTCGAAGATTCTGGTGATGGGAACACCGAGTTTTTCAGCCTTGGTGCGATCGATATCCGCGAAAATTTGTGGTGTGGCCGTGCTGAACAGGGTGAAGACCTGCGTTAGCCCCGGTGTTCCGTTTGCCGGTCCGGCAATACCCCATGCCGCCTGCTCCAGCGCACGGGCCCCGCGCCCTGCTCTATCCTGAACGTACAGCTTGAAGCCGCCGCCCGTCCCGATACCCGGCACAGATGGTGGCGGCAGAACAAAAATGTTTGCATCGCGTATTCTGAACATCTGGGCGCGCAAATCGGCGAGGATGGCATCCGCCGTCAGGCCCTGCTCCACCCGGTCGGCAAAGTCTTCCATGGTCACGAAGATGACGCCTGCGTTGGGAGCATTCGTGAAGGTCGCGCCATCGAAACCTGCGAAGCCAACCGCGTGTTTAACACCTTTGCGGGCAAGCAGGACGCTGGAGGCTTGCTGAATGACCGCGTCCGTTCGCTTCAACGTCGAACCCGGAGGGAGTTGGAACGCGGTAATGAAGTAGCCGCGATCAAGCGGTGGAATGAACCCGGTTGGCGTCCTGACGAACTGATAATAGGTCAGGAATATAAGACCGCCATAGACGACCAGCACGACGCCGGCAAAACGGATTAGTCGACGGGCCATAGCCCCATAACCATTTGACAGCTTGTCAAACACCCAATTGAAACCATCGAAAAACCTCCGCAGCGGCCATGTGAGTGCCGCGAAAAAGCCCTTTGCCTTGGCCTTTTTCTTTTTGTGAGGCTTGAGCAGAAGTGCCGACAGCGCTGGAGAAAGCGTCAATGACACCATGAGTGATATCAACGTTGATGCGGAAATCGTCAGGGCAAACTGCTGATAGAATGATCCGGAAATTCCGGTGATGAAAGCGGATGGAATGAAGACCGCCAGCAGCACCAGCGACATCGCGATCAGCGCGCCGCCGACTTCGCTCATGGTCTTGTAAGCGGCATCTCGTGGCGACAGGCCTTCGCGGAGATAGCGCTCGACATTTTCCACAACGACAATCGCGTCATCAACAACAATGCCGATAGCCAGCACGAGACCAAACAAGGTCAGGTTGTTGAGCGAGAATCCGAAGACCGTCATGACGAAAAACGTCCCGATCAATGACACCGGAATCGCGGCAATCGGTACAATTGCGGCGCGCCACGTTTGCAAAAAGATGATGACCACGAGGACGACGAGGATCAGCGCCTCCCAAAAGGTCGTGATCACCGCATCAATAGACCGCTGGATAAATTCGGTCGGGTTGTAGACGACCGAATATGCAAGGCCTGACGGAAAACTCTTGGAAAGCCGTTCAACGGTCGTGAGTATCGATTCTGCCGTTGCAAGTGCATTGGACCCTGGACGTTGAAAGATGACGATCGCGGTTGCGACCTTGTTGTCGAGATATGCGTTGATCGTATAGTCCTGTGACCCCAGTTCCACACGTGCGATATCGCGGACGCGGGTAATGCGCCCGTTGTCGTCGCGAGCGATAACAACATCGGCAAATTGCTCTGGGGTAGTCAAACGCCCCAGCGTGTTCACCGATAGCTCGTATGCACCCTCCGAAGTCGCCGGCGGCTGGTTCAGTGCCCCGGCCGCCACCTGCAGATTGGCTCGCCGCAATCCTGCAACAACTTCCGAAGCCGTCAGGTTTCGTGCTGCAACCAATGCAGGGTCAAGCCAGATCCGCATGGAATAATCGCGTGCGCCAAACACGCGCGCCTCGCCGACACCGTCCAGACGTGCGAGCACGTCCTTGATGTTGAGGGTCGCATAGTTGGAGATGTATTGCTGGTCGAACGTTCCGTCAGGTGACGTGAGATGAATGACCAGCATCAGGTCAGGCGAGTTCTTGCGAACCGTTACACCAAGCCGGCGCACTTCCTCTGGCAGCCTGGGCTCCGCGACAGAAACACGGTTCTGCACCAGAACCTGGGCCAGATCGATATCAGTGCCAGGGCGAAAAACGACATTGATGGCCGTTGCCCCATTGCCCGTCGATTGAGACGAGATGTACAACATCCCCTCGACACCGTTTATCTCCTGCTCGAGGGGAGCCGCAACCGTATCTGCAATCACATCGGCTGACGCGCCTGGATAGGTTGCGCTCACGACGATTGTCGGAGGGGCAATCTCCGGATATTCGGAAACAGGCAACGCAAAATACGATATCGCGCCGACGATCGTCAGAATGATCGAAATCACCGCTGCGAAAATCGGCCGGTCAATAAAAAAATGTGATAAGCGCATCTATGTGCCTGCTATCGCCGGTTTCGTCGCTTAATTTGTTTGCTGTGAGTCGGCGGAGATCTTTCCCACTTCCGGTTTGACCTTTTGTCCGGGACGGGCCCGCTGCAATCCAGAAATAATGATCTGATCGTTCTCGCTCAGGCCGGAGCGAACCACCCTCAGTCCATCAACGATAGGGCCGAGCGTAATCACCTTGGTGGTAACAGAACCGTCCGAGGACACAGTCATGACGATCTTGCGCGACTGATCTGACGCAATTGCGCTATCGGGAATCAGAATCGCATCAAAATCGCCGCCAAACAGACGCATCCGCCCGAACATCCCCGGCAACAGAAGGGTATCCTTGTTCTCGAAAATTGCGCGTCCCTTGATGGTTCCGGACTTCGGATCAAGCGCATTGTCGACAAAATCCATTTTCCCCCGGTGACGGAATTTCTGCTCGTCAATCAGGCGGACAGCCACCGGATTCGCGTTGTCGCGCGAGGATGGCCGCTGGCCAGAGCGGGCGAGGCGCTGGTATTTAAGATAGTCCGCCTCGCTTCCGTCGAACGTGAAATGAATGGGATCGAGCGACACAATGCGTGTCAGTATTGTCGAGGCGTCCTGCCCCCCGGAAATAAGGTTGCCGACATCCACCGGCGTATCGGAAACGCGCCCACCAATCGGCGCGACGACTTCCGTCCATTCCAGGTTCAGTTCGGCATTCCTCAACTGGGCGCGTGCGGCGGAAAGTGACGCAAGCGCACCTCGGGCGGTTGCTTCACGAGACTCAAATTCACGCCCGGTAATTGTGCGCCGCTCAAGCAGGGGTCGGGCACGCTCGACGTCGCTGTTTGCCAAATCAAGCTGTGCCTGAGCCTGATCGACTTCGGCTTTCGCCTGTTCGACGGCAATCTGAAACGGGCGTCTGTCAATTCTGAACAGCAGCTCACCCTTTTTGATAATCTGCCCGTCCCTGAAGTGAACCGACTCCAGAAACCCTGTAACGCGCGCGCGCACTTCCACCGTCTCAACGGCCTCGAACCTGCCGGTAAACTCGTCCCACTCGGTGATGCTCTTTTTCAGGGGCGTCGCGACGGTTACCGGAGGTGGAGGCAGCTGCTTGGCGTTTGCAGTTGTCGCGGGCTGCTGATCGCAACCTGCGAGCCAACTCGTGGAAATCACAGCAACAAGCAATAAAACAAGGGCTCTCATCAACGCTGCTCCCGCGGTGTGATCAGTGGTACGACAATTCTATGAAATGATATTGGCGAGATGTATGCAATGTTAGCGGCTGTCTCATGGCCGACCGGGGCGAAATTAGAACATTCGCGCGATCATGACCAATGCTGTCAGGTAGCATCTGATCTGCGCCACAAGCGGACGTCAATTGGCATGGTGAAGCAAATTCACTAATAACGCTAAGCGGACATCGGAAGCCAGAACCGTGACATGAGCCCGATGTGAATTGAAGCTGGGAGGCCGCGGCTGTGAACACATCAAAACAAAGAGATAAGAGGGACGCTGCCGTTCGGACCCTCGCCATGCCCGCGGACACCAATTCCGCCGGTGACATTTTCGGTGGCTGGCTTATGTCGCAAATGGATATTGCCGGAGAGATTACGGCACGCCAGCGAGCACGAAGTCGAGTCGTCACTGTTGCTGTTGATGGTATGGTGTTTCATGAGCCTGTTTATGTTGGTGATGTGGTGAGCTGTTACACCGAGATCACCAGGGTCGGGAAAACGTCGATTACCATCTGCATCGAAGCCATGGCGATGCGGGGGCAGTCGGGCAGCCATGTCAAAGTCACTCAAGGCACATTCGTGTATGTGGCACTTGACGAAAAAGGGCACCCCTGCACCGTGCCGGAATCCGAGTAACGGCCTGTTGCATGTCACGGCAACCGCTCAGCTTCACCGATGCGCGCGAAATTGCCGACGCTATAGGTGATCGTGTGGGGAAACATATTGTCCTCGGTTTGCCGCTTGGTCTCGGCAAGGCCAATCTTATTGCGAATGCGCTTTATACACGCGCCGCAGAGGACCCTTCGTCATCACTCAAGATTGTCACGGCGTTGACCCTGGAAACGCCGCACGCGACCAATGACCTGCACAGGCGGTTTATCGAGCCCATCGCAGGGCGGGTGTTTGCCGGTTATCCGGATCTCGAATATGCGCGCGCGCAACGCAACAAAACGCTCCCGCCGAACATCGAGGTGATCGAATTTTTCTTGCTTGCTGGCCGGTGGCTCGGCGTAGCTGCTGCCCAACAGAATTATATTTCAACCAACTATACTCACGCTGCCGAGTATGTCATGGCGCAGGGCGTAAACGTCGTTGCCCATATTGTCGCCAAGGGCCCAGACGGATACAGCCTGAGCTGCAATCCGGACGTTACACCGGATCTTCTGGATGCGCGCGAGGCCGATGGATGCGACTTCCTTCTGGTCGGTCAGGTCAACGACAATCTTCCGTTTATGGATGGTGACGCTGCGGTTCCAGCATCCAGATTTTCGCACATCCTCGATGGCCCCGGCATCACTCATACCCTCTACGCGCCGCCAAAACTCCCCGTCACGCTTGTTGATCACGCAACAGGTCTGCATATCGCGCGTCTCATCGCCGACGGCGGAACGTTGCAGATCGGCATCGGTTCAATAGGAGATGCGGTGGCGCACGCGCTCATCCTGCGGCACCGCAAGAATGATGACTTCAAAGCGCTCGGAAGCCAGTTGGGAGAAAACTCGCCTTCAGCGGCACTCAGTAATGACGAACCTTTCGATCAGGGGTTGTATGGCTTGAGCGAAATGTTCATCGACTGCTTTCTCAATCTTATCGATGAGGGTGTTCTCAAGCGCGCAGTCGACGGCGTCGTTCTTCACGCCGCATTCTTTCTGGGACCGAAAGCGTTTTACGACACACTGCGCGAGATGCCTGAGGACAAACGCAACCGCATTGCCATGAAGCCGGTCTCCTGGGTCAATGCGCTCTACCGCGAAGAGCGCGCTAAACGTCGCGCGCGTGTCGACGCACGTTTTGTCAATAACGCAATGATGGCGACGTTGCTCGGCGCAATTGTCTCCGACGCGCTTGAAGACGGGCGCGTCGTCAGCGGTGTGGGCGGCCAACATGACTTCGTGGTTCAATCCTTCGCGCTCGATGGCGCACGATCAATCATCGCCCTGAACGCGACACGCGAGAGCGCCGGAACAGTCCACTCCAATATCCGCTGGTCATATGGCAACCAGACGATCCCACGTCATTTGCGCGATATCGTTGTCACCGAGTATGGCGTTGCAGACTTACGCGGCAAGACGGACGCCGATGTGGTGGCCGCGATGCTCGCAATAGCGGACTCTCGATTTCAGGACGACCTTTTGCAAAAAGCCAAGGATGCGGGAAAGATCTCCCGTGACTTTAAGGTGCCATCCGCCCATTGCACCAATACGCCGGAACGCATCATCCAGGCGCTGACCCCAGCGCGTGAAGCTGGTCTGCTTCCGTCATTCCCGTTCGGCACCGACTTCACACCATGTGAACAACGGCTCATGACCGCGCTTGATCACATCAAGCGCGCGGCGGGGTCGAAAAGACGATTGGTCGCAATCGCGCTGCAAGGTTTCACCAGAGCGAGCGCCGCGGACGAATGGGATTGCCTTGAACGCATGGGCCTCGCGCAGCCGCACGGTATAGCCGAACGCGTTTCCGCCCTGTTGGTAAAGGGCGCTTTGCGCATAGAGTAATGGCCGAGGCCGACTATCCCCCCTCGCCTGCGAGCTCGTCCTTCGCGCCGCGACGTGCCGCCATCATTTCGCGCAATGGCGCGATGAGGCAGAGACCTGTCAGAATGAATATTACAAGGGTGATCGGGCGCTCCCAAATGAAGCTCCAACCATCAGCGATTTCAAGCGCGCGGCGTAGATTTTCTTCCATCAACCGGCCCAGCACAAAACCGAGAATGAGCGGCGCCATGGGATAGCCGGTCAGCCGCAACACGATAGCCATAGCCGCGAAAAACACCATGAGTTGGATGTCAAACGTGTTGAATGAGACCAGATAGACCCCGCAAAGTGAGAAGAACATGATCAGCGGAACCAAAATCTGCTCCGGCAACGCCAGAAGGCGCGCGATGTAAGGAATAAGTGGCAGATTGAGGATCAGCAGGACGATGTTGCCGATATACATCGACACAATGACGGCCCAAAAGACATCGGGTGCCTCGACAAACAGACGCGGTCCCGGCTGAACGCCATAAGAGATAAGCGCCCCGAGCATGACGGCCGTCGTTCCCGATCCCGGAATGCCGAGTGTCAGCAGTGGAACAAATGAGCCGGAGCAGGCCGCATTGTTCGCCGTTTCAGGCGCGGTGAGGCCGCGGATCGAACCCTTGCCGAACTTCTCTTTCTCCTCGGCTGACGCCATGTTGCGCTCCATGCCATAGGCGAGGAAGGAAGCGATAGTCGCGCCTGCGCCCGGCAGTACGCCGATGAAAAACCCAAGGATGGAAGACCGGCCGATGACCGGAACCATTTCCTTGACCTCTTCCTTTGAGACCTTCATGGAGCCGAGATTGCCTTTGGCCGCGGCTTGCGCCTTGGGATCGGCTTCGTCTTTCTTCAGAACGGTCATGATTGCTTCCGAAAGTGCGAATGTCGCCATCGCAAGAAGCAGGAAACTGATACCGTCCAGCAAATCCACCATGCCGAACGTGTAGCGTGTGATATCGGACGCCGCATCCTGCCCCACGGTTGCAAGACCCAGTCCCATACAAGTCATCAGCATGGCCTTGAGGAATTGCCCCCGACCCGCGAACGCCGAGACGGCGGTCAGCCCGAGAACCATGAGCGCAAAATACTCAGCCGACTGGAAGCTTAGCGAAACAGTCGCCAGCGCGGGTGCCGCCACTAGCAGAAAGATGGCTGCGATCGTCCCGCCGGAAAATGAGGAATAGGCAGCAATGGCGAGCGCCTTTCCCGCCATCCCCTGACGCGCCATGGGATAGCCATCAAAGGAGGTTGCAACGGTTCCGGCGACACCAGGAGCATTGAGAAGGATTGATGAGGTCGACCCTCCGAAGATGGCGCCATAATAGACACCGGCCATCAGGATCATGCCGGAGGCCGGATCGAAACCATAGGTGACGGGAATCATCAGCGCGATAGCGGAGATCGGACCAAGCCCCGGGAGCATGCCGATAAAGGTTCCGGCGAAGCAGCCAACGAAAACCATCAAGAGGTTCACGGGCTGCATGACCGTTGTCAGTCCTGTGAGGATACCTTCCAACATGATTATTTGACCCCCAACATCTCAAGGAATGGATCGACAATGTGAATGCCGAGCAGGCCATCGAGAATAAACTCGAAGGCACCGGCAACAGGCACGGAAGCAACCAGCAGCAGCCAGAGCCGACGCTCGCCGAGCAAAAGATATCCGCCTATCAGAAAGACCGACGTGGACAGCAGGAATCCGACGGACTTGATCGTCAGTCCGTAGAAAATCATAAGGACGCAAAGGAGTGCTGGACGCGCCCAATCCAGAGCTTTCCAGGACGCAAAACCCTCATCGTCCTTATTGGGCAAAACCATGATCAGGAAGGCGAAAACGATTGCCGTGATCCCGATCGCTTTCGGGAAAGTCTGGGCGTTTATGAAGTCTTCTTCGGAGCCCGGATAGAGCTCGATCTGGTACGCCAACAGGAAATAGGCCAGCGATATCACCAGAAGTACAAATCCGGATACGCGATCCTTTGTCATGGGGCTCCCCTCCCGAAGTCCGGGTCCGCGGCGCGATCATCGCCGCAGACCATTTTACGTTTAAGCTTGGTTCAACTTACCGCCATACTCAGCGCACCGTTTTCACGCCGAGCTTCTTGAACAAGTCCTTCATGAGCTTTTCCTGATCTCCCAGAAAGGCAACGAACTCGGCGCGCGGGCGATAGATGTTCACCCAGCCATTGCGCTTGCGGACCTCTTCCCATTCAGGTGTTTTCTGAACGTCACCGAGGATCTTGGCGTATTTGTCGGCGGTCGCGGCATCGAGGCCAGGCGCACCGAAAAAACCGCGCCAATTGACGAACTCGGCGCCTTTCCCGCACGGCGGAATGCCTTCGACAGCCTCCTTTGAGGTTACGCAGACTATTTTCACCTGGCCGGCACGCGCCTGTTCCAGGGCCTCGCCGAGACCGGTTGAAAGGATTTGCGTCTCGCCTGACAACAAACCTGCCATGGCCTTGCCGCCCGCATCATAGGAAATGTAGCGGACCTTGGCCGGGTCGGCGCCGTAGGCCTGAAAAGCCAGCGAGGCGACGAGATGGTCCATGCCGCCCTTCACCGATCCGCCGGCAACCTTCGCCTTCTTGGGGTTGTCTTTGTAAGCCTTCACGATGTCGTCGAAGGTCTTGTATGGCGAGTTTGCTGGAACCACGAAGGCACCATAATCACCGATGACGCCCGCGATCGGCGTCAGGTCGCGGAAGGATTGCGGGAAGCGGCCGCGCAGCGAGCGCAGCACGATCGGCGTCGAGTTCACCATCAAGGTTGCACCCTGCCGGTCGGCAGTCTCGATGATGTGCGCGATGGCTTTGCCACCACCGCCGCCGGACATGTTCTCAAAAGACGAGGTCTTAACCTTGCCGGACTTGGTCAATGCTTCGCCGGTTCCGCGAGCCGTTCCGTCCCAGCCGCCGCCTGGGCCACCGGGAATAAGAAAGTGGAGCTTCTCAATCTCTTCAGCAAAGACAGAGGTTGGCGCAAATGCAGCAATAGTCAGCGCAGCGGCAGACGCTGCCAGTGTGTTCCTAACGAGATTTTTCAGGTGTTTCATCTTGTCCTCTCCATGAGCGAATTCGCCAATAGGCGCCGCCGGGAGACACAGACAAGACTGTGAAATATGCGTTCGCAGGCCGAGCGCATGGCTTCCCTCCCGACTGCACCACGACTGCTCTTGTTGTTCAAATTATTCGCAGTTTGCACAGCAAGCAGGCAATGTAACCGGTCAAGCTGTCATGGGGCTGTCACACTGGGGTTAGCGGCCACCGAGAGCACGGTTCCAGCTATGCAGGAGTTTCCGCCGTTTGATACGGTCCAAATAGACCAATAGCCCCGGACCGATGCGGATGGGGCGCAAACGTTGACCAAGTTTTTGGCGCAAGGCAACGGCTGTGTTCGGACCCGACACGGATGAACTGAGCGCGCTCATATACATCTTTTCTGTAAGTGTCTTCTGACCTTCCCCCGACAGGATGAAGGAAAGAAATTGCGCACCGGCCGCTGGGTTCGCCGCCGCTTTCGGGATCAGCGCGATGCGTGACATGACCACCGTGTAATCCTCGAGCAGCGCAACACCCAGATCGGGATTCTGGGCCGCACGTGCAGCTGCATAGGAGCCGAGCAGGTTGTAGCCGAGGGCGAATCTGCCATTTGCGACATGATCGATGATGGCGTTTGAACTCGAATAGAGTTTGACGCCATTCTCCCCGAAAAGACGAATGAGCCGCCAGATCGTATCGGAGTGCCGGGCATCACGGGCGAGAAACAGCAGGCCCAGTCCGCTGCGCTCAACGTCATATGTCGCAATGCGGCCGAAAAGGGCCGGATCCCTTTTTTCCAGCAACGTCATGAGTTCGGCCCGTGATTTCGGCGGTGGGCCGTCGGGAAACGAAGGTTTATGATAGACCAGAACCGCAGGTTCGAAGGTGATGCCGTAGGCTTCATCCCGCCACACCGACCACGACGGTAGCGCGCTGCTCCCGTTCACTGGGTAGGCCTGCGCATAGCCGTCATTGGCAAGTTTCATCTGCAGATCCATAGCCGAACTTATGGCGAGATCCGCTGTCGGTTTGTTCTCGTCTGTCTCCTTCAGGATGCGTTCGAAAAGATCGACCGTCTGCAGATCGTGGTAGGCCACTTCGGTTTCAGGATGGGCGGCCTGAAATGCCGCGATCAGAGGGCGCGCTACGCCGATGTCGATCGCGCTGTATATGGTCACCAGTTTGGCGTCGTCCGCGTTCAGCTTGTCCGCCAGTGGCGCGCGGAAACGGAACGCCTCGGCATGGGCCGTGGACGTTAGGATGAGCGTCAGGATGATGACGGCGCGTAGATGAGCTAACATGACAACCACACTACTAGGCCCAGGACGCCGTTGAAAGCGAAGGCAGCCTGGGGGCGATCAAATTGGTTCAAAGGACAGCCCATTCATGCGCGTTCTGGTCGTCGAGGACACCAAAAGCCTTGCTGAGGCCATTTCGCAGGCCCTCAGGGGATGGGACTATGCGGTCGACATGGTTGGCAACGGTGAGGACGCGGAAGTCGCCGCACTGGCCTTTCCCTATGACGCGATCATTCTGGACCTCAACCTGCCGGGCATGGATGGACTGGAAGTGCTGGCACGGCTTCGCGAACGCGGCAGCGATATACCGGTTCTCATTTTGACCGCGCGAGATACGCTCGATGAACGCGTCAACGGGCTTGATCTGGGAGCCGACGATTATCTGACGAAGCCTTTCGAGATAACCGAGCTTGAGGCTCGTATTAGGGCCATTATTCGCCGTAGTCATGGGCGCAAGCACGCCATATTGCGCGCAGGGCGTATTGCATTCCATACGGTGCACAGATCCGTCGAGATCGATGAACGGGCAATCAACCTGCCGCGCCGGGAAATGCTGCTTCTCGAGGCACTACTTTACCGAACCGGAAAAATCGTCTCAAAGGACCAGTTGGCCGAGAGCATGACGGAGTTCGATGGTGAACTCAGCTCAAGTGCCATTGAGTTGTATATCAGCCGGCTGCGCAAGCGGCTTGCTCCTGCGGACCTGGCGATCCGCGCCGTACGTGGTCTCGGCTACGTCCTGGAAGAGACATGAGCGCGCACCCCGCGTCGCTCAAGCGCCGCCTCGTCTTATGGCTACTGGCACCGTTGATCGGGCTGTCCGTCCTGATCCTGGCGCATGTCTATTTGTCCGCACAGGAGATGGCCGACCGCGTTTATGACCGCGTGTTGAGGGGATCCGGACTTGCGATCGCCGAACGAGTCGTCGTCACGGATGACGGGCAAATCGAGGTCGACTTGCCATATGTCGCACTTGAAATGCTGACTTCGGCCGCCCAGGACAGGGTTTATTACCGGGTGGACAGCGACGAGACGCTGATAACCGGATATGACGACCTGCCGACATCCGACGCAAGCCGGTCGTTGGCGCCGGGACAATCCACCGTCTATGACGCAACTTACCGTGGCGCACCCATTCGCGTCATTGCGCTCGCCGGCGCCTCGACAAGCGTCCAAAGATCCGTCCCCTTCACAGTCTACGTCGCGGAGACAACTCAATCACGTCGTAATCTCGTTCTGCAAATGCTGCTGTCATCTGCCGGACGACTGGGGGCAACGATCGTTGCCGCCCTTCTGATTGTGTGGCTCGGCGTAAACTGGGGACTGCGGCCCCTTGCCCGTCTTGAGGGTGCTTTGGGCAGGCGAAGTCCCGATGACCTGCGCTCCATCCGCCATGACGTTCCGCGCGAAGTGCAACGGCTGGTGGGAGCCATAAATGAGCTTATGGCCCGGCTTGCCGCCGCACTCGAATCACAAAAACGCTTTACCGGAAATGCCAGCCATCAGTTGCGAACACCGCTGTCCGTGGTCAAGGCGCAACTTGAACTGGCCTCCCGGGAGAAGAACCCAAAACAGATGCGCAAGGCCATAGAAGAGGCGCAGCGGGCAACCCGGCACAGTGAAAGGCTGGTTGAGCAATTGCTGCTTCTCGCTCGGGTGGATGCCGAGGGCGGTGCCGCCGGGAGTTTCGAGGCGTTCGACCTTGTGGACCTCGCGCGCGAGACGACCAGCGACTTTGCGGCTTCGTCCCTCAAACGCAAGTTCGACTTGGGCTTCGAGGCTGAAGATGGTTCTGTCACCGTTTTAGGCCGCCGGGCATTGCTCGCGGAGGCGCTTAAAAACCTGATCGAGAATGCCATGACATATTGCCCGGAGAACAGCCGGATCACAGTGCGCGTACGCAAAGATGGGCATGAAGCTGTTCTTGAAGTAGAGGACAATGGTCCGGGAATTCCGGCCGACCGCCGGGAAGAAATGAGCGAACGGTTCGTCCGACTTAATGAACACGATGCTGACGGCTCAGGTCTCGGATTGGCAATCGTGCGCGAAGTAGCCGTGCTGCATGGCGGTGATCTATTGCTCACCGGCGGCAAACGCAACAAGGGCCTGTGCGCACGCATCACTATTCCGGCCGATCGCTAACTGGCCATCGCAAATCGTATTGGCGCCCAATGGTTCGTGACATACAAGGCGATCAGAAGAACCGCGAATGAGGTGAATACCCAAAGTGCCATTTGGTAAAATGGCAGGCTCTTCATCATCATTGCCTCCTGTTGATTACCGCCGTGGCTGCTTGGCGGTGATTGTTCGTCATGTGGCCCTCGAACAAGACCGGTCACGGCTGGTTCGGGAGATCGATGCCCCCGGCCCGGTGCTGGTCCATCCGCATTCGGCAGCGTCATGCAGCCATGCTTCAGGTGGTTTTTAACGAGCCAATAGTTGACCGGATAGGCGAATACGCCACCAACAATTGATGCAAGGCTCATGCGAAACCAAAATGCCGGTTGCAGAGGATCGTCGGAACCTTCCCAGATTGACGCCAGCACGACCATGGTTGGTATCATCCCCGCCATGACAAAGTTCATCGACACCGTCTCCGCAAAAAAAGTCTTGCGCACGGCCATAAAATAATTGCCCGCATACATGGGCAACATCATCAATGCCTGGAATATGAACAGACCGCAAACGAACCCGGCGAGATATTCGATAGTAGCGTCCCAGCCATTGCTGAGGCCAAATGCAGGCACAATGGAAGCTGCTATGAGAATGCCCGTGGCATCGCCGGCGAGGCAATGCATCTCGCTGTTGAGACTTTGCTTCCATACGGCTCTGGTGTAGCGGTCGTGAGCACCGGGGAACGGCCGCCGGCACGCAAGTAAGTAGAAGAAAACGCCAACCGGACCGGTATAGGCGGTTACCAAAATCCAGGCCAGACGCTGCACCCAGCTTGTAACGCCGTTGGAAACGGAGTCCCACACGACGAACGCCAGACTGGCACCCGTAAGAATGAACCATACGATAATTGCGCCGTCGAGCATCTCACCCCCCCGGTTTGCCGGACATGGGCTGCCCCGTGCCCGCTCTCAGAAAAGACGGTTCCTGGATCGCCTACGATAGATGGTTTGTAGGATAGATGGATGGGGATAGATAAATAAACAACAAAATCAATCAATTACTGGGATGACTGGCGGAGAGGGTGGGATTCGAACCCACGAGACGGTTGCCCGCCTACACGCGTTCCAGGCGTGCGCCTTCGACCACTCGGCCACCTCTCCTAAAAAATCACATCGCGTGTTGCCCTTATGTGGATCGAAGACAGGCGCAGATTTTGGTCATACGACATATGGCAACCGCCATATGCAGAGCACCTTCGACCACAGGGATCACATCTCCTTGAAAAAGTTTGCCGTAGAGACATAAGCGGACATCGGACTATAACATGGGCCACGATGGCGCAAGCATCCGTTCGGCGTATTCACGCGTATCCTGTTTGAACAAGCAGCGGTAAGAGCTTATCTAACTACAAGGCATGGTCCTCAACGTGGGCCACCGCCAGCGAGATGAATGGACATTATGATTCTACGTATTCTCGGCGTCTGGTTTCTGATCGGAGCCATGGTCGCTTTGACCATTGATGGCACAAAATCGCTCGCATCTGGCGAAGGCCAATGGATTCTGACACCAATCGGCGAACATTGGTTCAAGTTACATGCGCCGAGCCTCAATTCGTCGCAGGCCGCAATCGAACGGCATGTAAATCCCCTGTTGTGGGATCCGATAGTCGTTTCGCTGTTGCAGGTGCCGACATGGGTGTTTTTCGGGGTCCTGGGCCTCTTGCTTTACTGGCTTGGCCGCAAGCGCCGACAGCTGGATGTATTTGAAAACTAGCGCGTGTCGCCACACGATATATCTCCGCCAGAGAAGTTACGATAAGGAGCTCTCCCCATGTTTTTCCGTAAACCTGCTGTAATGCCGAGCAATGAAACGGCTTTGCCGGGGCGGGATGCGCCGATTGCGACTGCTGAGAAACACCATGTGAGCGGCCATGCTCTCAAAGGCCCCTACCCTCAGGGTCTGGAGGTAGCCATGTTCGGTCTGGGCTGCTTTTGGGGGGCGGAGAAACTGTTCTGGCAGCTTCCCGGCACATACGTCACAGCCGTTGGTTATGCCGCCGGCATGACGCCTAACCCCACATACGAGGAAGTCTGCTCCGGATTGACCGGTCACAACGAGGTGGTGCTGGTCGTTTTCGACCCAGCGGAGGCAACCTATTCAGAGCTACTGAAAGCTTTTTGGGAGGGGCACGATCCGACCCAGGGCATGCGCCAGGGCAATGATGCGGGGACACAGTACCGCTCGGGTATCTATGTTTACGGCGAAGCGCAACTTAAGGCCGCAGAGGCTTCCAAGTCTGAATACAATACCGCCCTCCAGGAACGTGGCTACGGACCCATAACGACTGAGATTCTGGAAGCGCCTGAGTTCTTCTTTGCTGAGGAATATCACCAGCAATATCTGTCGAAGAATCCAACCGGCTATTGCGGCCTCGGTGGAACGGGTATCGCGTGTTCTGTGGGAACTGGCGTGACGGCGGATGCCTGATAGCCTTCGTGCCCCTTAAGCCAGGTCGATCGCATAACGCTTCAACTCTTCCAGAGGCACAATCTCCAGCGTTGCTTCATGTGTCGCGCGCAGAACGACGCGCGGCGCCATCCCGGCGTCCAACGCTTCCTTCCAACGTGCGGCGCAAAGGCACCACCTGTCGCCTGGTTCAAGTCCCGGAAATCCGAATTCTGGTAAGGGCGTGGAAAGGTCATTGCCGCGCATTTTCGAGAAAGCAAGAAACTCTGCCGTTGCCAGAACGCATACCGTATGCACGCCATGATCGTCAGGCCCTGTTTCGCAGCATCCTGTCCGGTAAAACCCGGTAAGTGGCCTGTCTGAACAGGTTTCGATCGGCTCGCCAAACACGTTGCGTTGAATGTCGGCGTCGGATTGCAGGCTCATTGCGGCTTCCTCGACGGTAAGGGGATGGCATTCCGCGCGGGACTACTGATCGTCGACCCGTTGGCCCAGGGGAGACCGGAATTCGTGCGCGCAGCTGACGCCGGACGCACAGGTGGCGGAGACGGCTTCTGATTGGGCACAGCGGGAACGCCAGGCGCAGCAGATTCCCTGGCAGATGCATCCGGTGCTGCATCGAGAACCGCGCGACAGGATGGTGGCAAATCGGCTACGCGCAATTCCTTGCGCGGTTTCGGCTTGGCGGGCTTTTTGGGCTTCTTTTTGCTCCATTTTTCGGCTGCCACCAGTTTCTTCATCCAGTCCTTGACTTGAGCGCCACAACCATCTCCTGCTGGTGGTGGCTTTTGATCGACACAGCCCGCAACGCCTGGCGGGCACCGCAGCCGGACATGGAAATGGTAATTGTGGCTCCACCAGGGTCTGACCTTGCGGAGCCACGCCCGGTCGCTGCCGGCACCCTCGCATAGCGCGCGCTTGACGGCGGGATGCACGAAAATACGCGCTGTCTCCTTGTAAGACGCCGCGCGTTTCAACAGCGTCACGTAACCCGGCTTCCAGTTCTTGGCATTGACGCTCTGACTGAACTGGCCGGCAAGTGGTATCGACCAGCTGTCGGCGCGCTCTTTCTTTGAAAGCGGCTGGTCCGGCTTCGGCCTGTACCAGATATCGGCATCGAGACCGATCTGATGGCTGCGATGCCCGGTGAGCATCGGCCCGCCCCGCGGTTGGGACAGATCGCCAATCAGGAGGCCTGGCCAACCGTCCTGTTCCTTGGATTCGATGGCAAAGCGCTCAAGAAACGTGATCAGGACGGGATGGCCCCAATTGCGGTTGCGCCACAGCTTCATCGCTTCCCATCCGGAACCGCTGATAGGAAGCATGCGCCCGCCCGCCAGGCAGCCACGCGCATAAGACCCAATGGAACGCGCCCGCAGGGAGGCCGGGGCTTTCTGCTTGCCAAAAAGCTTCTTAGCCACAGGCTCCGACGCCGCGGACGGCACCTGGAACGTAAGAAATGCAAGAGCCGTCGGCAGCAATAATGCCAAAGAAACAATACGGCGGCGCATGAAAGCTTCTCCCCCTCGCGCATCGTCCCGGTTGGCGTGAACGTTACCACACAATATGGCCGCATTGGGATATGCATATGCGAATTGAACATGGATATGTTCGTTTCACCAGGGACCACGGGAGGTGCAAAATCTGCAACCTTGCCGTGCATCGTCCCTCCATGGCATCGTCACCTGAATGTTGCGAATTTCTCTTACATTTCTGGCATCCGCCTCACTTGCACTTGCAGGGTGCGCCACCCTATCGACAGATGAATGTTCAACCGGCGACTGGCAGAAGATCGGCGTGCAGGACGGGAATGACGGCCGCACTCTCGACCGCTTTAGCCGCCATGCCAGCGCTTGCAAGCTCGACAAGACCGAAACGAGCCGAAACCTCTATATCTCGGGGAGACAGGAGGGGCTTAAAGTCTATTGCACGACGGTGCGCGGGTACCGTGAAGGAGCGCTTGGACAAACCTACAACGGCGTGTGCCCTGCCGGCACGAGCGCTCAATTCCTCAAAGGCTATGAATTGGGCAAGCGAATCCATGAGATAGAAGCTCGATCGAGTTTCGTGCTCGACGAGTATCATTCGGTGACGCAAAAACTGCTGAGGGCCGAGAATGAGGCAGAGCGAACTCAGTTGCTCCAGAAACAGGCGCAGTTAGAGGCTGAAAACGCTCGGCTGAAAATAGAAGTTCAAACGCTGAGAAACCAAGCTGACACCATGGTCGCGTCCGCACGAAAGAAACGCAAACCTTAGAAACCACCAATACGAAAAGAGCGTTTTTTCAGCACGCGCCTTCCCACATTCTCTCATTGTCTCAAACATTTCAGAGCAAGTGCAGAGGTGCTCGTAGGTCATTCACACATACGTTCACAAATTTGACCGGAGTGCGCCGTTTCCGATGCGCAAATCCAGACATGGGAGAATTGGTATTTGAAATGACAACAATCGCGGCATGTGGACAAGCTTGGGAGCATTTGTGCCCGAATTGGATCATGCGGCGCGACAAAGATCATATGAATGCTAAAATGTGCATCTATTTGAATGTCCGGTGCGGACGGCAAAGGAGTAAGCGGACATGTCTACCTTGGGCGACTGGGATGTGCCGACGGCGATTCAACCGCAGGCAGAAGACTATGGATTCGACCTCGATCGGACCCTGGCGTCCGTCGTCGGATTGCGTTCCCAAATCCCTCACGACGCCTTCACTACCGAAACGCTTGGTGACGAGCGGCTTGGCAATGGCGTCGTCATTTCAGGCGGCCTGGTCCTTACCGTCGGATACCTTATTGTCGAGGCGCAGAGCATATGGCTCAGCTTCGCGGACGGTACGTCTGCGCAAGGCCACACTCTGGGCTACGATCAGCAAACAGGTTTTGCATTGGTGCAACCACTTGCCAGGGTGGATATGCCCGAACTGGAGATTGGCGACTCATCTACTGCCTCAGTCGATGACCGGGTCATTGTCGGATCGCCCGGAGGCTCCGAACGCTCCGTTGCGGCGCATATTGTCGCCCGGCAGGAATTCGCGGGCTATTGGGAGTATTTGCTGGAAGACGCCATCTTTTCCTCGCCCGCCCACCCACACTGGGGCGGCGCGCCTCTGATCGATTCAACTGGCAATCTCATTGGCATAGGGTCCCTGCAGCTCCAAGCCTCGGGACAGGAGGGCAGCGAGATGCCCATCAATATGAACATACCTGTCAATTTGCTCAAACCGATCCTGGGCGATCTGAAAAAGCTGGGCCGTGCCGACCGGCCAGTCCGTCCATGGCTAGGGGTCTACTGCGCTGAAGTGCACGGCGAGGTGGTGGTTCTGGGATTGGCCGAAGGTGGACCGGCAGATCGTGCGGGTGTCGACCAAGGTGATATCATCGTTTCCGTCAGCGCGGAGAACATACTCGATCTGGGAGATTTCTACCGCAAGGTCTGGCAACTGGGCGATGCCGGGGTCGATGTGCCGCTGACCGTTGCGCGCGAACAGGGACCGGTCAATCTTGTGGTCACGTCGACAGACCGAAACAACCTTCTGAAGACGCCAAGCCTCCACTAAGACGTGGTTTGCCCAGCTGTGAACCGCGGGCAAACCGTCAGCATACGCCGGTTCAAAAGCGTGAGCCCAATTCTGGACTTCCCTCACCCAAGCCGTTTATGTGGCGGTTCCAGTACCGCTGCCATGGCTGAAAGGCGCAAGCGATGACGTTTGTGGAAAACGCGCTCGATCGTATCGGCGGATGGCTCGCCCGAATCCTGCAGGCGGAGTCGAGCGGCTATCAACCGTTCACGCCATCCGATCCTGAAACGCTCAAACGATCTTTGCAGCCAGGCGATATCCTTCTGATCGAAGGCAATCAGAAAATTGCGGTTGCCATCAAGTACCTGACCCAATCCACCTGGTCCCATGCGGCCGTTTATGTGGGAAATGCGGTTGGAGAGACCACCAAAGACGGAGAGCTGCTGGCTCTGATTGAATCCAACCTGGGCGAAGGCACCGTGGCAGTGCCGCTCTCCAAATACGCTACCTACAACACGCGCATTTGCCGGGCGCTCAACCTTAAAAAGGCCGATCAAAAAAAGGTTGTGCAATTCATGGTCAAAAGCATCGGCACCAAATATGACACCCGCAATATTATCGATCTGGCGCGCTACCTGTTGCCAACACCTCCGGTGCCGGTGCGCTGGCGAAGGCGAATGATCGCTCTTGGGTCAGGTTCGCCGACGCGAGCCATCTGCTCGTCACTCATCGCCCAGGCCTATCAGGCTTTGCCCTACCCGATCCTGCCGTCAGTCGAAGATTCCACCGATCAGCCCCACGCAGCCAGCACATATAGTCGACAGGAAATTCTGCGCATTCGTCATCATTCATTGTTCGTTCCGCGGGATTTCGATTTGTCGCCATATTTCCAGGTGGTCAAGCCAACCATAGAGAAGGGTTTCGATTACAAGAAAATCAAATGGAGCGACGCAGATCCCGGAGAGGGAGCGATACCAGTCGTCAGGGCGAACAGCGAATAGTCGCAGCCTGTCGCAAAGCCTTGACATGCAGAGGGACAAATAGGGATACCGCACACAACAGCGGAAGCAAATTTGAGCTAGATTTGCAATCGATCCACATCCCGGAGTGATCTTTATGGCCGAACTCGCCCTCGCGTCTGTCGTCTTCATAGCTCTGCATATCCTGCCCGCGCTCAAATTGCGCGAAAGGCTTATCAAACGGATTGGCGATCCCGCCTATATGGGACTTTTTTCACTCGCGTCCGTACTTGGCTTGGCGTGGATGATCTCGGCATATCAGGGCGCGCCTGTCGGCGACTTGTTGTGGGTGACAGGTCCGGGTGTGCGCCATGCAACGGTGTTGCTGATGCTTATTCCCTTCATTTTTGTGGTCACAGGAACGACGACCAAAAACCCCACCAGCGTCCTTGGTAAAGGCGCCTTGGACGCGCCCCAGCAGTGGACCGGAATCTTTGCGATAACGCGTCATCCGGTCATGTGGGCCATCATAATTTGGGCAGTTCTGCACCTGCTCAACCGGCCGGACCCGCGCTCGCTGCTGTTTTTCGGGTCAATGGGAATTCTGGCCGTTGCCGGATCGATGCGTCAGGAAGAGCGCAAGCACCAGGAATTCGGCAAGGCATGGGAGAAATTCGCCGCGGAGACTTCCCATGTGCCTTTTGCCGCCATACTGAGAGGCAAAGCCAAACTACATTTGCGGGACCTCGGCCCCTGGCGCATTGCCACCGCAATCATACTATGGCTCGGCACGCTCTATCTTCATGCGCGTATTCTTGGTGTTTCACCGCTCTCGCTGTAGCGCCTGCATGCCGACCTCGCTCGACGCAGGCGTTGGCTTGCGCGGTGGAACAAGTGCCATGCGCGGCGGACCCCGGCCTTGACGATCGGGATGCCAATGGCTACATCCAAAATATATTGCTTTCCGGCGCCTGAACTTTCATTGCGCCTCATGGCCGGAGAACGGCAGCCGCTTATTTGCGATCCCGCCGCCGGACATGCATTTCACATGCGATGGAAATGCGTATTGAACTACGCACGTGCAGGCTCCGGCCAAAACTGACGGATGTGGTCTTGTTAGGCCCTCCCCTCATTCTCTCAACCGAACCGACGTTGACTGAAACCGAACGGGACGCTTGCGCGTGCCCGCAAGACAAGGGGATACAAGATGGACCTCAACCGACGCAGCTTCCTTGGTGTTGCCGCAACCTCTCCTCTGGCAGCGAAGGAAATCGCAAAGAAGGCGCTTGAAGAAGCGCAGATGCAGGCCACAGGCATCAGCATGTATTCAGATTCGATCTATACAGGCGTACATGTGCCGGACGTTTCGCCGAATATGCGCTCGCTTTGGGACGCGATCCGCGATCTCGGTGTGCCGGACTGGAAAAAAGAAGATATGCGTGAGGACGCCCGCCGTTCGCGAACCCTCGATCCGGACATTGCCTCCATGCGCAGCCTTTCGCTCAGCGCCAAACTGCGCCGTCAGTGGGAACGCAATTATCAAATCCTGGTAGAGAGAGCGATGCGGCAAACCGAACTGGAAAAGGTGAAGCGCGCCTTTTTCGAAAAGCACCCGGACGTAGAGGAATATTAGGCCCACGGCGTAGACGGGATTACCCCGGGTCAGCAACGAGGCCAGCAGCCTCAATTCCGGCAATGGCACATTTTTCGTCATTGTCGGAATTGTCGCCGGTAACGCCCACTGCGCCCAGCAGAGCGCCATCTTGATCCCGTATGAGCACACCACCCGGGACGGGCACCAGCGCGCCATCCGCCAACGCGTTCATGGCATCAATGAAGTAGGGCTGCACTCGTGCCCGCTCAAAGAGCGTACGCGAACCCAGCCCCATGCAGATGGCGCCATATGCTTTGCCGTGAGCAATCTTGAAGCGCATGGCGCTGGCTCCGTCTTGCCGCTCGAACGCGGTCGTGTGGCCGCCCGCATCCAGAACGGCGACACTGAGAGGCAACAGTTCCAGTTTCTCCGCTTTCTCGAAAGCAGCAACGATAATCTGCCGTGCCTGGGTGAGCGCAATGTTTGGCATGAACCGGTCTCCTATTTGGCTGCGCGGGGCGAACGCTCGAGGATGTAGAGCCCGCTCGCCACCAGAAGTGCCGCGCCCGCAAGAGTCCAGGTGTCAGGGAAATCGCCCCAGACCAATAGTCCCAGAATGGTCGCCCACAGCAAGCCGGAATAACGAAACGGAGAGACGAGTGAAGCATCGCCCAATCGCAATGCATCAATGATCAGAAAGTGTGCGGACGCGCTGAGCAGGCCGTTCAGCAAGAAAAATGCTGCCACGCCTAACGTTATACTTTTCCACCCCAGCAGGGTGGTGGCGACAAGCGCTACGGCGACAACAGCAAGATTCGACCAGAGCAGAATCGAAATTGAGGACTCGGTTTTGGACAGACCCCGCGTGACGACGTCGCGTCCGCCCGCGCACAGTGCCGCGAGAACAGGGAAGATGAGAATATACTCAAACGCCGCGCTTCCCGGTCGAACGATCATGAGCACGCCGACGAAACCAGCAAATACAGCAAGCCAGCGGCGTGAGCCCACTTTTTCGCTTGTGAAAAAGTGCGAAAAGGCAACAACGAATATCGGGCTCGAGAATGCGATTGCAGTGACCAAAGCCAAAGGCAACACGGAGAAGCCTATGACAATAAACACGGTCGTAGCGGCGAAGAACATGGAACGAGCCGCCATGCCCGCCCGGTTCGTGATCCGCATCTCATCCCACCCCGGGTAGAAGTGAATGTATGGGACGATCACGCCCAGCGAAAACAGATGACGCAATGCGAGCACCTGCCAGACTGAATAATCCTCCGTCAGCAGCTTCGTGACCGTGTCATTCAGCGTGAGCAGCAGCGTTGCCACCACCATCGCCATGATGCCTTTCATGGAATCGCTGGCTTTGACGGTAGAAAGCATGACCGTTGTACCTGGGTGAAGGTTCGGCGTGAGAGGTTGCCGGAAAGAGCCGGAAAAAGCTTCAGGCAGGAGCGCGGAAAAGCGTCATCTGCGCGGCAGTATGATGTGTTTGATCCGCCATGTCTTGCGGAAAGAGTTTTCGAGGACTTGACTGGGTGACGCTACGCGCCCGCTGACGCTTTAGCAGGAGCAAAAGACTGCGGCGCCTCGCTGCGGTCGAACATTCCATAATCCCGTACGACCAGGCAGAGCCTTGCGCCGGTTACAAAATCCTGCGCACTCGCATCATGAATGATCTCTCGCCCCTCCGCTTCATTCGCAATATGCAGAACCGAGACATATGTGTTGTCGCGGTTGATACTCTTGAAGGCTTCACCACGGGCAAACGGTTCGCCGACACTCTCAACCGATGCCACGAATCGCGGTTCCGCCGGAACAGGTTCAGCTGACGCGAATTCGTTGATGTTGCCTTCGGATCGCTCATCACGATCGAAAGACTGGACGATCTGAGTTATACGCAGGCGGTAATCGGCGAAATGCACGTCGCGGCCGGCTTTCTGAGCCAGGTAATGCTTTGCATCAGCTCGCCACCGCGCAAGCGCTGCATCGTCCTTCCAGTATTGATAAGAGAGGACCGTGTCCGGCCGCAAAAGACTCATGTAACGATCGAGGAAAATGAGTCCGCCGCTTTTCTCGACAAGCGGTTTCAATGCGGCCGCACGTCGAAAATAGTTGTCCATGTGGCCAGGCTTCGGGGTGACTTCAAAGAAGAGTGCGTGCATGACCTATTGGTGCCTTTCTGACAAAGGCGACATTCGCACGTCTATTTTGTCAGCAACACCCAGTTCTTGCTCTGATTGCCCCAGTCGCCCTTGACCATTTTGCGCGATGCCTTTTCGACATAGCCGTGGCGCTCATAGAGACGCCGTGCACCGGAATTGGCGTCGGCGACAATGATGCTCAGCGACCTGCACGCAGTTTTTTCCGACAGTTTTTCCGCGAACTCCAGCAACGTGCTTCCAACTCCACCGCCGCGAAACCGGGTGTGAACTGCCAGCACGTTTACGTACCAGCTGCCAGGGGTCAGGTTTTCCAGCTCCTGGAGCGGCACAAACATTTCCGGCATTTCTTCATAGTCAATCGGCTCCGGCTCATTCGGCAAAGCATAACCGATGAGACACCCCGCCACCTCGCCGTCTGCTTCGGCGATGGTTGCGTTGAGATAGGAAAAACCACCCTCCGTGCGTTGAGCCCGCCTGCGTCCGACATCCCACGGCGTTTCGCTGGCCTCCGCCATCCGCTCCCAAAGATAGGCTGGCATTCCCTCCCCTGCGTAGTTGATGAGCTGCGCCAGGTGGTCCGCATCGTCAGGTGTGGCCGCTCGCAATGTAGGTTGTGATGCTGTATCCGGCATGGCCTGCCTCTAAATAGGGCTATCAGTCAATCCGAGCAGATGGGGTGAGGCGCTGGATTGTCAAGACGCCCGTCGGTTTTTCCTGACAAGGACAAACACTGCCACAACACCGGCAAGCGGCAGACTGACGTCTTCAGGGATATCAAGGAACCATGCGGCGCTGCCGCTGATGAGTGCCCACATGACTGGGATCACAATGGGGACTATTGGCACCCGTGGGGTTGCCAGCAAAAGTACGCCAAACGTGAAGATGACCATCGGACTTGGTGCAACACCGAACATGGCTGCCTGGGGCCAGTTGTGCCCCGACGCCATACCAAGCAGCGGATAGATGACCATTGCAAAAATCATGAGAGTCACACCGGCAGCACCGGCGATATCTCGATGAAACCTGAATGTCAGATCACCCCGGATGATAAAACGCCACCACAATATGAGTGCCTCGATCACAAAGAGAACAGCGAAAAGCGGAGCAGCAAAATTGATCGGCATGAAATATAGCCAGTGATAGGCAATACCATTCCCCAACCAAAATATGGCGAGGATCGCGCCGATAAATCGATTGCCGCTGACTGATGGCCTGAAAACGAGCCCGAGCACGAGCAAACCCAGAACGTAGGCCACGATCTGCGCAGGCCAGATCGCCAGGTTGTACTCCTCGAACAGAGCGAAAAATACCTCAGGCGAAAACGGGATCATGCGCGCGTGCCAGTTCTACAGCTTTTCCACATATTCAATCATTCTCTGCCGCGTTTTCGCATCAGGCAGCGGTCCCTTGAGCACACTCATATTTTCGCGCATATGGTCAACCCGTGAAGTGGCGGGAATGGCACATGTTACGGCCGGGTGCGAGACGACAAACTTGAGGAAGAACTGCGCCCAGTTGGCGCAAGCTATATCGCCCGCCCAATCGGGAAGCGGATGACGTTCAAATTTTTCGATCAATGTCCCGCGCTGGAACGGACGATTGATGATGACCGCAATCCCCTTATCCGCGGCCAGAGGCAAAAGGCGCTTCTCCGCTTCGCGGTCAGCAATGTTGTAGGTGAACTGCACGAAATCGAGGGGCTGTGAACCCATCACTTCTTCCAGATCGCCATGACGCCGCCCGTGCGACGTTGTCATTCCGATATGACGAACACGGCCATTCTCCTTCCACGCCTTGAGCGTCTCCAGATGAGTCTCCCAGTCCAGCAGGTTGTGAATTTGCATCAGGTCAAATTTCTCGAGCCCCCAAAGCTCCGCAGACGCCTTCATCTGGCGCGTGCCCATCGACTTGGACACGGTCCACACCTTGGTCGCTGAAAACAGCGTCTGACGGTTTTTAATGCGTCCAAGGCAATAGCCAATGACCTCCTCTGACGAACCATACATCGGGGACGAATCAACCAGACCGCCTCCCATATCGAAAAAAGTCTGAAGCACCTTTGCCCGTTCATCCCGCAGCTTCTGGCTAGCACCGACATTGAAGGTAATCCACGAACCCATTCCGATTATGGGGATGCGTTCATCAGTTCCAGGTATCGCGCATGTCAAAGGTGAGTCCGGCTGTGCCAACGCAATGCTGGGCGCAAACTGACCCGCCGCCGCCATAGCGCCAGCCGACGCAATACCGCCCAGGATGCTGCGGCGCGACAGATTGAAAACTGAGGTCTGCTTCTCACTCATGGCGGCAGATTATAGCAGGACCCCGGCGCATATGTGACAGCAGGGCGCGCCTTGTTGCGCTTGCCCGGAAATGCAGAAGGGGCTAGCTCTGGCCTCATGGTTTCTGAGGCTCGACAGCCACGCAGGTGATTCCCGGTGCACGCGTGGCACAATCTCCCGGCGTCCAGTCGCGGCATCGTCCTGATGGTCGGCTCGACATTCGCCTTTTCCATAATGCATACGGCGGTGCGCTATCTCTCAGCCGAACTGCATCCGGTGCAAATCGTCTTCTTCCGCAACCTGTTCGGAATGGTTTTGTTCCTGCCGATCATGATGCGGAGCGGGCTTTCATTTCTCAAAACGGAAAAGTTTCCGCTCCATCTGCTACGCGCTGGACTGAATGTCGGCGCAATGATCACATTCTTCACCGCACTCAGCATGGCTCCGTTGGCGCCCGTCAATGCGCTCGCCTTTACAGCACCCCTCTTCACTGCGGTACTGGGGGTGTTTCTGCTCGGTAAACGAGTTCGGCTCAGGCGATGGACGGCTATCGCATTCGGGTTTGTTGGCGCGCTTGTCATTCTCCGGCCGGGCATCGCGACCATCGACCTGGGTTCATGGATGACGCTGCTGTCCGCTGTCCTGTGGGGGATGACCATGATCGTGATCAGGGTATTGGGCCGAACCGAATCAAGCCTCACCACCACCGGCTACATGATCACGCTGTTGAGCGTGCTTTCGTTCGGTCCAGCCCTCTATGTCTGGCAAATGCCACAAGCCAGCGCCTGGGCGATTTTACTTCTTATCGGCATCACTGGAACGGCCGCGCAGATCGGCCTCGCGGAAGCACTGAAGACGGCGGAAACCACTGTCGTCCTGCCGTTCGATTTTCTGAAAATCGTGTGGGCATCAATGCTCGGTTTCATGCTGTTTGCTGAGATACCCACGGTCTACACATGGATGGGTGCTGCGATCATTTTCACCAGTAGCTGCTATGTGGCCTACCGCGAACAACAGGTTTCAAAGCGTAAAAGTGTTGACCCACCGGTGTTACCCTGAGGCTTCCCACAATGTATTTTGGATGTCTCAAAACCTCAAAAAATACGCACATGCATTTTCAGTTCACTCCTGTCTGAGTGAATACAATGGGCGGTGTGTGATCCAGGCTACTCGCCAATTTTTTCAAGCACACTAGATCCAGCCTCCCAACTCCCTCTTCACCACTGCCTCAATCACCGACATTCCTTCCACTGAGTCGTTCAGGCAGGGAATAGCTGCAAAGTTTTTGCCGCCGTTCTCCTTGAAGATATCGCCATTCTCGACCGCGATTTCCTCCAGGGTTTCGACGCAGTCAGAGGCAAATCCTGGCGTGATAACGGCGAGGTTCTTCACGCCTTCTTTGGCCAATGCTTCAACAGTCTTGTCCGTATAGGGTTGAAGCCATTCCGCTTTGCCGAAGCGAGACTGAAATGTGGTCCGCAGAAACTCATCACTCCACTTCAGTTTCTCCCGCACGAGCCGCGTCGTCTTCTGGCAATGGCAGTGATACGGGTCGCCTTTCTCAAAATACTCCACCGGCAGCCCATGATAGGACGCCAGGATGACATCCGGTTTCCATTTCAGTTTCGCAACTTCCTGTTTGAGCGAATTCGCCAAAGCATCGATATAGGCTGGATCGTCGTGATAAGCTGGAACGGTCCGAATTGCCGGCTGCCAGCGCATCTTTTTCAGCACATCGAACGCCTTGTCATAAGCCGTTGCAGTTGTGGCGGCGGCATACTGCGGGTACAGCGCAAAAAAGAGGATTCGGTCGCAACCTTGCTCTTTGAGAGCTTCGACACGGCTCCTGGTAGAGGGGTTGCCATAACGCATCCCCCAATCGACGATGACGCGATTTTCTCCCTCGAACACTTTCGCGAGATTTTTCGCCTGTGCACGAGTGATGGTCTTAAGCGGCGACTCGTCCCGCTCCTCATTCCAGATTGACCGGTAGGCCTCACCTGATGAGAAAGGCCGCTTCAACAGGATCGGGCCGTTGAGGATGAACCACCAAAGAACCGGGTTTTCCTCGATCACGCGGCGATCAGACAAGAACTCCTTCAGATATTTCCGCATGGACCAATAGTCAGTGGCGTCGGGTGTGCCGAGATTGAGCAACAGAACGCCAATCTTGCCAATCGCCGGCTGCGGATGATCTTTCGGGGTAAAGCGCACGTCGGGAAGGAAGTCGCTGGCGCGGGCGGGTTTGGTCATGTGGGAGAGCCTTGTTCAGTTTGGTCACGGTCGCAAAAACACATGCCTTGATAGTCCATCCCATGCCGCAACCCAAGAGTGCAGAAGACGCGACAATGCGTCCTTGCACATTGCGGTGGGAGAGGCGCCGAGGTAAAAGGCGCGCATGGCATGGGACCCGAACCAATATCTCGAATTTGGCGATGTCAGGCTGCAGCCTGCGCTCGATTTACTTGCGCGAATACCACTACAGGCGCCGGGCGTAGTCTACGATCTGGGCTGTGGCGCCGGAAACGTGACGATGGCGTTGAAGAACAGATGGCCGTCCGCGCGGATCACGGGCATCGACAGCTCTGCAGAGATGCTTGACCGAGCCCGTTCGCTCTCATCCGACATTGAGTGGGTTGAAGCGGACCTGACTGACTGGCGCCCGGACCGTCTGGCGGATGTGGTTTTCTCGAATGCGACGCTGCAATGGCTAGACGATCACGACAATCACTTTCCGCGCCTGATGGACCTTGTTGCACCAGGTGGATTTCTCGCCGTTCAGATGCCCAGAAATTGGGAAGCGCCTTCTCACACGAGCATTGCGGAATCGGTTCAGGCGGGGCCGTGGCGTCAGACACATGAGCCGCTTATGCGGCCCGCACCGTCCCACGCACCTGAATTCTATTACGAGGTCCTGTCGCCCATTTCGAAGAACTTCGCGGTCTGGGAAACCGAATACTGCCAGATCCTCGAAGGCGAAAATCCGGTCGCTGAATATGTGAAGGGGACGCAGCTCAAAAGGTTTCTCGACGCGCTTGAGGAACCCGAACGAAGCCAATTCGAGAATGACTACAGGAAACGGATTTTAGCCGCCTACCCTACGCGTCAAGACGGCAAGACGCTGTTTCCATTCCGCCGCCTGTTCATTCTTGCCGGCAAATAGCGGGCCGCCCCACTTAGAAACCGCAGCTAGGCCTTTTGCTTCGCTTTTCTAGTTCGCGCTCTTGTTCGCAGTTTGTCAGCATATTCTTCATCCGCTCCGGGACTCGGAAATTTCACCGACCCAATTCGCAGAATGAGCACCGCAACCGCCAGAAGAAGGATGGCGACGCAAATAATGAGGACAGTTTGATCGGCGTCGTGAGTTTTACTGATAACTTCGATCAGGAGCCGGGTCAGTGCGGTAATCCCCACATAGATGAGGAAACGTACCGGCATTCGGTTGGTCATGAAATAGATGCCGACCATGGCGCCCAACTCAAGATAGATAAACAGCAGAAGAATATCGGCAACCTCGGCGCGCCCTACGGCAATCATACCGAGGAATTCTTGGAGTGCCGACCACACAGTCGCCGCACCGATCGCAAAAAGCGCGAGCAGATGAAACGACCTGACCAGCATGTGACCGATCACATCCGCCTGCCGTTCCAGATTTTGGAAACGTTTTTCCATGAATTCAATCTCCCCAGACCGTCCCGAGAGGTGAATAGCGTAAAGAGCAGTGAACGCAAACGCGATGTTTCATCACAGGTTTCGCCAGCCGCTGCAAACAGACCGCTATCGCACAAGATTCTAGTGTTGTTCGGTGGGAAACGAAGCGGGTGGGGTAAACGGCCAGATACAAAGCAGGCCAGGCGGAACGGCGGCCCTGCCGCAAGGCCGACGTCCGCACAACGCTCACGAGACCGATTGGAAAATCATTCCAGCCGCAAGCGCGTGGCCGCCATTGTCACTTCATCACGAAGCCATAGAGGCCAGGAAAAATCTCAATGGTGATGTTCGCGCGTAAACGTCTCGGTTTTTGCCGTACTGCATGGTGTGCTCGCAATAGATTGCGCTTCGAGCACCGCCATCCGTAGCAAATACGACAAAAAACGGAATCCTTGTTTGTCGGACGACTCCAAAACTGTATTCAGATCCCTCAGGATAGACAGCATGGCATCGGTCCGTTGATCCAAAGAATGGGAATTATTAATTGAAAAATCGATGTCTTTATTTCGGTTGTTTGACATAGTGCGAAAGTCTGACCCGGAATTATCGGGCCTCCTATTGTTCAAGCAATCTTCTGATTCTACCAAATAGCACTGGCGATTTCTTGACCAGCGATGCTAAAAATTTGATCATGAATGCGGCTCCGCGATTTGCATTGGCATCAGTTTGGGGAGTCGAACAGAACGCAATGCTCTCGTCATTACTGCGTCCGCTTGAAGAGTGCACGGCACGTGTCGTGAGCAAAATCTTGACTTGGAATGTCAGGAATTTGACACTTAAGTTTCGAACCTGCCAAAAACGCAAACTTCTGCTGAAGACTGAATTGAGCACCATAGATAGAGGATCTGACGCCCAATGGATGCCAATACGGAAGAAGTCAGCAGCCGTGGCGACGCCTTAGTCAGGAAGAAGCCTCAAGAATTCAGCGCGACTTTTTTCAGTGGTGTTGCAGTAGCCCTGGGAGAGTATCTGAACACCCGCGGGCATGACGGCGTGTCGGTGCTACAGGCTGCGGGACTGAAACGAGAGGCTCTTGGCGAGAGAAACTCACGGTTTCCTATCCAGCAATTAGAAGCCGCTTTCGAAATTTCATCTCAGCGCGTAAATGATCCTCTTTTCGGACTTCATTTTGGCGAGGGGTACACTCCCCCAGTTCTAATTGCCGGCCACTATGCAATCAGCAATGCGCGGGACCTGCGGGAGGCTCTCAAGACTGTAAAGGACTATCGCAGCCGGGTGGTGGGAATACCAACGCAATTGTCTGATCGGAGTGCATTCACGGAACTAAGCTGGATCATCGACTCTGCATCGTTTTGTCCCCGGCACGTGATTGATTTCATGGTTGTGCGGACACTCAAACATGTACAGATGGCAACCGGACCAGATTGGCGACCTCTGAAGGTCGACCTGGCATCCGAGAAACCGGAAAATTTATCTGATCATTTCCGTTTGTTCGGCTCGAATATCCACTTCGGCAAGCCGGCAAGCATGGTTCGGGTCGGGTCGAACGAGCTGGTTATTCCCATGCCGAATGCAGACCCCGATCTCTATCTTGTCGCGCGCAGCAGCCTACTTAATCCTTTTCCCTGCAGACAGGACGACGACGATCCTGTCGACCAACTTAGGCGATTTATCAATGTGCAGCTTGACAAGAATAATATCACGCTGGAACTCGCTTCAAAAAATATGGGCGTGACGCAACATCAGCTGCGACGCCTTCTCAAAAAGCGCGGCACCTGTTTTCAGTGCGTTGTTGATGACACGCGCAAGGCTGTGGCCAAGCATTATCTGACACAAACCGATTTCCGGTTTTCGGAAATTACTTTCCTGCTTGGATTCTCCGACCAGAGCGTTTTCACCCGCGCTGTCAAGCGGTGGTTCGGCGTTACACCAAAGCAATTGCGCCGCCTTTAGAGCAAGGCGCGTTCAATCCTCAACTTTGCGAAGAAGACCCACGTGCTGTCATGATCGCGTGGCAGGAGAGTCACTACCCCTGCCACCGACACATGGAACCTCGCCTAACCTTTCGGTTGCGGGACAATTCTTAGATACGGTTTGGGGGCCTCCCAGCCACCAGGGAATTTCTCCTTGGCGGCCTCATCGGACACTGCCGGGACAATGATAACATCGTCACCATTCTTCCAGTTCACCGGTGTGGCGACCTGGTGCTTGGCCGTCAGTTGAATGGAATCTAACACCCGCAGGACTTCATCGAAGTTGCGCCCTGTGCTCATGGGATAGGAAATCATCAGCTTTACCGACTTGTCCGGCGCGATCACATAGACATTGCGGACCGTTTGATTGTCGGCAGCAGTGCGGCCTTCCGAGCTGTCACCGGCGGCAGCGGGCAGCATGCCAAACAGTTTGGCGACGTTGAGTTCAGGATCACCGATCATGGGATAATTCGGCGCCGTGCCTTGCGTCTCCTCGATATCTTTTGACCACTCCTTGTGGGAGCCTACCGGATCCACGCTTAGTCCAATGATCTTGCAGTTTCGGGCCTCGAACTCGGGCTTGATTTTCGCCATATAACCCAGTTCAGTCGTGCAGACGGGCGTAAAGTCCTTGGGGTGCGAAAATAGCACGCACCAGGAATCGCCAATCCAGTCATGAAACTTGATCGAGCCTTCTGTGGTTTCGGCTTCGAAATCAGGGGCAGTACTTCCAATTTGCAGAGACATTCCAACCTCCTCACATATGCAACGCCGTGGCGGGACAAACCGACTATCGAAATAGTTGCTGCGGTCCTCTAATCAAGCATCAAACAGCGCGGTTTTCAAAGTTGCTCGACATATACAGATATCGCACTCAGACCATATGAGAAATGATTTTTCCTGACAGCTGGAAACTTCGTCAGAGAATAAAATTTTCTTCTAAATCCCAAAGCGTTTTGCCGCATTCATACTGATCGGGTCGATCACTTTGGATCGGCCGTTTGTTCCGCCCTAAACACCGGTAACCGCTTTCGTACAACCAGCCCGGCACCGAAGTAGAGACATCCTGTCGCCATGACGGTTGCAGAAATGACAAGCAGCTTGGAATACTTGTGGGTCAGTCCGGTGAGGTCCTGCATCAGCATCATGTGATTGCCCGCCTCGAGGAAATAGATGACGGCGCCGGCAATTGCGGTAACGAAAGCCATCAAATACGACCAGGCAGGAATTTCCGTTCGGCCCCACCACAGAGAAAAGAAAGCAACCGGCGCCAGGAACATCGAGGCCGTACCGGAAACGGCTACAGCGCTAAACAGGTCCCTGGACCCGAAGAACATCATCACGAATCCACCTAACAAAAACAGCGCCATCGCGACACGGCCGTTAAAGACGGTGGGTTTGGCGAGCCCGATGTCGACAGCCGAAAGCTTGGCCGCGCTCGCCAGGGTAGAATCCAGCGTAGACATGCAGGAAATGATCAGCGCCACGTTCAACAACAGGATTGGCGTGTCACCAAACAATCGGGTCAATGTCGGCACAAGCGTTTCACCGGCCTCTTTCTCAATACCCGCATAGGTCCCCAGCACACCAAACGCCATAATGCACAGAATGGACACCCAGGCCGCGTGATAGAAGCTAGCCATGGTGACCTTTCTGTCAGAGATCAGTCCGCGATCCATCATGACCGGATCGTGCATCGGATAGCTCCACACCTGAAGAAACGCCACAGCGAGCAGGACCCATCCGGGTCCGTCCGGATCAGGGCTGGAGTCGGCAATTGCTGCGATACTCAGTCCGCCATGGTCAAATGCCAGAACCATTAGCGCGGCAAGAACGACCAGAAAGACCACCATCTGGAACACATCGGTCCGGATGGACGCATGCAGCCCTCCAAGGCACGCATATGCCAAAACCACGAGACCGACAGCGATGATTGAAATCGCATAGGCGGTTGATCCTGCAGGTCCGAAGATAATCCCGATAACCAGGAGATTGGCGAACACCTCTGACAGAAGGCGCAAGCCGGTAACAAAGCTGTATGAGACTGGACCAATTTTTCCGAAGCGGTTGGCGAGAAATTCCTGGATGCTGTCGAACCCGTGACGCCAGCGTAACGAGGCAATCACCCATGCGCCGGTTAGGAACGAAAGATAGTAGGTGGCATAAGCCAACGCGCCGGCTATTCCGTAGAAATAGCCCAGAATTGCCGCATTCAAGATCGAGCGGGCGAATATCCACGTGGTGACCAGGCTCATGGTCAGGCTGAAAACACCAGGTGCCGCGCCGGAAACGGCATGGCCCTTGTAGAATGACCCGAGAGTCGAGACGCGCGGCGACAGCACCAGGCTGCCGAGCGCAACCAGCACCGTAAGCGCCACCAAAGTATATGACATGAAAGCCTCTTGCCGTGGCGTGAAACTGAACCCGGCTGTGTAGTCAGCTTCCAGTTCACGCGCCACTCACAATTACGATGGCAGCCCCGGTGCAACCACCTGTTCTGGCAAGTCGAGGCGCTGACAAGGCGTCATGCAGCGTGCTGGTGTCCGCGGTCCGGCAATGCGAATACAGCGAGCAATTCTTCACGACGGGCATCCGCCGCCTTTGCGGCGGTCTCCTTGATGGGACCGAATCCGCGGATGGTTTCAGGCAGGGCAGCAAGCTCGACCGCCACCCCATGATTGGCGTGGTTTAGTCCTTCGGCAAACAGTTCAAGCATGTGCTCATAGTCTTCTAGTAAACGCCGCTCCAGCTTGCGGTCCGCACAGTAGCGGAACGGATCGAACATTGTGCCGCGCAGCTTTTTCGCCCACGCCAGAAGCCGCATAGTGCGCATCATCCAAGGACCAAACCGGAGTTTTTTTGGCCGACCCGTAAGTGGGTCGACCCGCGCAAACAATGGCGGGGCCAGGTGAAACGAGACTTCATGACTTCCGCCGAACTGCTGATCGAGTTGTTTGCGGAACGAGTCATGCGTAAAAAGCCGCGCCACCTCATACTCGTCCTTGTAGGCCATCAGCTTGAACAACCCTTGCGCGACGGCATTGGTGAGTGCCGAAGATGCCGGCATCCGCTCTTGCTCAAGTTTCCGAATGGCGTTCACGCGCGCTGCATAGCGCTCGGCGTAAGCTGCATCCTGGTATTCCGTGAGAAACTGAACACGGCGCTCTATGAGTTCATCGAGTGATTGCGGCCTATCGATTGGTATCGGCACGGACGCGGTGGATGCCAGCAGCTTTTCGAGGCCCTGCTCATCATGAGCCGCATACCGCCCCCACGCGAACGCCTGCAGATTGCGCTCGACCGCAACGCCGTTCAAACTAATGGCCTGCTCAAGCGCTTCGACAGATAGCGGAATCTGCCCCTTCTGCCATGCATAGCCAAGCAGGATGATATTCGCCGATTGCGTGTCCCCGAGAATCGCGTTCGATAGGGCGCGTGTGTCGACAAACCCGACGGCATCAGCGCCTGCCGCCATGGTCAACGCTGCACGCATCTCTTGCGCCGGCATCTTCAGATCAGGCGATCGCGTAAAATCGGCCGTCACGGATTCATGGTCATTGGCGATAACGCCGGTTACACCCTCCTGCACAACCGAGAGAACGGTGTCGGAAGCCGCGACCACGAGGTCGCACCCAAGCACCAGATCGGCACCGGCGGCCGATGCGCGGATTGATTTGATCGCGTCAGGAGCCTTGCCTATGCGCAGGTGAACCGCAACTGCACCACCCTTTTGTGCAAGGCCCGACATATCGATGACACCGACGCCCTTGTCTTCCAGATGCGCCGCCATACCCAAAAGCGCGCCCAGCGTTACGACACCCGTGCCTCCAACGCCTGTGATCACCATCGAGTAAGGATGCTCCAGGGCCGGAAGTCCCGGATTCGGCAAGTCTGAAATGTCCGGCAAATGCGGCAGATTGCTGACGGGTTCATTATTCTTTCCGCGCGGTTCTCCGCTGCGCACCGTCACAAAGCTCGGACAGAACCCCTTCAGGCACGAATAGTCCTTGTTGCACGACGTCTGATCAATGGCGCGTTTTCGTCCGAATTCCGTTTCCACCGGCACGATCGCCACACAATTCGACTGTATGCCGCAATCACCGCAGCCCTCGCATACCAGCTCATTGATGAAGACGCGCTCTTCCGGTTCCACTGCCTTGCCACGTTTCCGGCGACGGCGAAGCTCTGCGGCGCATGTCTGGTCGTAGATGAGCACACTGACGCCCTCAACCTGCTGGAGATCGCGCTGAACGGCCTCCAGTTCGTCGCGGTGGTGGATCTTGGTCCCGGGCGGAAAGATCGCATCCTTTGGATATTTCGTCGGGTCTTCGGCGACAACCACGACACGGGAGGCGCCTTCAGCGGCAATCTGACGGGCAAGCTGCGGCACGGTGAGTTCGCCGTCGAGTCCCTGCCCGCCGGTCATGGCGACAGCGTCGTTGAACAGGATCTTGAACGTCATGGTCGTGCCTGCGGCAACGGCCGCCCGGATGGCGAGTGAGCCTGAATGCACATAGGTACCATCGCCGATATTCTGGAAGACATGGGCTTCCTTGGAGAAGGGTGCCTCGCCAATCCAGTTTGCACCCTCACCGCCCATATGGGTGAAACCCTCCGTAGAGCGGTCCATCCATTGCGCCATATAGTGGCAACCGATGCCGGCATAGGCGTGGGCGCCGTCCGGCACCACGGTCGATGTATTGTGCGGGCAGCCCGCGCAGAAATACGGAACGCGTTCGATGAGCCCGGGCAAACTCACGTTTCGCTCCGTAATTCGATCAAGCTGTTCCATACGCGACCGCAACTCGTCGTCGCCATGGCCTGACAGCAACCTGTCGCCGATCACACGTGCAATCTGTACAGGCTCGAGAGCATGGTATGATGGAAGCAGTGGCGCACCTTCTTCATTCTGTTTGCCGATGATGACAGGCGCATATTTTTCGCCATAGAGAAGTTCTTTCAGCTGCGTCTCGATGAGCGACCTTTTCTCTTCCACCACAAGCACAAGATCGAGACCGCGCGCAAACCGGAGCGCACCTTCGGGTTCGAGGGGCCAAGTGACCGCAAGCTTGTAGAGCCTCACACCGAGCGACGCAGCACGCGCACCGACAATTCCGAGAAGATCAAGAGCCTCCATCGTGTCGTTGAAGCTTTTGCCAGAAGTGATGATGCCCACCCGCGGCGCGCCACCCCCTTCAAGCACCTGCCGGTCCAGTCCGTTGGCTCTGATGAAAGCTTTGACAGCGGGCAGCTTGTGCTCAAACAGCCTTCGTTCTTTTTCCAGCACTTGGTCGCCGCGGCGGATATTGAGACCACCCGGCGGCATTTCGAAATCATCCGGCAGGACGATCTGCACCCGATCGAGCGAACCGTCGATCGAGGCGCTCTGTTCGATATTGTCCTTCACGCATTTAATGCCGGTCCAAACACCGGCAAACCGCGACATTGCCCATCCGTAAAGTCCGTAGTCGACCACTTCCTGAAGCCCAGACGGATTCATGACCGGCATCATGGCATCGACAAACTTGAACTCTGACTGATGCGCTGATGTTGAGGATTCGCAGGTATGGTCGTCCCCCATCAGCGCAAGGACCCCTCCATGCGCTGATGTGCCGGCATGATTGGCGTGGCGGAATACATCGCCGGATCTGTCGACCCCGGGACCTTTTCCGTACCAGATGCCGAACACACCGTCATACAGGCCTTGACCGCGCAACTCCGCCATCTGCGCACCCCATAGAGCGGTCGCCGCCAAATCCTCATTGAGACCAGGCTGGAATATGATGGAATGCTTGTGCAGAAACGCTTCCGCTTGCGCGAGTTGCTGGTCCAGGTTGCCAAGCGGTGATCCACGATATCCGGAAATGTAGCCGGCCGTATTGAGACCGGCACGGACATCACGCTGATGCTGCATGAGTGCCAGCCGCACCACAGCCTGCGCTCCGTTCACGAAAATCCGTGACTGGTTCAAATCATATCGGTCGTCTAGGCTAACGTGCTTCATTTGCCGGATTACGCAGCTTCAGTTGTTCAAACTCAATACAAATTCTCTTTGCCAAGTTGTGGCAAGTTTGCGTTTACAACCGGATTGGGCATCATATCCGAAATTTGGCAAGGATATTCCAGCGGAGAAAACACCTTTCCATGTCGCGCGATCTGAAATTCTGGGGGCTGCTCGGTTTTGTCGCCCTTGTGGCCGTAGCCGGGATTATGGCTTATGCCGCACTGACCGCACCCCTGTCTATTAAGCTGCGCCTTGGCGCAGACCAGATCAACTCTGAGCCATACGAAATGGGCACGGCGATCGCCCATGTCATCTCGCGCACCTATCCCGGAATCAAGATTGAGGTCGTGAGCACCGGTGGGTCTTCAGAGAATATGAATCTGCTCACAAGCGGCGATCTCGATCTCGCGCTTGTCCAGGCCGAAGTTATCAGCCGAGAAAATGTGTCACTGCTCGCTGTCTTGTATCACGATCTGTTTCAACTTCTCGTGCGCGACGATTCCGGTATTCAGACCCTCAAAGATCTGGAAGGAAAACGAATCGCGCTGCCCCCCGTAACCAGCGGCCAGTATCGGGCGTTCTGGTTTCTTGCCAATCACTATGGTCTGGCGCCTGAGCGTATCGTCGCCATCCCGATGAACACCTACATGGCCGACGAAGCCCTTGTGCAGGGGCAGATCGATGCGATCTTCCGCGTTCGTGGCCCCCGAAATTCTTCGATCAGGGTTCTGTTCGGTCGCACCAATCTGCGTTTTATTCCAATCGATCAGGGCGCTGCCTTGCATTTGCGCCAGCCAGCCTATTCTCCTGCTTTCATCCCCAAGGGATCGTATCGTGGCGACCCGGCGACGCCGGCGGAGAAGCTGCCGACCGTCGCGGTTGATCGTATGTTGGTGGCCCGCGATGACGTGCCGGAAGACGTGGCCAGGGCAATCACAAGTGTGCTCTTTGAAAAGCGCCGCGATCTCGCCCTGCGAACACCGCTCGCCGCCCTTATACGCCAGCCTGATTTGAGACAGGGGACGATGCTGCCTGTCCATGAGGGTGCTCTCAGCTACTTCGACCGGGAAAAACCCTCATTCCTTGAGGAAAAGGCCGAATTTCTCGCCCTTGTTCTTTCTTTGATTGTCGTTGTTACATCGCTCGCGTTTGCATTCGCACGTCGGTTCTACGAGCGGCAAAAAGGACGCATAGAGGATTACTCCGTCGAACTCCTGGAACTGGAAAAAAGCTCAAAGGCGGCTAAATCGATTCCCGATCTCGATGTCTACAAGCTTCGTTTGACCGAAATTCTCGCTGAGGCCGTCGATGATATGCGCCAACGACGGATCAATGCGGAAGGGCTACAACTGTTTTCCTTCGTATGGGAATCCGTCAACTACACCATCAATGACCATGAGGAGCAATTGCGGCTGGGTCCGGGACCAGGTGAGCGCGCCGCCGACGAAAAGCAGTCTCCCGCCCGTCGAAATCGGCAAGCCTCTGTGCGGCGTACGGGGAGTGGAAATCGGTAACCCGGTCATTGCGCCGGACAGCTCATTCACGTCTCTCCCTTTGGCACAGATGTAGAGCTGTATTCCAGGTGCATAGAAATTCCGTATCTGGACGTTATTGATTTGCGCTATTGGTGTACTCACTACCAAATGGTCGTCCTCCATGAGTTATGCCATAGCGACGTTTGCCTGTGGCGTGAAGGCAGCAATTCGCGGTAACTGTGTATTGCTGGCGCGTCAGCATTTTCGGGGTTTGTAAAAATGGACATGCGCAATTCGGAAGACCGGATCCGTTCCGGAACCCGGGACCTCGGCCGGTTCAACACACCCGTTCTGGTGTGCGGCGGGGCGTATTCCAATCTTGAGGCGTTGCAGGCGCTGATTGCGACCGCACGACAGTTGGCCATTCCGCCAGCACGTATCATTCATACCGGCGATGCCATCGCCTATTGCGCGGACCCCTGCGAAACAGCGAAGCTGCTGCAAGATGCAGGCGTCCACGCAATTCAGGGGAATGTTGAAGAGAGCCTGGCGGCATCACTGCCGAACTGCGGTTGCGGCTTTAACGAGGACTCACTTTGCGACCAGTTGGCCCATGAGTGGTTCTCCTACGCCGACGCACGGACCGGTATTGAGCTGCGGCGTTGGATGGGCGCGCTGCCACTTCATCTCACATTTGAAATGTCCGGTTTGCGCGTACGCACCGTCCATGGCAGCGTTCAGGAAATCAACCGCTTCATGTTCGCTTCCCACCCGATGAGCGATTTCGATGCGGAATTCACACACGCTGCGGCGGATGTGATTGTCGCAGGTCATTCGGGAATTCCATTTACGCGCCATGTGGGCAATCGCGTTTGGCATAACCCCGGCTCGTTGGGCATTCCGGCCAATGATGGCACACCGAGAGCGTGGTACAGTGTGCTTACCCCGCAAGAGGACGGAATTCGTATAGATCACCATTCCCTCGACTATGATCATGAACGGGCAAAAGCGAAGATGGTCGACGCAGGCGTTTGTACGGAATATGCGCAAGCGCTCTCCAACGGTCTCTGGCCCAGCCTCGATATTCTGCCCGAGGCAGAGAAAATCGCGACGGGTGTGCCGCTCGATCTGAGCAAATCCTTCTTCTGCGCCAACCGGACAGCCGTAGCAGAGTAGGTTCATCCCGTTAGAATGGACGCGCTGGACCAAACGATCCAACAAACAGCGTGATACCGAACATCAGCACCAGAATAGATCCGACAAGTCCCACAACATTGGCGATCCATCCTGACCAGGTTTCACTCTCTCCGGCGAGGCGAAATGCAAGCTGCTTCGACGCGACAGCTAGCACGGCCAGCATCGAAACAGTAATTGCGGTCCCGAGCGCCATCGCAAACGTTGCGGCAACGCCAGCAAAAAACATGCCATTGGCCAATGCGAATACAAGAACGATCACCGCACCGCTACAGGGGCGGACCCCCACGGCAAATACAATCGCTGCGCCCTTGCGCCAGGAGAGGTCGCCCTTCAAATGCTGAGGATCGGGCATGTGCGCGTGACCACAATCGTGGTCATGGCTGTGAGCATGGACATGCACGTCGGCGTCCTTTGCACCACGAGATAGAATGCGCCGCATTTGCGATACAACCAGCCACATACCCACAAGCGCAATCAGCGCATAGCTGGCGGATTCCAGATAGGACTCCATTGCCCTGATCTTCAGCCCGGCTGCATTCATGGCGACAGCCAGAATTGCAACCAGAACAATGGCGGACACGGCCTGAACCAGTGCAGCCAGAAAGCTCAACGATATTCCGCGGCGTACGGTTCGTTCGCTGGCAAGGACATAGGACGAGATGACAGCCTTGCCATGACCCGGACCGACCGCATGCACGATGCCGTAGATGAAGCTAAGGCTTGCAAGAAACCACGCTGCGGCGAAGCCTCCATCGCTCTTGAGCTTGCGTACGGCCGCCGCCAGCTGGCGGTGCAAATCACGTTGAACCGCAAGCACCGCAGTCCATGCCCGCTGGATGAAGGAGGGCTGTCCTGCCCGCTGCTCCAGCGATCTAGTCGTGTTTTTTTCAGATGAGCTGGGAGCTTGCTGCGTACCGGGGGCGGGCACGCCAAAGGGTGATTTCTGAGCAATTGAAACGCTGCCCATAGAGATCAGAACAACAAGCGAAAGCAGAATGGCGCGCAGAAGCCGCATGAAACCGGTCAGCTGGTCTTGCACGATATCAGGATATCGGGAGCAAACTGCGCCCCGAAGTCACTCCCCTCACCCAACTCGTCAAAAAATGCTTCGCTCAAATCACTCAGCCTGGTTTCTTTGGCAGATGCTGGTTTCGGCTTCTCCATTGCTACGCGGCAGCCGCGGGGCGCATTGCTTGCGAGTATAGCGGGCGCGTCCTTGGCATAGGAGAAAGCGACGAAATAGGTCGGATCGTAGATTGCGAATTTGAGCTGCTCTTTTCGCGCATCCAGCGGAGTTTTCAGGGGCAGTGTGAAATGCAGGGTCAGCTGGCCGCCTTCATGGGACAAATAGTATCCGTCTTTCGGCTCGTTCAATGAAACTGGCTTGCCCGCCACCTTGGCGAAGGTGAAGAAATCGAACTCGGAAAGTGACTCGATGTTTTCCTTGGCGAGTGCGGCAAGTTCTTCGCGATTGAATTTCCCATCGCCGTTCTTGTCCATGCCCTGGGCCGCAAAGGCGCTGAAAATTTCATCAAACGTCCAATGATGCCGAAAGCCTGTGACGCGGCCCTGAGTGTCATGAACGATCTCGGTTTTGGATGAAACCCACACATGGGGATGGGCCCGCGCAGCGAAAGAAGCGACACACATGGCGGCCGCAATGGCTACAAGTCTGACTGCTCTCATCATTGGATTCCCGTCAAAACAGCGTTCGATACTGTCGTCTAATGCGCCAGCAGAATTCAAGCTCTTCCCATAGAATCGCGGCATAATTCTGTCGGGGAATCGCTAGCAAAACCTCTCTTCAGGGACACAATAAAAAGCCGGGCAGCTTCGTTAGGAAACTGCCCGGCCAAATGATCGGAAGATACTGCAATTCGGAGTGCTTAACCCATCACCCGTCTATGCGTAACAATTACTTTCGTACCAACCCGCGTGCGGTTGTACAGATCGATAATATCGTTGTTGTAGAGGCGGATGCAGCCATGGGTCACATTCTGCCCGACGGTCCATGGCGCGTCCGTTCCGTGAATTCGATAGAGCGTGCTGCCGAGATAGAGCGCACGAACGCCAAGAGGATTGCGCGGGTCACCGCCCCTCACATGGCCAGGCAGCTTGGGATTTTCGCGACGCATCTGTGCGGTCGGTGTCCAGCCGGGATTTACCGCCTTGCGGCTGACGCGCTCAACGCCCGACCACATGGCCCGACCGGTGGGGACACCAATAGGATAACTGATCGCGGCACCCTTTTTATGCACGTAATAAAGCCGTCTATCTCCAAGGCTCACAATGATGACGCGGTTACCATATTTGGTAGGAAACCGAACCTCATGCTTCCCGCTTTGCCATCCGCCGCCGCCGCCGAAAATCGATGAAAAGATACCTTGCGCGGCCGCCTTTTGTGGCGCCATCGTGGTCACAATGCCAGCAGCGGCAAGCGCAACCAGTCCAAGTTTGAACATTCCAATTTTTTTCATGTCACACCCCGTTTGATCTTCCGATTGAATGACTTTTCCTGCTGCGGATTACGTAAACCGGTGCGCCGATATGCACCCTCTCATACAAATCCTTCACATCCCTATTGAGCATCCGGATACACCCACTGGACGCTGCACGGCCAATAGACGATGGAGCATTGGTACCGTGGATACGATATTCGGACCAGCCGAGATAAATGGCACGCTCGCCAAGCGGATTTCGCGGACCCGGCGGTACATAGCGTGGCGCACCGGCCCGGCGCATCCGCAATGTCGGATACCAGCCCGGATCCTTCTTCTTTTTCTCGACGAAGGTCTTGCCGAACCATTGGAACCTCGGCTTGCCGACGGCAACCTTGTATTTGATCGCCTGGCCATTGCCGAGACTGTAATAGAGGCGGCGTTCCGCCGTATCGACAATGATCGATCCCATCGGGTATTTGGCCGATTCAAGCGCGACGATTTCCTTGGCGCGCGCCTCATCCGGCGCAAATAAGGCAGCTAGGCCCAATCCAGCAACAAGGGCCGCCGTAAACAGGCAATATTTCTTGTCCAGTGCCATGCCTGAATTCCCTCACCCACCAATGCTTTGTCCAATATTGTAGAGGGCGCACCTGCTGTTCAAGGGGTACGCCAATCACAATGCGACATTAGAGCGGTGAAATTGAGAGTTTGTGAACACAGTGTGGGATTTTGGCCACAGATATGACGCTGAGGTAGCCATCAGCCTAAAATACAGGCAATTCCAATACGATCCGTCGGGCAGTGTGCGGTCCGATTCTATTTCTTGCTCCGACGTTCTTCTTAATTCCGAGGCTTTTGGCGGATCATGAAGGCCGAATTGCGATCATGTATCGCTTTCCCAAAAAAGTGATGTTCCATATTCTATGGAACAATTTAGTTGCGCCTGAAAGCCGGATAGGATGACATAGTGTGTGGCCAATGTGCACAAGCTAACCCCACAATAAATAAGGGGTGTAATGGTTTGGCCTTTGTCTTTCGCTCGCCGCTCAATCTGCTCTTTTCGGGTTGCCTGCGGCTGAGTATATTTTGTTGTAAATGGGAGGAAATACATGACCAAAGCTAAAGCGAGCAACGTGTCGCGCCGCAAGTTCCTTAAAGGAAGTGCTGTTGCGACTGGAGCCGCCGCTGCGACAGTAGCGTTTCCGCAGATTTCCAGAGCTCAGACCACCACGCTGAAAATGCAGAGCTCGTGGGGCGCAAAAGCCATCTTCCAAGATATGGCGAAGCAATATGCGGAGCGCGTTGAAGCAATGTCAGGCGGCCGGCTTAAGGTTGACCTGCTTCCGTCAGGAGCCGTTGTGAAGGCATTCCAGGTTCAGGATGCATGTCATAAGGGAGTTCTCGACGGCGCACACACCGTGACCGCTTACTGGTACGGCAAGAACAAGGCCGCATCGTTGTTCGGCACCGGTCCGGTTTTCGGTGCCAATGCTTCGCAGATTCTCGCCTGGGTCCATTATGGCGGCGGCAAGGAGCTCTATCGCGAACTCGTTCAGGACATTCTGAAACTGAACCTCGTCGGGTTCTTCTGCATGCCGATGCCAACGCAGCCTCTCGGCTGGTTCCAGGAAGAGATCAAATCTGCTGATCAGATGAAAGGCCTCAAATACCGCACCGTCGGCCTGGCCACTGACATCATGCAGGGCATGGGTGTGAAGGTAACGCAGCTTCCGGGCGGCGAAATCGTACCTGCGCTTGAGCGCGGCGTGATCGAGGCGTTTGAATTCAACAACCCGACATCTGACCGTCAGTTCGGTGCTCAGGACGTGCGCAAGCACTACATGATGGGCTCATATCATCAGGCTGCCGAGTTCTTCGAAATCATCTTCAACCAGGACAAATACAACTCTCTGCCGAACGAGCAGAAGAAGATCCTGGAATATGCAGCTGAAGCCGCCAATACGGCAAACTACGGCATGGCGATGGACAGCTACTCGAAGGACCTGCAGACGCTCGTCAACAAGGATGGCGTCAAAGTGCACCGTACGCCTTCAGCCGTTATGCAGGCGCAGCTGGCATCTTGGGACAATGTCCTGGCGAAACTCAACCAGGACCCCTACTTCAAGAAGGTTGTTGACAGCCAGAAGGCTTGGTCGCACCGCGTTGCGTTCTACGACATCAACAACGCAGCCGACTACAAGCTGGCCTTCAAGCATTACTTCCCGGGCGAGATCGACTTCTAGTCAGCCGGGAACGTACGAGATATGGGACGGCGCTCTGTCGGCGCCGTCCCTGCCGCGTTTGAGCATCGCTCGCGCGTTGGGGGGTACATTGGTCAATTTCATAAATTTCATCGATCAGATCACATCCTGGGTCGGCAAGGCCTTTTCGTGGTGCATCATGATCATGACTTTCGGCATGGCTTACGAGGTGTTCGTACGTTACATGCTGCGCGACCCGACATCATGGGCCTTTGATTTCAGCTATATGATGTATGGCACACTGTTCATGATGGCCGGCGCCTACACGCTTTCGCGCGACGGCCATGTGCGCGGTGATGTTCTGTACCGGCTATGGAAGCCGCGAACACAGGCGCGCGTCGAGTTCGTCCTTTATTTCATTTTCTATTTTCCAGGAATTCTGGCGCTCGTTTTCGCCGGCGCCGACTATGCCGGTGAGTCGTGGTTCTACAAGGAAGTGAGCGTGATGAGCCCGGCCAACGTGCCGATCTTCCAGTTCAAGATGATCATCCCCGTTGCCGGCGCGCTCTGCTTTATTCAGGGGCTGGCGCAAGTCTGCCGCTGCATTATCTGCATGAAAACTGGTGAATGGCCCGCCCATCTCGAAGACGTTGAAGAGATGGAAACCATGCTGCTCCACCAGCAGGAAGACGAGGCCGTGACGGAAGAAGAACTGGGCTTTGATGCCGGGGGCAAGAACAAATGACCGATCCCCAAATAGCGGTATTCATGCTCGGGATTTTCATCCTGACCATTCTGCTCGGCTTTCCCATCTGCTTTACCCTCGTCGCCATGGGCGTGGCCTTCGGCTACTACGCCTATTGGGATCCGGAACGCATGGGGCTTCTCAAGGCCGACGGAATTCTTGAACATGTCGACGCCCTGCTGAACAACCGAATATTCGATCTTCTGGTCAACCAGACCTATTCGGTCATGGCCAATGACGTGCTTACCGCTGTGCCCTTGTTCCTGTTCATGGGGTACATCGTCGAACGCGCGAATATCGTCGACCGGCTGTTTCATACGCTCTACATCGCGACCCGGCGGATGCCAGGGTCCATGGCCATCGCCGCCCTGGCGACATGCGCGATGTTCGCGACGGCAACCGGCATTATCGGTGCGGTCGTAACGCTTATGGGTCTGCTGGCGTTTCCGGCGATGCTAAAGGCGCGTTATGACGTCAGCTTTGCCTCAGGCGTGATTTGCGCCGGTGGTTGCCTTGGCATCCTTATTCCGCCGAGCATCATGCTGATCGTCTATTCGGCCACGTCGAATGTCTCGGTCGTGAAGCTTTACGCTGGCGCCATTTTCCCCGGCTTCATGCTGGCCGGACTCTATATCGTCTATGTGATGGGCCGAGCGCTGCTCAACCCCAAAATTGCGCCCAAGCCCCGCCCTGAAGATATCCCTGACGTCACCAGCGCGCAGGTCTTCATGATGATGGCGACCTCGTTTTTCCCGCTCGCATTCCTGATTTTCTCGGTTCTGGGTGCGATCCTGATGGGCCTGGCGACACCTTCCGAAGCAGCATCAATGGGCGCTCTTGGCGGCATGGTGCTGGCGATCAGCTATCGCCTCGGCGGCATGGCACAAGGTGTCGTCAAGCCAGCGTGGACCGATGCGCCGGAGTACCCCTTCGAAGGTTGGCTCTTCGCGCTTGGTCGAGGCGGTATCGCGACCCTCGCGATCGCCGCAATCTATATCACCCTGCATAAAGCGTCAGAGGTGCTTTTCGGTTACAAATTCCCTGAAGAACCTGGACTCCTGATGATTCCGGGCATGGGTATCGGACTTGTGGCGCTCATTTCCGTGATGACCCGCAGTGCACCCAGCGTGCTTCGTAATGTTCTGGGCTACGTGTTCATGATCGGCGGAGCGGGGGTTGGAGCAGCCATCTTCGCGGTTCTCTTCATCATCGTGAAGGGGTTGATCAATGTCATCACCGGCCTTGGGATTCCAAGCATTGCCGAGACGGGCGCTGGCCCGTTGGTTTATCTCGTTCTAACAGCAGCGATTGCATTCTATTTCTGGCGCCGCGCTGGTGCGCCTGCCTTCTCTCAGTGGTTGTGGCCAGAAGCCAGAGCTGTCCAGCGTGCATACGCCTTTGCCGGCAAGGGCGCGGTCATCGGGCTCATCGGCGCGCTCATCTACACACTGATGTTCACGATATTGGGCCTCAATGCCCGCTTTGCCGAACACGAGTACAATCCCCTCGCCTTCGAGATCGGCCTGTTCCTGGGACTTGCCGCATATTTCTGCTGGAAGGTGAATGATCAGGACCGATTGCGGGAATCGATCTATCTCACCGTGCGCACATCAGCGATGGTGTGCTGGCTGTTTGTCGGCTCATGGACATTTGCTTCCGTCTTCTCCTATCTCGGCGGCGAAAAGCTGATCGAGCATTTCGTTCTGTCGATGGATCTGTCGCCTGTCATGTTCCTGATCCTGGCGCAGTTCATCATCTTCCTGCTCGGCTGGCCGCTGGAGTGGTCGGAGATCATCATTATCTTCGTGCCGATCTTCTTGCCCATGCTGCCGCATTTCGGCGTCGATCCGCTGTTTTTCGGAATCCTTGTGGCGCTGAACCTGCAAACGTCGTTCCTGACCCCGCCTATGGCGATGGCGGCATACTATCTCAAGGGGGTGGCGCCCCCACATGTTCAGTTGGTGGACATCTTCAAAGGCGTCCTGCCATTCCTGTCGATGATCTTTCTGTCGATGGTGCTGCTGTACACCTTCCCGGGAATTGCTCTGTGGTTGCCTGAGGCAATTTACGGGCGTTAACGCGACAGGAGCACTTTGCCATGGAAGATGCCCAAGTGAGCCAGTTGATCGGGCTGACCGCCGCTGACGCGGCAGCCCTGATCGCCAAGGGTGAAATTACGTCCGTAATGCTCGTCGAAGCGTGTTTGACACGCATTGCCGAGCGCGACGAGACCGTTCTTGCATGGGAGCATCTCGACCCGGACTATGCGCTTGCGCAAGCACGCATGGCCGATGACCGACGCGCTCAGGATACCGCAACCGGACCGCTCCATGGCGTACCGGTTGGCATCAAGGACATCATCGACACGCGCGACTACCCGACAGAAAACGGCACACCTGCTCATTCTGGACGCCAGCCCGGGGACGACGCAGCCCTGGTGAATGCACTCAAAGACGCCGGTGCGATCATTCTGGGCAAGACGGTCACGACGGAGCTTGCCGTCTTTCATCCAAACCGCACGCGAAATCCACACAACCCGGAACATACGCCCGGTGGATCATCGAGTGGCTCTGCTGCGGCTGTTGCGGACAGGATGGTGCCGCTCGCAGTGGGAACGCAAACCGGAGGCTCAGTCATACGCCCGGCCTCGTTTTGCGGCGTATATGGCTATAAACCAACCCACGGAATGATTTCACGCACTGGCGTTTTGATGCAGGCGCCGCCCCTCGACACAGTCGGCGTGTTCGGGCGTTCGCTGGAGGATGTGGGACTTATTGCCGATTGCCTCACGGCCTACGACCCGCGCGACACGTGGATGCGACCGCGTAGCCGAACCCGCCTGCGTGACACCGCAATGCAGGAGCCGCCAGTCGACCCGGTCTTCGCCTTTGTAAAGTCACCTCCGTGGGAGGAGTTTGCAGAGGATGTCACGAAGGAGGCATTTTCGGAGCTTGCAGATGCCCTCGGCGATCAATGCGATGAAGTTGACCTGCCACCAGTGTTCGATGTCGGGCTGAACATGCAGAAACTCATTCAGACGGCGGACATCGCAAAATTCTATGGGCCCATATTGGCAAAAGCGCCAGATGCGATCTCTAAACCGCTTGCCGAACGCATTGAGGACGGCAAGAGCATTACCGCCGTCGACTACAACAGCGCCTTGGACATTTGCGAGACACTGAACGCCGGGCTCGATGAAGTCTTTGAACGCTATGACGCGATCATTACCCCGGCCTCGGCTGGTCCGGCGCCAAAGGGAATTGAAACAACCGGCAGTGCGATCTTTAATGCCCTCTGGACCTATCTCGGTGTACCGTGCGTGACGTTGCCGCTGCTCGAAGACGGTGGTCTTCCCTTCGGAGTGCAACTCATTGGTGCAAGGCATGACGACGCCCGGCTGCTGCGCAATGCCAACTGGCTGATCCAACACCTCACCGACGGTGAGGACGAAGACTGAATGAAAACAGGAACAGGTTGATGCTGGATAAATTTATCGTACTGGTTTCCTTGATTGCGCTGATAACATTTCTTGGTGTTGTCATAGGATTCGTTGCCGAACCCGATCTGATCATCGTCACGTGCCTGATCATTGCGCTGGCTACCAATGATTTCTGGATTTCCGTATTCAAGCCGGGAGCCGACACGTCGAAGATTGAAGATCTCCCGCTGGAAGCATTGCCGACCGGCGTTTCCGGTAAGCCCCTGCCGGGAGAGAAAACAGCCGAAAAGACGGCTGGTCGCAGCAAAGAAACCACTCGGCGCAAGAAGTAGTCTTCTCCCTAATTGCAAGCTCTGGTTACTTCGGAGCTGCCTTGCGAATGACTGGCGCGTCGCCTTTTGCCCCCATAAAGACAACCAGAATGCGAACGGGCAATGAGCCGTCATTCACACCGTCGTGCCACCAATTCATCGCCTCCATGAATGCGGTTCCGGCGTGATAGGTACGCTTACCCTTTTCACCATAGTCGACCGTCACTTGGCCTGAGAGGATATATCCATAGGTCGGCACGCCATGCTTGTGCCAGCCCGTCTCCTCGCCCGGCTTCAACGTGACGATCAAGGATTGAATGTCGACCGGGTCGCCCTTGGGATAGCGAATTGTCTCGCCGATAATCGTCTTGTCGCCCGAATAGAGCTTCTCAACGCGCTTGTATTGCGGTTGGTCGGGCGCGCGGGCCGGCGATGGCCCCGCGGAAAGCAGAAACACAATAATCACGGACGCTAAAAAGCGCATGAGCCCCTCCCGGTTTGCAAGCGAAATACAACCGGAAGATAGCGCCGGCGTTGGTGCCAGGCGAGGAGAATTACCCGGAAGGTTTCACGAACACCGGGACACGCAATTTGACCGTCTCGGGCTCAAGACAGATATTGTCCGAACACGCCTGAACCTTCAGGTTGAGCGTAACCGCGCTCTTTGGTGTTGCGGGGAGCTTGGCCTTGAGTTCGACTGCGCCTTCATAGAGAGCCAATTCCTTGTCGTGGAATCCGAGCTTACGCGTGGTGTGAGAAGGGTAGACGATCTTTGCTCCGTCAACGCCGTCGACCGAAAGTTCGGTCGGAATGAAGAAGTCTTCCAATGGCGTATTGGAGTTGATGTGCCAGCCATCGGCGAGCTTGATCTTCAAGGCAACTTCGCCGGCCGATGCATCGAAAGCTGCACGCGCATCAACCACACCCTTGGACAGGAACTGGCGTGGGCCCGAACCGCCGCGTAACAACGCGTCAGCAGCGAGCATGGTGTATGCATTTCCTTGAGGAGATTTCACAGCCAGGCCCGACAGGGCTGCAAGCAGCGCCTCACCGTTGATCCGATGATCGGGCGTCGCGGTGCGATGAGCGAGTTTCGCAAATGCCTCAAGGGCCGCGGCGTTGCCGGAGGGCGTGCCGGCATCGATGCGGGCCTTGACCTTGCTGAACGTGTTGGCTGACGCGGTCATGAAATAATCACCAGCCTCCTTGTCGCGAAACTTCTTCACCATCTCGGAGATGAGTTTTTCCGCACGGTCCAGCCAGACCTTATCGCCGGTAACGTCGTAAAGTGAGATAAATGCCAAGGCACCGAAGGCATGGTCTTCCTGCTGGCCCTCAAGTGCCGCGTCGCCCTCGAAATAGGCGCGCTTGAGCTCACCGTCGACATGCATTTTCTCCCACAGGAAGGTACCAGCCTTGAGCGCAGCTTCGCGGTAACGTGGTTCATCCAGCACTTCGGCCGCTTCCGCAAAGGCGACAATCATCATGCCGTTCCAGGCAGCGACAATTTTCTCATCGCGAATGGGGGCCTCGCGCTTTGAGCGTGCTTTCGCGAGTTTGTTCCGGATCTCATCAACGCGCGCTTCAAATTCAGCCCGCCCAACGCCAAACTCTTTTGCAAGCTGATCGGGCGTATTCGCAAAATGCAGGACCGTCGCCCCGCCTTCGAAGTTTCCTTTCAGCGTTACGCCGAAGACCTTTTCGGCAAATTCGGCGTCTTTCGCAGAAAGTGCCTGCTCGAGTTGCTCATTGTTCCATACGTAGAATGTGCCCTCCTCGCCCTCGCTGTCTGCGTCTCGGGCTGAGTAGAACCCGCCCTCAGGCGACGTCATGTCCGCAAGGACGTAGTCAAGCGTTCGCCGCACACCGGCGGCAAGCCGGGCGTTGCCCGTCTGCTTGTAGGTGCGCACAAGCGCCTGGGTGATCAGCGCCTGGTTGTAGAGCATCTTCTCAAAATGCGGTACGAGCCACTTCGGATCGGTCGAGTAGCGGTGAAATCCTCCGGCCGCCTGATCATGAATGCCGCCGTTGAGGATTGACTCCAGCGTGTAGTCCACAGCGTCGAGCAAATCCTCTCGCCCGTCCTTTTCCGCTATGCGCAAAAGAAACAGAAGCCCCGACTCCTGGGGAAATTTTGGTGCGTTTCCAAAGCCACCGTAGACGGGGTCATACTCCTGCATGATTGCATCGGTGGCTGCTGAGAGAACGGTCGGTGAGATTTCCGCCGCCGCAACCCGCGCCGTCATTATGGTGTTGATTTTCTCAGCAATCCCTTCAGCATCCTGCTCCAGTTGGGGCTGCTGGCGTAACCAGAGACCGGACGCCTGGACCAAAAGCGATTTGAACGCATCGGGCGGGAAATAGGTACCGCCATAGAATGGTTTGCGGTCGGGCGTCATAAAGACCGTATTGGGCCAACCGCCACCGCCGGTAATGAGCTGGGTTGCCAACATGTAGGTCTCGTCAACGTCGGGGCGGCGTTCGCGGTCCACCTTGATCGCGATAAAGCTCGCATTGAGAACCTCCGCAATCTTTTCATTCTGAAAGCTTTCCCGCTCCATCACATGGCACCAGTGGCAGGTGGCATAGCCTACTGAAAGAAAAACCGGCTTATTCTCCCGCTTCGCCTTTTCAAATGCCTCATCGCCCCACGCATACCAGTCGATAGGGTTGTAGGCGTGCTGGCGCAGATAGGGGGATGCCTCATTGATCAGGCGATTGGGCTTGCGCGTCTCGTTTGCACCCGGGCTCACGGCGAGCGCCTCCGGCAGACCGACAAGAAGAATGAACAGAGCGGCGAGGACATGGATCATGAACCGGGTTTCCCAAGAGATAATTGGAACGCTAACGCGAAAGACCCTAGAGGACCGACCACCTCGCGCGCGAATAAAAGATGTGTGAGGCGCGTTCATGGCGACAAGAATCGCCCGTTTTTATACCTGCGGCAATTTATTAAACGAGAGTGACTACAACCATTGCGGGTAAAAACTTCGAATTAACCATTACATGCATAAGATGCATTGATTGAACAGTATGCAACTTTTGCGTCAAGAAACGTTGGAATGCGGCAGCGCCTTTGATGCGATGGGTCGCCGAAATCGGAGAAGATTCCATGCCACGCGAAGTATCGGTCACAGGCGTCGAGCGGTTTTTCGATGAGAACGAAATCATCGTCAGCAAGACAGATCTGAAGGGTCATCTAACCTACTGCAACGATGTGTTCCTCACCATTGCCGGATTCACGGAGCAGGAATGCCTTGGCAAGCCGCACAGCATGATCCGCCATCCCGATATGCCACGCTGCGTCTTCAAACTTCTGTGGGACACAGTCCAGGATGGGCGCGAGATTTTCGCCTACGTCATCAATCGCTCAAAGAATGGCGATCACTACTGGGTGCAAGCCCATGTCACGCCGAGTCGCGATGGCTCCGGGAACATAGTTGGATATCACTCCAACCGCCGCGTGCCCGATCGGAAGATTTTGGAAGGCACAATAATCCCGCTCTACAAGGACCTCCTGGCTGAAGAGCAACGGCATCAAAACAGAAAAAGCGGGCTTGAAGCTTCAACCGGATTGGTAGGGGACCTTCTGGCGAAAAACAACAAGCAATACGACGAGTTCGTCGCAACGTTATAGGCCAAAGGCGGCCGATCTCGCTCACCGGAATTAGTGCAGAAAAAGGTTCAGACTCAATGTTTTCCAACGATCACAAGTCAGCAATCACAAAGGCAGTTGCCGTTTGTGAGGCGGTCGCCGATGGCGACTTTGAAGCGCGTATTATCAACATCACCGAGACAGGTGACGCTGCCAAGCTGCTTCATGCCATCAACCGGTTGATTGACCGAACCGATGCTTATGTTCGCGAATCCCGTGCATCGCTTGAATATGTCGCAGCCAACAAATACTTCCGGCGAATTTCGGAAAAAGGCATGACTGGCGCCTTTGGCGAGGCGAGTCGAACGGTGAATAGCGCGATGCAATCTATGGAAGATCGCGTCAACAGCTTCAAAATGGTGATCCAGCAATTCGAAGAGGAAATGAAGGAAGTTGTCGAGTCCGTCGCCTCTGCTGCAACCGAACTTGAAGCGTCGGCAAAGACCATGGCCGGATCCAGCGCCGCGGCAAGCGAACAGTCAACGACAGTCGCCGCTGCCGCTGAGGAAGCATCAGCAAATGTTGGTTCTGTCGCCGCCGCTACAGAGGAGATGACCAACTCCGTCGCCGAGATCAATCAGCAGGTAAACCAATCATCGCAAATTACCACTGAGGCGGTGAACGAAGTAAAGCAAATCAACGAGGATATCGGCAGCCTGGCCGCGGTCTCCGACAAGATCGGAGAGGTGGTCGCACTGATCACGGATATCGCTGACCAGACGAACCTGCTGGCGCTGAACGCTACCATAGAGGCCGCACGCGCCGGAGAGGCAGGCAAAGGTTTTGCCGTAGTGGCATCCGAGGTTAAGGAGCTCGCCTCTCAGACCTCCAAGGCGACCGAAGAAATTGGTGCGCAGATATCCGAAATCCAGTCCGCGAGTGGCAAAACCGTTACTTCAATGGAGAGCATCAGCAATACGATCTCAAAGATAAGCGAAATCTCGACGGTGATTGCAGCGGCGGTCGAAGAACAAAGCGCTGCAACATCAGAAATTGCGCGCAATATCGACCAGGCATCCACCGGCACATCGGAAGTCAGCGCCAATATCTCGACCATCAGTAATGCTGTCACAGAAACCGGCGGCGCCGCCTCGCAGGTGCTTAGCGCATCAACCGAGCTGGCTGAAAAGGGTGAGATGCTGCGTGGCGAAGTCGCCAACTTCCTGGATGAAGTTCGAAAGGTGGTTTGAGCTGGTGGACTGTCCAAAAGAGGTGCGAACACTCCCCTAGCCTCTTGCGTACAAACCGGTATGGTTGGCGCAAATGCGATGGATATTTTCTCTTCTGGCTGTCTTGCCAGCGGTTTTCACCGCGTTTCAGACTTATGCACAAGACAGCACCCAAGTCTCGCGTGAGCAGCCCGAAGCCGCTACCGGCTGGCAGGACAAGGCGCCCGTCATCGCGCAGAAGCATATGGCGGTGGCAGCCCATCCACTTGCGACCGAAGTCGCGCGGGACACGTTGCGCAAGGGCGGCAGTGCGGTTGACGCCGCTATCGCGGCGCAACTTGTGCTCAATCTGGTGGAACCGCAATCGTCCGGTCTCGGTGGCGGTGGTTTTCTCGTGCATTGGGATGCGACAGCGAAAAGGCTTGCCACTTATGATGGCCGTGAGACGGCACCAAAGGCGGCGAAGCCAGACCGGTTTCTGCTCAACGGCCGGCGGATGGGTTACTACGCCGCCGTCAAAAGTGCGCGCTCTGTCGGCGTGCCCGGTCTTGCGCGGTTCCTTGAGGTCATTCATGCCAAGCATGGCAAGCTTCCATGGGCCGAACTGTTTGCGCCCGCGATCAGGCTTGCCGAAGAAGGCTTTCCGGTTGGCAACCGGCTTAACAGGCTCCTGCGAGCCTCGAGGCGCAGCGCATTCTCGCCGACGGCACGCGCTTACTTTTTCGACGCGCAAGGCAATCCCTGGCCAGTGGGGTATATGCTGAAGAGCCCGGAGCTCGCGAAGACGCTTCGCGCGCTGGCGGAGCATGGGGCCGGTGCCTTCTACAAAGGCGCTATCGCGCAAGCCGTCGTCAGTACAGTCAATACGGGTCCTGAAAGTCTGAGGGACATGACGCTGGCAGACCTTGCTGATTACCGGGTCAAAGAGCGTCCTCCGGTTTGCACTACGTACCGCACATACAAAATCTGCGGCATAGGGCCACCTTCTTCAGGCGCGCTGACCATTGCGATGACGCTCCAACTGCTTGAGCCGCTTGACCTCGGCGCGGCACCTCTCAACGCGGACGGTTTGCACCTGATCGCGGAGGCGCAAAAACTCGCCTATGCCGACAGAAAACAATATATGGCGGACGCTGATTTTGTCCCACTGCCGAAAGGCTTGCTGGACAAGAGCTATACATCCAGGCGCCGAACGCTGATTGAACCCACACGTGCGATGCGCCGCGCAGTTCCCGGCCGGCCTCCAGGCGTGCGGCAAGGGCTCTATGGCAGGGATGCCTCACAGGAGAGCTCCGGCACCACCCATCTTTCCATCGTCGACAAGGACGGCAACGTGGTTGCCATGACCACAACGATCGAGTCTGCCTTCGGATCGGGACTAATGACGGGCGGTTTCCTTCTTAACAACGAGCTGACCGACTTCTCATTTGCGCCTGTCGACAGGGACGGCAGGCCTGCTGCAAACCGGGTTGAGGGGGGCAAGCGCCCGCGCAGTTCCATGTCACCGACAATCGTGTTCGACAAGGAAGGAAAAGTCCGTCTGGTTCTGGGATCACCTGGTGGAAACAGGATCATGCTGTATGTGCTCAAGGCCCTGATCGCGCACCTTGAATGGGAGCTCGACGCGCAAGACGCGGCATCGCTCCCCAACTTCGGCAGCCGCAACGGTCCGTTCGAGATCGAGGCGGGCCCCTGGGCCACGCAAAATGCCAACGCGATGCGGTCCCGCGGCCACGAAATCAGCGTCTCGCCGATGACGAGCGGCTTGCATCTCATTGAGATCGGCAATGGTCGCCTTGAAGGCGGCGCCGACCCGAGGCGGGAAGGTGTCGCACTGGGCGACTAGGCTTGTAACCGCTATGATGGCGACGTGTTTCACGTCTTACCCGATTGCGGAGCAGACAACCCTTGTCGAAAAGAAAGATTGCGGTTCGCGGTGCGGGCGTTTGCGGGCTCTGGCACGCACTCATGCTTGCGAAGGCCGGACACTCGGTGACGGTCACTGAACGAAGCACCGAACCGTTCGCAGAATCCTGCAGCCAGTATGCCGGCGCAATGATGTCGCCCTTCTGCGAAGAGGAAGGCACCGAAGCGCTCAGCCGCGACCTTGGCCTTCGGTCCATCGAACTTTGGCAAGAGACCTACCCCGAGGCGCATGTGAACGGCAGCCTTGTCATTGCCCAATCCCGTGACCGGCGGGAGCTCGATCGTTTCGCCCGGGTTACGGAAGGGCATGAACGTGTGAGCGGTGAAGTGATCGCCGAGCTGGAACCGGATCTCGCTGGGCGCTTTGAAACCGGGCTTTACTTCGCACAGGAAGGACATGTCACGCCGCATGACGCACTGCCCTTCCTGCTTGATACCGCAAGAAAGGCCGGCGCTGAGATACGATTTGGCATCGAATCCGTTCCCGATGGTGTTGACTGGGTTATCGATTGCCGGGGACTCGCCGCGCGCGACACGCTCAAGGACCTGCGCGGCGTGCGCGGTGAACGGGTGGTGATACACACAACCGAGGTGGAACTTTCCCGCCCTGTTCGGCTGCTACACCCGCGCTTTCCGCTTTACATCGTGCCTTGGAGCAAAAACCGATTCCTGATCGGTGCCACGCAGATTGAAAGCGACGAGACCGGGCCGGTGACCGTGCGTTCTGCCCTTGAACTGCTTTCAACAGCTTATGCCCTGCATCCCGCGTTCGGCGAGGCGGAAATCGTCGATTTTGCCGCAGGCGCACGGCCCGCTTTCCCCAACAATCAGCCGCGGGTTATTGTCAGGAATGACCATATCCATGTAAACGGTCTCTACAGGAACGGTTACGTGCTCGCGCCGGCGCTTTCTGAACTTACGGCGCGCTTTATCGACGAGGGTGTAACTCACCCGGAGGTTTTCAGTTGAAGATCGTCGTGAACGGAGAGACGACGCAAACCCGCGCTGAAACGCTAGAGGAGCTGTGCGCCGCTCTTGGCCACGGAACGGCCAAGGTCGCGACCGCACTCAATGGCGATTTTGTGCCTGCACCTCAACGCGGAAAGATCAGACTCACCGAAAACGATGCCATTGAAATCGTCTCACCGAGGCAGGGCGGATAATGCTTGAATTCTATGAAACAAAAATCGACTCACGGCTGCTGATCGGTACGGCGCTGTACCCCTCACCACAAATTCTGGCTGACGCCGTCGAGGCATCCGGCTCGAAGCTCGTTACCGTTTCAGTACGGCGCGAGGCGGCGCGCGCGCGTTCCGGTCAGGGCTTCTGGGAGCTTATCAAACAGCTCGACGTGTATGTCCTGCCCAACACGGCCGGATGCAACACAGTGAAAGAGGCCGTCACCACAGCACGGATGGCGCGCGAGCTTTTCGAGACCGACTGGATCAAGCTCGAAGTGATTGCCAACAATGACACGCTGCAACCGGAAGTGTTTGGTCTTGTCGAAGCCGCGCGCATTCTCAACGAAGACGGCTTCAAGGTTTTCCCCTATATGACCGAAGATCTGGGAGTCGCGGAAAAGCTTGTCGCTGCGGGGTGCGAAGTGTTGATGCCGTGGGGTGCGCCCATTGGCTCTGGCCAAGGTCTTGCCAATCCATCCGCGATGGCGACAATGCGCGCCTATTTTCCCGACATTCCACTGGTGGTGGACGCAGGGATCGGCGCGCCGTCCCATGCCGCGCGCGCCATGGAAATGGGGTATGACGCAATCCTGCTGAACACGGCCATCGCAAAAGCAGGCAATCCCGTCAAAATGGGCCGTGCCTTTTCCCAGGCCATAGAGGCGGGGCGGCTGGCCTACGAGTCAGGGCTTATGGAGCCGCGTGACATGGCGAGCCCTTCAACGCCTGTGGCAGGCACGCCTTTCTTCAAGATCGACCGGGCATAGGTGAGCACCGAAACCTATGCTGCATACTTTCTATCCGGTCCTGCCGGACCTGAGCTGGCTCGAAAGGCTCGTGCCGCTGGGGGTGAAGACGGTCCAGTTGCGCCTGAAGGATGCTGACCCCCAGGAGATGAAACGTCAGATCGAGGCGTCTCTCGAGTTGTGCGCAAAGCATGATTGCCAGCTCATCGTCAATGACTACTGGCACGAAGCGATCGCACTGGGCGCAGACTATATTCACCTGGGACAGGAGGATTTGGCTGCCGCAGATCTCAAGGCGATCAAGCAGACAGGGTTAAAACTCGGCATCTCCACCCATAGCCATGAAGAGCTTGAAGTCGCGCTGAAGGCGGAGCCTGACTATGTGGCGCTCGGCCCGGTTTACGAAACCAAGCTCAAGAAAATGAAGTGGGCCCCTCAAGGTCTTGCACGCGTCACCGAGTGGAAAAATTCAATCCGTTGCCCGCTCGTCGCTATTGCCGGGATAACAGTTGAGCGCGCGCCTGACGTGCTTGCCGCGGGTGCAGACTCTCTTGCCGTTGTGACGGATATTGTAACCCATGAGAAACCCGAGAAGCGCGTCGCAGAGTGGCTCGAACTTGTATCGGCCTAGATTGGCCGGGTACAGTAGTCGCCGAATTTGTATCCGCAGCAGCGACGATGGCAGGGATTGATCACAGTGACCGACAAGCAGAATGAAATACTGACCACTGCAGTTTGGGAGGGTAGCAATCGCTGGCAAAGTGCGTTCAATCTGGGGGACGCTGCCGGCTGTGCGGCCTGTTATGAAGAGACCGCGACAATGAACGCCAAGCCTTTTGGCAGTTTCAGCGGCCGCGCTGATATCGAAGCTTTCTGGGGGAACATTATGGCGGATGGCTTTTCGGACGTCGCTTATATCGAACCCAAAATAGAGGTGATCGACGACAAATCGGCAATCCTGTCGGCCACGTGGAGGATGAACAAAGCCCACGGCGTTATTACCAAGGAACTCTGGGTCCTTCAGGATGATGGCGTGGTTTTGCTGCGCGAGGACGATTTCGAGGTCCTTGGCTGAGGTGAACGGGGAATCACATGGGTTCAATGCCGCCACTGCTGACGCCAAAAGAAGCCCGCGCCCACTACGACGCTCATGCCCACAAGCAGGACGCGCAAGGGTGGTATGAAGATCCGGCATTCCACATTCTGATTGCCCTTTCAGAGTTCGAAGCAGCAACAGACATCCTTGAAGTGGGATGCGGAACGGGCCGTTTTGCAGAAATGATCTTGCGCGAACATTCGGGTCGCAACACGCGCTATACGGGGATCGATATTGCACCGGCCATGCTGGCGCGGGCAGCCAGACGGCTTGAGAGGTTTGCCCCTCACGTAACCCTCAAGCCGGGTGACGTAACACTTGGCCTGACCGCGGCCTCCGCACACATGGATCGCATCATTGCAACCTATCTGTTCGACCTGCTCTCACCCGCCCAGTCGAAAAACCTTGTCGCCGAATTCCACCGCGTCCTTCGTCCGGGCGGATTTCTATGTATGGCCAGCCTCACGCCCAACACGTTGGATGGCGACACGACAATCCTTACCCAGATCTGGCGGCTGGTGCAGAAGCGTTGGCCCTGGATTGTCGGGGGATGCCGCCCGGTCAATCTGAGGCCTCTGCTCGATTCGTCGAGATGGGGTGTCGTGGCCCAGGAAACAGTTTCCCCCCGTGGCCTCACGTCAGAGGTGTTGGTGGCGCGAAAAATCTGACGGGTAGGTTAGACTCTTTCGTAACGGCAACTCGTCAGTGCTTGTGAGCACCGTGGCCAGAATGACTGTCCGACTTCTTTTTGCTACCGCCGATGGTTTCGACCGCAAACTCCATCTCGAGAGGGCCGGCCTTTTCAAAAACTACGGTGAGAGGCAGCATGTCGCCAGCCTTCAACGGCTTCTTGGTCCCAAAAATCATCAGATGAAACCCTCCCGATTTGAATTCCACAGCCCCTTTCGCGGGCACTTCAACCGTTTTGACAGGGCGCATTTTCATCACCCCGTTTTCCATCAGATGCGTGTGAAGCTCGACGCGTTCGGCGTTCGGCGATGAGGCCGACACGATGGCATCCGGCTTACCGCCGGCGTTCTTGACCACCATATAGCCTGCGGCCGGCCGGCCGGGGATGGTTATCCGCACCCAGGGGTTTTCAACCGTTACATCTCCCTGGCGGTAGTCAGCGGCAAGGGCGAAGGTTGAGGCGAAGCCGAACGATGTTGCCAGAACCAGTTGGATAATCCGTTTCATTTCATTCACTCCATGCAGTGTCTCGCGTGTCCTTGCCGGAATCACGCGCTCGATAAAAGAAATTTTGATGCGAGAACTAGCTGAGATGAACCGGCGGCGCGCGCGCACCACCTGAACTGAAGGCGAGCGGACCATAAGGCACCGAAACGAATTCATCACTGAAGGGTTCGCTCTTGTGCACTCCGCCATACTGGATGGCTGCTGTCAGAAAGTTGGGCGAGAACAGCCCGCAGTGACCACAGGAAGCGGTACATGGACAGGCACATCCGGAAACGCGCAGTGTCTGGTCGCCCGACACATCCGACCATAAAACAGTCTTGAATCCTTCCGGCGTGCAGATAACGACCGTATCTTGCGGGCCTGCGACAGCCTGAGCCACGGCCATGCGCGTGACCTGAGAGCCCATAAGCATGCCCTGAAACACCAGGACGGCTACCAATACGAGCCGAAAAATTGAACGCGCAAGATACGACCGGATCGACATGTGTTCTATTCTCGCAGATCGGACACGCGCTCCCATGCGGCATGGGGGCACAGGCACATTCACGCCACGCGCATGGCCGATCGCAATCTCTCCGCCACCGGCCACAGGAGGTTCAGTACCGGCGCAGGGTTACTTCTTTGCCCGTGTCCATTGCCGGTTGCCGCATGGGCCTCCGCCGAGGCGACAGCCTTCAACGCGGATTGAGCCGTTGTTGGTGAGGACTATGGAGCCGTTATAGGTACGCCCGTCGTCCGGATTGTACATCATGCCGGACCATCGACCGGGACCGGAGGGCGCGAGACCTGAAAATGTGGTCAATCCCAAAACCTGGCGCCCGCGCCGGGTTTTGTCGCGATTGCGAATATCGCGTACCGGCTGACCTTTTCGATCAACGCCTTTGCGCAGCCAGACGATCTGGCCGCATAGCCCCGGCCCGCACTGGGAGATGCGGACGACGGCTTTGGACTTGTGGGTAACCCAGTGGCCGGTAATCGGCGTAGCAGAAAGCATCGATGTGCTGAGGAAAAGAAGCCCTGCGGCAAGCGGAATGCAAAGGCGCATGAGGCACCCTCCTTTGTCTGATTCAACCCGCTTCCGACAAGAATAGTAGTTCGCCTGGGTTAGCGAAGGGTTATTGCCCGGGTGATTTCGGTCGAGCAGCAGACCAGCTTCATGAGCGGCCGATCGAAAACACGTTGAGAATGATCAGCATGATCCCGCTCGCCAGCAGCAACCACAGTATGAGCTTCTGAAACTGAGCTTCGCCGATGTGTTTATATCCAGCCATGCCAACCGCCATACCCAGGAGCGATGCCGGCACACAATAAAATGCCAGCAATCCGACTTCCTGGGTCAACATTCCCTGACTCACATATCCTGCAAGCGCAAGCAGGATAATGGTCTGGTTGAACGGCTGGTAGACCGCGCGCTGCTCATCCTTGCTCCAACCGCGCAGTCCGCACCACACAGTGGTGAGAGGTCCCGGAATTGCGGCGAACCCGCCAAGCACACCGCCGCCGAGGCCGACAACCGCGTCCATAAATTGCCCCTTTCCGCGAACAGTTACATTTGGAAGAATTGCGAGCCGAAACAGTGTGTAACCGATCAAAAACACACCCATAATCACCTTGAACAGCGCGGCATCCAGTTGCCCCAGCAGCAGCACACCCATCGGCAACCCGAGGACGGCACCGGCGAAAAAGGGTGCAAGACGCTGCCAGCTGATCGCGTGAGCATATGACCGCAAGGTGAACGCAGTCGTGGCGATCGAGCAGATGCTGACAAGGGGCACGGCAACGAGAGGGTCAACGACGAGCAGCCAGAAGCCGAGCGCGGCAAGACCGGTACCGAATCCCACCAAGCCCATGACGAAGCCGGCCAAGGCCGCGCCCGTGACCAAAAAGGCAATTGTCTCCAGTGGTAGCATCCCCGCAACCCGCCCCTGGCAAAGACCTGGCAAGCGTTGCCGGGCTTTGCTTCTTGTTTCCATGGATTCTGCAGACTTGCCGAAGACAGGTCCCAGCCCCTATTCATTAGATCGAGACACGAGAAAAAAGTCACGCGCGACCAAGGGAGAACCATGGATTCGGCAGATATACTCAAACGCGAGGCGAAAGTCCTCACTTTTGATCTTTTCGGTACCTTGGTCGACCTGCAATCCCGCCTGCAGGAGCAATCAATGCCATTTCTGAGACATTGGACCGGGAATTCAGACGACCTAGCGGAGGCGCTGAAATGAAGACGGTTCCGCCCATGGACGCCCCGGCACAAGAGGGCATGCCCTTTGAGGATATCGACACGCCCGCACTGATTGTTGACCTTGATGCCTTCGAACGGAATCTCTCCCGCATGGCTGAGGCAATAAAAGACCAGCCGGTCCGGTTGCGGGCTCATGCCAAAACCCACAAGAGCCCTGTCATCACGAAAAAACAAATGGAGTTAGGCGCGATCGGGGCATGCTGCCAGAAGGTATCAGAGGCCGAAGTCCTAATCCGGAATGGCGTCGCCAACGTGCTCGTATCCAATGAAGTCATCGGCCTGCAGAAACTTGCCCGGCTGGCTGCACTCACAAAGGATGCAGAGTGGATTGGGCTGTGCATTGATTCCGAGCTTGGTCTGAAGCAGGCGTCCGAAGCGGCAGCGAACGCTGGCGTCACTCTGAATGCACTGGTCGAGATCGACGTGGGGGCTGGACGCTGTGGAGTTGCTCCGGGCGAAGCAGCACTCCAGCTCGCAACCCTGATATCCGATGATCCGCATCTGAATTTCACTGGGTTGCAGGCCTATCACGGTTCGGCCCAACACATCCGCGATCATGGCGAGCGCAAAGCCGCTATCGACGAGACCATCGAGATGACGCGGGCAACAGTCGATCTTCTTCGGGAGAACGGCCTGGAATGTGAAATCGTCGGCGGCGCAGGCACAGGCACCTTCGAGATGGAAGCAGCGAGCGGTGTATACAATGAACTGCAGGCCGGTTCCTACATCTTCATGGATGCGGACTATGCCCGCAACCACTCTGAGGGTGGCGGGCCATTCGATATGTTTGAGCATGCGCTTTTCGTGCTGACGGGTGTCATGAGTCGTCCGGAAGCCAATAAAGCCGTGGTCGATGCGGGACACAAAGCAGCAAGCATCGATTCAGGAATGCCTGAACCGTTTTCCATGACTGGCATGCGCTACGAACGCCCGTCCGATGAGCATGGCGTCCTGTTCATCGAAGGGTCCAACAAACCGCCTGAGTTGGGCGAAAAAGTCCTCCTCGTCCCCGGCCATTGCGACCCGACCGTAAACCTGCATGACTGGTATGTGTGTGTGCGTGGCCTGCATGGTGAAAACCCGGTTGTTGAGGAAATCTGGCCGGTTTCCGCACGTGGTGCCTATTTCTAGGCCCGATCCCAACCGGAATGATTGCTATGGCCTAGACCCAGTGCCACTTCATGTGTTTGGCGTTAACGATGTATTGATGCCCCCATCCCTATATTGGAGTTCAACTTCCGGACCTTAGCGGTCCGTCGGGAAATTTGTCTCTTGATCGGGGGATTTGTGGGTGGACAATCACTCGCAATATAAAAACGCGCTTGGGTTGGCAAAGCGCGCGCTTGACTATATCGCCCGTTATGGGACGCCGCCCACACCGCATGCCTATGAAGTATTCTATACGGTTTGTGCAGGACTTAACCCCGAGCTGAACGAAGCTCTTGGCAAGGTTATCGCAGAGCATAGGCACGTCACCGCTCAGGACGCCGAACGGCTTTACCAGGAATTCCTTTCTCCTCAGCAGCTATCTGAGAAAGTGGAGACCATTGGCGCCCAAATGAACAACGAAATGACAGCTCTGCTGTCATTGATCGGAAATGCCGCCAACTCAGTGAACACCTACCAGGCATCCCTGGTGAATGCAGAAGGACAGCTTGGCGATGGCCCAGCCCAGCAAAATGCATCGGAAATGGTCGGCGCGCTGCTGAACGCGACAAATGCAATGGCCAGAACCAATGCCGAGGTAAGCGCTAACCTTGAAACATCGCGCGCGCAAGTCGAGCAACTCGAAGATTGCCTCAAACTGGCCCGCGAAGAGTCCTCTCGTGATGCCCTAACAGGCCTTGTCAACCGGAGGCAGCTCGAGCTGGTGATCGACGAGTCCATTCTCAAATCATCCAGTACCGGACAACCGACCAGCCTTCTCGTTGTCGATGTCGACAAATTTAAGGAGTTTAACGACACCCACGGGCACGTGGCTGGCGACTCCGCGCTGCGCTATGTTGCCAGCTGCATCAAGTCGAACATCAAAAGCAAAGACACCGCCGGACGCTACGGTGGTGAGGAATTCGCCGTTATTCTTCCCGATACCAGTGTCGAGCACGCAGTTAGCCTGGCCGAGCGTATCAGGCATCTGGTCAACGCGCGGTATCTTGTGAAAAAGGCGACCGGCGAAAGTATGGGCAAAATTTCCGTGTCAGCGGGCGCAGCTGAGTTCGTCGAAGGCGATACCGCAGAGTCCTTTTTACACCGGGCAGACATGTGCATGTACGCCGCCAAGCGCGACGGGCGAAACCGGGTTGAGAGCACTCCCGCCGAGGAGCCTCCGGCAACCGCGGTTGGCGCCTGATTCCCATTTCCTGAGGGTCGATCGAACGCCCTTATCCCTTGGCCACTTCGTGATCGGCCATCATCTCCAACGCACGAACCATCGCCGAATGATCCCATGCCGCACCGCCATGGGCGCTACAGGAATTGAATAACTCCTGCGCGGTAGCCGTGTTGGGCAATGAGACTCCAATAGCCTTTGCACCCTGTAACGCCAGATTGAGATCCTTTTGATGCAACTCGATACGGAAACCAGGATCGAAAGTACGCTTAATCATGCGCTCGCCGTGCACTTCAAGAATTTTCGACGACGCAAACCCGCCCATTAGTGCCTCGCGCACCTTGGCCGGATCAGCGCCCGCCTTGGATGCAAACAACAACGCCTCCGATACCGCTTCGATGTTAAGCGCAACAATGATCTGGTTAGCGACCTTGCAGGTCTGGCCATCGCCGTTGCCGCCAACCAGGGTGATATTCTGGCCCATCAGATCGAAGAGTGGCTTGATTTTGTCGAACACTCCTTGTTCACCGCCAACCATGATTGTGAGGGCCGCGTTCTTAGCGCCAACTTCACCTCCCGAAACGGGCGCATCAAGATAGTCGCATCCAAAGTTGTTGATCTTTTTGGCGAACTCCTTCGTCGCCATCGGCGCGATTGAGCTCATATCAATGACGGTCTTTCCCTTCGAAAGGCCTTCCGCGACGCCGTCCCCGCCGAACAGCACGTGCTCGACCTGAGGGGTATCGGGAACCATGAGAATGATCACATCGCTGGCCGCGGCCACGTCCTTTGCCGAGCCCAGGACCTCAAGCCCCTTTTCCGTCAATTCCTTGGCCGGCTGCGAATTGTGAACTGCGGTTCGTACCGCGTGTCCGCCATCGAGCAAATGACCGGCCATCGGCGCGCCCATTATGCCCAGTCCGAGAAATCCAATATCAGTCATGACCAACTCCTCTCCGATTCACTCAAGCAAGGACGATGTCTCGCGCCCTTACTGCTTGTTCCGTATTGTCTTCGCTTACTTGTAAGGGGCCATCCAGCCAAGGCCGTCCAGCGTCGACGCTGCCGGCATGTATTCGCAACCGATCCAGCCCTTGTAGCCGATCTGGTCGAGATGGGCGAACAGGAAGCCATAGTTGATTTCGCCCGTACCCGGCTCGTGACGTCCGGGCGTATCGGCCAACTGCATATGCGCAATTTTCGGTAGCAATCGCTCCATGGTTGGCGCCAGATCACCCTCCATTATCTGCATATGATAAATGTCAAATTGCAGATAGAGATTGTCCGAGCCCACCTCGGCCAGTATCTCTTCTGCCTGCGCCGACGTGTTCAGGTAAAAGCCTGGAATATCCCGGGTATTGATCATCTCGATCAGACATTTGATACCCGCACCGCTCATCTCACCCGCTGCATAGCGCAGGTTTTCGATGTAGGTCTCGAGCAGTTCGTCTGGGCTGACGCCCTCTGGTGCAATTCCCGCCATGCAATGCAACTGACCGCAGTCGAGTGCCTTTGCGTATTGAATGGCTTTGGCGACCCCTTCCTGGAATTCATCGACCCGCGCCGGATTGCACGCAAGGCCGCGTTCGCCTGCATTCCAGTCACCTGCCGGCGTATTAAACAGGACCTGCTGTAGGGCATGTTCTTTGAGTTGTGATGCAATCTCTTCGGCCGCGAAGTCATAAGGGAAGAGATATTCGACGCCCTTGAAACCGGCTTTCGCGGCGGAACCGAACCGGTCAAGAAAATCATCTTCGTTAAACAGCATCGAAAGGTTGGCTGCGAACTGAACCATTTGTAGGAAACCCCGAATTTTATTGAACCCGCGTAGCGGGTCTGTCTGCATTTGTGTCGCACACGGACTTCAGGTCATGCAGTGCTGGGCACTACCGCTGCCGCAGCGTTATGCTGCGGCATGTTGGCCGGAAATACCGGGTAGACACCGGCAACTTCGCCCATTTGCTGTGCCAATGCCAAGACGGCATCGATATAAGGTGTTTTGACGCCAGCGATCTGACCCATTTCGCTGACTGCCGCCAGAAGCGCGTCAAGTTCGATCGGCCTGCCGCGTTGCAAGTCCTGAAGCATCGACGTCCGGTGGGCCCCAACACGGGCTGCTCCATCGATACGGCGTGTAATGTCCACTCTGAAATGAACGCCAAGCCGCTCACCGATTGTCTGCGCTTCGCGCATCATTTCCTGCGCGAGAGAGCGCGTGCCCGGCGAAGTGGCAATCACATCAAGAGTTGCATGGGTCAACACCGAAATCGGGTTAAAACACAAATTGCCCCAGAGCTTGATCCAGATGTCATCGCGAATGTTGTCATATTCCTTCGCGACAAGCCCGCCCGCATTAAGTGCGGTTACCAGTTTTCCCAGACGGACAGTTCTCTCACCCGACGGCTCTCCGAGCCCAAATCTGTTGCCGGCTATGTGGCGGATAACACCTGGTGCTTCCAACTCCGTGGCGGGATAGACAGTGCAGCCAATGACGCGTTCGGGCCCAATCGCGTTCCACTGACTGTTGCCCGGATCGACGCATTCAAGCCGTTTATTCTGAAACGGTCCCTTGAGCTTGTAGAAGTACCACCAGGGCACACCATTTTGCGCAGTCACAACCACTGTGGAAGGTCCAAGCAAAGGCACTACGCTGTTTGCGGACTCCCAAGCCTGATGCGCCTTTAGCGCAATAATCACGAAGTCCTGGCGTCCCAAATCGGCTGGATCGTCACTGGCTTCGAAGCGCTCATGAAGGATCTCACCATCAATATGGAGCTTAAGGCCGTCCTTGCGGATCGCTTCCAGATGCGCTCCGCGGGCAATCAGCGAGACGTCAGCACCACCGCGCTTGAGCATGAGCCCCAGATAACCACCGATTGCACCAGCGCCATAGATGCAGACTTTCATGTGACCAACTCCTAGCTTGAATTTCGGCGGCACGCCGGACTGAGACCTGTGAGAGCGGGCCGGCAAGCAGACAAAGAGAGGAGTGGAGCGTCTGCTTGCCAGTCCGCTTCGGGAGACTGCGTGACAGACATCACGCCGTGGACAATTCTGCCTCCCGTTTTTGAGTTGCCGACTGGAGCACCGGGTCCAACTCGACCGGTTGATCCAGTGACAATTCAGGGTCGAGGCACAAAACGTCCTCAAATTCATTCACCGCATTGATTTCCGTGCCCATGGCAATGTTCGTTACCCGTTCTAGTATGAACTCCAGCACGACCGGCACCTGATGCTCTTCCATCAGCTCATGGGCGCGGGCGAAGGCCTCGCCAAACTCATTCGGACTCTTGACCCGGATGGCCTTGCAGCCCAGGCCTTCTGCGACCGCCACATGATCCACGCCATAACCGGGCTCCGCGTCACCGTCGTCTTCGGCGTTGATGTTTTCGAAAGCGAGACTGACCTCAAAATCCATATCGAATCCACGCTGCGCCTGGCGGATGAGACCGAGGTAGGAATTGTTCACGACGATATGCAGAAAAGGCAGCTTGTGCTGGGCGCCAACGGCCAGTTCCTCAATGAGAAACTGGAAGTCATAGTCGCCTGACAACGCGACTATTTTCTTGTCTGGCAAGGCCGCGCGCACACCAAGCGCTGCCGGCAAAGTCCACCCCAGAGGCCCCGCCTGCCCACAATTGATCCAGTTACGCGGCTCGAATACGCGTAGAAACTGGGCGCCGGCTATTTGCGAGAGGCCGATAGTCGTCACATAGCAGGTATCGCGATCCAGAGCCTCATTCATCTCCTGGTACACGCGTTGGGGTTTGAGTGGGACGGTGTCGTAGTGCGATTTGCGCAGCATGACCGACTTGCGGTAGCGGCACTGATCCGCCCACGTGCCGCGGTCCCTCAGCGTACCAGCCGCCTTCCATTCCCTGGCCACTTCTATGAACTGCGAGAGAGCGGCCTTGGCATCCGATACGATGCCGAAATCGGGAGCAAATACCCGTCCGATTTGGGTTGGCTCAATATCGACATGTACGAATTTCCGGCCCTCGGTATAGACGTCGACAGAACCTGTATGGCGATTGGCCCAGCGATTGCCGATACCCAGAACGAAATCGGCGCGCTGGAACGTGGCGTTACCATAGCGGTGGCTGGTCTGCAGCCCGACCATGCCCGCCATCAGCGGATGATCGTCGGGGATGGCGCCCCATCCCATCAATGTGGGGATGACCGGAACGCCAGTGATTTCCGCAAGCTCGACAAGTTCAGCGCAAGCATCGGCGTTGATGATGCCGCCGCCTGCCACGATCAGCGGACGCTCCGCTTCGTTCAGCATCGCCATCGCCTTCTCGGCCTGCGCGCGCGTGGCGGCGGGCTTGTAAGGGACCAGCGGTTCGTATGTGTCTTCGTCGAATTCGATTTCGCCCAACTGCACATCGATTGGCAGGTCAATCAGTACAGGGCCTGGACGGCCTGAACGCATGATATGAAATGCCTTCTGCAACGCCATCGGCACCAGCGCCGGCTCCTTGACGGTGACAGACCATTTTGTGACCGGTCCGGCGATGGCCTCGATATCGACGGCCTGAAAATCTTCCTTGTCGAGCTTGGCGCGCGGTGCCTGGCCGGTAATGCAAAGAATAGGAATAGAATCAGCCGATGCCGAATACAGTCCGGTGATCATATCGGTGCCCGCAGGACCTGAAGTGCCGAGGCAGATACCGATATTCCCCGCCTTGGCGCGGGTATACCCTTCAGCCATGTGCGAGGCGCCTTCAACATGGCGCGCAAGAATGTGACGGATTGAACCCCGGTCCTTCATCGCCGAATAGAGGGGATTTATCGCAGCACCAGGCACGCCAAAGGCCGTGTCCACGCCTTCCTTCTCCAGGACCCTGACCGCCGCATCGATCGCACGCATCCGCGCCATTGGACGTCTCCCTCAAAAACCGGAACCTGCTCTTATCTATCAGATCAAATTCCTGGAAACAATATAATGAAAATAATTTCCATGATATGGAAATTAATTATATCTTTGTTATAATTGATTTTATCTATCATATTGTGACAAAGCGCCTCACTATGAGGACTCTATTCCAGTTTTTGTCCTGTATGAAATTCACACGTGCCCGAGCGAGGGTTTATGGGTAGACTGGGAATCCGCCAGGATGCCGCGGCGGCTGAAGGCCTCACGCTGAAAGAGTGAAACCGGGACATGGCACGTACCATCGACCTGAAACGTCCTCGCGGACGCCCACCTTCGATCAAGTCGTCTCAGACGGTTCAGTCGGTCCAGTCACTCGACAGGGCACTGGCACTGCTGGAGCTGATTGCGCGGGAGGACGGCCTCACACTCACCGAGGTGGCGCAACGCGCCGGGGTTCCGCCGTCCACCGCCCACCGGATTCTGTCCACGCTGCAGGTCCACGACTATGTCATGCATGATGAAGAGCGCGGGCTATGGCTCATCGGCGTCAGGGCATTTGAAGTGGGCTCATCCTTCCTTCGCAACAGGAAGCTTCACGCGATTGGACGAGCGGTGATGCGCGAGCTGATGGAAGAAACCGGCGAGTCGGTCAATCTGGCAATAGAGGATGCCGGAGCCGTCGTCTTTATCTCACAGATCGAGAGCCATCACGCGATCCGCGCATTCCATCGGCCCGGCTCGCGTGGCGCCATCCATGCTTCAGGCGCTGGAAAGGCGCTGCTATCGGCGCTGACGGATGATCAGGTGCGCCGTGTCCTTCATCGGACTGGCCTTGAAAAGTTCACTGACAAGACGCTGGTTGAGCCCGACAAACTCTTCGCAGAACTTCGAGCAATCAGGACGCGTGGATGGGCCACGGACGATGAAGAGCGTACAACGGGCATGCGCTGTGTCGCAGCTCCGGTTTTCAATGAACATGGCGAAGCCATCGCCAGCTTGTCCGTCTCCGCACCCACAGTGCGCATGTCAGATGAACGCATCGGCGAACTTGGCCCGAAGGTGAAGCGTGCTGCAGAAGCGGTCACCCGATCGATTGGCGGACATTCTCCAAACAGGGACTCCTGACCAACCGCCCAAATCTCCCTCTTGCGCGGGACCCACAAACTCCCGATAACCCTGATCGAAATTTGCGGACCGCAAATTGATGGTCGCGAAGCCGCTTGAGAGGATACCCAATGGGATATGTCATCGACCCGCCGGCGCAGGCCACGCTGCCTGTGAGAGGCACATCGGACATCTTTCCCGTCCACCGCGTCTATTGTGTGGGTCGCAATTATGCCGACCACGCCATCGAGATGGGGCATGATCCCGACAAGGAGCCACCCTTCTTTTTCCAGAAGAACCCCGACAACCTTCTCGTTGGCGAGGACTTCCCCTACCCTTCGGCCTCAAGCGATGTGCATTTTGAATTTGAGATGGTGGCAGTGCTTGGCAGCGGTGGAACGAACATCCCCGTCGACGACGCCCTCAGCCACGTCTACGGCTACGCCGTTGCACTGGACATGACACGCCGTGACCTGCAGGGCGTGGCAAAAGACCTCCGCCGACCCTGGGAGGTCGGCAAAGCGTTTGAACACTCCGCGCCCTGCAGCGAGATCGTAAGGGCCTCCGAAATCGGCCACCCGGCATCGGGTGCCATCTGGCTTGAGGTGAACGGCGATCGCAAGCAGGACGGCGACCTCAATCAGATGATCTGGAAAATTCCTGAAATGATTTCTTATCTGTCGGGTCTTTTCGTCCTTGTTCCCGGTGACGTGATACTGACGGGAACGCCGGCAGGCGTGGGACCCGTCACCAAAGGTGACAGACTTCATGGAGAAGTTCAGGGCGTCGGTACGCTTGATATAGCGGTGGTATAGGCGGCAAACACAGACCGCCCACAGCGCGTTTGCGTCGCGTGAGCAAGCAAGACACGAGAACCAAACCACATAGGGAGAGAAATGATGGCGCGAATTGTCATCACCGGCGCGAACAAGGGGATCGGCCTTGAGCTGACCCGCCAACTTGCGGATCGCGGCGATGAGGTGATCGCGACGGTCCGCAAGACATCTGACGATCTGTCAAAACTCAACGTCGAAGTGATTGAAGGTGTCGATGTAGGCGATGATGATGCGGTTGCCCGTCTGGCACAATCGCTCGAGGGGCGGACAATTGATGTCCTGATAAACAATGCCGGCATCCTCACCCGCGAAGGGCTTCATGATCTCGACTGGGACGCAATTCGACGCCAGTTCGAGATTAATACGCTGGGGCCGCTCCGCGTGACCAAAGCGCTGTTGCCCTGCATGACAGGCGGCGGGAAGGTTGCAATTCTTTCAAGCCGTATGGGTTCTCTCGCCCAGAACGCCGGTGGCTCCTATGCCTATCGCATATCGAAAACCGCGGTGAATATGGTTGGTTCCAACCTTGCCATCGACCTGAAGGAAAAAGGCATCGCGGTCATTCTGCTCCATCCAGGCCATGTAGCCACTGATATCAATGACCATTCAGGACCGGTCAAGACAGACGAGTCCGCGCGTGGCCTGATACCCCTCATTGATGCTCTGACACTCGAGACAACCGGTACGTTCTGGAACTATGAGGGCGACGAATTACCCTGGTAAAAGGTCCTATCCAAATGACTGAAATCATCCTGCATCACTATCCCCAATCGCCGGTTGCGGAAAAAGTTCGTGTTGGCCTGGGCGTCAAGAAACTCGACTGGCGCTCGGTGGAGATTCCCCGCATGCCGCCCAAACCCGACCTGATGCCGCTCACAGGCGGATATCGCCGCACGCCGGTGATGCAGATCGGCGCCGATATCTACTGCGACAGCCAGTGCATTCTGCGCGAAATCGATCGTCGCCATCCTGAACCGACCTTTGCACCCGGCGGTGGACAAGGCATGCCATGGGCGTTGAGCCGCTGGACTGATTTTACCCTGTTCGACCAAGTTGTGCGCGTTGTCCTGGGATATGCGGCCGATGAAATGCCGCAAGATCTGCTAGAGGACCGTGCGCGGCTGTATTTCGGGCCTGATTGCGACATGCAGGCAGTAAAAGATTCTTTGCCGCATACCGTTGCGCAACTCAGGGCCCAATTTGGCTGGGTCAACGAGCGGCTTTCCTATGGCCGTGACTTCCTCCTGGTCGAGCCGGGCTTGCCTGACATCCTCGTTTACCACCTGGTGTGGTTCCTGCGCGGGCGCTGGGAGGGTAGCGCTGACTTCATGTCCGAATTTCCTGCGCTTGAAGCATGGGAAGCCCGAATGAAAGCCATTGGTCACGGGCAGTCAACGGATATGCCTTCAGGAGAAGCTCTTGAAATTGCAAAGAATTCAGAGCCTCAAACGCCCGAAACAAGCGACTCGCGTGATCCCCAGCATCTCGAGCCTGGCATGAGCGTCAATGTTGTGCCCGAAGGTGATGGCGGCGACCCTATGGTCTCCGGAATCGTACACGCAGTATCGCGCGAGAGCATCGCCATCTTGCGCAGTGATGATCGCGTCGGCAGAGTTTGCGTGCACTTTCCAAGAGTCGGCTACATGGTCGCAAAGTTATAGATACTATAAGTCTCTGTATCAAACCGGGTTTCTGGCGCTAATCATGTCTACAGAATGCCATCGAATCGCCTCACAAATGCTTGATAGGATGGGGTCTCTAAGATTAGTGTAGGCTCCAGGATCTCTAGGCAGGAACGCGCGCGTGGCACTACGCACAGAAACAGGCTCTCTACAATCGTATGAGGTCGTGGAGGCATTGGGGACGAATGTCGCCGTGTCCGACGCAAACCTGCTGTTTACAGGCGAGTTTTCGCGCGCGGGCAGCGATCTGATAATGACGGGGTCTGACGGCGCAAAACTGGTCGTTACCGGTTATTTTGACTCCGACTTCCCCCCCTCTCTCGTTTCACCGCAAGGTGCCGTTCTTACGGGAGATGTCGTCACATCGCTGGCGGGACCACAATTTCCCGGGCAGTACGCTCAGGCCGGTGGCGCGAACCAGGGTGCCGAAGCCATCGGCAAGGTCCAGACGCTGGAAGGCGGTGGATCGGTTGTCCGGGCAAACGGCATTACCGAAACCCTGAAAGTCGGCGATCCGGTCTTCCAGGGCGACGTGGTCATGACAGGCCCCGGCAGCAAGCTTGGTATCAGCTTTGTCGACGGCACGCTGTTCTCCCTCTCCTCCAACGCACGGATGGTGCTGAACAGTCTGGTTTACGAGCCAAACGGCTCCGACAACTCCATGCTCTTCAGCCTGGTCGAGGGAACATTCGTCTTTGCGGCAGGCAAGATCGCGCCCGACGGGGACATGAAGATCAAGACACCCGTCGCAACCATGGGCATTCGCGGCACGACCCCGACGGTGGACATCGACGCCTCGCTGGGCACCGTCAACATGTCGATCGTTCCTGACCCGGACGATGGGCACATCGGGTCCTATACTCTGTACAGCCTGGAAACGGGCCTGCCGATTGGCACTATCAGTTCAATTGGCTCGATATGGAGAATCGTTAGCGCAACGGGCGAAATTGTCGAGGTCGAGAAGAGCCAGGAGGATCTGCTGAACGACGCCGAAGCGATCAGCCAGATCAACTCGGTCTATACCCAATGGTCATCGACGCAACCGGATCAAGGTCCACAGGCGGGACCGAACAACGGTCCTTCCGGCTCAGGCGGCATCAATTCCGATCCACCGAACCCTGGCTCGATCGACGGCAGCCCTGGCAGTGGCGAAGGCGGCAACAACAACGAGAACGAAAACGACAATAACAACAACAATAACAACAATCAGTCGGGCTTGCCGCCGTCAGAAACGGACGAAGACGAGGTGATCGAGACCGTCGTCAACGAACCGCCAACGATCATTGGCGACCTCGAAATAACCGTCGATGAAGGCGGAACGGTTTCCATATCGACGGACGATGTGACCGGGGATGACCCGGACAATGACGGGGCCGAACTGACTTACACGGTTATCGACCCGCCAGATTTTGGTCAGCTCGAATTCTCGAACAATCCCGGCGTGGCCATCACCTCGTTCACGCAGGCCGATCTCGACGCAGGCCGCGTCATCTACGTTCATGACGGTTCGGACACGACCAGCGACTCCTACACGCTGCTGCTGTCGGACGGTGAAGGCACGTCGGAAATCGTTACCGTGAATGTCACCATCGATCCGCAAGTGGACATCATAAACGGTACCGAGAACGCCGATATCCTGAACGGCACTGTAGGCGATGACATCATCAACGGCTTTGGTGGCAATGACTTTATCAACGCCGGCCCTGGCAATGACATCGTCAATGCTGGTGAAGGCGATGACTTCATCGTTGCCGGTTCGGGCGAAGGCGATGACGACTATGATGGCGAAGGCGGCGATGACACCATCTCCTACGCGTCGACAACCCAGGGCATCGTCATCAATCTCGTAGACGGCACCGTCGACAGTTCAGAAGTCGGGTTCGACACGATTACGCGAATCGAGAATTTCGTCGCGGGGTCGGGCGACGACACGCTGCTCTTCGCGCAAGACACCGGCTTCTTTTTCGATGGCGGCGAAGGGACCGATACGATCCTGTTCGAGGGCGGCGTCGATATCGATTCAGAAACAACCGAAATTGACATTCAGAATGTTGAGATCATCGATCTCAATGACACCGACGATAATACCCTGTCCATTGCCGCCGACGATGTTCACGATGCAAACGACGATCATACACTGCAAATCCGCGGCGGCGAAGGCGACACTGTCAATCTGGAACCCACATTCTACGTGGACGGAGAGGATGACACTGGACAATCGTTCTTCGGTACCTGGGTGCAGACCGAGGACACGGTTACCATCGATGGCATTACTTTTGACGTGTACGAATTTATCGATGATCAGCAGCAAGTACAGGCCACCGCGCATATCGAGCAGGACGTAGACGTCAATGTTGGCCAAGTGCTTGTCGGAATTGACGCCGAGGGCAGCCAAGGTGGCCCGGCTGATGTCGGATACTATGATGCCACCGACGGGCAAGGCGACCCGGAACAGGCGGCACCGATTACAGCAGCCGGTCACAATGCAATCAATATCGCGACACCCAATGCGGCGTCGCTGGTCGGCCTGGAGGTGCTCTTCCTTCAGATCCAGAGCAATTCGGCATACGGCACCGAATTCCTGAACAACCTCGGGGCAATTCATGATGCGGTCGCCGCCGGCATGACCTTGATCATTCACGATCGCTTCGTCAGCAATGCGGAATCCATCCTTCCCGGCTCCGAAGAGTTCAATATCGTCCGGAACTTTAGCGACGACCGAGACATCGATGTGCGGGACGATACGACGACCGTGACCGACGGTCCGGGCGGCATAATCGACGACAGCACGCTAGATGGTGGCAATTCTTCCAGCCATGGATTTGCGATCGAGGGCAGCTTGCCCGAAGGTGCCGAACTGATCCTGACCACCAGCGACGATGGCGAAATCGTGACCTTCTCCTACGCATTCGGCGAGGGACACGTTGTTTACTCGACGATTCCGCTTGATTTTTACCTAGACGGTCTTGGTCCTAATCAGGTGTCTGAGAATTTCCGCGAAATTTATGCGCCGAATGTTGTCGACTATGGCGCTGAACTAGCAGATGAGGGTCTGGTTCCGGACGTCCTTGTCGGCGGCGATGGGAACGACATCATCATCGGCAATCTTGGCAATGATCTCCTCACCGGCAACGGTGGCGCGGACAAGTTCGTCATCAACACGCTTGAGGACGGTGTCGACACGATCACCGATTTCACGGAAGACGACTCACTCGATCTTACGGGGCTCCTTGACGGCGCATTTAATCCGAATGATCCAAACACCGACGACATAAACGAGTTCGTCAGGACGACGACTGATGAGAACGGAAACACGACTGTTGCGGTCGATGTCGACGGTGTCGAAGACGGTGCAGACTTTGTCGATGTGGCGATCCTCCAGGGTGTCGCCGCCGGCGTCCCGATTGCTTTGAATATTGGCGACGACACCGAAACGGTTAACAACCCTGAAGCTCTCGTTTGATCGAGCTGACTCGGCCTTCTCACTCCATTTTTCCTGACGAGAGAACCGGCATTTTTGCTTGCCGAACAGCACGCCGATCCGGCATTCCTTTCGCATGTTGAAATCCACCGGCAGTAAAGCAAGAAGGCTGGCGCAGCAGGTCGGCTGGGGCCGCGTGTTCGGCATCGTTCTTCTTGTTGCATTGGTCGGTTTGCGCATCTGGGATCCAGCACCTCTGCAACTTCTACGGCTGAAAACATTCGACCTGTACCAGGTCGCCAAACCACGCGAACCAAAGGCTCGGCCTGTCATTATCGTCGATATTGACGAGGCCAGCCTGAATACGCTCGGACAATGGCCCTGGCCGCGTACGGTCGTTGCAAAGCTCATAAAGAAAATTGCACAAGGCGGCGCGGCAGCCATCGGGCTCGATATTGTATTTGCCGAACCGGACAGGACATCGCCCCCCCTGTTGGCCGAAACCCTGTCTGATCTCAGCGCCACGGCCCGGTCCGAGCTGAGATCCGCACCTGATCATGACGAGATTTTTGCTGACATACTCAAACGTACCCGAACTGTTGTGGGACAGTCCGCATACAACCCGCGCGCCGGAGATACCCGAAAATCACTGACGCCGAAGGCATCATTCGCCACGCTCGGCGACGACCCGGACCCCTACCTCATCGCCTATCCGGGCCTGCTGAGTAACATCCCCATTCTGGAGGAGGCAGCACTTGGACGCGGCATGTTCACCGTGTTGCCAGATCCCGACGGGCTTGTGCGCCGCGTGCCGGTCGTCATGAAAGCAGGCGGCGAGAAAATCCCCTCCCTCAATGCAGACGTGTTGCGGGTGGCCACCGGACAGACAACTTATGTAATCAAGACCGGTGAAGCAGGCGTGCAATCCGTCATCCTCGCCGGCATTCAAATTCCAACTGACGCAAACGCACAGTTATGGATCTATTTTTCACCGCACGACCCGGCTCGTTACGTCTCTGCCGCCGACGTCGTAAATGGCAAGGTTCCACCTGAGACATTCAAGGGCAAGCTCGTGCTGATCGGCACGTCAGCAACCGGCCTTTTTGACGTCAAGGCCACACCGGTCGAACCGGTCATGCCGGGCGTCGAGTTGCATGCCCAGGCGCTGGAAAATATCCTTGAGGGCACATCCTTGAAGCGTCCCGGCTACACGGTTGGCGCTGAGCTTTGCCTCGCGGTCGCTGTCGGCCTCATATTTATTGTCCTGGTGCCCATTCTGGGAGCACTTCCAGTTGCGGCTTTGGGCTCAGCCATTGCAGCAGCCGTCCTGGGCCTCGCCTGGTATCTCTTTACGCAGGAGCGAATTCTGCTGGACGTTGCTTACCCGCTGATCGGCGGGTTGGCCGTTTTTCTCACGATGCTGTTTGTCAATTATTTCCGCGAAGAAGCGCAGCGACGGCAAATCCGCAGCGCCTTCAGTCAGTACATTTCGCCCGATCTCGTTGAGCAACTCGCCCAGGAACCGGACCGGCTTGTGCTGGGTGGGGAAACACGCGACCTGACCATCCTGTTTTCGGATGTTCGCGGTTTTACGAGCATTTCTGAAAGCTACAAGGACAATCCGCAGGGGCTGACCAGTCTCCTCAACAGGCTGCTGACGCCGCTATCGCACGCAGTGCTCGAGCATGGCGGCACGATCGACAAATACATGGGCGACGCCATCATGGCTTTCTGGAACGCCCCACTCGACAACATGTCCCATGCGACCGGCGCGTGTGCTGCAGCGCTGAAAATGATGCAAAGCCTTGAGAAGGTGAACGCGGAACGTGAAGTCGAAGCACAGGAAATCGGTAAGCCCTACACGCCACTGCGTATCGGTATCGGCATCAATACCGGTGAGTGTGTGGTCGGCAATATGGGGTCCGACATGCGTTTTGACTATTCGGTCCTTGGAGATGCGGTGAACCTGGCCTCGCGGCTTGAAGGCCAGTCGGAGAATTTCGGTGTACCCATCATTCTGGGTTCGGCAACCGCGTATCTCGTAAAGGATCACTTCGCCGTGCTTGAGCTTGATGCTCTGCGAGTTAAGGGCAAGAAGGAGCCCGAAGTCGTTTACACGCTGCTGGGCAAGAAAGGCGACGTCCCGGCCGAATTATTCGACAAGCTGCACGCACGCATGCAGGAAATGCTGGGCGCTTACCGCACCCGCAAATGGGCGGACTCTGCCAAAGCCTTGTCGGCATTGCGCAAGCTCAAGCTGGAATCCCTGGGCGTGGACCTGTCAGCCCTGTTCGACCTCTATGCGGAACGCATCAAGGAGTTTCGCAAGAACCCGCCGCCAAAAAGTTGGGACGGCGTGTTTACGCTCCAGACCAAATAGGGAGCGCTACCAGCGCATATTGATGTTCTTGACCCGGGTGTAGCTGAGCAACTCCTCGAACGTCTCTTCCTTGCCAAGGCCGCTCTGTTTCCACCCGCCATAGGGCGCGCCGAGATAGCGCCCGCTGGAATTGATCCAGACATAGCCAGCATCTATTTCTTCCGCGGCGCGCATGGCAGTTCGGAAATCATCGGTGATGATTGAGGCTGTCAGCCCGTACATGGTGCCGTTGGCAATGGCGACCATCTCGTCGAAATCCGACCAGGTCAGTATCGACATGACGGGTCCAAAAA
>Ga0209633_10000154_pt1 | contig 81656 bp, 72 predicted proteins | sample Cruoilmetagenom1_FD_187290 | JGI IMG/M metagenome (GOLD analysis project Ga0209633, IMG submission 187290) | Oil polluted marine microbial communities from Coal Oil Point, Santa Barbara, California, USA - Sample 1 (SPAdes) (version 2) | ecosystem: Environmental > Aquatic > Marine > Oil seeps ... | reverse complement strand
GTAGGTCTGCTCAAGGTCCCAGGGGCAGCCCGTGACAGGCGTCCTGAGCGCCGCCATGATGGAGAGGAGGTCGGCGATATCGTGCTTGGCCTTAACCAATTAACCCTCTGATCTAGGTGAACAAATCACGGCGTGATTCGCATAATGTATATTATGTAAAATAATAGATATTGCGTTGTCAGGCATATTTCCGTTGCGGCCGAGACCCCTGAACCACCCCATCAGCTCTCCTCGTTGTCAGCGATGAGCCGGTTCAACAAACGTACGCCAAATCCCGAACCCCAACTCTGATTGATTTCAGTCTTGGGGGAACCCATGCCAGTGCCTGCGATATCGAGATGCGCCCAGGGGGTGCCCTCCTTGACAAAGCGTTGAAGGAATTGCGCAGCCGTAATCGAGCCGCCCCATCGCCCGCCGATATTTTTCATGTCCGCGATATCAGACTTGATCATCTCGTCATACTTGGGGCCGAGAGGAAGTCGCCAGACCTTCTCCCCGACTGCCAGACCAGACTTGGTCAGCTTTTCGCTTAACGCATCATCGTTGGAGAAGAGCCCGGCATGTTCGTTGCCCAGCGCCACCAGGATGGCACCCGTTAACGTCGCCAGATTGACAACCCATTTGGGCTTGAATTTCTCTTGGGCATACCAGAGCACATCGGCAAGGACCAACCGGCCTTCCGCGTCGGTGTTAAGAACTTCAATCGACTGGCCCGACATTGAGCCGACCACATCGCCCGGCCGTGTTGCCGTGCCGCTGGGCATATTCTCAACCAGGCCGATTAGCCCGACCGCGTTTACCTTTGCCTTGCGCGCGGCAAGCGCATGCATCAGGCCGACAACACACGCAGCACCCGCCATATCGCCTTTCATGTCGCCCATGCTCGCGGCCGGCTTGATGGAAATGCCGCCTGTATCAAAGGTGACCCCCTTGCCGACAATGGCAACGGGCTTGCCGCCCTTCGCACCTGCTCCCTTCCACTCCATAATGGCCATGATAGTCGGGCGGGCACTCCCCTGCCCCACGGCCAGCAACGCGTCCATGCCGAGCTGACGCATCGCTTTTTCGTCGACCAACTGAACCTTGACGCCGAGTTTCGAAAGCGCCTTTGCCCGGTCTGCAAACTCCTTCGGGCCTAGAATATTGGCCGGTTCATTGACCAGATCACGGGCGAGATTGATCCCCTCGCCCATTGCCTTGCTGACCCCAGATTCGCGCCGCGCGGCTGCCGCATTGGAACATTGGATCGTGAGCTTGGCTAAATCCGTGTCATTATTGCCACGCTCGTCATCTTTTTTTCCTGATTTTGTCTTGTATTTGTTGAACTTGTAGCCGCGCAACATAACTCCAAGCGCCACCTGCGCAGCCTGTTCGCCATCCACATCATGGGGTCGTTTCGGACGTTCCAGCACAAGCGTCGCATTTGGGCCGTCGCGCCCGCTCAGCTTCCCCCTGATGGTTCCCCCAAGCTCTACCCAGTCATTGTCAGTGGCATCCTTGAGGGTTCCAACCCCAACGATGAGCAGGCGGGAGAGGCCCAACCCGCCCGGCACAAGAACATCCAAAGATGATTTCTTTTTTCCTTTGAATTTCCGCTCTTTAGCAGCTTTTGATAATGCACCACCACAAGCTTTATCGAACGCCTTTCCGGCAGGCGAGAAGGTCGGTCCATCTTCTGCAAGCAGGACCACAACGCCCTGTTTGACAGGTGCAATATTGGCGAAGGAAATAGCTGTCGGTTTGCTCATGAAAATACCTTTTTGACGTGCGGCCAACCCTGTGATTGCGGGTAAGGCAGGAGCAATATGGCTGGCTCGGCCGGGCGGTCATCGGAAATCTCTATGCTCGGGTACGTAGTTCGTGTTCACCATGATGGCAAGGCCTGCCTTTTTCGGTCGAATTTCCGCCATGTTGGCGTGATGAAAATTTCAATTACAACATAGACATGGCGTGCCGGAACCTTCGGGGGAATTAGTCAGGGTCCGGAGCATCTTACGGGGAATCTAACGGGTCAGTCATGGACCTTTTCAGCCGCTATCTTTTTCGGCAGCTTGCCAGCAGCTTTTTGCTGATCCTTACCACGTTGACGACCATCATCTGGTTGGCCAGCGCGCTCGCCAAGCTGGAGCTGCTGACCACGCAGGGACAGTCGATCATTCTCCTGTTGAAAATAACGTCGCTCGCCTTGCCGGCGCTCATTGCGATTATTGCGCCCGTCGCGTTTCTCATTGCATGTCTCTACACATTTGACCGGATCAACAGCGACAGCGAGCTCATTGTCATGTCTGCGGCTGGCGCACCGATATGGCGGATCGCCTTTCCCTGCCTCACCCTCGCCACTCTGCTCACCGTGATCGTGGTGCTGTTCAACCTCTTTGTGACCCCGGCAAGCCTTCGGCAATTACGGGTCCACATCAACCAGGTGCGGACGGACCTGATTTCCCAAGTGCTTCAGCCGGGCCGTTTTTCAGCACCGGAACGCGGTTTGACGTTTCACATTCGCGACCGCGCCATCAATGGCGAACTCATCGGCCTGATTATCCATGATTCCCGGTCTCCCGATTTGATCATGACCTATCTTGCCAATCGCGGTCAGATCATCACCAACGACGACGGCGCCTACATGGTGATGCGCGATGGCCACATACATCGCCAAGAAAAGACGAAAAAGGACGACGATGGCGTCCAGATTGTCGCCTTTGAGCAGTATATTTTCGATATTACCCAGTATGGCCCGAAATCAAAGGTCACCAATTTGCGACGCGGGGAGCTGTATCTCTCCGAACTGATGAATCCGAACCCAAATAATCCTGACTATAAGCGTAGTCCTGGGCGATACAGGGCTGAAATTCACGACCGATTTTCTTCCGCTCTCTACCCCCTCGTCTACGCCATGATTGTATTGATATTTTTGGGGAATCCGCGAACGGTGCGTGAAAATCGCTGGAGCGCCATCATTATGGCATTCAGTGTCGCAGTTTTACTTCGTGCAGCGGGCCTCGCAGCGACCAACATTCTCAGCTTGAATCCCGCCGCAATCGTCATGGTTTATGGCATTCCGATTGGCGCGATTATCGTTGCAGGCTTCACGGCAAGCGTTAGAATGGCACCATATACACGGCATAGAATCAATCTGGATGCACTCGCTAAGCTCCAGATTTTCAACGAAAAACTACTGGCCGTGTTGGGGGTTAAGACCGAACAGAACGGCGGACGTGTGGGATGACTGCTGGGTGGACCTTTGCGCGCTACGTTTCGATGCGCTTTCTGACGGCGATTTTCGCTGTCACGCTGGTCTGCGTCTTGTTGCTACTCCTCGCTGACATGATCGAATTGCTGCGCCGCGCAGGCAAGGATGACGGCTCAGAGATAGGCGCCGCCACACTGATTGCAATATCGCTTCTGCGGCTCCCTTCCCGAACCGAAATCATTCTTCCCTTCACGGTTTTGATCGGGTCGATTTCAGCGCTTTTGATGCTCAGCAGAAAATCCGAGCTGGTCGTTGCGCGAGCTGCCGGCATGTCCGTTTGGCAATTCATCTTGCCGGGAGTTTTTGTCGCGCTCACCATCGGTGTCTTCATGGTGACGGTGTATTCACCACTCTCTTCCGTGGCTCGCTCGCAGTCCGAACGGCTCTACGCGGAAGCCTTCGACAAGGAGTCATCGTTCCTCGCCACCAGCAAGGCGGGTGCCTGGCTGCGCCAGGACGGTGTGGATGGGCAGTCCGTCATGCATGCCAATCTGGTCAGCAACCGCGGCCTCTCTCTCAGCGGCGTCAGTGTCTGGCACTACAACAAGGACAAGAATTTCTTTGAGCGCATTGAGGCAAAGTCCGCGGATCTGAAAAAAGGCTTCTGGGTCCTCAAAGACGCAACCATAAGTGCCGCTGGCCGTGAACCCGAATTCTATGAGAGCTACCTGGTCAGCACGCACCTGACGCCGACCCACGTCAACGACAGTCTTGGATCGGTTTCATCTGTCTCTTTCTGGGAACTACCAAACTTTATCGACCTCGCCGACAAGGCAGGCCTTCCCGCGACCCGGCACAAGATGCGATATCAGATGCTGCTGTCGCTTCCAGCGCTACTCGCCGTCATGGTGCTTCTAGCCGCCACCTGCTCGTTGCAGTCGTTCCGGTTCGGCAAAGTACAGACAATGGCCCTTATCGGTTTGGGGTCAGGGTTTTTGTTTTTCATGTTTCGCGAGGTTTCGCACAATATCGGACGATCGGGTCTTGCCGCGCCGGAGGTCGCGGCTTGGGCTCCTGCGGCGATCGGCGCCCTACTGGCAGCCACGGTGCTGCTGCATCGGGAGGACGGATAACCCGTGATGCGGCTTAGGCACATAATCCAAAGCACAATCCGGGCAGTAATCCCTGCCCGGTCGACGCATGTCTGGGATGACGCCTGTTCGCGCCACACGACAGCCCATCTGCTGCTCGCGTTTTTGACATTGTTTGCGCTGCTCGCGTTGGAACCGGGTGCAAGGGCGCAGTCCGCCTCCCCGATCGATCAGGCACGCCGGGTCGATACAACGCTGCCGATGCTGCTTCAAGCGGATCAGATGGTCTACGACAACCAGAACAACCGGGTGATCGCCCGGGGCAATGTCGAGATCTATTACAACAACTACACGCTGCTTGCCGACAAGGTGGTTTACGAGCGCGGCAACAATCTTCTGCGTGCAGAAGGCAATGTCCGCATCAAGGAACCAACCGGCGCCCTTATCAAATCGAACCGCATCACACTGACGGACGACTTCCGGGACGGCTTTGTCCAGTCGCTAAAGATTGTAACCCAGGAAGATGCACGAATTGCCGCCGCGAGTGCGACGCGTGAAAAGGGAGATACGACGGTATTCAACCGGGCAGTATTTACACCGTGCAAACCCTGTGAAGACCATCCGGAAAAGCCGCCAACCTGGCGCATCAAGGCGAAGAAAATCATTCACAAGAAATCGGAAGCCACGATCGAGTACAAGGACGCTACCTTCGAAATGTGGGGCGTTCCGATCATGAAGATGCCCTACTTCAAACACGCCGATCCGTCGGTGAAACGCAAGTCCGGTTTTCTCATCCCACGTTTTGGGAATTCCGATGATCTGGGTTTTATAACGGAGACCCCATATTTCTTCGCCCTTGCGCCGAACTATGATTTCACATTCGCGCCCATGTACACATCAAAACGCGGCGTGTTGTTGAAGGGCAACTGGCGTCACCGTACGAACAACGGCAAATACGAACTCAACATGTACGGGATAGACCAGACGGACGAGAAGGAAGAATTCACCACCAGCGATGACGAGTTCCGCGGTTCAATTGACTCGAAGGGTGCATTCGCGCTCAACCAATATTGGAACTGGGGCTGGGATGTCACCGTGGAAACGGATGATACCTTCCGCCGTTTCTATGATATCGACAACATACTGGCGACAGATCGCATCTCACAGACCTATCTCACAGGCCAGCGTGACCGGAACTATTTCGACGCACGGCTGTATCATTTCGGCGGACTTAGCTTCGACGACACAGCCACCTCGGAGGCGAATGTCCTTCCGGTCATAGATTACAATTACATCTTCTCCGATCCTATTTTCGGTGGCGAGCTCAGCTTCGACTCAAATGTTATGAGTTTGACCCGTGATGATGGCGGGGCGGACTCGAGCCGGCTGATTACCCAGGTCAAATGGCGCCGCCAGTTCATCGATCGGCGCGGCCAGGTGTTCACGCCATTCGCGCAGGCACGCGGCGATATCTATGATACGTCCTCGTTCACCGATTCAGTAACTGGATTGCCGGAGTCCGGGGGTACGACATTGCGCGGTCAGGTCCTAGGCGGAGCGGAATACCGCTATCCGTTTGTAAAGCACACGGCAAATGCCGCGCATATTGCCGAGCCGATTGCCCAGATCATTGTTCGGCCAAACGCTGTTGACGAGTTTGACGTCCCCAATGAGGACGCCCTCAGTCTGGTGTTTGACGACACACTTCTATTCGATATCGACAAGAATTCCGGTTATGACCGTATCGAAAGTGGAACCCGGGCCAATGTGGGTGTGCGTTACACGATGCAGCGCTATTCAGGCGGTTACGTCCAGGCGGTTCTGGGCCAGAGCTACCAGATAGCGGGAGATAACGACTTTTCGGCAGACAGTGGATTGGGCACCGACGCATCCGATGTCGTGGCTGGCCTCTACGTTCAGCCATTGCAGTATTTCTCGTTTATCGGCCAGGCCCGGTTCGACAAGGATGATTTCAGTCTCCGGAGAACCGATCTTGGCGCATCTGTGAATTACGGAGCTGCCAAGGGAAAGATCGTTTATGCGGACCTCGATGCACAACCTTCGCTCGGCATCACCTCAGACCGCGAAGAAATTCAGGCATCCGGCACCTTGCGGCTGGTTGAAAACTGGTATCTTGTCGGCCGGACACGTTATGATATTGCGGGATCACAGCGCATCTCCGACGCTCTGGGCATCAAATATGCTGACGATTGTTTTGCCCTGACAGTTTCCTATGAGGAAAACTTCATCCGCGACCGCGATATCGAGCCCAACACATCCGTCCTTGTCCGGTTCGAATTCAAGCATTTGGGCGCATATGACGTCAGCCAGGAAATTGGTGAACCATCCTAACGGGATGGCGAAGATCCTGCAGAAGTAGCGAGTAGTGACTCGACGGTCATGAAATCAGATTTGCGATACGTTTTTTTGGTTGCGGTTTTGGCTATCGCCACGGCTGGGCTCTTGTTCGGCCCCTCACCCGCACGCGCGCAAAATGAACAGTCCATCGTTGCGCTGGTAAATGATGAGCCGATCACCAACTACGACATCACCCAGCGGATGCGGCTGTTGACAGTGACCACACGTCAGAAGCCTACCGAGGCTTTACGCAAAAAGGTAATCGAGGACCTTGTTTCCGAGCGGATTCAACTCCAGGAAGCCAACAAGAAAGGTGTTGTCGTCTCCGACGATCAGATTAATGAGGTCATGGATCGGGTGGCTGGCTCGAACAACATGAAGCGTGAGCAACTGCTTGGTTCGCTCGGCCAACTTGGCGTCAATGGCTCGACGATGAAGGAACAGATACGCTCGCGAATTGCTTGGCGCGGAGTAGTACAGAGGCAATTCAGGGGTCAGGTGTCGGTCAACGCATCGCAGGTCGACAAGGCGATCTCGGACGAAGCGCCCGCGGAGGATCAAAAAAAAGCGACGGAGTTTCAGTTGCAACGGGTTCGTCTTGCGCTTCCCGAAGGACCCGATCAGCGCACCATCGTGAACCGTCTCCTTGAAGCCGAACAGCTGCGCAAGAGGGTCAGCTCGTGCAATAATCTCGAGCAGACAGCCGGACGCTTACGCAAGGCATCAGTCAAATCTGTGGGCAGGAAAACGGCGAAACAACTGATTCAGCCAACCCGCGCAATCTTGCTAGCGACCAAGGACGGCCAAATGACACCGCCAACGATCACCTCATCGGGGATTGAGCTCTATGTTGTCTGCGCGCGCCGATCTGTCGCCAGCAACGACAAACAGCGCCAGGAAGTGCGCTCCAAGCTCGTATCCGAAGAGTACAACATTCTGGCGCGTCGCCATCTTAGGGACTTGCGTCAGGATGCCTTCGTGGAATACCGCTAGGGCCCAGTTTATTCGCAACGACAAACATGGCCTTGGCGCGTTATGCCTTCACAGCAGATAATGACGACCCAACTGCCCCTCGCCCTCACCATGGGCGATCCCGCAGGCATTGGTCCTGATATCACGCTGATGGCCTGGGCTATGCGTGACAAGACGGCCATTCCCGCGTTTGTTGTTCTGGGCGATACAGATGTGTTCACTGCCCGTGCTCATCAGCTTGGCCTGGAAGTGCCAGTCATTGAAATTGGCACACCGGAAGAAACCCGAGATTGTTTTGCGCTCGCGTTACCCATTTACCGCATGGGCCTGCCGCAGACTGTAATTGCAGGTGTGCCGGACAGCACCAGTTCCGCGAAAATCGTCGAAGCCATTGAAACAGGATTCTCCTGGACACGTGAACACCGCACGGCGGCCCTGGTCACAAACCCAATCAATAAGAAGCTCTTGTCCGACGCCGGTTTTTCCCATCCCGGTCATACGGAATTTCTGGCAGAGTTGAGTGCACAAGCGGGCAAGGTTCCCCGACCGGTGATGCTGTTGACGAGCGGCGATCTGCGTGTGGTTCCGGTAACCGTCCACCTTCCTCTGAAGGCCGTTCCCGAAGCGCTCAGTGAGCAGCTCATTGTTGAAACGGTGGAAATTGCGGCGCGGGCCCTTCGCAGCTCTTTCGACCTGTCGAGTCCACGCATAGGCATCACGGGTCTAAATCCTCATGCCGGTGAAGACGGCACGATGGGGGATGAGGAAGTAAAGGTGATCACGCCCGCGATCAAAAGATTGAAGGCAAGTGGGATCGATGTCACGGGGCCCATCTCTGCCGATGCCGTGTTTCAGGAACGCGCGAGATCACACTATGATGTGATCATCGCGATGTACCATGATCAGGCGCTGATCCCCGTCAAGACACTTGCTTTCGACAGGACGGTCAACACGACCCTCGGGCTCCCGATCGTGCGTACCAGTCCGGACCATGGGACCGCCTACGAGTTGGCCGGCACGGGCAAGGCTCATCCGGGAAGCTTGATCGAGGCGCTGCGACTCGCCGACACGCTGGCGAGCCGGGAACTGGCGACCACGTGAGCGACACAGCTGACGGTCTCCCCACCCTCAGTGAACTCATACGCACGCATGGCCTTTCGGCGCGAAAGAGTCTCAGCCAGAATTTTATCCTCGACCTCAATCTGACCCGGCGTATCGCACGCGCCGCGGGATCGCTGGAGGACGTCACAGTTGTAGAGGTGGGTGCCGGCCCTGGTGGTCTGACGCGCGCACTCTTGCTCGAAGGCGCCGGCAAGGTGATTGCGGTGGAACGTGACGAACGTTGCCTGCCGATCCTGGAACAGATCAAACAGAAATACCCCGACAGGATCGACATCATTTCTGGAGACGCACTGGAACTGGATCTGGGGAAACTGGCACCCTCCCCTGCGCGCATTGTCGCCAATCTCCCATACGGCGCCTCGACCGAGCTTCTGATTCATTGGCTGAGCACGGAACCATGGCCGCCCTGGTACGACCGGATGGTCCTCATGTTTCAGCGTGAAGTGGCGGAGCGTATTGTGTCGGAGCCAAACACCAAGAGTTACGGTCGGCTGTCTGTGTTTGCTCAATGGCGCACCACCCCGCGTATCGTCCTGTCGCTGCCGCCCCGCGCCTTTACCCCCGCGCCAAAAGTCGACTCCAGCCTTGTCGAATTCGTACCTATTGCCGAGCCGCAACCGGCCGGATCGCGTGCGACCCTGGAGAAAGTCGTTGCGGCCGCGTTCGGACAACGCCGAAAAATGCTGCGTCAGAGCCTCAAGAAAATGATGTTGAACCCTGAAAATGTTCTCGAAATTGTCGGCATTGATCCGACCCTGCGCGCGGAGGCCCTATCCGTCAGTCAATTCTGCGCATTGAGCTATGAATGGCATAAACATTTGATAGATCAATGAGTTATGTCGTTTACCTAAAGATCCGCCTGAAGTTGCCGTACGAATTCTGCCAACCCTGTGCGACGCTTAAGCCGCTCTGCAGCGAGCACTCCCCGAAGCTCTTGAAGGCTCTCTGCAAGTTCATGATTGACGATAATGTAGTCGTATTCGGCCCAGTGGCTCAGCTCATCTGAGGCCTTGCTCATCCTGTCTGCTACCACATCAGGTGGGTCCTGAGCCCGCGTTTTAAGGCGTTCTGAGAGCGCCTTCGCCGATGGCGGCAAAAGGAAGACACTTACAATGTCTTTGCTCATACTTTCTCGCAGCTGCTGGGTCCCTTGCCAGTCAATATCAAAGAGGATATCGCAGCCGCCTACAAGCGCTTCGCTCACGGCTGCTTTTGGAGTGCCATAGCAGTTGCCAAATACTTCCGCCCATTCCAGCAATTCACCATTGTCGCGCATCGTGGCGAATTCCTGTTTGTCCTTGAATATATAGTCCTTACCGTCCACCTCGCCCGGACGCATCGGCCGTGTTGTCACCGACACCGACATTTCCAGTTCGGCCTCGGCCTCGAGCAACATACGTGAAAGCGTCGTTTTGCCCGCGCCGGACGGCGACGACAGCACCAGCATCAAACCACGTCTGTCGATATTTGGGTTCTGGCTATTCAATATTCTGTACCTGTTCGCGCAGCCGGTCGATGGCTGCTTTGAGCGCCAATCCAGCTTGCGTGATCTCTGTATCATTTGATTTTGAACAAATGGTATTGGCTTCCCGGTTGAACTCCTGGGACAGAAACTCGAAGCGTCGCCCGACCGGCTCGTCACTCTCAAGCAACTGGTTTGCTGCAGCAATATGGGCTTTGAGCCGGGCAAGCTCCTCCTCGACATCAACCTTTGCCGCAAGGAGCACGGCTTCTTGATGCAAGCGCTGTTCATCGAAACTCGAGTCTTCGCCCAATAGTTTGGCCACCTGCTCATGCAACTTGGACGCAATCGCCTCCGGGGTGCGCGCAGGCGCATTTTCAATCCTTATGACGAGGGATTCGATTTCCTGAAGCAGCGCGACAATCACGGCAGCCAGATGCTTGCCCTCATCCTCGCGCGCCAAAACGACCGCATCCAGCGCACTGGTGAAACTCTGAAGAACCGCGTCCGATCGGGCTTGTGCCTCGGCTTCACTTTCCTCCACTTCCCCCATCTCGATCACGCCCCGCAGAGACAGCAGGCCATCCAAGGTTGGCGGGGCCGCATCCACCATCCCGCTGGCCTTTGCGGCAGCATCGGCAACCTGTCTGAACATATCCTCGTTGAGCCGCGCCACGACATTGGATGTGTCGCGCTGCATGGCGAGCGTTACAGAACAGTTGCCTCGCGCGAGGCGTTTCTTGCAGGCCTCCCTCACCGGCTGTTCAATGGCGTCGTATCCGGAAGGCAACCGCAGCCTGATATCGAGTCCGCGCCCATTGACCGTGCGGATTTCCCAGGCCCATGAATGCAAATCATGGTGACCGTCACTGCGGGCAAAACCCGTCATACTCTTCAATGTCATTGACAGCCCCCAGCCTCATCCCTGCACCGAGGCAGGAACTATCGGGCCAAGAGGTCCCTGCCTGCGACTCACTGCATACCCATGCCAAACTTTAAGTCGTGATGAGCCGGTCAACAAGCCATGAGCACTGCAGGCTCTCAACTTTGACGTTTTGAAACAGCTGACTGTCGATGTGAACTAGCGCTTGGGTTTACGCTTCGGGAGCGGTATCGCAGCTCCATCCCCCGCTCTTGCCACCGCTGACGGTGCAGATGGCGCCTGAGGTGCCGTCGGAGATGCGGTCGAATACGACACAGCGTCGCCGGGTGCAGGAAGCTTGATGGACAGGCCCTCCAGAATATTGCCGTCAACACCACCTGGAGCAGTATCGGCAGACAAGCCGGATATAGCGGGATTCACAGTCAGGTTTCCTGCGGGCAGTCTGGCTGTCGACAGATCGGGCAATGAAGCAACCGCTCCATCAGCCTGCTTCTCGCCATCTCCGCCGCCCGCTTCCGCCAACGCCTTGGCCCTGGCTTCAGCCTCTGCCTTTTCGCGGCGTTCACGTTCGATCCTGCGCCAAACAACCACGTTTTGATTGTGCTTCGCCAGGCTGGGCGCGAAAGCGTGACCGCCTGTGCCGTCCGCTACGAAAAACAGATCGTTGGTCTGGGCCGGATTGAGAACGGCTTCGATTGCCGCCCTGCCCGGATTAGCAATCGGTGTCGGGGTCAGCCCCTTGACCTTGTAGGTATTGTAGGGCGTCTCCTGCTGCAACTCACTCCTGAGTATGCCGCGTCCGAGCTTCCCTTTGCCACCTACGAGCCCATAAATAACGGTAGGATCGGATTGAAGCGGAATCCCTTTTTTCAGGCGATTGACGAAAACGCCTGCGATACGTGCGCGCTCATCGGCGCGGCCGGTTTCCTTTTCCACGATCGAAGCAAGGATGATCGCTTCGCGCGGCGTTGATATCGGCAGGTCCGCTTTCCGTTTCTCCCAAAGCTGTGCAACAAACTTCTGCTGCTCCGCCTTCATACGATCAATCAGATCCTGGCGGGTCATATGACGGGAAAATTTATAGGTATCAGGCAGCAATGTGCCTTCTTCGGGAATCTGTGCAATTTCGCCCTTGAGCATCCCATGTCCATTGAGCCGCGCAACAATTTGCTCGCTGGTCAGACCCTCAGGAATGCTGACCTTGTGCAGGACAGCCCGCCCCGAGACCAGCTTGTCGAGCACTTCACGCATGCTCGAGTGCTTGCGGATTTCATACTCACCGGCCTTAAGATCACCCTGAACGCCGAAGTAATGAGCGGTGCCCAAAAACGTCAGCTGGTCCGAGATAATATTTTCGCGCTCCAAACGTTCGGCAATAGCCCGCAGCCCTTCGCCTTTGGGAATAACAAACACCGTCGAATGACCAAGCGGACCTTTAGTATCGAACTGGCGCTTCCCGTAATAGATTACCCCCCACAGCCCCAGCATCGCCACGACCGCAAGCGTCATAGCCCCATTCAAGAGGATCAAAAACGGGTGCGTGCGCCGGCGCCTGTGTCCGCTCGGCGGCTCAGGTGCGCGCGCAGGCTCTAGCGCCTCAGCCGGACTGCGCGCCCGGTACCCGTCATTGAGATCGTCATTTGCTGCCATGGCAGTTAGACCGGAACGGGGGCCATCCTCATAGAGATAGTCGCCATGATTCGACATATTCAACTTATACCTTTTCAACCCACGAAAATTCCACGCCAATTATGGCGAAAGGACGGATGGCGGGCATCAAAACATTTTGGAAATCGAGAGAACTAAGCCTCGACTCGCCGCAAAATCAGCGAGGCATTGGTACCACCAAAGCCAAACGAGTTGCTTAATACGGTATCAATTTGGCGTTCTTGTGCCTCGTGGGGCACCAAATCAATCACGGTTTCGACAGACGGGTGGTCGAGATTGAGCGTCGGCGGCGCAATATTGTCTCGTATGGACAACAACGAAAAAATCGTCTCAACCGCACCCGCCGCCCCGAGCAGATGTCCTATCGCGGACTTGGTGGACGACATGGTCAACTTTCCGGCTGCATTTCCGAACAGGCGCTCCACGGCGGCCAGTTCGATCTCGTCACCCATGGGCGTCGAGGTGCCATGGGCGTTGATATAGTCGATATCTGACGCTTCGATGCCGGCCCGTTTGATGGCCGCCTGCATACAACGCAATGCCCCGTCTCCAGACTCGGCAGGTGCCGTGATGTGGAAGGCATCACCGCTCAAACCATATCCAACCACCTCGCCGTAGATCTTCGCACCGCGTGCACGCGCATGCTCCAACTCCTCGAGCACAACAATGCCGGCACCCTCTCCCATGACAAAGCCATCGCGATCCCTATCGTAAGGACGCGAGGCGCGCTCCGGTTCATCGTTGAAGTGTGTTGAAAGCGCGCGGCAGGCGGCAAATCCTGCAATCGACAGCCGGCAAACAGGAGACTCTGCACCACCGGCCACCATCACGTCCGCATCGTCGAGCGCAATCAGCCGCGCCGCGTCGCCGACGGCATGCGCACCGGTTGAACAGGCGGTAACGACCGAATGGTTAGGGCCCTTCAGCCTGTGACGGATAGACACATGGCCCGACGCCAGATTGATCAGGCGTCCGGGAATAAAGAATGGGCTGACGCGGCGCGGCCCCTTTTCCGCCATAAGAAGCGAAGTTTTCTCTATGCCCTGAAGACCGCCGATCCCCGAACCGATAAGCACTCCGGAGCGAGCCTGGTCTTCGTCGGCCTCAGGATGCCACTCCGCATCATCGAGAGCCTGATCCGCGGCCGCCATCGCAAAGATGATGAAGTCATCGACCTTGCGTTGTTCCTTTGGCTCCATCCAGTCATCGGGATTGTAGGTGCCGTTCGAGCCGTCGCCACGGGGAATTTCACACGCGACCTGACAGGAAAGGTCTGAAACATCAAACGTCTCAATGCGCTTCGCCGCGTTTTCACCCGCTTTGAGTCGAGACCATGTCTGCTCGACCCCGCACCCGAGAGGCGAGACGATACCCAATCCTGTAATGACGACACGTCGCATGATTGTTTGCCCGCCAGATCAATGCATTCCGCTCCAAGTGCCCAACCTAAAAGTCCGACACCAGCGAAGCCTGGCGGGGGCCGCCGCGCCCCGCACCTGAGAAGTTACAGTGTCAATGGTGGATCGGCGATTGTGAAGTAGAATTAAGAGCTATTCTTCTCAAGAAATTTGACGGCATCGCCAACTGTCAGGATCGTTTCGGCGGCATCGTCCGGAATCTCGCAACCGAACTCTTCTTCAAAGGCCATCACCAGCTCGACAGTATCAAGACTATCGGCCCCAAGATCGTCGATGAAACTGGCGTTTGCAGACACCTTGTCTGCTTCGACGCCCAGATGCTCCACAACGATTTTGCTAACGCGTTCTGAAATGTCACTCATCTTATTGCCTCACCATGATCGTTCTCAAACTCCCGTATTGCCGGCTTATGCCACAAGTTTACGCTGCGATACTCTACTTTCGGCTTCAAGCCAAGCGTTTGAATGTCCGGGAATTGTGGACGGTCGACCGTTTCTCTCCCCCCGAAAAGTGGCCGCTTCGTAACACACTTTATTCTGGTTGACCAGAATACCCGTGAACAGTCCGTTCCCAGTCAAATTCAACCGCTTATTTGCTTCATATACTACGCCATCATCATCCCGCCATTCACATGAAGTGTATGGCCGGTCACATAGCTGGCTTCATCACTGGCAAGATACACTGCCGCTGCCGATATATCTTCCGGTTTCCCGAAGGTGCTTGTTGGAATTGCACTGTGTATTGCTTCCAGTTGCTTTTGGTTCAACGCCGCTGTCATCGGCGTTTCGATGAAGCCCGGAGCGATGCAATTGGCGGTAATGCCGCGCGTTGCAACTTCACGAGCAAGCGACTTGGTCATACCGATCATGCCTGCTTTTGCAGCTGCATAATTCGGCTGGCCCGGATTGCCGATCATGCCGCTGATTGAAGCGATATTGATTACACGCCCGAAGCGCCGCCGCATCATGCCGCGCAGCACACCGCGTGTAAGCACGAAAGCCGCTGTCAGGTCGACCGCGATAACATCGTCCCATTCATCGTCCGTCATCCGCATATAGAGATTGTCACGAGTGATACCAGCATTGTTGACCAGAATATCGACCTGGCCGACGGCTGCGTCCGCCTCCTCCGCCAGTTTGGCAACCGCCTCACGATCACGCAAATTGCACACCAGCGGATGCACACGCTCACCCAGATCATCGGCCAGACTTTTCAGCCTTTCCTCGCGCGTGCCCGAAATCGCCACTATCGCGCCTGAGGCATGGAGGCCGCGAGCAATTGCCTCGCCAATGCCTCCGCTCGCTCCCGTCACAAGCGCGCCTTTTCCTGTTAGCTCAAACATGATCCCTGTTTCCTTCCACTCACGCCGACCTGAGTTTTTCAGCCGCGGCCTCAACTTCATCCGGCGTTCCTACGGAAAGCGCTTCGAGCGAGCGCTCAATTCTTCTCGCAAGGCCGGTCAGAACGCGCCCCGCGCCAATCTCATAAACGCTCGTCACGCCGGCGCCGGCGATATACAAAACCGACTCCCGCCACCTGACTGCACCAGTAACCTGTTCCACGAGGCAGGAACGAATTTCCTCCGGATCCGAAATCTCACCGGCAACAACATTGGCAATGAGTGGCACGACAGGAGACCGGATTTCGACTTTGGACAGCGCCTCCGCCATTGCATCGGCTGCCGGCTGCATGAGCGCACAATGGAAAGGGGCACTCACGGGCAACAATACTGCGCGGCGGGCACCATATTCCGATGCCATTTCAACGGCACGCTCAACTGCCGCCTTCGAGCCGGAGACAACCACTTGACCTGGTGCATTGTCATTTGCAGCTTCACATACGTCACCTTGAGCTGCCGCTTCGGCGAGTTTTTGTGCATCTGCCAAATCGAGCCCTAGAAGCGCCGCCATAGCGCCCTCGCCTACCGGCACTGCCGCTTGCATCGCCTGGCCACGTGTTTTCAGCAAGCGCGCGGTGTCCGCCAGGCTCAAAGCGTCAGCGGCCGCGAGCGCCGAATACTCGCCAAGTGAATGGCCGGCAACGAAACGAGCGGTATCCTTGAGTGATATGCCCTTTTCGTTTTCGAGGACACGGGCAGTAGCGAGCGAAACGGCCATGAGGGCGGGCTGGGCATTTTCCGTCAGAGTGAGTGTGTCCTCAGGACCCTCCCATGCGATATGGGATAGCCTTTGACCAAGCGCATCGTCGACCTCTTCAAATACGCGCCGCGCACTCTCAAAGTTCGCCGCAAGATCAGCACCCATGCCGACCTGCTGGCTTCCTTGTCCTGGAAATGTATAAGCAATCGTCATTCAGAAAGTCCGGATTGCAATGACTTGGGGGTTTATTCGAGGCCGCCAGTCCACCTGAATATCCGCGCCAAAGACACTGTTTCACCTGTCCCTGTCAAGCATCTGCTGGTATGGCCTGCCCGCGCGAGTAAAAACTGTGTGAATTGGCGATTTATGCACTGCGCCGATAGCACTTGCAAAGCGTTGTCAAACGCGTATAAGTGCGCGCATTCAAAGAGCCCGGCTGGAGGCTGAACGGAAGGCTTTAAGTGTTCCCGTGTCTCCGCTCTTTTGGGTCACCTTTTTTGAGCCTTTCCTGATTTTTTGCAGGCTCAAAGAGGCTTAGCGCCGGGCCCGGACAAACAACAGGAAAGGCTGCATTCCATGCCGCTTTACGAACACGTATTACTGGGTCGCCAGGACATTTCGCCTCAACAGTTCGAAGGACTGATTGAGACGTATCAGACGATCATCAAGGACAATGGCGGTTCGATTGAAAAGACCGAGCTTTGGGGTCTGAAGAACCTCGCCTACAAGATCAAGAAGAACCGCAAGGCGCATTTTGCCCTGATGAATATCGACTCACCGCATGAAGCGGTCACCGAGATGGAACGGCAAATGGGCCTTTCCACTGACGTTATCCGGTTCCTGACTTTGCGGGTCGACGAACTGGAAGGCGGCCCGTCGGCGATGATGAAGCGCGGTAGTGATCGCGATGACCGGCGGGGCGGACGGGGCGGACGGGACCACGATCGTGGACCTCGTGGCCGCCCTGACGATCGCTCGCCAAGGCCAGCTCCCGCGGCGCAAGCCAAGCCGACCAACGATAGTCCCGAAAAAGCAGCCACCACTGATAAGGCTGAGAAAACCAGCGACAGCCCCAAGGGTGATACAGACAACGCCGGGGGAAATGACCAGGTCGAAAAAGTCGAAAAGACTGAGAACGACGGGAAAGAGGAGTAACGCACATGGCTATGACACAAAGGCGTCGCCCCTTCTATCGCCGGCGCAAGACGTGCCCGTTCTCAAGTGACTCGGCACCCAAGATTGACTACAAAGACGTGAAATTGCTGCAACGTTATGTTTCGGAACGCGGCAAAATCGTGCCGAGCCGGATTACAGCGGTTTCTGCGAAGAAACAAAGAGAACTGGCGAAAGCCATTAAACGTGCACGGTTCCTTGGACTCATTCCCTACCTTATCAAGTAGGTGACCACGGAACGGGCACAAAACTGACCGACTGGTTGGGGCGATAAAGTTTTTACTCGCCTCTAACCGCACTTTTTGAAGGCGGGACAGCTTACGGCATGAATTCACCAATCCTCATTGGTATAGGCGCAGGTCTTGTATCGACAGCCCTGTTTGCCTCGACGCTCACCGGAACGATGCTGTCGATAGTGCTGTTCTATGTAACAGCGCTGCCCGGATTTCTTGCCGGTCTCGGCTGGGGCGTGCAGGCCGTTATTGTTTCGGGTCTTGTGGGCGCAGGCCTGATCAGTGCACTGCTCGCACCACTCGCCGGCGTCGGATATTTTCTGACGCTCGGTCTGCCTATAGCCATCCTTTGTTATCTGGCACTGCTTGGCCGGCCTGTGGAAGAAAATGCTCTGGTTGAGCAAGGCACTGCTACTGCGCCGAATACAGGTCAGGTCGAATGGTATCCACCTGGGCGGATCATCGCCTGGGCGACAGTGATGGCAGGCTGTATTGCCGCCATGAGCGTGCCGATTTTCGGCATGGATATCGATACCTACCGCACCAACTTGCAGGAAATTCTGGACAAGACATTCTTTAGCCAGTTTCCCGATGGGACATCCCCGGGCATCAGCAAGGAAGACATGGCACCGGTTATCGGGTTGTTGATCCGGGCGCTGCCTGCTGCTTCCGCTATCGTCTGGCTATCCGTCATGCTGCTCAACATGTGGACAGCAGGCAGGATTGTGATGGTTTCAGGACGATTGATACGCCCGTGGCCCGATTTGACCATGATGGGCTATCCGCGCCACTTCGCGCTTGGTTTTGTTGCCTCGCTGCTTGGAACGTTTGCACCGGGTATTCTGAGTGTGATCGCGACCGGGTTTGCCGCTGCATTCCTCATGGCCTACGTCCTGCTCGGACTTGTTGTACTGCACGTCATGGCCCGCAATTCGCCTTTCAGGTTCATCCTGCTTGGCGCCCTTTATCTGGGTATTTTTCTCTTTGGCTGGGTTGTCCTGGTGGTTGCGATCGCCGGCATCGGGGAACCTATGTTTCGCCTCAGGGAACGGGCTCTGGGCCTTGGACCCCCGCCTGACAACGACTGATATTCACGCAAACCGACTTCTGAAATAACGAAACGAAACACACATTTGGAGAGACCCAATGCAAATCATACTTCTGGAACGGATCGGAAGACTTGGACAGATGGGCGATGTCGTCACCGTCAAAGACGGCTTTGCCCGCAACTATCTGTTGCCGCAGGGCAAGGCGTTGCGCGCCACCGACGCAAACAGGGAACGTTTTGAGCAGGACCGCTCTCAACTCGAGGCACGCAATCTTGAACTCAAGACCGAAGCAGAAGGCGTTTCCGGAAAACTGGACAATCAGAGTTTCGTCGCCATCCGTCAGGCCGGCGATACCGGACAGCTTTATGGCTCGGTCTCGACCCGTGACATTGCCGATCTGATCACGGCGGCTGGATATACCGTGGACCGCCATCAGATCCAGCTGGACAAACCGATCAAGGTCCTTGGTGTTCACCCTCTGCACGTTACGCTTCACCCGGAAGTCATCGTGACAGTTGACGTCAACGTGGCGCGCTCTGAAGACGAAGCCGAGCGACAAGCGCGCGGCGAAGACGTCACTTTCGATGTCGAGGAACTTGAGGAAGAAGAAACCATCGCAGTCGAAGAGGTCTTTGAGGACAAGGAATTGGCCAAGCAGGCCGAAGAAGCGCTCGAAGCGGAACAGGCTGCGGAGGGTGATGACGAAGCCTCCACGGAAGCAAGCGCCGAGGCAGAGGCTGAAGCCGGTGGAGATGCTACGGATGGCGAGGCGGAAGACCCCAAAGGCTAGGTGCCAATTCTGGCTGCATTTGGGGATCGTACTCTCGCCGGACGCGGGCTTGCACCTCAGCACGACGCATTTCGGGCGCCACGCCTGATTCGCTATCAGGACGCAAGCTCGCGGCACGAGATAAAACGCCGCGCTGTGTATAGTGTGCATTAGTTGGTGGGCGTTTCGCGATTTCGCCTCTTTCTCGTTTTGACCGATTCACGGGCTGCGCGAATCAACTATTGTCCGAATCATGGAACCGGCCCAGACAAACGTCGCCAGCCTCGTTGACGATGAAGCTGCCCCCTTCCGCGCCGCGCCGCACAATATTGAGGCGGAGCAGGCGCTGCTGGGTGCAATCCTCGTCAACAACGATGCGTGTGACAAAGTTTCGAGCTTCCTGCAGCCGGCACATTTTTTCGACCCGCTACACGGACGCATATACGAAGCCGCGCTCAAACTGATCTCTGCGGGAAAGCGAGCGTCCCCTATTACCCTCAAGACGTTTTTCGAACATGAAGAACCTTTGAGCCCTGACCTCACCGTACCGCAATATCTTGGGCGTCTCACCGCCAGCGCGACGACAGTAATCAACGCGGAAGACTATGGGCGGACGGTTTATGATCTGGCGGTCCGTCGCGATCTGATTTTTATTGGCGAAGACATGGTCAATCTCGCCTATGACTCGCCTGTGGATGCTTCGCCCTCGGCTCAGATCGAGGACACCGAGCAGCGCCTGTTCGAATTGGCCGAAACCGGCAAATACGGCTCCGGCTTTGAGGCCTTTACCTCTGCACTGACCGACTCAATTGACATGGCGGCAAACGCCTATCGGCGAGACGGTGGTTTGAGTGGCATCGCCACAGGCTTCAAGGATCTCGATCAGAAAATGGGCGGCCTGCAACCTTCAGACCTGGTGATCCTTGCCGGGCGGCCTGCCATGGGCAAATCGGCGTTTGCGAGCAACATCGCGTTTCACGTTGCCCGCGCCTATAAGGCAGAACAGAAGCCCGACGGGAGCGAAGAGGTGGTCGACGGCGCCGTGGTTGGCTTTTTCTCGCTTGAAATGTCGGCCGAGCAGCTCGCCACGCGCATTGTCGCAGAGCAAGCCGCGATCCCATCGGAACGCATACGGCGCGGCAAAATTGACAAGCAAGAATTCGACCGCCTTGTGGAAGCCGCGCAGCATCTCCAGTCCCTGCCACTTTATATTGATGAGACAGGCGGCATATCCGTTGCCCAACTGGCGGCGCGCGCGCGCAGGCTCAAACGCCAAAAGGGGCTGGGACTAATCATTATCGACTATCTGCAGCTGCTTACCGGGTCCTCACGCCGGTCAAACGAGAACCGCGTCCAGGAAATCACCGAGATCACAACGCGCCTAAAAGCGCTTGCGAAAGAACTCAACGTGCCGATCATCGCGCTTTCACAGCTTTCGCGGCAAGTGGAACAGCGCGAAGACAAGCGCCCACAACTGGCGGACTTGCGTGAATCGGGCTCGATCGAGCAGGATGCCGATGTGGTCATGTTCGTGTTTCGCGAGGAGTATTATGTGGAACGCCGCCAGCCTAGGGAAGGCACCGCCGAGCATCTCTCATGGCAGGACGAAATGGCGGCCGTTGAAGGTCTGGCGGAAGCCATTATCGCTAAGCAACGTCACGGTCCGACCGGCACCGTGCGGATGCAGTTCCAGGCCGATGTAACGCGCTTCAGCGACTTTGTGCACTCCAGCCACCTGCCGGAGCGTATGGACTAAAGTAATCAGGCTTTGAGCGATGCCGTCTTCCCCTCTTTCATCCGTAAGCCCAACTTCCGGCGCGGTCCTGACTATCGATCTCAACGCATTGAGAGCGAACTACCGCGCGTTGAGTAACCTTGCAGCGGGAACGGAGTGTGCCGCTGTTGTAAAGGCAAACGCCTACGGTACGGGCAGCATGCAGACAGTCCGTGCGCTTGCCCGGGAGGGCTGCAAAACCTTTTTCGTCGCGAGCTTCAAAGAGGCGGAAATCGTCCGTGGCGTCGCGCCAGACGCCACTATTTACGTGCTGGATGGCCTGTTTGATGACAGCGGCCCGGCCTTTGCGGCAGCCAGCATCAGACCGGTTCTTTCGAGCCTTGACGAAGTCAGGCACTGGTCGGATTTCTGTAGGCAGGCCGGCATGCCCCTGCCTGCCGCAATCCATGTGGACACCGGTTTGAACCGGCTTGGAATGCCGCGCATTGAAGCGGAGGAACTGAAGGGTTCGCCGGATCTGGTGAAGGGGTTCAAACTGGCGCTATTGATTAGCCATCTTGTCTGCGCCGATGAACCGGAGAGGCCTAACAATGAGGCGCAACTTCAGGCCTTTGAGGATTATCGGGCGATGTTGCCAGCCTGCCCCGCCTCTCTTGCCAACTCCGGCGGTATCCACCTGGGCGAGCGATATCACTTTGACCTCGTGCGCGCGGGATTTTCGCTCTACGGAGGGAAGGCCGTCGCCGGCCGCGACCCCCTCTCTCCTGTTGTTCAGTTGCATGCACGCATCGCGCAAATTCGTGATGCGCGCCATGGCGAAACAGTCGGTTATGGCGCCGCGCACATGCTTGAACGACCGACGCGCATTGCCACCCTGGCGCTTGGCTACGCCGACGGCATATTCCGCTGCCTCGGCGCCACACACACGACACCGGGGCTTACAGGCTATATCGATGGCCACCCGGCCCCGGCGCTGGGACGCATCTCGATGGATCTGATAACCCTTGATGTGACGGACGTACCCGTAGAACTGGCGCGACGTGGGGCCTGGGTTGAGATCATTGGCGAGCATGTCAGTGTCGACGAACTAGCCGAACAGGCAGGTACTATCGGTTATGAAGTGCTCACCAGTCTGGGCACGCGGGCGGAACGCGTCTATCTCGATTCTCAATCCGGAAACGGCTGATGGCGAAGGCAACAACCGCTTATGTCTGTCAGGAGTGCGGCGGTGCCACGACGCAGTGGTCGGGAAAATGCCCCAGCTGTGGTGCGTGGAATACTCTCGTTGAGGAAGTGACAGGCGGGCGCGGACCTGAGGCGCGCCCAAGCGGTGGCAGGGCGGCGTCCCTTGAGCCGCTCGACGCCGACATTCCTGATGCTCCGCGTATTTCCAGCGAAATTGGAGAACTTGACCGTGTCGCCGGCGGCGGATTGGTGCCGGGTTCCGCCATTCTTGTTGGCGGCGATCCCGGCATCGGCAAATCGACGCTTCTGCTTCAGGCAGCAGCCAGGCTTGCGACCGCCGGACATCAAACCTTCTATTTCTCTGGCGAAGAAGCTACCGCCCAGGTGCGACTGCGCGCGAAACGGCTGGGTGTGGCATCCGCGCCTGTAGGCCTGGCTGCGGAGACAAGCCTTGCCAATATCCTCAAGACCCTTGGCGACAAGAAAAACACTCCCGATGTGGTGATTATCGATTCCATCCAGACGTTGTGGTCAGATCTGCTGGAGTCTGCCCCCGGCACCGTCGCGCAGGTGCGTGCATGTTCTCAAGCGCTGGTGCGTCATGCCAAGCGTTCGGGCGCAGCCCTTATCCTCGTTGGTCACGTCACCAAGGATGGGCAGATTGCGGGCCCGAAGGTTGTTGAGCATATGGTCGACACCGTTCTCTATTTCGAAGGTGACGGTGCGCACCAGTATCGCATTCTTCGTGCGGTCAAGAATCGTTTTGGCCCTGCTGACGAAATCGGCGTGTTCGAGATGCGCGGCGACGGCTTGCAGGAGGTCTCAAACCCTTCAGAATTGTTCCTGGGCGATCGTGACACGGTTAGCTCAGGTGCGGCGGTGTTCGCCGGTATGGAAGGTACCCGCCCGGTCCTGGTGGAAATCCAAGCGCTCGTGGCCCCGTCTCCGCTCGGCACTCCGCGGCGCGCCGTCGTGGGATGGGACTCAAGCAGGCTTGCAATGATTTTGGCTGTGCTTGAGGCACGTTGCGGGCTTGTGCTCGGCACGCATGATGTCTACCTGAACGTCGCCGGAGGACTGAAGATTTCTGATCCGGCGGCTGATCTTGCCGTCGCTGCTGCCCTTGTTTCGTCTTTTTCTGGTGTTGCGCTTGAACCGGGGAACATTTTCTTCGGTGAGGTCAGCCTGTCAGGTGGCATTAGACCCGTTGGACATATGGCTGCGCGGCTGAAGGAAGCGGAGAAACTTGGGTTCACTCATGCGTCTGTCCCGACCAAACTTGGATCTGATGCGGAGGAAACCGGATTGCAGATGGAAGTCGTTGCACATTTATCGGAATTGACCGCCAAATTGATGCCCGAGGGACAATCTTGAGTGTACATCGTTTCCATAACACTTGAGTTCAGTGCCCGTTGCGCTTATGAGCTTGTTGCCTGCCGTCAGTACCGCCCAGAACGATGGAATCGTGTTAGAGTTTAGCCTGCCGAAAGGACACCCCATATGCCGTTTGCCTGGCTCGACCTCATCCTCGCCGCAATCATGCTCATTTCAGGTCTCCTCGCCATGTTGCGTGGCCTGACGCGGGAGGTTCTTTCCATATTGTCCTGGGCCGTTGCGGCGGTTGCAACGCTGTTTTTCTTCCCAAAATACCAGGCACAGGCCCGTGAATATATCGAACCGGCGTTGCTCGCAGATGCGGTCCTGGCCGGTGGCATATTCCTTGTCGTTCTGATTGTTGTCAGCTTGATCACGGTACGCATCTCCGATGGCGTCCTCGATAGCCGCATCGGGGCGCTCGACAGAACCCTGGGATTTCTTTTCGGTCTGGCGCGTGGTCTCGTGCTGGTCGTGATTGCCTATCTGTTTTTCACCTGGCTGGTGCCCGAAGATACTCAACCACAGTGGATCAAGGACGCACGCTCTCTGCCGCTTCTGAAAGAAACCGGTGCTGCAATTGTTTCATTGCTGCCGGAGGATCCGGCATCGGCCTTGCCCGGCATCAACAAGCAACCGGATGCCACACCGCCGCAATCGCCACCACAAACACCACCGCAGACAGCACCGGCCAAACCGGATCAGCGTTCGCATCTCGACAACGGCATGCGTGTAGCGGTGTTTTTAGAATCCGTTCATGATATGAGTACATCGTCTCGCTAACGCCGAGAGAGCAGCTGTGACGCAAAAAATCGCCAAGCCTGACAGCGCCGGACCAAAATACGAAAGTGGACTGCGCGTCGCCTGCGGCGTTTTCGGTATCTTCAACCACGACGATGCCGCCGCCCTAACAGCGCTCGGACTGCACGCCCTGCAACACCGTGGCCAGGAGTCGGCCGGTATTGTTGCCTTCGACGGCAGCCATTATCACACCGAACGGCGCATTGGTCTCGTCGGTGACCATTTCACGAAGGAATCCGTCATCGGTCGCCTGAAAGGCGATTATGCGATTGGGCATGTGCGTTATTCCACGACTGGCGAGACGGTATTGCGAAATGTCCAGCCCCTCTTCTCCGATCTCGACGCGGGCGGTTTCGCCTTGTGCCACAATGGCAATCTCACCAATGCCCTCACCTTGCGCAAACAACTCATCAAAGAAGGGGCGATCTTCCAGTCGACCACGGATACGGAAGTCATTACCCATCTGGTCGCGCGCAGCAACAAACGCAAATTTGTCGAACGCTTCATTGACGCTCTGCTGCAGATCGAAGGCGGATATGCGTTTGTAGGCATGACCAACAAGAAGCTGATTGGTGCACGCGATCCGCTCGGTATCCGGCCTCTGGTACTTGGCGAACTCGACGGTTCTTATGTGTTGGCATCGGAAACCTGCGCGTTCGACATAATCGGCGCCAAATTCGTACGAGAAATCGATAACGGCGAGGTGGTGATTATCACCAAGGATGGTCTGGAGAGCCACCGCCCCTTCCCCAAACGCGCGCCGCGTCCCTGCATCTTTGAATATATCTACTTCGCCCGCCCGGACTCCATCGTAGGTGGGCGTTGCGTTTATGATATCCGCAAGGAGATGGGTAAGCAGCTGGCGCGCGAGTCGGGCGTTGCCGCAGATGTCGTTATTCCGGTTCCCGACTCAGGTGTCCCCGCTGCGATCGGTTATGCACGGGAAGCCAACATCCCGTTTGAACTTGGCATCATCAGGAACCACTATGTCGGGCGGACCTTCATCGAGCCCGAACAGCGCATCCGTGCGCTTGGCGTGCGCCTGAAGCATAGCGCCACCCGATGCGAGATCGAAGGCAAGCGCGTGGTGATGATTGACGATTCCATCGTGCGCGGCACCACATCGGTGAAGCTCGTACGGATGATGTATGAGGCCGGTGCAAAAGAAGTGCATATGCGTATCGCCAGCCCGCCGATTACCCATCCCGACTTTTACGGCATCGACACGCCGGACCAGAAGAAGCTGCTGGCCGCCACCCATGATTTGGAAAGCATGTGCGATTACATCGGCGCAGGCACGCTCGCATTCCTGTCTGTCGAAGGCATCTACAAGGCAATGGGATACGACAAGCGTAACCCCGACGTACCCCAGTTCGCCGATCACTGCTTCACAGGCGATTATCCTACCCGGCTGCGCGACCAGGAGGGGCCTGATTTACAGCGCCAGCTTTCACTCCTGGCCGAAGTCGGCTAGCGCATAGCCGCTTTTCAAAAAACACTCGGCGCGGCCGTCCATGTCCAATCAACGCCTGAAAGACCGAATTGCTCTTGTCACGGGCGCAACGCGAGGCATCGGCCGGGCGGTTGCCCTCGCCTTTGCACGCGAAGGCGCACACGTGGTTACTGTCGGCCGAAATACAGGCGCCCTTGAAGAGCTCGACGACGAAATTCAACAGCTTGACGGCACGGCAACATTGCTACGGCTAAACCTCAATCATGCCAGCAAAATCGATGCTCTCGGACCGACGATCTTCGAGCGTTGGGAACGACTCGACATCTTTGTCGGCAATGCGGGCATCCTCGGTCCTCTCTCGCCCCTGGGCCATGTCTCGGAGAAGGACTGGACCGACGTTCTGAATATCAACCTGACGGCCAACTGGCGCCTCATTCGCACACTCGATCCGCTGTTGCAGAAATCAGATGCGGGGCGGGCCATTTTTGTGACATCCGGAGCAGCACGGAAATGCCGCGCCTATTGGGGTCCCTACTCGGTCTCCAAGGCAGCGCTCGAAGCACTGGCCAGGACCTACGCGGCGGAAGTTGAGAACACACCCGTGCGCGTTAACCTGGTGAACCCGGGTCCGGTCGCGACAGCCATGCGGGCGAAAGCTATGCCAGGTGAAGATCCGGCCACCCTGCCGCAACCTGAAGACCTGGCGGAAACATTTGTCCGGCTTGCCCTGCCAGACTGCACCGACAATGGCACCATTGTGGACTATCAGTGATACGTGAAACTGCCGCTTACCCGTCCCACTCGATCACCATCCCGTCAAAGGCCGGCTCGACATTGTCCGGCAGTTCGCGCACAAGCGCGTCATAGTCGAGATCGGTGTGCATATGCGTTAGAATTGCCCGTTTCGGGTTCACCTTTTCAATGGCCTCCAGCGATTCCTCAAGACTGAAGTGGCTTGGATGCGGTGTCAGACGCAGCGCATCGACAATCCACACGTCCAAGTCTTCAAGGTATTTGTAAGCCTCTTTCGGTAGCGCATTGATATCGCATGAGTAGGCAATCCCACCTATCCTGTAACCCACGGACATGATTTCACCGTGATGCTGATGGTAAGGTAACACCTTAACAACGCCGCCTTTTCCATCTATTTCAAAGCCTTCTCCGATTTTTATCATGTTCATATTTAGGATAGGTCGGTAGGCGCTGCCGGGTGCGGTACGGAAGCAATAGGAAAACCGCGCCTTCAAGACCTCGCTCGTATGCTCGTCGCAATAAACCTCCACCCGGTCGCGGCCGTTGATGGCGACGACGCGCAGGTCATCAATACCGTGGGTGTGATCTGCGTGGTCGTGTGTGTAAAGCACGCCGTCGAGCCAGGACACATTAGCATTCAGGAGTTGTTGGCGCGCGTCCGGCGACGTATCGATGAGAATGCTCGTCTTGCCATCGCTCCCCTCCCGTTCAACGAGCATGGAGCAGCGCAGCCGGGTATTTTTGGGGTTTGCCGGATCACAACTGCCCCAATCACCGCCAATTCGCGGAACGCCTCCCGATGTTCCGCAACCCAGAACCGTGAATCTTAGTGTCATGTGGCAATGCCGCCTTTGGGCCGTGTTGCCTTGGCGAACAGTCGGAAGAAATTGTTCGTTGTGGCCTCGGCGAGTTCCGCCTTGCTCAGCCCTTTGACTTCAGCAAGTTTTGCCGCTGTGTGGACGACATTGGCGGGCTCATTCTTCTTGCCGCGCATGGGTTCGGGCGCAAGGAAAGGCGCATCCGTCTCAACGAGAAGGCGATCAAGAGGCACGCTCGCTGCAATCGCACGCAACGCGTCGGAGTTTTTGAACGTCAGCACGCCGGAAAAGGATACATAGAGGCCAAGCTCGACGCCTCTCCGCGCAAGGTCAGGACCGGCGGTGAAACAGTGCAGCACGGCTTTAAACGGTCCCTTATCCATTTCCTCTTCCAGGATACGGGCCGTGTCCTCATCAGCGTCCCTGGTGTGTATGACGAGCGGCAACCCTGTATCGCGAGCAGCGGCGATATGCCTGCGGAACCCGGCTTCCTGATCGTCACGCGGCGCATTGTCATGAAAGTAGTCGAGACCCGCTTCGCCGATTGCGATCACCTTCGGATGTTCGGCATGCGTCAGGATCTCATCGAGAGACACGTCGCGCTCCTCATCCGCATTGTGGGGATGCGTGCCGACGGAACAGAAGATATTCTCATGTGCTTCAGCAATTGCACACACCTGCTCGAAACACCGAACCCGCGTGCAAATGGTGACGAGCGTGCCGATCTCCGCGTTCTTCGCACGCGCCAGAACATCGTCGAGCTGATCGGACAAATGCGGAAAATCAAGATGGCAATGGCTGTCGACGAGCATCAGGACGAGGCCTCTTCCTGCTCCACGTAACGCGGGAAAACCGCCTCCGGCTTGGGCAGATCAACTCCCGCAGCAAGCCGGCCGGAGTCTCCAAGTTGCGCAAAGTCTCGTGCATTGTCAGGCACGCCGAGAAGATCGAGGATCTTTGCAGACGATTCAGGCATGGCCGGTTGGGCAAGAATCGCAATTTCACGTACGACTTCCACCGTGACGTAGAGCACTGTGTTCATACGTTCAGGGTCGCTCTTCTTGAGAGCCCAAGGCTCGGCATTTGCAAAATACCGGTTTGCGGAGGCGACAACGCTCCATACGGCCTCAAGTGCACGATGAATAGCTTGCACGTCCATGGCCGCGCGCGCTGCCTCTACCATGGCGTCAGCCGCGCTCAGCAGTTCCTCGTCCTCGCCTGCCAACTTGCCGGGTTCAGGCACCTTGCCATCGCAGTTCTTGGCGATCATCGACAATGAGCGCTGTGCCAGATTGCCGAGGTCATTCGCCAGATCCGCATTGATGCGATTGACGATGGCGTCGTGGCTGTAGTTGCCATCGCGGCCAAACGGTACTTCGCGCAGGAAGAAGTAACGAAGCTGATCAACGCCGTAAAACTCGGCCAGTGAAAACGGATCGATGACATTGCCTACGGACTTCGACATTTTCTCGCCGCGGTTGAACAGAAATCCGTGCGCGAATACGCGCTTCGGCAACGCGACCCCGGCCGACATTAGAAACGCCGGCCAGTAAACCGTGTGAAAGCGGATAATGTCCTTGCCGATTATGTGGGCATCGGCAGGCCAGAACTTCTTGAAGCTTTCGCATTCCTCGTCCGGGAACCCAACGCCGGTGATGTAGTTGGTCAGCGCGTCAACCCACACATACATGATATGGCGTTCGTCATCGGGCACCTTGACGCCCCAGTCGAAGGTGGTGCGTGAGACGGACAAATCCTGAAGGCCGCGCTCGACAAAAGAGACGACCTCATTCCGGCGCACGTCTGGACCGATGAAGTCAGGGTGGGCTCTATAGTGCTCCAGCAATTTGTCCTGATAAGCACTCAGCTTGAAGAAGTAGCTCTCCTCCTCAACCCATTCGACCGGCGTGCCCTGGGGTGAAACTCGATCGCCGCCCTCACCCTTGCTGAGTTCACTTTCGTCGTAATAGGCCTCGTCACGAACCGAATACCAGCCCGAGTATGTCCCCAGATAAATATCGTCGTTGGCGACCATCCGCTTCCAGATTTCCTGGCTTGCCGCGTGGTGGCGTGGTTCGCTGGTGCGAATAAAGTCGTCATTCGAACAATTGAGAACCTTCACCATTTCCTGAAATCGAGGTGTGTTGAGGCTGGCCAATTCTTCAGGAGCAATGCCTTCGGAACTTGCCGTCTTCACCATTTTGAGACCGTGCTCATCGGTGCCGGTGAGGAAAAACACATCGTAACCGTCGAGCCTTTTGAAGCGCGCAAGCGCGTCGGTCGCTATCGCCTCATAGGCGTGCCCGATATGGGGTGCACCGTTGGGATAGGAAATCGCGGTCGTGATGTAGAAGGCGGGTTTGTCGCCCATGATGCTCTATGCAGATTTTGGGTCTGGCGAGATGTCTTCGTCATGCTCTGCCAGATATTATTGCAGGGCTTGGCGGGCGGTTTGTTCGAGCCTGAAAAACGTCCCCAGAACCAGGTTTTTACGGTCCAGATTCAGCGCATCGGCTTGTGCCTTGGCGCGCCGGACTGTTTCCCACAAGCTTGCCCATTGCGCAAGGGCGCGAGGACTCTTAAGCCGGGCCGCCAGCGCTTCTTCACCGGCAATAGCCCCGTTGCCTGTTGCGGCGTGTGTGACCATGCGCGCGAAAACTTCCTGAGTGATGCTGAAGAACAGCTCATACGAGGCTTCCGCGCCCGGTGCGGCAAGCTTGTCCGCAAGGCCATGCACAGCCTGATAGTCGAGATCGGGCAGCGTACCTAACAGTCCAACCAAACGCGAGTGCATGTCTTCACCACCAGCGCCCAGGAGTTGCAGCGCACGGCCCACGCTGCCCTGCGCCAAAGGCAGTGCCGCTTGCATGCGTCCCGTGTCTGGAAGTTTCATCTGAGCGTTCTCGAAAGCGTTTGAGACAGCAGCCTCAAGCTCTGACTCTCCGAGTGGCGAGAACCCTAGCGTCCGGCAGCGTGAGCGGATGGTAATTGGTAAGCGGCCTGGCGCAGAGCACACCAACACGAACACACAACGCGCCGGCGGCTCTTCAAGATTTTTCAGGAGCGCATTTGCCGCTGCCCCGTTCAATTCATCGGCACGGTCGATAATGACCACACGCCATGCGCTGTCACCACCTGCCGTATGACCAAAGAACCGCCTTAACCGCCGCGCTTCTGAAACCGTGATTGCTGTCGCCAGGCGTTTCCTGTCGGGTTGCCATGCCCGGCGCAACACCAGCAGGTTTGGATGAGACAGCGCGGCAACTTGCCCAAAGACGGGATGTTCGGTTGGTATTGCCATCCCGCCAGTCTCTTCATTGCCTTGTGAACCGTGAGCAAGCAGGAAACGTGCGAACCGATAGGCAAGTGTGGCCTTGCCGATGCCTTCCGGTCCGGTGAACAACCAGGCATGATGCAGATGGTTCGCGTTAAATGCGTCCAACAGGGCCTGTTCTGCCGCGCCATGCCCAAAATACTCCGAAACCTCTCGCGGGTGTGCAAACTCGTCGAGCCGGTCGGCCTCGGGTAAGGCGCCGTCTTTCGTTTCAGCTTTGGTTGGGGTTCGGCTCATGGTTCCAGCCGATCCGTGACCACTTCCCATACATCTTCTGCCACGGCACTCTCAGCCTGTTGCGCGTCGACTACGACACACCGCTGCGGCGCTTCGGCGGCAATCTTCAAGAACCCCTCGCGCAATGCTTCATGGAAACGCAGATCCATTCCCTCGAACCGGTCTACTGCGCCCTCACCATCCGCAGCGTTATCATCGTTTCGGGTTGAAGCCCTTTTGAGACCGGCTTCAGCTGGAAGATCGAGGATCAATGTCAGATCAGGGTCTGTTTCACCAACTGCCACTCGATTGAGCGCGCGCAGGAATGTCGGTTTCACACCACCCGCAGCTCCCTGATAGGCAGCCGTTGAGTCGGAAAATCGATCACAAAGCACCCAGTCTCCTCGCGCGAGTGCCGGGCGTATCACCTCCCGGACATGATCATCCCGGGCAGCCGAAAAGAGCACGGCTTCTCCCGCGGAGCCATATTGCTTGGCGCGTCCGGCAAGAAGGAAGTTGCGAATTTTTTCGCCCCGCTCGGTACCACCGGGTTCGCGTGTTTCCACGACAGTATGACCAGCCGCGCGCAACCGTTCAGCGAGAAGGCGTGCCTGGGTGGACTTGCCAACCCCCTCGCCGCCCTCAAACGTTATGAATTTTCCAGATGCCAATGGGCTCATCCCGGGTGCTGATTGAGACCCAAAGCGGATTTGTACTAGAGGATCCATCCGAATGCGAGGTGAAGCAGTGATTCAACACCCTTCATCCAGATCGGCCCCTCACCAACATCTTCCGCCGCGTAGAGAGGGATCTCATTGACCGCCGAATTGGGGGTCGTCACGCGCAGGACTGCCACCTTGTCGCCCTTCTTGATTGGCGGCTTGAGCGGTCCTTCGTAGATGATAGAGGCCTTGACCTTCCGGCTCGCAGAGCGCGGCAGGAGGATGCTGACATCGCCTTTGCCCGTCAGATTGACGTAACGCTTTGTGCCGCCCCAGACCAGGGCATCGCCAATCGTTTCATCAGCGTCAAACAGTTTCCATTGCTTGAAACTTCTGAAGCCCCATTGCAGCAGCCGTTTGCCTTCCTCGCGCCGCGCCTTCTTCGACTTGAGTCCATTGACGACAACCACGAGGCGTTGTCCGCTCTGTTTGGCGGACGCCACAAGACCGTAACCAGAAGCCTTGATGTAGCCGGTCTTCAACCCATCAACGCCGATACCATCATAAACCAGCGGATTACGGTTGTAGAAAATATGCTTCCGGTAGCGGTATTCCTTCTGGGAGAAGTAGTGATAATACTCCGGATAGTCCTTGATGATGTGCATCGCGAGCCGGCCGAGATCGCGCGCCGTCATCATATGATCGGGATGAGGCAAACCGGTTGAATTGCGGAATGTGGAATCCTTGAGACCGATCTTTCGTGCATATTCGTTCATCACATCGGAAAAGGCGTGCTCAGACCCGCTCATGCCTTCTGCAACAATGATGCATGCGTCATTGCCCGATTGCACGGTGATGCCCTGAAGCAATTCACCAAGCGTCGCGCTCTTGTTCAGAGGGACAAACATGGCCGAGGTACCGGACGGTGCACCGCCAGTGCGCCATGCATAAACACTGGTGGAAAACTCGTCGTCCATCGACAGGCGCTCTTCTTTGAGCGCCTGGAAAATAACGGCGAGCGTCATGAGCTTGCTCATGCTGGCTGGCGGCATCAGCTCATCGGCATTCTTTTCAAAGAGGACGGAATTGGTGTCGGCGTCCATCAGGACAGCCCACTTGGCCTTGGTTTCGAATTCCGCTTGAGCGAGCGCGCGCCCCGCACAAAAAGCGCAAAACAACAGCGCTATGGCGAACGCGATACCCCTGCGACCAAACACATCCATACCAAACCCGGTTGAAACTCTGGTGAGACCTCTCGCGCGCGCTATTTCCGCCGCCGGCGCGCACGCACTACACTAGCGACAACCATAGGGGGAAATCAACTCAGCTGCGTTCAAGTGGACGTCAAATGAGCAAATTAGGCTATTGCGCAACCATTCGGGCTTCGCTCACGCCCAAACCAACCACTTCACGCAGCATTTCATCGGCCTCATGACGCCAGGCGTAAGGACCTACCTGCACCAAATAGTTGGTCTTGCCTCCGCTATTCACCTGCGCAACACGCGATGGCCCAATGCGTGAAAGCCTGCGATTCAGGTTGTCCGCTGAATTCCTGTTGGAAAATGACGACGCATGAACGAAATACATGCGTTCAGAATTCCCAAGCGGCGGCGCAAATGCAGATTTGCCTTTTTGGACGCGGCGGGTTGAATTTGGACCGGATGCTTTGTCCGGGATTGATCCCACGATCATCGGATCAGCCTGTACTTCTCTTTGAACAGCACTTGCCACCCGTGTCCTGCCGACTTTGCGTTTATGTGGTTTGGACAAGCTTGCATGACGCGACCAGCGCTGGTTCGCGTATACGCGGCGTTCAAGCGAATCATCGCCATCGAGCGGCGCAGGACCCATATATTGCACGCGGACTTTCGCTGTCCCGTTGCGCTCAAACCCAAGTGCTTGCGCCGAACGTCGCGAAAGATCGATCTCCCGGTCATGGGCGTAAGGGCCCCGGTCGTTCACACGCAATACCAATGACCGTCCGTTGTGCAAGTTGGTCACCCGGACGTAGCTGGGCATCGGCAGCGTCGTGTGCGCCGCGGTCAGAGCATTCATGTCGAAGATTTCACCATTGGCCGTATAGCGCCCATGGAACAGCTCCCCATACCAGGATGCGACGCCAACGCGGTTGTATCCCGGCTGTTCTTTCGGTCGATACCAACGCCCGCCGATCTTGTAGGCGTTGCCGACCTTGTAACGGCCGCCTCCCTTGGGAACGGGTTGGCCGAGTGCCACGACCCGCTTTGACAGGCCTTGGCTGGAGGATTTTTTTCCGCGCGAACATCCCGCGACGACAAGTGCCGCGAGAAGCACGAAAATGAGTGCGAACAGCCCCCATTGTTTCGCAGCAAAAGTTGATCTGATGGATGGCGCGGCGTTTGCCGCGCCGGTAGGCACTTCACTGAACAGCATTTGAACCCAACCCCGCCTAACGCAACACAGATAGGCCTGCCCGGCCCCAAACCACGCGGATACACGCGCGAAAACCCGGACAACGACTGAGTCTTTCGCGAGAACGTTAGGATTAGATGAATCTATCGGGCTTTGATTTGCGCTCTATTGCGCCGCTTCGGCTTTTTCCTCGCCTGCCAGAACAGCTCCGTCATCCAGCAAGGCGTCAATTTCTTCAACTGAATAGCCGAGCTCTTGCAGGACTTCGTGCGAATGCTGACCGAATTGCGGGGCCGGACGAACCACACCGCCGGGAGTACCGGAAAGCTTCACTGGCAGGCCGATAGTCTGCACAGGTCCTGCAATCGGATGTTGTGTTTCCGGCACCATGTCACGCGCAATTGTCTGCGGGTCTTGCAGCATTTCGCTAATCGAAAATACGGGTCCGGCTGGCAAACCGGCTTCTTCAAGCGCTTCAAGCCACTCCGCCGTGCTCCGTTTCTTGAAATAGACCGTGAGCACTTCCACCAGAGTGTCCAGATTGGCCATGCGGCTGGTGTTTTCGGAAAAACGGGGATCCTCACCCAACTCCGGTGCATCGAGGCAATCGAGCAGCCTCTCCCAGTTGCGCTGGTTCGCGGCACCAATGTTAATCCAGCCGTCTTTCGTCTCGAACGTCTGGTATGGCGCGTTGAGCGGATGTGCCGTCCCCATCCGCCCGGGAGAGGCACCGGTCGCAAAGCAGATTGCGGATTGCCAATAGGTGTGAGTAATCGCCGCTTCGAACAAAGAGGTATCCACGCGCTGTCCCTCGCCGGTCTTGAGCTTGTGAGTATAGGCCGCGAGACATCCCATGGCGCCAAGTATGCCTGCGGTCGTATCGCTCACCGGTGCGCCAACCTTGGCTGGTCCGCGATCTACCTCGCCGGTGATATCCATCAGGCCCGACATGCCCTGGGCAATCAGGTCAAACCCTGCACGATCCTTGTAGGGACCAGTCCGGCCAAAGCCAGAAATCTCACAATAGATCAGCCCCGGATTAACCTTTTTGAGCTCTTCATAGCCGAGGCCGAGTTTCTCCATGGTATCGCGGCGGTAATTCTCGATGAGGACGTCCGCGTCTTTGATGAGACGCAGCAGAACCTGTTTGCCAGCTTCCGACTTGAGATCGAGGGCGATCCCCCGCTTGTTGCGGTTCATCATCAGGAACGCCGCCGGTTCGCCGTTGATGTCAGGTGGTAGAAAACGACGCGAATCATCACCGCCATTCGCTTTCTCGACCTTGATCACATCAGCGCCGAGATCCGCCAGCATGAGCCCGCACACAGGGCCCGCCATGATATGCGCCAGTTCGATGACGCGCATATCCTTCAGCGGACCTTTTCGCTCCTGTGCCATGGCTTATTTTCCGCTCCAGTTCGCCTTGCGTTTGGTGAGAAAAGCGTCCAGCCCCTCGTGAAAATCATCGCTCCCGTAACACTGGGAGATGAGATCACTGTCTTCAATTGCCGGTTCTGCCACGCTCATGCGGCGAAACATCTCTTTGGTAAGGCGCAGCGTCAGCGGCGCCAGCGTTGCGATTTCCTCCGCGAGTTCCCGCGCCCGCGCAAACATCGTGTCGGCGTCGTCATACAGCTCCGAAATGAGATCGATGCTGAAGGCCTCTTCCGCTTCGACCAACCGCGCGGTCAACAGAAGCTCCTTGGTCCGCCCGGCACCCAGCAAGGCGCACATGCGTTGAAGACTTGCTATGGACAGGCAGTTGCCCAGCGTGCGCGCGATGGGAAACCCGAAGCGCATATCGCGCGTCGCAATCCGGATATCGCAAAGACCCGCAATTGCCGCCCCGCCGCCGGTGCAGGCACCGGTGATAGCTGCCACCGTTGGCACGGGGCAGGCTTCAATATCCACCAGGACCCCGTCTATCTTGTGTTCGTAGGCGAGCCCGTCGTCACCGGACTTGAAGTCGCGAAAAAGCGAAATGTCGGTGCCGGCGGCAAAGGCCTTCTCACCTGCACCACGAATAATGACGGCCCGCGGCCCGTTCTCCGGATCGACGTTACGGCAGAACTCCGCCAGGCGCTCATACATCTCAAAGGTGAGAGCGTTGCGCTTGGCGGGTCGGTTGAGCGTGATGGTCGCAACCGGACCATCTTGCTCGATCAGTATGACATCTTCACTCATGGAAGCTTTTTCGGGCTATTTGCCCAAAAAGTCCATGGCCGCCTGTACGCCACCCTTGTTGTGCGGAACACCAGCAAGCCCCAAACCCATTTCAACACCTGCCAGCGTGCCGAGCAGCGTCAGGTCGTTGAAGTCCCCCAGATGACCGATGCGGAACACCTTGCCGGCCACTTTTTCCAAACCGGTGCCCAGTGACATATCGAACTTGTCGAGGATCACCTGGCGCAGCATGTCGGCATCGTGGCCATCGGGCATGACGATGGCCGTCAGTGAACTCGAATACTCACTCGGCTCCGCACACAACACCTCAAGTCCCCAGTGATTAACGGCGATGCGTGTGGCTTCGGCGTGCCGGTCGTGCCGTGCAAAAACATTGTCGAGCCCTTCCTCAAACAGCATGTCAGCGGCTTCCGACAGCCCGTACAGCAGGTTCGTCGCCGGCGTGTATGGGAAGTACCCGTTGCCGTTCGCGCTCAACATGTCCTCCCAGCTCCAGTATGCATTGGGCAACTTGGAGTGCTGGGATGCTTGCAGTGCCTTGTCACTGAGCGCGTTGAAGCCGAGGCCCGGCGGGAGCATCAGGCCCTTTTGTGAACCGCCGATGGTGACATCAACACCCCACTCGTCATGGCGGTAGTCAATGGATGCGAGCGAGGAGATCGTATCCACCATAAAGAGGGCCGGATGGTTTGCCGTGTCGATGGCCTTGCGGATGTCGCCAATGCGTGAGGTACACCCCGTGGACGTTTCGTTGTGTACCACGCAGACTGCCTTGATCTCATGGTCGGTATCTTCCGCAAGACGCGCACCGATGGCTTCCGGGTCAGCACCATGGCGCCAATCGCCTTCAATGAATTCCGGTACGAGGCCGAGTTTGTCGGCAATCCCTTTCCAGAGCGTCGCGAAATGCCCGCTTTCATACATCAGCACCTTGTCGCCAGGCGAAAGCGTATTAGTGAGCGCCGCCTCCCATGCGCCCGTGCCGGATGAGGGGTAGATAATGACCGGGCCAGAGCATTTGAAAATCTTCTGGGAATCAGCGAGCACCTTTTTTCCAAGCACGGCAAACTCAGGACCACGATGGTCCATCGTCGGCATGTCGATTGCGCGCAGCACCCGGTCGGGCACATTGCTTGGTCCTGGAATTTGCAGAAAATGCCGTCCGGCGGTGCGCGCCATAGTGATGTCCCCCTGACAAATCCGCCGCTGAAACACAGCGGAACGTTCTGGCACAAGCTCTTCCTTTCCAAAAAATCGCGGAAATCTGAGCTTGCGGCATAAATTCCTATTGTTGTATATTGAATTATGAATTCAATATACATGTCAAGCACTGATCAGGCCCTCGAGGCGCGGCTCCGGGACGCGACTGAGGGCGACGTGCTGTTCGATGCATTTTCACGCGGGCGTTACGCCACCGACGCATCGATCTACCAGATCATGCCGCAGGGGATTGTGATCCCCAAAACAGACGCTGATCTAGCGGCCATCATCGAGATTGCGCGTGAGGAAGGCTTGAAGCTGTTGCCGCGCGGTGGTGCCACCTCGCAGAGCGGCCAGACGGTCGGTGAAGCTCTCGTTGTCGATTTTTCCAAATATCTGCGCAACATTCTCGCCTGCGACCCCGAGGCACGCACCTGTACGGTGCAGCCCGGCATCGTGCTCGACCAACTCAATGCACAATTGAAACAGCATGGCCTCTGGTTCCCGGTGGACGTCTCGACGGCAAGCCGCGCCACCATTGGCGGCATGACGGGCAACAACTCCTGTGGCACCCGGTCCATTCGCTACGGGATCATGCGCGACAATGTGACGGCCATTGATGCCATTCTTGTCGATGGTACGCAGGCGCGTTTTGGTGAAGTGCCGAAGAACATAGACCGGCTGAACGCTCCCTCCCCGGCGCTGGAGCTCATGCGGGACCTGGTTGAAATGGGCCGCAAGAAGAAGAGGCAGATCAATAAGGCGTTCCCGGCAGTTTCGAGACGGGTCGGCGGATATCTGCTCGACGGCCTTGTGCGCTCAGGTAACGAACCGCTGAATCTCGCGCAAATCCTCATCGGCTCCGAGGGCACGCTGGCTGTCTCCCGCACGATCGATCTGAAACTCTCACCGCTGCCGAAGAATCGGGCACTGGGCGTATGTCACTTCCCCACGTTCCGCAGCGCCATGGAAGCAGCCCAGCATATTGTAGAACTCGGACCGACGGCTGTGGAACTCGTTGACCACAACCTCATCGAGCTTGCCCGTGACATTCCCATGTTCAGGGCAACCGTGAACCGCTTCGTGCGCGGTGAACCCGAGGCACTGCTGTTCACCGAGTTCGCTGAAGACAATCAGGTTGAAAATCTGCGCCGCCTGAAAGAGCTCGATGAACTGATGCGCGACCTTGGCCACAAGAATGCCGTTGTGGAAGCTGTGGGCGCGGAGATCCAGAAAGCGATTTGGGAGGTGCGCAAGTCCGGCCTCAACATCATGATGAGCATGAAATCGGACGGCAAACCGATCTCCTTCATCGAAGATTGCGCGGTACCGCTGGAGCATCTCGCCGATTACACCGAACGGCTGACGGAAGTGTTTGAGAAGCACGGCACCAAGGGAACCTGGTACGCACATGCCTCTGTTGGCTGCCTGCATGTTCGGCCCGTGCTCAACCTCAAGCTGGAAAAAAACACCAAAACCATGCGCGCCATTGCCGAGGAAGCGTTCGAAATGGTGCGCGAATATAAAGGCGCACATTCGGGAGAACATGGCGATGGACTGGTGCGCTCGGAATTCCACGAGCCCATGTATGGAAAAAAGACTGTCGAACTTTTCGAGCAGGTGAAGGACCGCTTCGACCCCGACGCACGCATGAACCCGGGCAAGATTGTCCGTGCGCCGAAAATGAACGACCGAACCCTTTGGCGTTACAAGCCGGACTACGAGGTTCCGGAAATGAAGACTGGGCTCGACTGGTCGGCCTGGACTGGAGCCGGGAACGGATTTCAGGGCGCGGTCGAGATGTGCAACAACAATGGCGCCTGCCGGAAATTTGACGCGGGCGTCATGTGTCCCTCCTACCGTGTCACCCGCAACGAAAAGGACGTAACCCGGGGCCGCGCCAATACGTTGCGGCTTGCCATTTCCGGTCAACTGGGCAAGGACGCCCTCACCTCCTCTCAAATGCGCGAGACCATGAAGCACTGTGTCTCGTGCAAGGCGTGCCGGCGTGAGTGCCCGACCGGCGTCGACATGGCGAAAATGAAGATTGAAGTCCAGCGCGCGCACGCCGAGCGCCACGGGCTCAGTCTTCATGAGAAGCTGGTTGCCAATTTGCCGAAGACCGCGCGTATTGCGTCGCGCCTGCCGTGGGTTTTCAACCTGCGCGATACGTTGCCTGGTATGGCTGGCGTGATGGAGGGGCTCACGGGCTTTACGGCTAAGCGCGCCCTGCCCCGCTGGCGTTTCGACGCCTTCCGTGAAAAAGGGCCATTCGGCCCCGAAGATGGCCGCGAGGTCGTGCTGTTCGTCGATACATTCAACCGCTATTTCGAGCCTGACACAGTCCGTGCCGCCATCCGTGTTCTGACGGCAAGTGGCGCCCGCGTGCACATTGCGGGAAGCGGAACAGGAAGCTCAAAGCCATTGTGTTGCGGTCGCACCTATCTCACAGCCGGATTGATTGAAGAAGCCCGCTCCGAAGCGCAGCGATTTGTCAGTGCCATAGAAACGCACCTAGACGCCGGCCATCCAATCATTGGCCTGGAACCAAGTTGTCTTTTCTCGCTCAAGGATGAGTTCGTGTCCCTGCTTCAGGGAGAGAGAACCGCCCGGCTCGCCGACAGTGCGATGCTTCTCGAAGAATATCTGATGGACGAGAAGAAGGCACGACGGCTCTCCCTACAGTTCAAATCGCAGAACGATCCCATTCTACTGCAAGGCCACTGCCACCAGAAATCCTTCGCGACCATGGATGCAGTCGTCGGAGCGCTTGAGCTAATTCCGGATGCCGCTGTTGAAACCGTGCAGTCGAGTTGCTGCGGTATGGCGGGCGCCTATGGATACGGTGTCGACACCTATGACATGTCGATAGCGATGGGTGAGCTTTCGCTGCTGCCCGCCGCACGCGGCGCTGACGACAATACAATCCTGGTGGCTGACGGCTTTTCCTGCCGTCATCAGATCGAGCACGGCACAGGACGATCTGCGCGACACGCTGCGCAAATTCTCGACGATGCCCTGATCACAGAACAGACGCGAGGTTGACCCATGTCCCATGACGAAACCGCCACACTGACGCGTACCGAGACGAGTTCCAGCACACCCGGCGATCCCATCGTCCGGCGCACGCTGCATGATGAGCTTCTGGAGCGGGTACGGCAGATGATCATCGATGGCGACCTCATCCCGGGTCAGAAAATTCCCGAAAAGGACCTTTGTGAACGCTTTGGCGTTTCTCGCACACCGCTTCGTGAAGCCCTGAAGGTCCTCGCAAGCGAAGGACTTGTGACGCTGACCCCGAACCGGGGCGCTATGATCACGGATCTTACGGTGCAGGACCTCGAAGAGGCGTTTCCCGTCATGGGTGCCCTTGAAGCCCTCTCGGGCGAGATGGCTTGCGCCAACATCACTGACGGTGAAATTGCCGAGATCAAAGGGCTGCACAAACAAATGATTGCCCATTACGAAGCGGGCGAACTCCAACCCTATTTCCGCACAAATCAGCAAATCCACGAGCGCATTCTGGCCGCAGCCAGGAACGAGACCCTGTCATCGCTCTATCGCGGCCTTGAGGGCCGCATCCGCCAGGCGCGCTTTCTTGCCAACATGTCCGCTTCACGCTGGAGCCAAGCGGTTGAGGAACACACGCAAATGATCGCAGCCCTTGAGGCGCGCGACGGCACCTGTCTGGCGGCAATCCTGAAGAAACATCTGGCCAACAAGTTCGAGACCGTGAAAGAGGCCGTAGCCGCCCGCGCAAACGCCTGACTTCACATCCCGTCAGCTTTTGCAATTTTGGGGCTTAACCTATCGGTCGTTTTCCGGCATTAAGATCGATCTTGGATGGGTGGCCGAGTGGTTGAAGGCACTGGTCTTGAAAACCAGCAGGCGTGCAAGCGTCTCGTGGGTTCGAATCCCACCCCATCCGCCAGAGTTGCCCTGCCCTCAATTCCCATCAACGACAGAACCATATTGACATCTAGCCACCGGACACCATCCGCCAAAGGTTGCCCAGGCTTTCACGCGCATGTTCGCGGTGGGTTCGGTAACGCGCGTGCGCGCTCGGCGGCGCATCGGGCGCGAGCTCGATGGACCAGAGCGCGCTCACGGTGTTCGGAACGAACGAGTACCTGACATCGATAATACGATTGGGACGTTCAGGGTCTTCGGCCACGAAGCCGTCACTGAACCATTCGAAACGCTCGATATCCCGGGCCTGCTGCGAGGCAGGGTCGAGCCACGGCAGGTCGCGGCCGCGATCGAGTTTCGGAACCGAAGTGCCGGCGAACACACGCGGCAGGATGCCCGCGCGCACAGCGTCCACGTAAAATCGGTCCGGCGTCTCGTAGATCGATTTCCAGACAAGCATGTTGCCGAAACTCGGCTTTACCTGCAGACGGATGGGGTCATGCCCACGCGATGCCGCGATCTCGCGACCCATGGCAAGTGCTGAATGGTGCTGCAGCGCGCCGAGCGTCAGATAGATACCCGCCCAGGCAAGGGCAATGCGCGCCAGCACAGGTTTTTGCCGGAGCCCGGCAAGGATGACCAGGACCAGGATCGGCACTGTGAACAGCGGATCGACGATGGAGATGATGCTCAACGAAAACCGCTCAGTGCTGAACGGCCAGAACAGCATCGTGCCGTAAGACGTGAAGGTATCGAGCAGAGGGTGCGTGGCGTAGCCCAGCGTGCAGAAAAGGAAAGTCTGCGCAAACGTCAATTGCCAGCGTCGCCTCAGTATCCAGTAGAGCGCCAGCGCACACAGCAAGCCGCCGACCGGAATGAAGATCAGCGAATGCGTGAACTGACGATGGTATTCGAGAAACATCAGCGGATCGGTCTCGGACCGGATGAAAACGTCCACGTCCGCCGCCATGCCGGCGACAAATCCAAGGATGCCAGCAATGCCGACCTGGATCTTATGGCGCGTTGCCTGCGGCAGCGCCGCGCCCAGCGCGCCTTGTGTCAGCGGATCCATTTATCGGTGATGCTCACTTGTTACTTAAAGGTGTGACCCGTGATTGTCCCCCGCTGACGGCGATCCTACCGTCACCGGCAGACCACCGCAGGCAATCCGCTTGCCGGTGATATCAATCCATACCTCGTGCGTCCATGGTTGTTCCATAAATCCATGATCCACAGCAGACCGAACACCGTTCAACTCCTTTTGGCCGAAACCTTGTCTAGAGGGATTTTGCGGCTTGTAATGTTCTTCTTTTGTTCTTGCTCTGTATCGATGCAGATGGGTTTCGATTTAGGAACCGGCGATGACGTTGCGCTAATGCGCGATCAGATTACCGGCCAGTTCGGCAGTTGTTTACCGGTCCTTCGGCTTGAACCGATGGCACAGCTTGTCAATTCGCTGATTAGCAGTCGCACCCGCGATGCGGTCTCCTCGGCAGCATTTGAAAGGCTGATATGTGCCTATCCGCAATGGCCCGACCTCGCCGCCGCAACGGTTGATGATGTCCAGAGGACTATCGCCGACGTGACGTTTCCCGACGTCAAGGCGCGGCATCTCGGCGAAACGCTGCGCAGAATTGCAGTATGTCATCCGGACTTCGATCTGTCCTTTCTCAGCAGCTTATCGGTAACCGACGCACTGAGGTGGCTCGAGCAACTTCCAGGCGTCGGCCGCAAGGTTTCAACATCGACACTGAATTTCAGTACGCTGTGCCTGCCGGCATTTGTGATCGACACGCATATTTTGCGGGTCCTCCGGCGTTTCGGGTTCGTCAGCCCCAATGCCGAAACCCGAATTGCCTATGAGACCATGATGACGGCGATGGCGGATTGGCGGGCCACCGATCTTCTGGAACTTCACGTCCTACTGAAACGCCTGGGCCAAACCATCTGCCGTTCCAATCAAGCCTTTTGCCGAAGATGTCCGGTTAGCCGTAACTGCAAGGCTGCCAAGTCGGCAGACAACGCCGCTGAGATAGCTTCAGTAGCTGCAGAGACGGGTTTAGGAAAGACGGCCTCGGCTGACAAGCGGAGTGCGGCGGCGAAGGCATTGTTCCCATCTTCATCGAACATAGCCCGCCAGAGCCCTCGGCAGTCAATCTCCTTCGGCAATCGCACCATATTCACGCGTCGCCTCTTCCAGCCAGGTCATGAACGAGCCGGCATAGCTGCGCGGCACGGAAACCTCATACATCGCAGCTCCCTGTAGCCAACGCCGCGAGATCAGCGCCGGAATATGCTCGATTGTCGTGCCAACACCGCATTCGCCCGGCAAGGCGGCTCCGCCCAAATCGAGCGATGTGCCCTTGGCCAGCGCATCGACGGCCTTTGGCCCTGACAGATGAACCAAAAACCGGCCATCGCTTTGATCGAATATGGATGCGCGGCCTTTCGCAATCTTCTCAAGCGCCTTTACAGACTTCGCGGCGTCGCGCGGGTCGGCGACGGCCCAGTATTCATGAGGTCCTGTGGCGCAAATGAAAAGGCCGTCTCGTTCCGCTCCCTCCAGTGGTGAAAGAGCCTGTTTGCGCCGAAGGTGGCGTTTGACCTCACTGGCGAGAGCGCCAGCTTGACCGTTGCGCGCGATCAGTTGTAGCTGCAGCGCATCGCGGCACTCGGAGATGGTAACGCCCGCATCACCGCTACCCGTGCCAACCCGCCCCGGCTCGAGCAAGCCGGCGAGTGCGCTGTGTCTGGCAATCACATCAGCCACGCATCCGCTCCCCTCGTTCGTCGACAAAGACGGGGTGGGTCACTTCAACTTCGACTATCTCTTGATGGAGGGGTGAGGCGACAAAAATCCGTTCGCCTATCCGGTTGCGCCCGTTCTTGAGGAGGGCGAGCCCGATGAAATGATCGCAGGCCGGACTGTAAACGGAAGTAGTTACGTGTCCGTGCGATACGTCGGGTCCGATCGCGCCTGGCGCATTCACCAAATGCGCGCCCATTCTGAACCGGTCTCCGACATTGACCGGTTTGATCCCGACAAGCTGTATACGCCCCTCACCCACCAAACCACTGCGCGCTGCGAGCCAACGGCCGATATAGTCTTTGCGCTCCGACATCATGCGACCGAGGCTGAGATCATCCGCGGTAGTTCGGCCGTCGAGCTCGGGACCAGCCACATGACCCTTTTCGGTGCGCATGACCGTCATCGCTTCAGTGCCATAGGCCGAGATGCCGTCCTGTGCCCCAGCTTCCATGATCGCTTCCCACACGCCCAAGCCGCAATTTGCAGGCGTATAGAGTTCATAAGCCAACTCGCCGGAAAAACTGATGCGGAAGACACGCACGAACGCATCACCGATTTTTGCATTGGCCACGGATTGCAGTGGGAATGCTTCGTTGGAGAGATCAATGCCCTGCACAATGCGTTCCAGGGTGTCTCTTGCTTTCGGGCCTGCCACGGCCATAGCCGCCCAGGCTTCCGAAACCGAACAGAACTGCACATCCAGTTCGGGCCAATGCACCTGATGGCAGAATTCCATATGCTGCATGACGGGGCTGGCATTCGCTGTCGTCACCGTGACGAAATAGTGATCTTCAGCGAGGCGCGTGACCGTGCCGTCGTCGAATACCATCCCGTCCTCGCGCAGCATCACGCCATAACGCGCGCGTCCCACTTTCATCTTCGAAAAGCTGTTGATGTAGAGTCGGTCGAGAAAGGTGCCCGCATCCGGTCCCTTGAGCTCGATCTTGCCGAGGGTGGAAACATCGACCATGCCGACAGCAGACCGGACGTTCAGGACTTCACGCTTTACAGCGGCGGCGAAATCTTCGCCCTCGCGCGGATAGTAGTAAGGCCTGAGCCAGAGACCCGCATCGGTGAACACCGCACCATTCTTCTCGTGCCATGCGTGCATTGCGCTGTGACGCGTTGCGCGAAACTCATGCCCCTGCCTTTGCCCTGCAAGCGTGCCGAGAGCCGCCGGAGTATAGAGCGGGCGGTAGGTGGTCGTACCAGTTTCCGCGATTGGAGTTCCGAGCAGTTCAGACAGAATGCCAATCGCGTTAACGTTGGCGAGTTTGCCCTGATCGGTCGCCATACCGAGCGTCGTGTACCGCTTGGCGTGTTCCGAGTGGCCGAAACCCTCCCGCTCCGCCACCTCGAGGTCTGCGACGGTTACATCGTTCTGGAAATCCACAAAAGCGGCTCCAGATTTCGAAACGGAATCCAGCGCCCTCCACAGGGCCTGAACTCCATAACTCGGAAGCTTGTCGACGCTCGGAGCCGTGACTGTGCGAGATGGTTTTGCGCCGCACGCCTTCGCGGCACTCACACCCGCGGCGACACCTTCATGCAAGCTTTTTTGCAGGTCGAATGTCCCAGCCGCACCTCCCACGGCCTGGACGTCATTTTCCAGCTTTCCCATGGTGAAAGACGCTATGCGTTCATTCCACCGGGGCCGCCCTCCGCAATGAGAGAGCAAATGAATGGTCGGGTTCCAACCTCCTGATACGCAGACAAGATCACAAGGAAGGCCGATTTCAGATTCTCCTGTGCCGTCGACAGACGCAAGGCGGACCGACGACACATGCATCTTGCCGCGCGCCTGCGCGATACATTGTTCAAAACGGACATCCACACCATCGGCCAACAACGCGCTGCCGGTGACAATTTCTTGCGGCCGGCCGTCTATAACAGTGACATCCGCGCCTGCATCAACGAAGTCCCTTGCTGTCAGGTATGCGTCGTCATTGTTCGCAGCAACAACTACGTTTCGCCCTGGCAACGCACCATATTGATTGAGGTAGTTGCGTGCTGCACGGGCGAGCATGACACCCGGCCTGTCATTGCCCTCAAACACAAGCGGGCGTTCGATGGCACCGGCGGCACAGATGAGCTGTTTTGCCTGGATGGTCCATCGGCGCTGGCGCGGAAGGTTTGGTGTGTCGGCGCCGATATGGTCGCTCACCCGCTCGATGGCGCCGAAGGTCAGCCCGTCATAGCGCCCGAAGACTGATGTGCGCGGAAGAAGCCGAACATTTTCAAGTTCGGATAGCTCGGCATACAAATCTTGCGCCCAATCGGCACACTGGCGTCCATCGATTTCGATCGATTCCCCGGCGAGATGACCGCCTGCTACCGCGCGTTCGTCCGCCAGGACCACACGGGCGCCGGCGCGCGCCGCAGCCTGCGCAGCCATCAGACCGGCAGGCCCCGCACCAACGATAAGCACATCGCAATGGGCGTGCGCGTGTTCGTAGCTGTCCGGGTCCGGGAGTTCGGCAACCGTACCCAAGCCCGCGGCACGGCGGATCGCGGGCTCGTATAGCCGGTACCAGAAACTGCGCGGCCACATGAAAGTCTTGTAGTAGAAGCCCGCCGGAAAGAACGGCTTTAACAGGGAATTGACGGCCATCAGGTCGAATGAGAGTGATGGCCAGCGGTTCTGACTGCGCGCGACCAGGCCATCAAAAATTTCGACCATGGTCGCCGGAATATTTGGTTCAGTGCGCCCACCTTCTCCAAGCGTCACCAGTGCACTCGGTTCTTCGCTTCCACTCGAATAGATGCCGCGCGGGCGATGATATTTAAAGCTGCGACCGACAAGGTGAATGCCACTGGCGATCAGTGCCGACGCAAGCGTATCGCCTGGATGGCCGGAATAGGTGCGGCCATCAAATGTAAATGAGATGACCCTGGTACGGTCAATAAGCCCGCCCGACGGCAGCCTGTTGGATTGTCCGCTCATCGTCTGCCTCCGCGCGAATCCGGGGGCGCCAGTTCCGCCTTGCTGATGGCATGGTTTGTCGTATCGCGCGTGATGACGATCCAGGATCGGCATCCGCCGACATGCTGCCAATACTCGCGGTGCCGCCCCGCAGGATTGTCGTGGATATACACATAGTCGACCCACGCCGACGTATCCGCTTGGCGTTTACCGGTTGGGCGTTTCTTGGTGGCGTCACCGCCATACGCGAACTCATCAAGAGGACGTAGACCGCACCAGGGACACGGAATTTGCATTGCGCGGCCTCCTAATGCTTTCCGGGCTGCGGACCAGCCCCGTTTTCGTTGATCACATTCCCGGTTTCAAAGCGCGAAAGCGTGAAGCCGGAGGCGAATGGATGAGGCTCGTCGTTGGCAATGAGATGGGCAAACGTCCATCCCGAGGCCGGCGTGCCCTTGAACCCGCCGTAACACCAGCCGCCGTTGAAAAAGAGACCCTTCACGGGTGTCTTGGTTATGAACGGACTGCCGTCCGGCGTCATGTCATTGATGCCGCCCCAATGGCGCAACAACCGCAAACGGCTGAGGCGTGGCATCAACGATGCAGCACATTCTGCGACACCGCTCACCACCGACATATTTCCGCGCTGCGCGTAGCTGTTGTAACCATCGAGATCGCCATTGAAGACGAGCCCGCCCTTGTCCGACTGGACGATGGAAAAATGTGCGGCGGCAAACATTACGACAGTATCAAGCACCGGTTTTACTGGCTCGGTCACGAAGCATTGCAGGACATGGCTTTCGATCGGCAGCTTCAAGCCCGCCATCTGCGCAACAAGGGTGGAGCGACCCGCAACGACAATGCCGACTTTTCTGGCACTTATCGCACCGCGTGACGTCTCGACACCACGCACCTGCCCCTTCTCGATCCTGAAACCAGTGACTTCACAATTCTGGATAACATCGACGCCCCGCATGTCTGCAGCCCGCGCAAATCCCCACACAACCGCATCATGGCGCACGCTGCCGCCACGGGGTTGCAACAACCCGCCAAGAACCGGAAAACGCGCATTGGGAGAGCAATCAACCAGTGGTGCCAGCTTCTTGACGTCTTCTCTACTGACCAGGACGGAATCGATACCGTTGAGGCTGAAGGCATTGCCGCGCCGGATTGCCGCGTCGCGCTGAGCCGGTGTGTGGAACACATTCAGCGCACCACGTTGGCTGAGCATGACATTGTAGTTCAGGTCCTGCGACAGCCCTTCCCAGAGCTTGAGCGAGTGTTCATAAAACTGGCTGTTTTCGGGACAGAGATAATTCGAGCGCACGATCGTCGTGTTACGTCCGATATTGCCATTGCCGAGATACCCCTTCTCAAGCACCGCCACATTGGTGACGCCATGATTGCGCGCGAGGTAATGCGCTGTCGCCAGGCCGTGACCGCCGCCGCCAACAATGATCACGTCATAGGACTTCTTGGGTTCAGGGTTACGCCAGACCTTCGGCCAGTGTTTGTGGCCAGTAGCCGCATTGCGGATGATGGAACTCAGGGAGTAGCGCACTAGCTTTCTTCCCCAATGAGTACGGTGACGTTCTCGATGCTTTCAATATCCCACAGGCCTGTCAGTACAGCCTCGCTGCGCTCATCCGACCATCCGGCAAACGCTGTACACTTGCGGAACTTATCGGCAATCTCTTCATCGGACATAGGGTTTTCCGGCATACCCGTTGGTGCGCCAAGAAAATCAGTGACGCGCGTCCCGTCATCCATCTCGATCGTGATGCGCGCGCACTCGGGATAGCGCGGCTGATAGTCCGGACCATTAAGATCTTCCGCCTCAACCATCTTGACCTTCTCCATCGCGGTCTGGAACGCAGTGTCAGCAAATATGTTCTGAGAAATCTGTTCCGGGCCGAGTTCACCGAATGCGAGAACACAACCGACTGCAAACGGCATGGAAAACTGCGCCTGCGCGGGTGTTTCTGGTCGGTGGTGCACGAGACTGATCTCTACGAGTTTCGGGACCTCACAAAGGACCCGTGACACCTGCTCCCGTTCCAGGCCGTTTTTTTCGATCAACTCCTGCGTCATTTCGATTGCCGCCTGGGCCGCGGAGCACACAGGTGCTGCCTTGACGGCCACACCCGGATCGACCAGGCACCAGATGCTGCCAAGCCCTGCCAGACCTGCGGGATCAGATTTTCCGTCATTCATCAGCTGGAGGACGCCACGGCGATCTTCGAACACTTGTTTTGGCGCCGTGTTCCCCTGCGCTGCCATCAGAGCCGATTCAAGCCCGAGCCGTGTGGCCTGTCCCGCCAGGATCGGTTTGGCATCGTGTCCGAGCATGGCAAGCATGCCATTGGCCTGTATCGCAGCAAGTGAAATTGCAGTCGTCGTTTTCTCCGTATTCAGGGTAAGTGCTTTTGCGGCGCCTGCCGCCGATCCGATGGCACCAAGCGTGCCCGTCGCCCACCAGCCGGACATGTAGTGGCTTTCGGTCAATGTCAGACCGAGCGCATAAGTTGCCTCCGATCCAGCGACAAAGGCCTCAAGAAACTGCCCACCGTTGCAACGGGCGTGCTCGGCAGCCGCCAGCACCGCAGGCAGAACAATCGTTGAACCATGCAAGATGCCGGCATAGCTCGTATCGTCGAAATCGAGTGCGTGTGCGGATGTGCCATTCGCAAGGGCCGCTCCCGTGGCAGACGAATGCTGCCCGGTGCCCAGTACGGTGCATGGGCCGGAGCCATACTGCTCGCTCAGATGAGCCGCAATCCGCTGCGCGACCGGTGTCCGGCTTCCAGCAACAGCGACACCGAGGGTATCAATGATGCAACGCCTCGCAGCGTGACGCACATTTTCAGGAACGTCGGAAAGATCGAGGCCTGCCGCCCATTCCGCGAGTTGCTGAGCAATCGTCATATCGGAATTGCCGGTCATGCGACCACCGCAAAAGCTTCACTCTGCCGCATCCGCACCCCCTCCGGATCGAATGCTGCATTGAGCGTTACCGCACCTGCAGCACGCTCACCCGCAATGTCGAGTTCAACGCGTGCGCCTTCAGGTTCAGGCAGTGCGTTCAAATCGACATAAGCCAGGGCAACGGACCGGCCAACGCGGTAGCCGAAAGCCGCCGACGTCACCTGCCCAGCCACCCTGCCGCCTGCATAGACCGGTTCGTCGCCAAGCGGATTGGCTTCCAGATCTTCGAGAATGATTGTCACAAGGCGCGATGAGACGCCTTCCGCTCGCAGGCGCGCCAATGCGTCCGATCCTGCAAAGCGGCCCTTCTTCTTCACCGAAAACTCAAGACCGGCCTGCATTGGTGTGGTGTCGCTGTCGAGATCGTGCCCCATGGCAAGGAAGCGCTTTTCGATGCGCATCGACGTCTGCGCGAACAATCCAGCCGGCCGGGCGCCGGCGCCCGTGAGCGCGTCACATAACTTTCCGGCGTCGTCGGCAGCACAGGTGAGTTCAAACCCACATTCACCCACATAAGAGACCCGCGCTGCAATCACGTCGACACCACCAACATTGAACCTGCCTTGCCGAAAGTATCCAAGCCGGGCCATCTCGCTCGCGTCGAGCTCCGCAATAATGCGCGCGGCTTCCGGTCCCATCAGACCAAGAACAGCGAATTCCTCCGTCTCATCGGTAAGGGTGACATACTCACCGTCTCTCAAATGACGGCGCAGCCAGACCAGGTCGTGATTGATTGCGGTGGTTCCCACATAGAGCCGATAGTCGTCAGCGCCCAGCCTCAATGCTGTAAAATCGCTCTCGTAGCCGCCACGTTCATTGAGCATGCCTGTATAGATCACGCTGCCGGGGGCGCGCGTCATGTCATTGGTGCAAACGCGATTGAGAAATTCTTCTGCATCCGGACCCCTTACCCTGACCTTGCCGAAGGTCGACTGATCGAAAATGGCGGCGCGTTTGTGTGCCGCCTCCACTTCCCGTCCGACCTGCTCAAACCATTCCGGCTGCCCGAAGGTAAGATGCGGCTCGGCTACACAGTCGAAGTATTGCGGCCGTTCCCAGCCAAAGACTTGCCCAAAACGCGCACCAGCTTTGACCCACCTGTCATGAAGCGGCGTCTTGCGCAGCACGCGCCCTGTCTCCCATTGATGACCGGGATACGCGATGGCGTAATGCTTCCCCAAGACTTCCGGCGCACGCGCCATCAGAAATTCAAGTTGGTTTTCGACGCGCGGAAACCGCGTCGGATCGACCTCGTCGAGTGCGAAGGGCGGCGCACCATCAATGATCCATTGTGCCAGCGCCCACCCTGCACCGCCACCGGTGGCAATGCCGACCGAGTTCATGCCACAGCATAGCCAAAGCCCTTCGGAATTTGGCGCCCAGCCAAGCAGGAACGATCCATCCGGTGTGAAACTCTCCGGCCCGTTCAGCAACATGCGCACTTCGGCATGCTCCAAGACCGGCAGACGGTGCAACGCATTCACCATCATCGGCTCAAAGTGATCCCAGTCTTCGTCAAGCAGACCGAACGCAAAATTCCCTCCAAGCGTCGCAGGGTCAATCGGCTTTCCCATTGGCTCGAAGCATCCGACAAGCAGACCGCCAACCTCATCGCGGATGTAGAGATGGGAATCATGGTCGGACAAGGTCGGTAAATGGCCATCGATGCCGTCGACCGGCTTTGTCAGCAAATAGAAATGTTCGCAAGGCAGAAGCGGCGCCTGCGTTCCAGCCAATTCTGCAAGTTCACGGCTCCACAGCCCGGCACAGATAACGACACAATCGGTGCGGACCTCCCCCGCATTCGTCGTGACACCGGCAATGCGGCCGTCGTGCTTGAGAAATCCCGTAACAGCGGTGTCTTCAAAAATGCGCGCGCCATTCGCCTTTGCGCCTTTTGCCAGTGCCTGACAGAAATCGGTCGGGTTGACGCGACCATCATCGGGCGACCAGACCGCACCAATTGCGTCATCAACATTGGCGAGCGGCCAGAGATTGCGAAGTTCGCCAATCCCGATTTCCTCCGCCTGAACCCCATATGCCTTGGCCAGGGCCGCCTGGCGCCGGATGTGGGTCAGACGATCCGGGTTGGTAGCAATCGAAATCGATCCGGTTTGATACCAACCGGTCTGCTGACCAGTTTCCCTTTCAAGCTCGGCATAGAGTTTTGCACTGTATTGAATGAGGCGCGTCAGATTTTGGGTTGAGCGCAACTGCCGGACCTGTGCGGCGGAATGCCAGGTTGTCCCAGACGTAAGCTGATTACGCTCCAGCAAAACGACGTCCCTCACCCCCAGCTTCGCCAGGTGATAAAGGACGGAGCATCCCATTGCCCCCCCACCAATGACCACTGCTGCTGCCTGTGCGGGCAGCGTCTGATCAGCGGACATGGGACCCATTCCTCCCCGAAATACACGTTTGCCGTAAGGTCAAACTTGATTCATATTGAAACATGTGTTTCAATTTAATTGTATTTGTAATACATATATTACGAAATTATCCGGCGTGTCCATCGCCAATGAGGGGTGCAGGCGTTGCAGGTTTCCCGGTCCATCCAGGACACGATTATGGCCCGTTTTGACGGGCTGAGCCCGAAGCTGCGCCGGGCGGCAGAGTTCGTTGTCGAGCATCCCGACGAAGTTGCGACCCGCACGTTGCGCCAGGTCGCGAAGGCAGCCAACCTCGCACCACCGACGCTTTCTCGGCTTGCGCGCGCACTCGACTGCGAGACCTATGAAGATCTGCGTGAAATCTGCCGTGGAGAACTCAAACGCCGCAACCGCATCCTTGCCGACAAGGCCGAGGCACTGTTGCAACTCTCGACCGAAACCGTACCCGGCGCCAAGTCTGGCGTGTTCATCGCACAAGCCGGTGCGGCAATCGAAAACATTCAAGATCTGATCGAAAGCATCGATCTGGAGAAGTTGCGTTCAGCGGCAAAGACGCTAGCAACTGCACGCAAGGTGGTCTTGTTCGGAACATCGAGCGGTCTCGCCGTTGCGCAGTATTTCGCCTGTATGGGACGGCTTGCTTTCGACAATTGGCGCGTTGCCGGTGCCGACGGTTCGCTATGGGCCACGAGCCTCACCGATATCGGGCCGGGCGACGCTGTATTTCTCGTTTCAATCCGACCCTACGGCAACCTGCCCGTACGAGCGGCGCAGGCGGCTCGTGATGCCGGTGCTGAAGTCATCGCCATTACCGATGATCTTGCCTCGCCATACGTTTCCATTGCTTCCGAGTGTTTCATCGTCGGAACCGAAAGTCCGCAGTTCTTTCCCTCGCACATTGCTGCTCTGGCACTCATTGAGGGTTTGATGGGGATGATCGTGCGGCGCGGTGGGAACAAAGCCGCAGAACGGATTCAACAGGCCGAATCCTCGGCCCATTCGATCGGGGAGTATTGGGTCAATTAGTCGGCAGGATCAAATCAGGAATTGCCGAATGAAGAAATTTGCAGTGAGATGAATGTCAGTGGACCGACGAAGGTCCAGAACAGTGTAGGGAGGAGAGTGAAATGAAACTGAAGTCGATTGCATTTGCCGGTATGGCCGGTGTTGTGGCGGTTGGAGCCTTCTCGGCTTCCGCTGCGGCCGAAGTCTGCAAAAACGAAGCCTGGAAAAAGGCAATGAGCCGCGGAAAGCTGATTGTCGGCGTCAAGGCCGACTACAAGCCTTGGGGTTTTCGAGACTCCAGTGGCAAGATTGTCGGCATGGAAGCAGACATGGCCAAGGAAGTTGCCGACACGATGGGTCTGGACGTCGAGTTGGTGGCTGTCCAGTCCTCAAACCGGATGCAGTTCCTCGAGCAGGGCAAGATCGATCTTATGATCGCAACCATGTCGGACCGTCCTGACCGCCGGAAGGTCGTCGGAATCGTCGGTCCGAATTATTACACGTCCGGTACGAACGTCATGGCGCCGAAAGCCGTCGGTCTGAAGAAGTGGTCGGACCTGAAAGACAAGCCCGTCTGCGGCAAGCAAGGCGCTTTCTACAACAAGATCGTTACCGAGCGCCACGGCGCCAAGGTTATTGCCTTTACAGGCAATGCCGAAGCCAAGCAGGCACTTCGCGACAAGAAGTGCATTGCCTGGGTCTATGACGACTCTTCAATTGTGTCGGACCTCACCTCAGGTCAGTACAACGATTACGAGATGCCCTTGAATTCAGAGGATGACAATCCCTGGGCGCTCGCAGTGCCAAAAGCCGAAGCGAATTGCGTCTTCGGGCGCTTCATGTCCGGCATGCAGTATTACTGGCTGCAGTCTGGCAAGCTCATCGAGCTTGAGAAGAAATGGGGCATCCAGCCGACCAAGTTCCTGGTCGACAAGAAGGCGCAATATAAGGACTGGCTTGCCGACAAGAAATAGGTTTCACTTTATTTCGGCTCCGGGGAATGTGACAGCGTTCCCCGGAACCGTCCCAATGGTTGAGGCTCTGGGGGGATATGCTTCAGTCGATTCAAGATTATTTCCGGCAACTCGCGGAAACCAACCCGAGCTGGAATTTCATATACATATACGACCCGGTTCAGACGGCACGCGTGCTGGACGGGCTTTGGATGACGATCATACTCTCCGTAGTCTGCGTCATTCTTTCGGTCGTGATCGGCGTTGTCGGTGCTTTGCTGCAAGGCTCACCGAGGCGATGGGTCCGATCGGTTGTGCAGGGCTACATCCAGTTTTTTCGAAACACCCCTCCCCTTATCCAACTCCTGTTTTTCTATTTCGCACTTGGCCAGTTTACACCGAGCTATTCGCCCGATGGCTGGCTCGAGGTGCCGATTATTTCCAATGTCGGCTGGGCAATCATTTCGCTGTCTTTCTTCGCCGGCGCCTTTAACGTCGAGATCTTCCGGTCCGGCATTGAAGCCGTTCCCGAATCCACCAAGGAAGCATCAGAATCTCTGGGAATGAACCGCCTGCAGACCTACATATATGTGGTTCTGCCGTTGGCGTTCCGGGTCAGTCTTCCGTCGCTCAACAACAATCTTGTCAATCTGGTCAAGACCACGACCCAGGCTATCGTTATCGCGGTGCCGGAGCTGCTCTACCAGCTTGTCAGCATCTATAACGACTACTCCACCGCCCAGAATGCCTGCATGGTATTGATGTTCTTAGTCTACATCGTGCTCGTCGGCATCCTTGTGCTTGGCATGAACCGATGGGAACGCGGCATGCGCATCCCGGGTTATGGAGCATAGGGCCATGAGCGCACGCACCTTAATACCCGGCATTACCGCAAGAGCGACGACCGATCTGCCCGTATTGAAGCCGTTTAAAGGCAAGCCCTACGGTCATGATGAGATTGGCTTTTCCCGCTTCCTTGCAAATCTCTCACCATGGGCTGTCGTCTGTGTCGTCATGCTGCTGGCGCTGTGGCCGATGGCCGCCATGGCCCAGGCGAAATATACGATTGGCGATGCCTTTGATGCGTTGTGGAAGTGGGTCCCGTTCCTTGTGACCAAAGGCTTTGCGCTCAACATTCTCATCAGCGTTACGACAATGGCCATTGGCACAGCCGCGGGCGTGTTGCTCGGCCTGTGGCAGATATCACCACATCCTGCGATTCAGAAGACCGCCTGGGCGGTTACACAGGCGTTCCGCAACTCGCCATGGCTGGTGCTGTTGTTCATTGTCATGCTGGCTTTTCCATTCGAGATAACCATAGCCGGCGTAACGATCCCGATCCCCGATTGGATGAAGGCAGTGTTCGGGTTGTCATTGCCGATCATGGCCAACATCTCTGAAGTCGTGCGCGGGGCGATTCAATCCGTGCCGACGGGCCAGTGGGAGGCGTCGGAGTCGCTTGCGTTTTCGCGCAACCAGACTCTGTGGCGGATCATCCTGCCGCAATGCTTCAAGCGCATGATCCCACCGTGGATGAACTGGTATGCAATCCTGACAATGGCCACACCCCTCGTCTCGCTGCTTGGCGTGGAAGAGATTGTGACGCTGTCGCGGCAGGCTATGGAGGGCGAAAACAACCATCCCGAATTGCTGATCCCGTTCTATGGCTTCTGCCTCGTGATCTTCTTTGCCTACTGCTACCCGATCGCACGCTGGACGATCAGCCTCGAGCGCAAGTTCTCCGTGAAACTGTAAGGAATCGATCCTATGGCCGAAAGCAAATGGACACCAAAAGAGCCGATGGTTAGCGCCAAGGACGTCCACAAATCGTTCGGCGACCTTGAGGTGCTAAAAGGCGTTTCCATGGACGTCATGAAGGGTGATTGCGTATGCGTGATCGGCCCCTCGGGCTCTGGAAAATCAACCTACATTCGCTGCATCAATGCACTCAATCCAATCGACTCCGGCTCTATCGAAGTCGAGGGACAGGAGGTCAACGACCCGCATCTGGACAAGCTCGAGCTGCGCAAGAAGGTCGGCATGGTGTTCCAGCAATACAATCTCTTTCCCCACAAGACGGCGCTTGAGAACATCATGATGGCACCCATGCGCGTCCTGAAGGAGCCGAAAGATGAGGTCGAGACGCGCGCACGCGAGTTAATCAAAAAGGTGCGGCTCGAAGGCAAAGAAGACAGCTTTCCAGGTGAGCTGTCAGGCGGACAGCAACAACGCGTGGCGATCGCCCGATCGCTGGCAATGCGCCCCGACGTGATGCTGTTCGACGAGGTTACCGCCGCACTCGATCCCGAAACCGTCAAGGAAGTTCTGGTCACGATCCGCGATCTCGCCGAAGAAGGCATGACCTGTATTCTCGTTACCCACGAAATGGGCTTCGCGCGCGAGGTGGCCAACCATATCTATTTCACCGACCGAGGCGTCATCGTCGAACACGGTCCGCCAAAGACATTCTTCACAAAAGCCAAAGACCCGCGGACAAAAGAATTTCTAAGCCAGATCCTCTAACGCAATCCGCGCCGAATGAGGCGCGGCGAGGCACCGTCTTGAGCTTTGTCTCCCATCTCGAATGTGGCCTGACCGGCGCGGAATACCCGCACGACCGGTTTCGCACGGTGTCGGACGCAAATGCCCCGCTGCTTGTTCGCTATGACCTGACCGCCCTGAAGAACGCTGTTTCCAAGGATCTTGTCGCGAAACGTTTGCCGGAGATGTGGCGCTACCTTGACTGGCTGCCTCTTGAAGGTCCCGATCAGATTGTCAGCCTCGGCGAACTAATGACACCGCTCTTACCCCTCACCCGACTGGCCGATGGCCAGGTGATTGTGAAAGACGAAGGCCGTATGCCCACTGGCAGCTTCAAGGCGCGTGGGCTCGCAGTTGCCGTTTCAATGGCCAGGGCATTTGGCATTGACCATATCGCCATGCCAACAGCTGGCAATGCGGGTGCAGCACTTGCGGCCTATTGTTCGCGCGCGGGCATCAGGAGCACGGTGTTCTGCCCCGACGATGCACCGGAGACGACCATTCGGGAAATCGCGTTTCATGGTGCGGAGACCTACCGGGTGAATGGGCTTATAAATCACTGCGGTGAAATCGTTGCCGCTGGCAAAGATCGGGTCGGTTGGTTCGATCTATCGACGCTGAAGGAGCCCTACCGGATCGAAGGCAAGAAAACCATGGGGCTAGAACTCGCAGAGCAGTTCGCCTGGGAACTTCCCGACGTTATCTTCTATCCCACCGGGGGCGGAACAGGTCTGATCGGCATGTGGAAGGCATTTGAAGAATTGGGGGCCATGGGCTGGATCGGAGCCAAGCGCCCCCGCATGGTCGCCGTTCAATCCACCCGCTGCGGTCCACTGGTGAAAGCGTTTGACGAAGGCCATGACGAGGTACAGGAGCCCTGGGATGATGCAGTGACACTGATCCACGGCGTGCGCGTGCCCAAGCCGTTCGGCGATCGTCTGTGTCTAAAGGTCCTGCGCGAGAGCGAAGGGTTCGGTTCGATGGTCGACGATGATGAGGTTATCGAGGCACGCGCCGCTGTTGCGCGAGAGGAAGGCATCCATCTCTCTATAGAAGGTGCGGCCTGTTTCGTTGCCTGGCGTCAAGAGTTGCAGAAGGGGCGCGTCTCGGCATCCGATCGGGCGATCCTGTTCAACTGCGCCAGCGGACTGAAGGCGGAAATGCCGCCGGTTGAAACACGCATCGATCGAACCCGGCCAATCGACTATTCTCGATTCAGAGCCACAACCGGGCACTTCTAAATGCAAGGTGCACCCTGTACCATCCATGGCAGATCGCAATCAGCCTGAGTCTTGGAGTCACCATGAGCGAAAACAATGGCGAGACGCTTCTGTATTTTCCGACTGTTGTCCGCGAAGTGCAGATTGCAAATGCGGCGGAAATTAACAAGCAAATCGACGCTGGAATAGAAAAAATCAGGAAAATTGAACCCAATACGCTTCCCGCAGCCTGGAGCTGCGAGCTCTACACCACCATCGGCAGTCCCGGCACGCTGAAGGACCATGAGGAATTCGCACCGCTGTGCAAGGTGATCGTTGAGGAGGCGCAGAAATTTGCGACCACTCTGGATCTGGATATAAAATTCCGCCCGCTCATTTTCACCGAATGCTGGTTGAACATATATGGCGAAGGGCATGCCCAGGAAATTCATACCCACGCAAATTGCGTGATCAGCGGCATTTACTACGCAAAAGCCCCACCGGGCAGCGGGGAGCTTTTGATCCACTCTCCTTATAACGACACCATGCTCGACCCGCCCCATAACAACGTAAACGGGTTCAACATGAAAATGGTCCCCATCAAGCCGAAGGAAGGCAAGATGATCTTGTTCCGAAGTTACGTGAAGCACTCCGTGAAGCCTACCAAATCCAAGGAAGAGCGGATCTCGATTGCATTCAACCTGACGATGTGAGCTTGGGCTGTCGTTTTAGATAACCATAGGGATGTTTGGACGCAGGCGCCCTTTCTAAATGCCGCAGAAATGGATCTTACTCCAAATATGGCGTGTCGGCATGTCCGCTTGTGGCACTTAGCAGACATTCCAGGCTACGCCGATTTATGTCCGCTTTAGGGGGCAAAGCGGACGTTCCCGGCTGCGGTTCAGCAGATGCTCATTAATGAGTACACGGCCTAATTCAGGATGATGACCTCAGAATCTGCGACGCTGGCGACCTGAATGGTGATCCGGCTGCACCGGAGGAAAACCGCGCACACATTTCCTCGACAGTTAAGGGAAGCCTCTATGCGGGCGCCTTGCAGCATCGTCTTTCTAGAACCCGGCTATCACTCGGGAGAAGCCCACCCCGAAAGTGGCACAACTATATTTTGCTGCGCATTTTCCAGATGATCCAGATAAGGCTTGGCGCAATCGCGATCATCAACAAGTTTTGAGGCCTTTGCCTTTGAGGCATCCAACCCGCAAAATTCCGCGACCAGTTCAAGCGTCCGCTGCGGGTCGCTCACCATGTCCTCGTAGGTCACCTGCATGGTGATGCCTTCGAGCGCCTCTGACCAGGCTTCAACCAGCTTTCCATAGCCCTCAAGATGCTCTTGGATAGAGGCCACATTGTAGGCAAACGGGTTGGTGCCTTCGGGATAAACTTTTCCGAATATTCTGAATGCCGTATCGCTGCTGTCGCGCCGGACAAAAACAACTCTGAGGTTCGGAACAGTTTCGGCAATGCGGCCAAGGTCGGGAATGAGGCCCGGATGCGTGCATGTCAGCACCTTGGTACCCTGCCCGCGTGCCGCAATGTTGCGCATATAGATTTTCGTAAACTGCCGATGCATCGCCGTCGGAAGTTGACCAGGGTAATTAAGCGGCAAGAAACCATTTGAGGTGGCCGTTTCACATGCCGATTTCTGCACCAATTCGTGCTCGTGGCCACTCTCGACGCCCTTCAGGGAACTGACCAATCGCTCCAAAGTCGTCTTCCCGGAGCGGGATGACCCGAGAATGAACAACGACAAGGGCAGATCGTCACCTGCCTCCACCATCGGCGGACCGGCATAAATCCACCCTGCCGCCCGTTCAATTGTATAGTCGTCAGATCCACGCAAGTGTTGGTAAAACTCGGAGTAAATTTTATCGAACGGAGCATTCGCCGCTTCCAGGGCTTCCCATGCGTCCTTTGGTTGCCCCAATCGCTCCAGCAGGCTTGCGCGCGCAAAATTAAGATGTGCGGAAAAGCGCAACTCATCATCTTCCATATTGAATGACGGCGCATCAGCCTCCAGTACCTTCAGGTCGGGCAACAATTTTTTCGCTAGTGCCGGATTCGCAATTTGGCTCAGGTTGTAAAGCGTTTCAGCGTGTTCGAGTGCGCCGACACCTCCCTTGAGCACGGCCGAGAATGCAGCGGTGGCTTTTTTTGCATCTCCCGTTTCGAGATAACAAACTCCCAGAAGAAGGATAGCGTCCAACGATCCATCGGCCATGGACTGGGCATCGGTCAAATGCACAATTGCGGAATCATAATCGCCTTGGTGCTCATAGATGCGGCCGAGAAGGAGATGTGCGTCATGCGCAACGCTCTTACCCGGTTCCAGTGTCAGTGCCTTTTTGGCCGTCGGAATCGCGATGTCACTTGATCCAAGCTGGTAGTACACCTCAGCCAACCAAGTCAGGATTGATGGCTCATCAGCGCACAGCATTGATGCCCGCGTGAAACACGGTAGCGCGGCATCGAAATTCTGCTCGGCAAGATAAGCCTGTCCAAGGGTGGTCAACGCTGCAACATAGTCCGGATGTTGGCCTAGAATTTCGCGGGTAACATCCTGAGCCTCAGAAAACTTCCCCGTATCAAGAAATCGCCTGGCATCGTCGAGCTGACGCCGGGCTTGTATGGCCGCCGGGGGAGAAGCGAATGAACTGTCTTTATTTTCTGCCATGTGGGATTGCCTGTTCGGCATGCGCTCGATCTGCCCATAACATCTTTTCGGTGGGACTTATGCCACATTGCCCTCAAAACCCAAGGCAATTATTCGAATGAACGAGCCATCAATGCTGATATTGCCGTAGCCTGCCTTGTTGGTTTATGGCAGACGTAGCAGGCTCATATTGATCTTGGCGCAACTCCCGATCATCAGGAACTACAATGGCTCAATCGGTCTCACAATATTCTGTTCAGGAAGTGCAACAGGCGCACCAGGAACTGACGCGCGCGGACGATTTACGTAAAAGCGGCGATATGGAGGGTGCGCTTGAGATTTGTGAAGAACTTCTGGAGAGTTATTCCGATTATTTCAGCGCCCGGCTTCTGACGGCAGTCATGTACATGCAGCACGGCAATTATGCTGGCGCCCTGCCGCACCTCGTCCGTGCGCGCCTGGTGAATGCGAACGATCCAACCACGCTTGCAAACCTCGGTAAAGCCTACCTGGAGCTCGATGCGCTCGAATGCGCGGTTGAGGCCCTGGAACAATCGATAGCCCTCTCCCCTGAAGAAAGCATGCCTCATTATTTCATGGGCGAGCTCTGGCTGACGCGTAACGATTATGAGCGCGCGGGTGGATATTTCCAAGCAACGCTTGTCCGCGACCCTGAACATTCAAGTGCAATGATACGGCTTGGTCATTGCCAGGCAAGCCTGGGTCGGTATGAAGAAGGCCTGTCGACACTTAAATCCGCGCTTGGCTTGCCGATAACCGATGATCAGAAATCTCATATCTATCAGATACTAAGCGAGTTTCCGGAACCGGTGGAAGACAGCATGGATATCCTTTCCGAGATCTCAAAGCTGGGTGCCGCCGACACCGAGGGGGAAACGGAACAAGACCCCGGCCAGCCGGTGCTGTATTTCACAGCCAACATACCATTTGGTGAACTGTCACAGGCGTTCGCCCGCGGCATAATGTTCGACAAAATCGGTCGCCATCAGGAAGCGTGGAACGCCTTTACCGACGTCAACAAGCGCATTGCGAATGATACCGTTCCGCAGCGCGCCCTTTACTTCACGCAAGGTGAAGCACTGCTGGACAGAGCCCGCATGTGGCAACCCCGAACGAAGAAGAAGAAGACGTCCTCGCGGAAAAACGGTCCTATTTCGCTGTTTATTCTGGGACCGTCCCGCTCGGGAAAAACAACGCTGGAAAAACTGGTCGGGTTACTGGACGGGGTCCGGTTGGGCTACGAACACAGCATCGTTACGGACACCGCCCAGCGCGCATCGCAACGCGCCGACCTGCTGAACGAGCAATTTCTGGCAAATCTGCCAAGTGATGCCAACGATCTGATTTCGGAGATCTATCACCGCGAACTCGCAGCTGTCGCGGGCGACGCCCAACTGTTCACCATCACGCACCCTGGCGCCATTTCCGACGTCGGACGTTTGTCAGACTTGGTCCCCGACGCCAGGTTTGTCCTCCTCAAGCGCGATTTGGACGATATGGCGTTCCGTATCTTTGCCTATCTCTACCAGGCAGACACCAACCAGTTTGCCTATGATATCAGAGACATATACCGATATCTTGAGCTCTACAATCGAACGGTCGACATATGGGCGGAGAAAATTGGAGAACGGGTCCTCGTTCTTTCATATGAGGACATGATGAAAGATCCGAAGGCTGCCATACGCCGCATTGCCGAGCTATGCGGAATGAAGCCGCCAGAAAACATGGATGTACAAATTGGCAGTGATGTTGGCATCGCAGCCCCTTACAGAGACTGGCTGCACGCCGCCCGGGATAATGCCAAGTAAAACCTAGCCACCGATACGCGCGGTACCGCTCCTACCGTCATTGCGAACCCACACAACCTTCTCGCCCTTGCGCGTAAGCTTGTAGCAGTACGATTTCTTGTCCAGCCAACTGTTCCAGCGCTGGCACAGTTGATGGTTCGAAATCCACCAGCGTCCCGCGTCTGCCGGCTTCGCGTCACCTGCGAATGCTGCAACGATCGCTTGAAGTTGACCCCGCATCGTTCCGTTGGAGCGATAGGATATCGGAAGCACAATTCCGCTTGTGTTGAGATACACCGTCTTGCCTGAGACGGCCTTGCGCAAATCGGTTCCGGACATTTCACCCGACTTTTTTGCCTGTGCGGTACCTGCTACGGCGACGGCTAGAGCCGCGCAAAGAAAAATACGTTTCATAGGGAAGATGCCCTTGTTCTGTTTACTTCTTGCTGCGGTGCAGCGCGCGGATACCGCGCTGCAAAAGTGACTTTTTTTTGACAGCGCGCATGAAGATTCTGCAATGCAACGCTGTTTCAGCCCATTGCAATCACCACGCCAGGACGACATCAACACCGCTATTTGTCACCGACATAACGGGTAATCAGATCATAGCTATTTGATATTTAATGATATTTACCAGATCCACATGGCACAGCTCGGCCTGCCATTCAGCAGACAGTAACCAAGATCTGCACTTTGTTCGGCCAGAATGTCACAGGCGGTGAGTTGATATGGGACGCCCTCTTTCACTTCCCCGCGGTGCGCCGGCGGCGCTGTGACCAAACATTCAGCGTTTCAACGCCTGCGGAAAATGCCATCGCAAAATAGATATAACCGCGCGGAATATGAAAGGCCAAACCATCGGCCACCAGTGCTGCGCCAATCATGAACAGGAAACTCAGGGCCAGCATGCGCGTTGTCGGATGGCGCTCGACGAATTCCGCCACCGGACCTGAAGCGATATACATGACGAAAATAGAGATTACGACCGCCGCGACCATCACTTCCACATGTTGAGCCATACCGATCGCGGTGACGATCGAATCGACGGAAAAAACCAGGTCAATCAAGGCAATCTGGAGAATAAAGCTCCAAAAGCCCCCAGATACGTCCGTGAGCACCTTTGGATCCTCATCGTCCTCGAAAGCGTGGTGGATTTCACGGGTTGCCTTGAAGATCAGGAACAAACCACCGGAAATGAGGATGATGTCACGCCAGGAGAAGGGCTGGTCAAAGATCTCAAAGACAGGCTTAGTCAAACCGATCAGCCAGGTGATCGCAAACAGCATCAAGACGCGAAAGACCAAAGCAAGCAGCAATCCAATACGACGAATTCGCTCACGGTGAGGAGCGGGCAAGCGCGCTACGATCACGGAAATGAAGACGACATTGTCGATGCCGAGCACAATTTCCATCGCAGTAAGTGCGACGAGGCTTGCCCAGATCGACGGATCGAAGAGCCAGTTAAACATGACGTGCGGTACCGGAAAGTTCCCCCTTGAGACACCGGATTGCATGCAATCCGGCACCCCCGCTCATAGCGCAGCATATGCTTGGCGTCCAACGCTTCCTGCATGGGAGGCCACATTGAAGGGGAATCAAGAAACTAAGTTCCTGTACGGGTGCGTCGCAAATGAAACGTGCGCGCTGCCCCGATGGCAACCAAATAGACAGCCGCAATTGCAAAGATCACGCGCACCGTAGGCGTCCCAGGAAAATTCAGCACGACCTCGTACAAAGCCGCCAAAGACCAGAAAAAAACAATCACAAGGGTCGGCGCCCGCCACCATTTGGAGCGAACCGGGTGCACCCATTTGATTGGAATCAGCGTCGCGCCTGCCAGTATGACTATTACCGGAAGAACTACATTCGCTTCCACATTGAAAACAAAGACATACAAACACACAACATTCCAAATCGCCGGAAATCCAACAAAAAATCCGTCTTCCGTTTTGCTTTTCAGGTCTGCGAAATGAAACAGAGAAGTCAGGAGAATAATCGCTCCGGCGATAGGAGCGAGTGTCTCGCCAATGCGCCCACTCTGAATCAGAATAAATGCAGGCACCACGCAGTAGGTGAGATAGTCAACAACCAGATCCAGCGTAGCACCGCTGAAGCGCGGCAGGACCTTGTCGACCTGTACCCGGCGGGCAATGGGGCCGTCGATCGCATCGATGACCATTGCTATCCCGAGCCAGACAAACGACATTCTCCAGTTTTCGGCTGCGGCATAATCAAGTGCCACAAGACCGCATACTGCTCCCGACGCCGTCAGAAGATGAACTGCGTATGCGGCGAGCCTCTCTGCTTGCATCGAGATAGATCCTTAGCCAGCTGCGCCTGAACTATCGGTTCAGCAAATCATTCATCTCAAAACGGCAGCATAGAGCCGCGCACCGCGCAACAAGTTTTGGCTTCAATAGGAGTGGAAACTAAAGGAATCAGACGACCTGAAAGGTAAAAGATGAGCGCAACGGTGGCTTTGACTCAGAACCGGCGCTTCATCTTACCCATAATTCTGAGATCATCCTCATCCGAGGACGGGCTTGATGAAAATCCGAGTTCGGTGTCATCGGACTCCGGGTTGCCATACATCAAATCAAGCCCAAAATTCAGTTTCGGAATTTTGACCTTCCCAAGACCGGGAAGTTTCAGCCCCCCTGGTTCCTTTTCCTCAGACTGAGATTGCTTGACCTGATCGTCCAGGGAGAGATTTGGAGCAAGGGCCGGTGCAGCTGCGGCAGGCGGTTGCGCAGTCGCTGGAGGAAGCGGCGTCTGTTCGAACGCATTCGCAACCGGCGCCGTGAAGGCCCAGACTGTAAACGCTCCCGTTAGTATGACAAATCGCATGCCTGTCACCGAAATCTCTCCTCGCCTATAGGATCGTCTCCTGAGGCGAACAATTCAAGCATGTTGTATTTGCTGTTAAAGCATTGCTAAGACGGGCGTTTTTTTGATTGAAGGTAACCAAGCGTGGCGAAATTGCCACGAATAGGACTGCGGTATTTGGGTCGCAGTCAATCAAGCAGACTTTGAGCAGATCGTGGCTTGAAACGAAAGAAGCCGCCCCGAAGGGCGGCTTCCAATTCGTATCCGTCTAAGCGTGAAGCTTAGAACTTCATGCGTGCACCGACCACTGCAAAATCCAGATCCTGGTAGCTAGTCGCAGTGTTGTCGCTCAAGTCGAAGCTCCGATATGAGGCATAGAGCTCAAGTGCAGCAGAGTCGATGTTCTGCACCAGGGCCACACCCCAAGCGTCAACCGACCCGCTATTCGCCTTGCCACTTGATTCGGCATACTGAACAGCGATGCTGGTCTTGCCATGAGAATTCCAGCGACGGGAGATACCGAGTTTGACCATCCACCAGTCGTCATCAGTACCGACGAGCTCGTCATCATCCTCAGCCCAACCGGCGGTGAAGTTAATACCGGAAGGCGTGTGAATGCACGAACCTGAGGTGCTGTAACGCCAGAAGTCGTCATCATCCTCGTTTGTGTCGTGTGCAATGGCACCGGCCCATGCGCAGCGAACGCTGTTCCACTCTTTCTTGAACCGCAGTGCGCCATCGACAAAGTCGTCAGCACCAAGCGAGCCTGAAAGGGTGAAGCCACCGAACGAAGGCGTGTCGTAACGCAGCCGGTTCCGACGGCTCAAACCGTCAAGCTGGCTGTACCGCGAGGCAAGGCGAATGCCGCTATAGCCACCGCCATTCGTGCGGAACATGAAGCTCGCGCCCGTATCTGCCATACCGGCATACAAAGTAACAGACGTACCGGACAGATCGACTTCCGATGTGCCGTTCGACGCCGTGTCGCCCTTACCGAGCGAGAGTTTGCCGAGCTTTTCGTCTTTAATCCAGACTTCCGTCCAGCGCATGTCAGTGACGTTCTTCGAGTTCGTCGAAGCTGAACCAAAGCCACCGTTACCGGTAATGTTGGCTAAAGCTTGACAGTTCGCTGGCCCTGAGGCTGCGAAACTTGCAGGGCTACAATTCGATACGATGCTTGAGTTGTTCTGGATAAACCAGTCCGCCTCAATCCGGAAACCGGCTGTTCGGCCCGGGCTGATCGACGCGCTACCGGTAATACGGAAACGCGAGGATGAAGATTCGTTGTCCGTGAAGAACACGTCGCTATCTTCGCCATCATCCCACCACATAATCTGGCGGTTGACTTGACCAGAAAGCTTCACTGAAACCTTACGATTGCCCTTACGGACAGTCGTAGCTTCCAGCTCAGCTACACGCTCTTCGAGGTCCGCGCAGCAGTCGCCGCCTAGATCCGCCGCCTGGGCAGGCGCCAGGGCGATACCGCCCGTGAACAAACCGGCCGCCGCGGCGATGGCCAAACGACTAGTCGTTTGCTTAAGTCCCCCAATCATTGTCCATCTCCACTTGTTCTTTTGACCAAAGGTTGATTTCAAAACAGGGTGTCTAATGGGTCTCTGTCCTGAACGCCAAACCAAGCCTCCATTCGGGTTGGCTTGTGCTGACTTGTTGATATGGGTACCCAATGCCCCCGGAAACGTAAACTGAAATGCACCATTCCTTTCTCATTCTCTTGAACCGTGTTGCATTTACGCCACGTCAGACTTTTTGAGACGTTATAAGAGTATCAACCCATCCACATTTTCGCTCTTTAAAGACACCCCACAACTCACTCGCCACATAAAACCCGGATACATTATAAATAATAAAAAGATAAAACATAGTCACACAAGCATTTTCTTCGAATTTGATTGTATAATCACTTTATAGTTTTAAGATAATTCAATATAGATCATGTTATACATACCTTATAAATGGCCATGGTATTTTTATACAGAAGCTGCAACGCATAGCGCTGTTTTATTATTGCAATTATACCATTTAATCTGAGTCTTTTTCGAAACCATCAAATTCTCCCACCCTCATCTGCAGAGTCCTCAAACAGAGCCCGTAACTCAGTCAACTGATCGGTATTTATCTCCGCGACCGGGTTGAATTGTGACAGCAATGCGGCGAGTCGGGGAGAATCGGCTATTCCCATCGTGCCCTGGCACCCAGTTTAAAGGCGTTTGGCGCCCGATTCCACCGCAAAGCCCCCTGATTCCATGCTTTGTGGGCCGTCAAACACCGGGATTAGCCAAGAGAATCACCTACTGGACGTACGATGTCTCGACAATCGAACCAGCAAATCGTTGCTGTGCGAGCGCCCAAATGGCAAAATCTCAGGCAAAATGGGCTCATGTCCAGCCGATCACACCCCGGCAAGCGCTGGGAATCACGCAAAGACAGGTAAAAAGACGTGGCTAAATCCACCGAAGGTCCCGAATCGCCATCACCTCAGGCACTGTTCGAGCAGGCAGTCGCCCTGCACGGCAGCGACGATTTCGAGGGCGCCACGCGCCAATACAAGCAATTGCTTGAGCAAATGCCCGACCATCCGCAAATCCTCAATATGTTCGGGCTGGCCACCGCTGAGCTAGGGAATTTGCAAAAAGCGGAGGAAGCGATTGAAAAAGCAACAAAAAGCAATCCCCGCTACGGAGAAGCCTGGCTAAACCTCGGAATCATCCGGCAGCGCGCCGGCAAACTCGATTCTGCCGTTGAAGCTTATAGCCGGGTCCGCGCACTTGAGCCTGCTTCCCCGGCGGGTCACATGAATTTCGCCAATACCTGCCAATTATTGAAGCGATTCGACGATGCGGTTTCGGCATACACCCAAGCATTGACGATTACCCCCAACGATCCGGGCATCTGGAGCAGCATCGCGCGAGCCTACTTGCACACGGGCAATTGGGAAAAGTCATTGAATGCAACAGACCGCACCTTGTCTCTTTCCCCTGGCAATACCGGAGCACTGGCGATTCGATCAGCAGCACTGCTTGAACTCGGCAGGAACGATGAGGCAGCCACACTTGTTGATTTCGATCGGTTGATCGAATGCCAGGATTTTTCAGCCCCCACGGGCTTTTCGAACCTGAAAGACTTCAACGATGCCCTTTGCAACCACTGCACAGCGCATTCGAGCCTGACATATGAACCAAGTGAAAACACCACAATGAAAGGGCACCAGACCGGCAATCTCTCCCTGGACGAGGAGCAGGGGCCGATTGCGCATCTCCTGGAGATGATTGATCAGGCTGTGAGCGACTACCGGAAATCCCACCCGGTCGACCCGCACCACCCCTTTCTGACCCAACGCCCTAAGAGCTGGACCTATGATATCTGGGCCACGGTCCTTGGTTCGCAGGGACATCAGGCACCTCACATTCACCGGTCCGGATGGCTCAGCGGCTGTTACTACGCCAAAATTCCCGATGCAGTTGCAGCTGAATCAAGCAATCAGGCCGGATGGATCGAATTCGGCCGCCCTCAAGACAATGCCAAAGCCAATGCGGAACCGGTAGTGCGCTCCTATCAGCCTCATGAAGGTATGGTCGTGCTGTTCCCGTCATATTTCTACCACCGGACGGAACCATTCGAATCTGGCGACAAACGGATTTCAATCGCCTTCGACATCGTGCCCGCCAAATGACCAGAACCCTTTACGACGCAGCGGTAATCGGAGCCGGCCCCGCAGGGCTCACTGCAGCGGTGGCGTTGGCGGCATCGGGGTTAAAAACAGCGATTGCAGGTCCACCCTTCAATCCCGATCCGGAAAGGCCCGACACGCGAACCACAGCACTTCTAAGAGCATCGGTTCAACTCTTGAGGAATATCGGCGTGTGGGACCTTTGCGAAAGCGAAGCCGCCCCGCTCAACACAATCCGCATGATCGACGATACGGGCCGCCTCATCCGTGCGCCTGAGGTGGCATTCGACGCCACTGAAATCGGCGGCATACCCTTTGGCTACAATATTCCGAATACTGCACTTGTCGCCGCTCTTCGCGCGCGCGCTGAAGCGTTGCAGAATCTGGATATGATAGAGACGGCGGCCGCAACGCAGATCGAAGCCAATGACAATACGGTTCTGGTCGCGCTCGCCGAGGGGCAAGAGATCTCCGCACGTCTTATTGCCGGCGCTGACGGACGCAGGTCCCTCTGCCGCGAAACCGCCGGTCTTGCCACCAAATCCTGGACTTATCCTCAGATTGCGATGGCCTGCAATTTTGAACACAGCGAACCTCACAATGGTGCGTCCAACGAATTTCATCGTCCCTCCGGCCCGTTCACGACTGTCCCACTGCCTGAAAATGCGTCAAGCCTTGTATGGGTTGAGTCGTCAGAAGAGGCGGAACGGTTGCTCGCTCTCTCCGATGCGGACATATCCACGGAGATTGAAGAAAGGTCATATGGCTGCCTCGGCCGCATTACCGCAGTCGGCCCACGCGCCGCGTTCCCGCTTTCGGGCATGCGCGTTCATGACTATTCGGCGCGACGCATTGCACTTGTCGGGGAAGCCGCCCACGTCATTCCGCCGATTGGTGCGCAGGGACTAAACCTCGGGTTCCGTGACGCGGCCTCGCTGGCCGAATATGCACAACAGGGCCAGGAGGAAGATGGCGACCCGGGAAGCAACAAGGCGCTCAAGGCTTACGACAGGTCGCGCCGTGCCGACGTCATGTCGCGTACGCTCGCAGTTGATTTGTTGAATCGCTCGCTGATTTCCGGCTTTCTGCCGTTGCAGCTTGCACGTGGAGTTGGATTGCACCTTCTCGCCAACGTGGCGCCCCTGCGGCGGATGGTGATGCGAGAGGGCATCGCTCCCCGAACCGGTTTGCCGAAATTGATGCAGCAGCATGCGCAACCGCTGGTCTGAAACTCAACAATTGAGGGCCCCAGTATGGCGTTGCGGCGTTCCGCCTCTTGACGGAGGCGGGCTGATACTGGCAACACACGCCGCGAACAGTTTCCCCAGAGATCCTTTCCCACGGCCAGGATTGCGCCAGATTTGAGTTTTCATGCATCGGCTCCTCGATATCAGACATCGACTGGAATATGCCCTGTTGCGACTTGTCTTTGGCATCGTCCGGCTGTTCCCACTGGACGCCGCCTCGGACTTCATGGCGAAGATGACGCAACGGATTTCCAAAGGCGGGCGCCGGCATAAAAAGGCGATCGCTAATCTTGAGATCGCCTATCCGGAAAAGTCCCCTGAGGAGCGCGAAGCCATTGCGATGGAGATGTGGGACAATATCGGCCGGGTCATCGTCGAGACCATGCAGATCGACCGGATTCTGGCGGACGCTGATCGCATCGAGATTGAAAACCTGCCCATGGTGTTGCGCTATAAGGACAAGATGGGCGCAACCATTGCCGCCACCATGCATTTCGGCAACTGGGAACTGGCAAGCTGGCCATTGGCTCTCGCCGGTTCGAGAACGGCCGCCGTTTATCGCCTGATCAACAACCCTTATGTCGACGCCTACCTGCAGGAGAAGCGAAAGGCGCTGTTCCCCGGCGGCCTGTTTGGCAAAGCTGGCTATAAAGGCCGGTCGACAGGGTTTAGCACCGCACGCATGCTGGGTCGCTTCCTGCGCCAGCGCGGGCGCAACGATACGGCATCGCTTGGTTTCGTCGCCGACGTTTATGACAGAGGCGGCATTGCTGTTCCCTTTTTTGGCCAGCAGGTGAAGTTCACGCCCTTCCCCGCCCTGCTCGTGCGCCGACTGAACGCGCGCATGTGGATCGGTCGCTGCGTCCGGCTTGGCAAGCAATCGCGTTTCCGGGTCAATGTTGTTGAGGTGAAAGTGCCTAAGACCGAGAACGAAGACGAAGACATTCGCGCGATCACCGCGAGCATGCATAAACAGTTCGAAGACTGGATCCGGGAAAACCCCGGCCAGTTCATGTGGACCAACAAGCGCTTCGTTTGATTTCCACCCATATCTCAGACCGCAACGCGCGGTGAATATGTTATTTCTGGGCGCGACCCGCCCTTTCAGGAAGACAAAATGAACGCAGCCAGCAAACACCCAAGGAAATTTTTTTCACCCCTCGCAATCGGCGCGCCGGAACCGTTGCGCGATCTGCCGATCCGCCTCGAACGGATGATCCATTTCATCCCGCCGCATATTGAAAAGATACGAGCGCGGGCGGGTGAAATTGCAAAGCAGGTCGATGTTCTGCTCGGCAATCTGGAAGACGCAATTCCTGCTGACGCCAAAGAAGCGGCGCGCGACGGGTTCATTGAATTGGCAAAGGCCAACGATTTCGGCTCAACCGGTCTTTGGGTGCGCATGAATACGCTCTCCAGCCCCTGGGCGCTCGATGATGTGACAAAGCTGGTTGGAGAGGTCGGCAACACTCTCGACGTGATCATGTTGCCAATGGTCGAAGGCCCTTGGGACATTCACTATCTCGACCAGCTCCTGGCGCAGCTTGAAGCAGCCCATGGTGTTACGCGGCCAATCCTCATACACGCCATTCTTGAAACGGCCGAAGGCGTTAAGAATGTGGAGGCCATTGCCGGTGCGAGTCCGCGAATGCATGGGATGAGCCTCGGACCGGCCGATCTGGCGGCCTCACGCGGAATGAAAACAACCCGTGTCGGCGGTGGTCATCCAGCCTATGGCGTATTGGCAGATGCAGAAGACGATGACGCTCCGCGTGAGTTCTACCAGCAGGATCTTTGGCACTACACGATTGCCAAAATGGTGGATGCGTGTGCTTCAGCCGGAATCAAGCCGTTTTACGGACCATTCGGAGATTTTGCCGACGAGGCCGCATGCGAAGCGCAATTCAGGAATGCCTTTTTGCAGGGTTGCCTGGGCGCATGGTCGCTGCATCCCAGCCAGATCGAAATCGCAAAACGGGTGTTCAGCCCTGATCCGGCAGAAGTCGCATTCGCGCGAAAAATATTGGATGCCATGCCCGATGGTACTGGTGCCGTGATGATCGACGGTAAAATGCAGGACGATGCAACCTGGAAGCAGGCAAAAGTTATAGTCGATCTGGCTGAACTGGTAGCGCAAAAAGATCCTGATCGGGGAGCCATCTAGATCCTTCGAAACCGGTCTGCCATGCTCCAGTTGACAGTGATTGGATGGGCGCGGGATAAAGGATCAAACGGGAGGCGGATTTGTATAACGAGAACCTGACCGGCGCCATGTTGAGAGAAGCCAAGTTCCAGATCGGACAAGTTGTGCGCCACCGGGTGTATCCGTTTCGCGGTGTAATCTTCGATGTTGACCCGACCTTCAACAACACCGAGGACTGGTGGCTTTCGATTCCATCCGAGATCAGGCCGAGCAAAGATCAGCCGTTCTACCACTTGTTCGCCGAGAATGAGGAAACGGAATACGTCGCTTACGTATCGGAGCAAAACCTGCTCCCCGATGAGTCAGGCGAACCGCTTCGCCATCCCGACATTTTGGAAGTCTTCGACGGCCCCGAAAACGGGATCTACCGCTTCCGTGGTGAGCAAAAGCACTAGGTGCCTCGGGCCGCCGCAATTCAACTCACTCGCAAATAGCCTGCAAAAATAACTCGCAAGACCTCTATGCTACTGGAGCTTTTTGGGAGCCTGTGCCGGGGCTTTTTGTGCGGGAGTCTGCGCAGGAGCCTGTTGTCCGCTCTGCTTGTTCTTGGCGGCGTCAGCGGCCTTCTTGGCCAATTCGACCTGACGCGCACGGATCAACTCAAACATTTCCTTGCGGGCCTGGGCGTAGACCTTTCTGTCGATCGGCGGTCCGTCCAATGCTCGGGTAAAGCCGGTCAGAGGAACCTGAAATCCGACCCGCTTCTGATTGACGTCGATGGTCTTGATCGTCAATTGGCCACCCTTCTTGAACGTACCGATCATTTCGTCGGTAACAGGCGCTTGGGCAACACAACCCAGTGACGTGCAGTATGAATAGCCAATTTTGAGCGGCTCTTTTTCGTCCACCTGCATGATGAGCCCAGGTCCAAGCAATCGGCCCAAAGGCACCATAAACATCATAATGGTTTGCTTTTGCCCGTCGACCTGACGGATCGCGGCTGAAATAAGCGGCTGGCCTGTTGTTGGATGGAAGCGTTCGTGGTGAGTCAAGCACACATTGAGCTTCTTATCGTCTTTTGCTTTTTGTTCCTGGCACAACTTCACCCATGAACCCTGCTGCGAATCCCCAGCCTTGCCAGCAGCCGCGGGCGGTGTTTTGGGTTTCTGCTGAGCCGGCTGTTGGGCATTTGCCGTCATGCCAAGGGAAAGAGCACCAGCGACCGTAACCACCAGCAAACCGGTCTTTCCTGCCGTGGGGAACAATCGGCGTGGTGCCGGATGAATGATCGCCATCAAACTAACCCTTTCCTTCACTCTTGAACGTGCCGGATCGATTTGGTCCGTCGTTTTCATCGTGTTTCATAAACCGCTTAGTGCGCCTGTATAGATTCAAATGCGGCAATCACGTGACCGTCGGGAATAACTACCCCGCCTTCTCGCACGTCGCACTGCCCATTTCACCATTTTCTGGCGACGGGCCCAGCGCCTGATTTATCATACGCCAAGCCTGTCCGCCCCCTCTGCTCGACCGAGGAATTGCTTTTATTCAGTTCCTCGCCTAAACGGTGGTTTCATGAGGCTGCGCGCACCCATCTATAACTGGGCTTTCACTTGCTTGAAAGCCTTTATCTGCGTGGCAATTGTTCACAGTTTCGCGCATCAGCCGCTGCACGCCGAACCGGCCCACGGCATCGCCATGCATGGCAAGCCGTTGCATGCCGACGGCTTCACACATTTCAGCTACGTCAATCCGGATGCGCTTAAAGGCGGCAAGGTAACCTTTGCCTCACTTGGCACGTTTGACAGCCTCAACCCGCTAATCGTCAAAGGCGTCTCCGCCGCTGGCGTGCGCGAGTATGTGGTCGAGAGCCTTATGGCGCGGGCCTATGATGAACCTTTCTCACTCTACGGATTGTTGGCTGAATCAATAGACACCCCGGAAGACCGGAGCTGGGTCGCGTTCACACTGCGCGAGGAGGCGCGTTTCTCCGATGGCCAGCCGGTTACGGTAGATGATGTGCTGTTCTCATACGAGCTGTTGCGCGACAGGGGCCGGCCCAATCACCGGACTTACTATTCAAAAGTGTCCAAAGCGGAGAAAGCCGGACCTCGCACCGTCAAATTCACATTCGACGCGCAGGGAGACAGGGAGATCCCGTTGATCATGGGACTGATGCCCATTCTCCCACGCCACGGCTTTTCCATTGAGACTTTTGAGTCGACATCGCTTCAACCGCCCCTCGGCAGTGGGCCATATCGTGTCACCGAAGTGAAACCGGGCAGCCACGTCATCTACACCCGCAATCCGGACTATTGGGGCAAAGACCTGGCGATCAACAAGGGTCGATTCAATTTCGATCAGATCAAGTACGAATATTACCGCAACGACGATTCGATGTTTCAGGCCTTCCAGAAAGGCCTGTTCCAGTTGTGGCCGGAATCAGACTCCGGACGCTGGGCGCGCGGATACAACTTTCCCACGTTCAAAGATGGCCTGGTGGTCAAGGAAGAGTTTCCGGTCTCGGTACCATCCGGCATGTCAGCGCTTGTCTTTAACACGCGCCGCACACTCTTCTCAGACATTCGTGTGCGCGAAGCCCTGACCTATATGCTCGATTTCGAGTGGTTGAACAAAAACTACTATTTCGATCTCTATTCGCGCACCCAGAGTTTCTTCGACCGCTCAAAGCTGTCCTCACACGATCGCGCCGCCGACGATCGTGAACGCAAACTGCTCGCCCCATTCAAGGGCGCAGTAAGCCCTGCAATCATGGATGGGACATACAGCCTGCCGACGAGCGACGGGACCGGCCGCAACCGGGCGAACCGGCGTAAAGCCCTGGTACTGCTCAAACAGGCCGGTTATGTGCTCAAGGACGGCAAATTGGTGAACGCCAAAACCGGGGCGCCGTTCGCCTTTGAAATTCTTGCCGTCAGCAGCGGGCAGCAACGGCTGTTTCTCAAATTCATCGACGCTTTGAAGGGCCTTGGTATCGACGCCCATCTGCGGCTGGTCGATTCAGCGCAATATCAGCGCCGCCGTCAGACATTCGATTTCGATATGATACAGGCGTTTTGGTATGCATCCCTTTCCCCAGGTAACGAACAACTGTTCCGATGGAGCGCAAAAAGCGCGGTTGCAGATGGTTCGTTCAACTACGCCGGCGTCAAGAACCCTGCTGCGGATGCGATGATCAACGCTCTGTTAGTCGCCGAAAGCAGCGAAAATTTCGTATCGGCGGTCCGGGCGCTCGACCGGGTATTGTTGTCGGGCCACTATGTGATTCCGTTGTTTCACCAAAAGAAGCAATGGATTGCACGATGGAAAATACTCGCCCATCCTGCAGATACCTCCCTGTATGGATACCGGGTCGATACGTGGTGGATTGAACAGCCGGGCGGATAAGAACGTTCAGACTTTTCGGGAACTGGTTTTTTTGGCCAGCAGTGTGTGATCATCAATAGTTGCGGATTGAGGGGGCAATGGACAGCGAAGAATCAGTCCGGATCGAGATTTCCGATGATCCCGGATCAGATTGGGCAAGCGCTGAACAAGCGCTGCGTGCACGCGCACGTCGCGACGGCGGCAGACCTTTGTTCACTGACGCACCGGACCGCGCTGAGCGAGAACTGGGTGCGCCGCGGCAACTGAGCTATGTCGAGGCAGACGCAATCGTGGATAGCCTCGCCAGAGAGTTCCGGGATGCAGGCCTGAGCGCAGGCGACGTGATTGCCATCCAGGCGCCCAACACGATTGAAACGCCGCTGCTCTTGCTTGCCGCATGGAGGGCAAGCCTGGTTCCCTGCCTGTTGCCGCTGCTTTGGCGGCTGGATGAAATCCATCACGCATTTTCCTTGGTCAATCCCCGAGCGGCGGTTGCATGTACGCGCTACGGTGATGATGAACCTGCCCAAACGCTGGGCGAGGCCGCCGCGAAACATATGAGCATGCGGTTTGTCTTTGCGTTTGGTGAGCATGTGCCAGACGGCATTACGCCACTCGACGATGCCTTTGCCACACCGGATGTGGCTGAGCGGCCTGGCGATCCCGATACTGGTTCATCACCCGATCAAGCCGATCAGGCCGCGCTCATCACCTGGGCTGTTTCGGGCCGAGGCCCCTACCCTGTTGTGCGGACCCACTCCGAAATCCTGGCGTTGTCGCGACTCTTCGGCGCCCATCTGAAATTCAGGCGCAGTGATATCGTGCTGAACACGTACCCTTATACAAGCGTATCCGCATTGGCGGGCCAGCTTGTTGCACCTCTGCTGGCGGGCTGCCAGGTAGCGTTGCATTTGCCGTTCGATTTCGATGTGTTTGTTCATCAGCTGGAAGAGCAGTCAATCACCTGCGCCGCAGTCCCGGCACCGGTGATTGCAGCACTCGAAGAGCGGCACAATCTGCGAACCGGCAAGCTCAGCTTGACCCGCATTGGTTGCGTTTGGCCAAGCCCGCACGCGGTCAAACCCGGCGCTGGCTTGTTCGAGACGCCGTTGCCTGTTTTCGACATCTACAATTTCGGTGAACTGGCAGTGATCCTGCGCGAGCGCGCCTCGGGCAGTGATCCATCGCTTCTTCCTTTGGGGAAACTCTTCATTCCAGGTGATGAGGAATCGGACACGCCTGTAGTGGAAACTCGCGTGCGCGGAAGCGTCAAAAGCGAAGACGAGCAGCAAGTACTCAAGGGCACCCTGACCGTGCGTGGTTCCAGCGTGCCTTCAAGCACTGCGATAGATGTGGACGCCCCCGACAATCACGTCTTGCGCCCGGACGCCCATGGCTTTCTCGACACGGGCATTGGCTGTTATGTCGATGAAACCCTCAGCAACCAGTTTCGCTGCAAGAAGAGTGAAGATGTGATTTATCACGGCGGCACGGTTATCGCTGCGTCTGAACTCGACCGCCTTTATGGTGAGTTCTCCGAATTCCTCGACGCCGCCGCCTTTGTGATTGACGATGCTGTCATGGGCGAGCGCATTTTCGCCGCTGTTTTACCGCGCCCGGACCAGGCACCCTCTCTGGAACGCCTCAAGGCCTTCCTCGCCGAACGCCGCGTTGCCCCCCACAAGACACCCGACCAACTCGTGATCGTTAAGACGATCCCTCGTAGCAATGATGGAACAGTCCTGCGGGATCAGATCCTGGCGCAACTCTAAAGCCGCTTACTCCACGACGGATTTCCATATGCACGGCTATCGAGGCGAATTTCCTCCCGAGCGATTCAATATGGCGCGCTATTGCCTGGAAACGGGCGCGGCCCCAGACAAGGCGTCGCTGCACGCTTTGGCGAAAAATGGGCTCGCCGACTACAAGATACCCGGCGAGTATGTGTTCATGGATGAGCTTCCCCGCACGCCAAATGGCAAGGTGAAACGGAGCGGACTGCGCCGCGCCTACCAACCGTGATCCGAACGCCTGTCGTTCATGCTTTATGAAATCTTAAGGCAATCCGGCCAAAACTCCCGGTGAGGTGCGTATTGGCACCAGGCAAGTGGGAAACAATCGTGATGCAAGGCCCCGCGCGTGTTCTGATCGTTGGCGACGACACCAGTAAAGACAAGCAGCTCAACAAGACCCTTACTCAAGCCGGTTTTGAATGTGCAATGGGCGCCATCGCCCAAAGCGCAACAGAGCTTTGTGGGACTCGGCGGCCTGACGTCGTTGTTCTCAACATGCACAGCGCCGACGCTCAGAAAAAACCCGACACATATTTCGCGCTTGCCAAAGCGCTGAAGGCGAGCGCTCTTTCCAGCCGCATGCGAACCATCCTGGTGGGAACGGAAAAGAACCTGGAACTTGAAGAGGCAGCCGCAAACATCGACGATCTTCTGATTGGCGATCTGAATCCGAAGCAAATCTCACACCGCGTGAGATCACTGATCCGGCTCAATACGATGCATGAGGAGCTGGTGCGCCGGCTTAACACGTCCGCAAAATACGGACTTGACGCTCCGCCCCCTGTTACCCAGCCCGATATGGCGGAAAACGCGACGATTATGGTGCTCGGTGATCCGGCCCAGTTCGCCATGATCGAGAATTCGCTGTCAAAGCAGGCAACGCTGGTTGGCGCATTGAGCGATTCCACCGCATTGGATTATCTCGCACGGCGTAGTTTTGACGCCATATTGATCAGCTCACCTGACACTATCGAGCCGCATCTCCCGTTCGTGCAGGAAATCCGGCAACAGTCGCGCCTCTTCAACCTTCCGGTCCTGGCTCTCGTTTCGCCAGACGAGCTCACCGACTGCGACAAGCTCTATGAGGCAGGCGTCACCGATGCACTTTCCCAACCTTGTTCAAGCCAAGAGCTGAGAATCAGGGTGAATCTGCTGGTGCGTGAGTCCCGGTTCCGCGACTCGCTCAAGACGATCTACCAGCAGGCCAAGCACCTCGCCACCAGCGACGCCCTGACAGGGCTTTATAGTCGTGGCTTCCTGCTCGAGCATCTCGCAAGCATGGTGAGCGACGCCAGCCGTACGAGCCAGGGTTTCACCCTTGCAACGCTGTCGATCTCCAACATTGCCGATATCAACGAGGAACTCGGCTATGCAGGCGGCGACCGCATCATCCGACAGGTCGGCGAAGTCACAAGTTTTCTCATTCGTGGCGAAGACCTTGCGGCGCGCTATTCCGGTTCGAAGTTCATCGTTGCACTGCCTGATACGCCTGTCGAAAGGGCAAAAATCGCCATTCAGCGCATCACCGGCGTGGTTGCTCATACCGAGTTTGCGGTGGAAGACCACTACGCACCGATTTCAGTCCGGCTCGAGAGCAAGCTGGTCGGATTCGAGCAAGGCGACACCGCTGAAGCTCTCATCGGCCGCAGCCGCAATGTAGACCTCAAGGCCGCGGCCTGATAACACACTTTCTCTCTGGAACTGCTCCAGTTGCATTGGGCAAGATCTGACCCTGTGCATCGGCGACGTTTTGCGAGGAAGGTTCAATGCGTGAACAAGATGTCCTGACCATCGACGTGGTGTCCGATGTAATGTGCCCATGGTGCTACATCGGCAAACGCCGGCTCGACCGGGCACAGGTAATGGCACCGGAGGTGGAGCCAATTGTGCGTTGGCGGCCGTTTCAGCTTGATGCCACCATTCCGACAGAAGGCATGGACCGCCAAGAGTATCTGGACAAAAAGTTTGGTCGCGAGCAAGCGATCGAAATCTACAAGAAGATTTACGAGGCAGGTGAAACCGAAGGCATCGTATTCGCCTTCGACCGCATCACTAAATCCCCCAACACAATCAATGCTCACCGCCTGATACGATGGGCGGAAACCGGCCGTCAGCAGGATGTGGTAGTCGACCGGCTCTTTGACCTATTCTTCTGTGAAGGGGAAGACATCGGCCAGGACTCCGTCCTGCTCGATGCCGCGCGCGAAGCGGCAATGGATGTGGATCTGATCGAAGACGCGCTGGCAACCGACCGCGATGTCGATGAGGTCAAAAAAGAAATACAGCTTGCCCAGGACCTTGGCGTTCAGGGTGTCCCTACATTCGTGATCAATCGCCAGCATGTCCTTGTTGGCGCGCAACCCGCCGAGATGCTTGCAGAAGCAATAGTACAGATTTCGCAGGAACTGGACTTCGGTTCGGAGATCGAGGAAGCCGGCTAAACTCCTCATTCGTTGGCGAGGTCAGGCGGCCTTGCGGCCCTTTTCTGCAATGTCCGCCAGCTCCCGCAAGAGCGCCCGCGTCCCCTGCAGTCGTTGTTCGGCCCCTTCCCAGCTCCCCTTGACCACCAGCTTGTGATCCGGCTGCAAGCGCATGCGTCCCGTTTGCTGGGTAATAAGCGCGATGAGTCCTTCGGGATTTTCGAAGTGATTGTCCCGAAACCCAATAACGGCACCGCGCGGGCCGGCATCGACTTCCGCAATTCCGGCACGTCGGCACAGCGCCTTGATCTGCACGACCTCGAGCAGATGGTTCACTTCCTCAGGCAGGGCTCCGAAACGGTCCACCAGTTCCGCGGCAAAGCTCTCAATATCCTGTGACGTGGTCACCTCGGAAAGCCGCCGATACAGGCCCAGGCGCAACTGCAAGTCCGGCACGTAATTTTCAGGGATAAGCACCGAAGTCCCGAGGGAAATGCGCGGCGACCACTGCTCTTCCGGCATTTCCGTTTCGCCGCCCTTCAAGCTGGCGACCGCCTCCTCCAGCATTGCCTGATACAGTTCAAACCCGACTTCCTTGATATGGCCGGACTGCTCCTCGCCGAGTAGATTGCCAGCGCCGCGGATGTCGAGGTCGTGGCTTGCCAACGAAAATCCTGCGCCCAGCGTGTCGAGCGATTGCAGAACCTTGAGGCGTTTTTCCGCCGCCGGCGTCAGTTTGGCATCCTCCGGCAGGGTAAAATAGGCGTAGGCTCGGGTCTTGGAACGCCCGACGCGGCCGCGCAATTGATAGAGCTGAGACAATCCAAATCTGTCGGAGCGGTGCACAATGAGCGTATTGGCAGTGGCAATGTCTAGACCGGACTCGATAATGGTGGTGCTCAGCAGCACATCGTACTGGCGGTCATAGAAGCCGCTCATCACGTCCTCAAGCTCCCCTGCCCCCATCTGACCATGTGCCCGGGCGACTTTGAGTTCCGGCACGTGCTCGGCAAGAAAGGCGCCCACCTCGTCCAGGTCGGATATGCGGGGGCATACATAAAAGCTCTGTCCGCCACGAAACCGTTCCCGCAGCAACGCCTCGCGCAAGATCATGGGGTCAAACGGTGTCACAAACGTGCGTACGGCCAACCGGTCGACGGGCGGCGTGGCAATGAGCGAAAGTTTTCGCACGCCCGAGAGCGCGAGTTGCAACGTTCGCGGGATAGGCGTCGCACTCAGGGTCAACACATGCACGTCGTCGCGCAACTGTTTCAGACGTTCCTTGTGCTGCACACCGAAATGCTGCTCCTCGTCGATGATGAGAAGGCCAAGATCAGCAAATTCAATCGATTTTCCGAGCAGCGCA